>Ga0182745_1001960_pt1 | contig 19018 bp, 13 predicted proteins | sample eDN3rd30CKraftBY_FD_128523 | JGI IMG/M metagenome (GOLD analysis project Ga0182745, IMG submission 128523) | Enriched backyard soil microbial communities from Emeryville, California, USA - eDNA 3rd pass 30_C Kraft BY (version 2) (version 2) | ecosystem: Environmental > Terrestrial > Soil >...
CTGCTGTCGTCGACCAATACCAAGCCCAGGACATCCTCGCACCAGGCCAGGTAGGCGCCGATGGAAGCGCCTGGCGTGCGGGTGATGGCCTGCGCTTCCAGATCGACGTCCAGGCTGTCGGTATTCTCGTTCAACAAAGGTTTCTGGAACAACCGTAAACTGACGTCGCTGTTGTTCGCCACGGTATCGAACCAGGTCAGCGCCAGCGTCTCGCCGTTGACGGCAAGGTCGGGGTAGGTGCTGGGAATACCGTCGTCGCGGCTGAGTCGCCAGGTGGCGCCTGGAGCCTCTGCGTGCGCCAGGGTCAGGTACAGCTCGGGCGCCTGCGTGGCATGGCTGCTGTCGTACACCAGCGCCACGGTTTCGGCATCGAACGGCGTGGCGTTGAGATTCCAGGTGGTGGGGCTGGCCGTTGCCAGTGGCGTGGGGGCAGCGAGCAAGGCGCCGTCCGCATTCAGCCAGGCCTGCCAGATCGTGGACGAGCGGGGCGGGTTGGCGGGCCGGAGGTCTACGTCTTCCATCCAGGCGATGAACAGGCGTTCGCCGCTGGCGGCAAGCACCGGAATGCGCGAGCGCGCCGCGTTGCCCAGCTTGCGTTGCCAAAGCTGTTGGCCGGACGCGGTGTCCCACAAAGCCACCTGCACGCTGGCGCTGCCGTCGCGCGCGGCTTCGTACCAGGCCACGGCGGCGCGTTCGCCCAGAAACACCACGTCGGCTTCATAGGCGGGATTGGTGCCTTGCGTCAGCTGCAGTTCGCCGGAGAGCGGGGCGAGGGTTGCATCGTAGCGGCGCAGGAAAATCTGGTCGGTGCGGGTGCGGTCGTCGTGCCAGGCCAGCAGCAGTTCGTTGCCCTGGACCGCAAGCGCGGGTTCGAAGGCCGCGCCGGCGCCGCTGGTCACGGTGATCTCCTGCCCGCCATGACAGGCGGCGAGCAGCAGCGCGACCAGGGCAAGGGCGCCGCGCCTCATTCGGCGGAGGCCAACCGTTGGCGCAAACGGCGGCGCCACCACCACATCAGCAGGGCCACCAGCACCAGCCCCTGCAGGAACAGCGATTCCTTGCGGTCGGACAGCGTGGCGGTGGCCGATGACGGCGCGGCGTTGTTGTCCATCCGTTCCATCTTGAAGCCTTCCAGCTCCGGCGCCTGCGCGGTAGCGGGCTGGTACATGGCCTGGATGCGGGCATCATTCTGGCGCGCGAAGTCCCTGGCGGCGTCCGCCAGTTGCGACACGTCGGCGCGCAGCGCTGCCTGCAGCGCGGCCTGGAAGGCGGCAAGCGCCACGCCGTCCACGCCCAGGGCCTGTCCTTCTTCCACCATGTATTCCATCAGACGCGGGTTGCCGCAGGTGATGTCGCTGCAACTGAGCCCATGTTCCTGCACCGAACCCAGGTAGGCTTCCAGGAGTTCCTTGCGGGTGGCCTCGTCGGCGTCCCAGTGTTCCTTGCGGATCGTTTCCAGCATGCGCGCGCTCATGTCCTGGAAGGCGTAAGGCGAGTTCTCGTCGAAGTAGGCCTTCATGTCCAGGTCGTAGCGGTCCTGCACGTACACTTCGAAGGTGTCCTGCCACATACGGTCGTCGATCAGGTTGTCCACCGTGGCGTCCCAGCCCCACAGGTATTCCACGAACTCCACCATGGTGCGGGCGCCGGCGTAGCCTTCGGCCTGCATGCCTTTGATCCATTCGGGGTTGATGTAGCGGGTTTGGAATTCCGAGCCGATGAACTTGTCGAGCGAGTCCATGGCCGGCTTGCCGGGATCGCGGGTGTTGGTCACCACCAGTTCCGGCTGCTGGCCGCTGACGGTGCGCACGGCGGAGGCAAGGCCGCCCATGTACATGTAGAAGTCGTCGTTGTCGAGGGCGCCATACAGCGTGGTGGAGCTGGAATGCACCACTTTTTCCACCCCACTGAGCGCCAGCTTGAACACATCCTGCATCGGTTCGCCCCAGAAGCCGTTGCCGAAGCCGTGACCCATCTTGTTGATGTAGTCGTTGGCCAGGCCCACGTTGTCGTCCCAGGTGCCGCTGGCAGCGGCGATGTTGGAGGTGTTGAGGTTGTAGACGCCGGGTGGTTCGTCGAAGATGCGCACGCCCGCGCGCCGGTCGGCGTCTTCCTCGCTGTAGCCCATGCCGATCAGCGTGGCCTTGGTGGCGAGGTAATGATCGCGCACGTAGTTGTCGGCTTCCTCGATGGCCTTGACCTTCTGTACCGCCTGGTCCATCAGGTTGGTGACGTTGTTGAACATGCCCTCGGCGGCGCTGGCGATCACGATGTCCACGCGTGGGCGGCCAAGCTGGCTGGTGGGAATCACTTCCACGTCCACCACCTTGTCGCGGTCGTTCCATACCGGACGCGTGCCGAGCAGCCAGAAAATCTGCGATTCCACCACGCCTTCGTGGCGCATGGTCTCGTCGCCCCAGATCACGAAACTGACCTTTTGCGGATAGGCGCCGTGTTCGGCCAGGTGCTTGGCCAGCATGTCGTCGGCAAGCTTGCGGCCAAGCTCCCAGGCGGCTTTCTTGGGCACTTTTTCCGGATCGATGCCGTAGAAGTTGCGGCCGGTGGGGTAGGCGTCGGGATTGCGGATCGGTTCGCCGCCGCTGCTGCCCATGATGTAGCCGCCTTCGAGACCGCTCGCCAGGCTGTTGAGCTCGGCGGAGGCGGAATCGATGATGCGCTGCTCCATGTCTTCGGCCAGCACCTTGCGCTCGTCCGGCAGCAGCCGGCGGTCGGTGGACACGATGGCATCCACGGTGCTGCGGCGCATTTCCAAGTCGGGCAGGCGGCCAAGCGCGTGCAGGCCGTAGGGAATGTATTGTTCCTTGAGCGTGACCACGTAGTCCTGGATCTGGTGCACCTGTTCGTGCGGAATGAAGGTCTTGCCTTCCAGTTGCAGGTTCAGCGCCTTGTCGATGCCGAGGTCGATCACCCGCTGCACCAGCGGCCCGGCAAAGGCTTCGGCCAGCTCGGGATTCTTTTCGATGTTGATGTCGTAGTCGTTGATGTTTTCGCCAAGCGCCGCCAGCTCGGGATAAAGCCCGCCGGCCACGAACGAGGGCACCATGTGGTCGATCAGCGTGGCCATGCTGCGGCGGCGCGCCACCAGGCCTTCGCCCACCACGTCCACGTTGTAGACGTACAGGTTGGGAATGTCGGAAATCAGCGCATCGGGGGCGTCGGCTTCGCTCAGGCCGGTGTCCTTGCCGTCGAGCCATTCCAGCGTGCCGTGGGTGCCCATGTGGATCACGGCGTCGATGTCCTTCACCTTGCTCAGCCATTGATAGGCGGCCACGTACTGGTGGTGCGGCGCCAGGTCTTCCGCGTGGTAGAGCTTTTCCAGGTCTTCGCCCCAGCCGCGCGCGGGCTGCGGCATCAGGATGATCTTGCCGTACTGCAGGCGGGGCACGATGAAGCAGTTGCCGTCGCCACTTTCACCGCTACAAGGGGCGCTCATCAGTTTTTCGGCGGCGGGGTCGCCCCAGTCGGCGAGTATCTTGTCGCGCAGCGCGGGCGCCAGGGCGTCGAGCCATTGGCGATAGGTGGCAATGGGGATTTCTTCGACGCTGTCCTGCGCCACCATGGCTTCGAGTTCGCCCGGTGCGTAACTGCCGACGTTGCGTGCTTTTTCGGTCATGTCGGCCAGGATGGCGTCGCTGCTCAGATCGCCCTCGCCCACGTCGTAGCCGCGTGCCTTGAGGTCGTTGAGGATGTTGGACAGCGATTCGGCGATGTTGAGGTAGCTGGCACCGATGTTGGCCTTGCCCACCGGGTAGTTGTAATAGAGGAAGGCCAGGTGCTTGTCGGCGTTCGGCTTGCTCTGCAGGCGGGCGTAGCGCAGGGCGCGACGCACCGCCATGGTCACGCGCTCGCTGATCGGGCTGTTCACTGCAATGGACAGGCCGGTGGTGTTGTCGCGCACGCGTTCGCGGCTGCCCACCACGGTGGGCGCCACCAGGCCGGCCACTTCGGGCACCGCCACCTGGAAAGTGCCCTCGAATAGCGACAGTCCGCTGTTTGAGGCGAGCCAATCCTGTTCGTCGCGGCCATACAGGGTCACGGCGTTGATCACGGGAATGTTCAGTTTGGCCAGTTGTTCGGTCACGGAAAAATCCGCGAAGCGCATCAACAGCGCCAGGGCCACGTTGGCGCGCGCGCGGCCGTTCTCGTCGAGCAGCAGACGCTCGAATGCCACGCCGTCGGGATAGCCGAAAAAGGGCACGGCGTTGGCGCCCTGCGCTTCGATGGCGTCGATCATGGCGTCGATTACCGCGGTGTCGCTGTCGTAGTAGTTGGCGCGGTAGAAGCCTATTGCCACCTCGGGCGCGCCCTCGCGCCAGTGGCCGTTCTGCTGGCGCCAGGATTGGAAGGTGTCCCAGTCGGCAAATACCTGCCCGCCATCGCCACCGGAATAGTAATAGCCGAAATCCAGGCTGATCTGCGGCGCCGGCAGCTGGAAGCCGGCGATGCCGGCGCGGCCAAGCGCCAGTTCCATCAGGGCCAACTGGTTTTCACGGCCGCCGTTCTGCCAGTAGGCCTGCGCCTGTTCGTCCCACACCGCGCCCTGTTCGGTGAAATATTCCGTGGGCTGCAGGCCCACGCCCACCGCCAGCACGGTGCCCTGGGGCGTGATGTCGCTGATCAGGTTGGTGTCGTGCGCGGTGTTGAAGCGGTCGAGCATGCCCTGGTTCATCATGTCCAGCACCAGCACGTCGGAATTGCGGATGGCCTCCACGTTGGCCTGGTCGTAGAGCGATTCGGTGAGGAACTCCAGGTTGACCAAGCCTTCCAATTCCGGGTGTTGCGCCAGCAGGGTGCGGTAGGCTTCGAAGGTGCCGCTGAGGTTGCCGTCGGAAAACAGATAGCTGAGCGTGACCGGCTGCGGTGGGGGCGTCACTTGTTGCGCGGCGGCGGGCAGGGCGGACAACAGCAGCGCCGCCAGGGCGGGCAAGGCATGGAGCAGCGCGCGCAGTGGTTTCATATTACTGTCCGTTATCCGTGTTGCCGCCGTTCTCGGGCACGTAGATTACCTGGCCGTCCGGCAGGCGGTAGGCGATGCCGAGGCGTTCGCCATCGCCGCCGGCCAGTTCTTCGGGCGTTACCCGATAGGCTTCGATCTCGGTGCCTTTCTTGGTGATGATTTCCTGCTCGCCCGCGGCATTGGTCATGACCATGGTGACCTCGGTGTCGGGATTCACCAGGTCGCCCATGCGATACACCGAGAACAGCGTGACCATCAGTCCCACGATGAACACCACGGACACGTCGAAGAGATTGGCGATGCCCGCCAGCGGATCTTCCTCGGTGTCTTCGGGACGCGGCAGTTTCAGGAACTTGCTCATGCGGCCTGCACTCCCGCGCCGGCCTGTTGCAGTTCGGCCAGCGCGCGTTCGGCAATGAAGCGCTGTTCGCGGATGGTTTCGTTGGTCCAGCTCTGGCGCACCAGGTTGATCACGTAGGCCGCGGTGCCGCAGGCCAGGCCGATGATGGTGGAGGTGAACGCCACCACCATCTGTCCCGCCATGGCTTCGAGGTTGCCCGCCGCCATCGAGGCCAGCGATACGCCCATCGGAATCAGGGTGCCGAGCAGTCCGAGGCTCGGTGCCACCTTGACCAGCATGCGCGAGGGGTTGAGGCTGTGGCGCAACTGTTCCTCGGCTTCGAGCACCAGGAATTCCAGACCGCCTTCATGCAGTTCGCCGCGGGCGCGATGTTCGCGCATACGGGTCAGCAATTGCTTGAGCGGCAGCGGCAGCTGCTGCACGCGGGTCTCATCCGCCCCCAGAACGGCTCCCTGCACCAGCCAGGGCTTGATGTTGAAGCCGGCACGGTCCTTGCGGCGGGCCAAGAGTTCCATGATGCAGGAGCCGGCCATGAAGCACACCGCGATCACGCACACCCACAACAGCGACATCACCGGAAAGCGCAGCACCTGCCCAAGCGCGAACAGTCCGTTTTCCAACAAGCCCAGCAAATTCATCGGTAACGCCACCTCTTGTAGATCAGGCCCAGGACCACGCTCGCGGCGCTGAGCCACAGTGCGCCCCGGGCGGAAAATTGTTGTTTGTCCGCCGCGCTGTCGCCCAGCGCCTTGAGCTGGGTAGCGGAAGCCCAGCCGTCGAGAATGTCGGGCGTCAGACCAAGCATCAGGCTGGCGACCAGGAGCAGCAGACAGGCTTCCTGGCGCAGCCAGGGCGTGCTGAAACCGGCATGGCGCTGCGCCAGCAATACCGTGGCGGCGGCAATGGCCAGCGGCACGATCAGTGCCACCGGCCCGCCAAGCAGCGGCCACAGCGCGCCGCACCAGGCGGCGCTGCAAAGGCCCGCGGTGAGCATCAGCGCGACCGGGCCGGGTTTGTACAACAGCATCAGGCCCATGGCCAGCGCCACCGCCAGCGCGCCCTGGTTCGAGGGCAGCTGCAGCAGGGGCGGGAGCGGCGCGGCGAAGGGCACCAGCAGCGCAAGTCCCGCCGCCAGGCCGAGCAGGTACCAGAATAGGTCAGCCGGGCGGCGCAGATACGCCAGCGCCACCACGGCGCCAAGCCCGTACAGAAGGCCTGAGGTTGCCAGTTCCATCATGCCCCCCTGGCGTTAGCGACAGGCTTGGAAGCAGCAGTGGAACGAACGGGCAATTTCCAGCCAAGCGCCAGCTGCAGGCCGGTCCAGGTCATGTAGAAGAGCAGGGCCAGGCCACTCAGGCCCAGTATCCGGTCCAGCAATGGGTTGCCGGTCCAGGCCAGGTAGTGCACGTCATAGACCTTGTTGATCCAGTAGGTATCGCGGCCCTGCTGGCTCAGGGTCAGGGTGTCCCAGTTCACGTCGACGGTGGCGCCTGTGCTGGTCGTGGCGCGGTTGCCGTCCCAGCCGGTGACGTGGCCGTAGCGCTGCGGATTGGCGGTGAAGGCGTCCTCCAGCAGGCGGGTGAGCGCAGCCTGGTCGGGCTGCGGAACGGGCGTGAGCGTGGCGGGGTCGAGATGTCGCCAGGTGTTGCCGCTGCGCACCAGCAGGTGCGGGCCGAGCAGCGTCTGGAAATAGCGCACTTCCTCCCAATCGGCCTGCAGGGGAAGCTGCTGCGCGGCCAGCGGATAACGATGCACCTGCAACTGTTCGTAGGCCTGTTCGTAACGGGGGCGCACCAGGAAGAATGCTGCCGTGCACGACCAGGCGAAAAACGGCAGGAGCAGGACCAGGCCAATGATTTTATGGCGGCGCCTAAGGGACATGGCAAGTCTCGCGGGGGGTGAGGCGGAATCCTAAGGAAGAAATATGCAAAGAAAAATAACTTCCTAAATCAATGGGTTAAATTAACGTTAACCGGCTGTTAACTTAACTGTTGTCCAACAGTTAAACAGAAGGGGAATGGTCTGAATGGCCTTACCATGCGTGGTGGCTTCGGTTCAGCGCCGGATCGATCGTGGGCAGGAGTCGCCGTACGCCCCGATCATGCCTTACGAGCCCCAACTCCTATCTCTCATTCAAGCGAAATCCGATGAAAGCTTACAACATTTCCCGTTCCCGCCACAGCCAATCCCGCGGCGGCGCCTTTCCTGCGCAGCGCGCCTCCCGCCTGCTGTCCCATCCGTTCAAGACCCTGGCGCTCGCCGTGGCCGCCTCCACCTTGAGTCTGCCCGCCCTGGCCCAGGAAGGCGGGCGCGGTATCGAAGAAATCGTGGTCACGTCGAGCCGCGTGCCGGTGCCGCTGCGGCAGATCGGCACCTCGGTGTCGGTGATCACCGAGGATGAGATTCTGGCGCACGGCAACCTGAGCATCAGCGACGTGCTGCGCCAGATGCCCGCCATCGCGGCGTCCAACACCGGCGGCGCCGGCAAGGCCACGTCCGTGCGCATTCGCGGGGAGGAAGGTTTCCGCACGCTCACCATCTTCGACGGCATGCGCCTGAGCGATCCCTCGGGGACGCAGATCGGCCCGCAGATGGAGCATCTGATGAGCAGCGGCATCGGCCGTGTGGAAGTGCTGCGCGGCCCGCAGGGGCTGAGCTACGGCGCCGATGCGGGCGGGGTGATCAACATTTCCTCGCGCCAGTCCGGCCAGGGTTTCAACGGCAGCCTCGATGCCCAGGCGGGCCGTTTCGGCACCGAGCAGTACAGCGGCAACGTGGCCGGCGCCAACGAACGCGCGGATTTCTTCGTATCGGCCTCGCGCTATGAAACCGATGGGTTCAATACCCAGGTGGCCGACAACGTGCTGGCGGATGACGACGGTTACGAAAACACCACGCTGCATGGCCGCTTCGGCGTGGACCTGAACGAGCACTGGCGTGCCGAGCTGGTGCATCGCCAAGTGGATGGCGAAACGGAGTTCGACGGTTGTTTCCTCACCACCACGGTGCACGATTGCCTGGCCACTTATGACATGAAGGCCACGCGCGCCGCCCTGGATTACACCTCCGACTCCTTCAGCCATTCCTTCAGCTACGCCATCACCGACACCGACCGCGACAACCTGTCGGAAGGCATTTCCACCTTTGCCTCCAAGGGCGAGCTGGAACGCTGGGAATACGTGGGCAGCGCCCGCGAGCTGCCCGGTTTCGACCTGGTCTACGGTGCCGATCTGGAACGTACGAGCATGAACGACCAGAGCCGCGACAACGTCGGCTATTACGTGGAAGCACTGACCGATTTTTCCGATCAGCTGTTCCTGACGGCCGGCGTGCGCCACGATGACAACGACGACTTCGGCACCAACAACTCCTACCGCGTCAGCGGTGCCTACCTGATCGACCTGGACAATAGCGCCACGCTGAAATTCAAGAGCAGCTACGGCACCGGTTTCCGCGCGCCAAGCCCGTACGAAATCCAGTACAACGCCGGCGACTTCGCCTATCCGCCGGCGTCGCTGGTGAAGCTGAACCAGGAGAAGAGCCGTGGCGCGGAAGCGGGAGTGGAATACTTCACCGACGCCGGCCTGCATCTGGAACTGGTGTATTTCAACCAGGAAGTGAAGGACGCCATCTACTTCGATCTCGAAACCTTCAGCGGCTACCTGCAGGACGTAGGTACCAGCCGTTCGCGCGGCGTGGAATTCAACAGCACCATTCCGGTGGGCGAGTCGCTGGAACTGCGTGGCAACTACACCTACAACGACACCGAACGCCCCAATGGCCAGCCGCGGCAGCGTCGCCCGGAGCAGCTGCTGAACCTGGGGGTAACCTGGTACACGCTGAACGACAAGCTGACGGCCAATGCCTATTACCGCATCAGCCGCGACAGCTACGACGGCAGCAGCGTGCCGATGACGCGCCTGGATGATTTCGAAGTGCTCGACATCAGCCTGAACTACGCCATTACCGACAAGCTGTCGGTATATGGACGCGCCGAGAACGCGCTGGACGAAAAATACGAGGAAGTGCTGGGCTACAACACGGCAGGGGCCGCGGTCTACGCCGGCATCAAGTTCTCCTTCGGCAGCTGAGCCTATTCCGGCCCGGCCGCCGCCGTGGCGGCCGGGTTTTCCTGCCGGTAGTACCGGCCCATTCCTTTTTTCACGGCTGGAAGTCGAGTGCTCCTCTGCAACGGATGAGTCGTTGAAAAATATCAAAAATTTCAATTGATAATGCTTATCATTTTCTATACGATCCGCATCATTATGCCTGTTGGATCGATCGATCATGTTTCGTAAAACCATTTTCTGGATTCACCTTTGCTGCGGTGTCGCCGCGGGAATCGTGGTGTTCACCATGTCCTTCACTGGCGTGGCGCTCATGTACGAGCGCCAGATCAAGCAGTGGGCGGCCGAGCAGGACTACGTGCCCGCCGCCGAGCAGGGCACGCGCCTGTCGCTGGAGGCAATGATCGATCTGCAGAGTCTGCGGCAGCCGGATTTCGAGGCAAGCACGGTCACCGTGACCAACAATCCCGGCGCGCCGGTGGATTTCCGTGCCGGACGCCGCGGCGGCGCCAGCCTCAACCCGTACAGCGGCGAGCCGATGGCAGTGGGCTCCCCGGGGCTCAACAGCTTTTTCAGCGCCATGACCGGCTTCCACCGCTGGTTCAACATCGAAGGCGAGAACCGTGCGATCGCGCGCCAGGTCACGGGCGTAAGCAACGTCATCTTCCTGTTCCTGGTGCTCAGCGGGATGTATCTGTGGCTGCCCAAGCTGTGGAAGTGGGCCCTGTTCAAAGCCCGCCTCGCATTCCGCAAGGACTACCCGAACAGCAAGGCGCGTGATTTCCACTGGCATCACATCTTCGGCATCTGGGCCGCGATTCCGCTGGTGGCCGTGGTGTATACCGGCGCCGTCATTTCCTATCCCTGGGCCGCCAATTTCATGTACGTCGTGTTCGGCGCCGAAGTGCCGCAGCAGCAGGCGCAGCAAGGCGGGCCGGGCGGCGGCGCACCGGGCGGACAACAGGCCGCGCGGCAGGGCGGTCCCGGCGGCGGTGGCCCCGGTGGCGCTGCGGCGAACGTACTGGCCGAAGCCGGCAGCGCGGGTCTGGTGCCCGTACCCGCCGCGGCAGGTATGAGCCTGGATGCCCTGCTGGACAAAGCCCTGGCCCACAGCGGCGAAGGCTGGAACCGCGTCAACGTTACCATTCCCAAACCCGGCGACGACCAGGTGTCGATCGAGATCGACAAGGGCAATGGAGCCCAGGCGCAGTTGCGGCACACCCTGGCGCTGTCGCGCACCGGTGGCGAGGTGGTGTCGGTCACCGGCTTCAGCGATACGCCGAAGGCACAGCGCCTGCGCGGCATCGCGCGCTTCCTGCATACGGGCGAAATACTTGGCTTCTGGGGGCAGACCATCGCCGGACTGGGTTCGCTTGCCGCCCTGTTCCTGGTGTGGACCGGTTTTGCGCTGTCCTGGCGCCGCTTGATCCAGCCGCTGTTTGCGCGTCGCGCCGGGCGCTGATTCCGTTTCCGCAATGCCCTCCCCAAAGCGCGGTTGACACCTCAACCGCGCTTACGCAGTATCGGCCTCCTTGATTCGAACATCCGCAAAGGAGCCCCCCGCATGCCCCGCTTACCCGTCCTGTTGACCACCGCCGCGCTGTTGAGCGTGGGGGGGCTGGCGCAGGCCCAGGAGTCTACCCGCGACGGTGTATTCACCTCGCAACAGGCCGCCGCCGGCGCCACCTTGTACGTCCGTTCCTGTATCGAATGCCACGGCGCCACGCTGCGCGGCGGCGAGGCCGGGCCAGCACTGACCGGCGCCGGCTTCTGGAGCAAGTGGGGTGGGCAGTCGCTGGCCACGCTGTACCAGATCACCGCCAGCACTATGCCGGTGAATGACCCGGGCGGTTTCAGCACACAGGAATATGCCTCGCTGGTGGCGTTCATGCTGCAGCAGAACGGTCTGCCGGCGGGGGAGAGTGCGCTGTCGTCCGCCGCCGCGGATCTGGTGCGCATCAGCCTGGATGAAAGCAGCGAGCCGGTGCGTGTCGCCTCGGTCCAGAACGGTGCGTCCACCGCGCAGCGCGTGGTCAATGCCGAATGGCTCAGCTATCACGGCGATGCCGCGTCCACCCACTATTCGCCGCTCGACTACATCAACAAGGACAACGTCGACACGCTGGAAGTCGCCTGGCGCTGGTACACCGTCAACCACGGTCCGCAACCCGAATTCAACTACGAGGCCACGCCGCTGATGGTGGACGGCGTGCTCTACACCACGGCGGGCAGGCGCCGCGACGTGGTGGCGATCGATCCGGTCACCGGTGAAACGCTGTGGATGTTCCGTTTGGACGAAGGCAGCCGGCGCGGACCGCGCATCAATTCCGGGCGCGGCCTGGCGGTATATCGCAATGACGGCGAAACGCGCCTGATCCTGATCACGCCCGGCTACCAGATGCTGGCGCTCGATCCCGCCACCGGCAAGCCCGATCCGCAGTTCGGCAGCGCCGGCGTGGTGGATTTGCGCGATGACCTGGAAGACCGCTTCGAGGTGGATCCCGACGCCATGGCGGTGGGCAGCACCTCGCCGGCCATGATCGTGGGCGACGTGATCGTGGTGGGCGCCACGTTCCCTTCCGGCGGGTCGCCGGCCTCCAAGCAGGCCGCCGCCGGCAACATTCGTGGCTACGACGCGCACAGCGGCAAGATGCTGTGGAAGTTCCACACCATTCCGCAGGGCAACGAATTCGGCACGGAAACCTGGCGCGACGGCAGCAACGCCTACACCGGTTCCGCGGGCTCGTGGAGCACCATGTCGGCGGACCTCGAACGCGGTATCGTCTATATCCCGGTGGAAGCCGCCACCGGCGACATGTATGGCGGCCATCGCCCCGGCGACAACCTGTTCTCGCAGAGCCTGGTGGCGCTCGACGCCAAAACCGGCGAGCGCCTGTGGCACTTCCAGCTGGTGCATCACGACGTGTGGGATTACGACCCGCCCACCGGCCCGGTGCTTGCCGACCTGCAGGTGGATGGCCGTACCATTCCCGCGGCGATCCAGGTGTCCAAGCAGGGCATGGTCTATACCTTCAACCGCGTGACCGGCGAACCGGTGTGGCCGATCGTGGAAACGCCGGTGCCGCAAAATGGCGTGCCGGGCGAGCAACTGTCGCCCACCCAGCCGATTCCGAGCAAACCGGCGCCGTTCGAACGGCAGGGTCTCACCGAAGACGACCTGATCGATTTCACCCCCGAACTCAAGGCGGAAGCGCTGCGCATTCTGGAAGGCTATACCTGGGGGCCGCTGTTCACGCCGCCGTCCATCGTTGATGAAACCAACGGCGGCACCGTGTTCATGCCCGGTTTCGGCGGCGGCGCCAACTGGCAGGGTGTGGCGTTCGATCCCGATACCAACATGCTCTACATTCCCTCCACCTCGCACCCGATGAAAGTGGGATTGGGCAAGGACACGCGCAATGCCGACTTCGACTATGCCATGACTTCGCGCGGCATCGTCATGGAAGGCCCCTTCGGGCTGCCGCTGATCAAGCCGCCCTATGGCCGCATCACCGCCATCGACATGAATACCGGCGAGCACCGGTGGATGATGGCCAACGCCGACACGCCCGAGGAAATCCGCAACAACCCACGCCTGCGCGGCGTCGACATTCCGGAACGCACCGGCCATGGCGATCGCGGCGCACTGCTGGTTACCAAGACTCTGCTGTTTGCCGGGGAAGGGGCGGGCCTGTACGGTGGCCAGACCGGCGGCGGCCGCCTGTTCCGCGCGCATGACAAGGCCACCGGCGAGATACTGGCCGAGATCGAACTGCCAGCCAAACAGACCGGCCTGCCGATGACGTACGCCATCGACGGCGTCCAGTACATCGTGGTGCCGATCGGCGATACCGGGCATCCGGGCGAGCTGGTGGCGCTACGGGTACGGCAGGGCGGCTAGGGCCGGCAGGCCTTGCGCGACAATACTGCGGAGCGGCTCTGGTTTCGCCGCTCCGCGCTGTTGTACCATCGCCCGGCGTTTTGGAAAAACAACAAATACCGTTCGACCCCCACGCTTTGCTACATCATCACGTCACATACAGGAGTATGACCATGAAAAATCTGTTTACGTTGACCCTGGCCGTCGCCGCCATGGCGTTCGGAGCCTCCCAGGCTGCCGCGCAAGGCTTCCAGCTGCCCAACATGCAGGTGACCAGCAATGCGTTCGAGGATGGCGCGGTCATCCCGATCAAGTACACCTCGCACGGCGACAACGTGCAGCCTAACTTCACCATCACCGGCGCGCCGGAGGAAACGGTGAGCTACGCCATCATTTTTCATGACATCGAAGTGGCCATCGGCGGCAACACCGACGACGTCACCCATTGGGTAGCGTTCAACATTCCGTCGGCCACCATCGAGGAGGGCAGCCTGCCCGCCGGCAGCATGCAGGGTAACAACATCCGCAACCAGGCCGCCTACATGGGTTCCGGCGCGCCGTACCGCGACCGCTACCACCACTACGTGTTCGAGTTCTACGCGCTGAACGCCAACCTCGACCTGCCGGAAGGCGCCAGCCGCGACCAGGTGATGGACGCCATGCAGGGCAAGGTGGTGGCCAAGGCCGCTTATGTGGGCCGCTACGCCAACGCCCAGCCGGAATAACGCCGGGCTTTCCGTTTGCGCAGGAAAAGGCGATGCTATGGCATCGCCTTTTTTATGCCCGATACGGATCGGGCAGGCTGCGGGCGCTTTTTTTAGGAGGAAAATCCCATGCGTCATGCCCCTCTGGCCGTCGCCGCGCTGTTGTGCGTCGCGGGGCCGCTTGCGGCCCACCACAGTTTTGCACCGCATTTCGACATCAACAAACCGGTGGACATCGCGGGGGTCGTCACGCAGTTCGAACAGCGCAACCCGCATGCCTACCTGCACGTGACGGTGCAGGACGTCGACGGCCGCAGCAACGAGTGGCGCTGCGAGAGCCACGGCGTTACCCAGCTGACGCGCAACGGCATCACCCCTAGCATGCTCAAGCCGGGTACCGTGGTGCGCATCACCGGCTCGCAGCATCGGCGCGATCCGCACGAATGCTTCTTCAATACCGTGCAGACCGAAGACGGCATGGTGTACGACGTCAACGGCGGGGGACAGCGCGGCACGGTGCCGACCGCGACCGTGGCGCAGCGCGATTCGATTTATGGCATCTGGCTGCTGCAACCCGCGGGGAGGCCCACCAGCGGCCCGCAGTTCATGATGGACTACACCACCGACGCGGCCAAGGCGGCCATTGCCCAGTACAACCCCTTTACCGACGACCCCACCTATCGCTGCGAACCCATGGCGATCCGCCGCGGCTGGTTTGCGCCGGGCACGCCGATGGCGATCCGCCAGGACGGCGACGACATCATCATCCAGCACGAATGGATGGACATCGAGCGCCGCGTGCACATGAACCAGGACGCGGTGCCGGAGGGCACGCCAGCCGCACAGCTGGGATACTCACGCGGTCATTGGGAGGGCGACACGTTGGTGGTGGAAACCGATCACTTCACGCCGGGTGTACTCAACCAGTTCGTCGAAGTGGCGGGCGAACCGATGCGTGGCCTGCTGCACTCCGATGCGCTGCGCACGGTGGAACGCATCCGCTTCGAGCCGCAGCGCAATACGATACAGCTGGCCATGGAACACTATGACCCGGTGTTCTTCACCCAGGATTTCCCGGTGGTGGAAGGCGAGTTCGCCGCAAGCGACCTGGATATCAAACCGTTCGGTTGAATTCCGGAATTGCTGAAGTGAGCCTGGGGCGCAATCAGCGCCCCAGCAGTTCGATGCCCACGCCCCAGCTGTGGGAGTAGTTGTAGTAGTCCACCAGGTCGCTGTTGTAGCCGCTGCGGGTCCATAGCTGGATCGGCAGCCCGAAGAAGTTGCTGGTTAGTTCCAGCGTGGTGGTGGTGTTGTCGAAGGGATTCGAATAACCGGTGTCCTGGCTCAGGGTCAGTCGCTGGAAGCAGATGAAGCTGTTGCCGCTCAGACAGCGGCTGCCGCCGAAGTCGTAGTCGAAGGCCAGCGTGATGCCGTCGTATTGCTGGCGCGGACGGTTGCGGTAGCCGTCGTCTTCCCAGGTGGCGTAATCCTCGATGCCGTGCTGGAACGGACCGTCCGACAGATAGTGGCGCAGCTGCACGCGCGTGGCGAGCCGCAGATCCCATTCCTTGCGCCATTCGACGAAGCTGTAGTCCCAGCCGCGGCTGATGCCGTCGCGGGCATAGGCTTCGGCACGCAATTGCGGTTCGCCAGCGTCGAGGTAGGCCTGCACGGCGCGCTGGTAGCTGGCCTGGGTATCGATCTGCTGGCCATTGGATTCGTGTGCCAGCCCCACGTCCATGTAGCTGCCGCTCGAACTCCAGGTGCGCACGAACAGCGTGGGGTTGAAGCGCCGCGCCACCACCGGCGCCGATTCGCGCGAGCCGATATACTGCGAAAAACGTCCGGTGAAGGAAAAGTAGGGTTGGATGAAAAGGCCGTTCTCTTCGCCCGTCAGCTTGTCCACGCCTTTGGAAACGGCGCTGTAGGCGCGGTTGAGCAGCATGGAGTTCTGGAACAGCGGGTGTTTTACCGACACGGTGAAGTCCATGTAGTAGTCGCTGATGTCGTCGCTGTCGGAACGCGCCATCAGGCGGGTGGGCTCGTAGCCGGTAAGCGCGGAATTCTGCGCCATCACTTCCTGGCGGGTGGCGACGCTGGCGGCGTCCTCGGTGATCGTGGCGGTGGCCACGATGGCGAGCACCGGCAGGATCTGCAGTGTCTGGCACTTGGCGTACGTCAGGTAGCCGGGGGCATCCTCCACGTAGAACACTGCGAAATTGCTGCGCATCACGTCCGGCTGTACCACCAGGCTGATGTGCGTGTCGCCGCGGAAGAATTCCAGGCGGCGGAAATCGTTGCGCGGCGGTTCCACCACGCGCTGCCGGTCGCTGCAAAGCTGCTCGAAATCGTAATCGATCAACCGGCTCAGGATGAACTGGCTGTCCAACTCGGTGAGCTCGGCCGCCAGTCCCTCGCTGTCGGTGATGGCGGGGGGCAATTGCGCCAGCACGGACGTGCTCAAAACGCAGCAACCAAGCAACAAGGCAGAACGGGGCATCATGTGGACTCCGGGGCAAAAACGGGGATGCGCAAAATGGGAAGCACGGCACACTGGGGGAGTTTCTGGGCTTTCCGATCGTGACTACAATGAACGGCCGGTTCAGGTAGGAAGGAATACATGATGCGAATCATTTGTGTCGGCCTGCTACTTTGCCTGCTTCAAGCCTGCGCCGTCAATCCCGTGACGGGGCGCAACGAGCTTTCCATCGTTTCCGAGGCGCAGGAACGCAGCATCGGCGCGCAGCAGTACGGGCCCGCCCAGCAAAGCCAGGGTGGCCAGTACGAGGTGGACGAAGGCCTGACCCGCTACGTCAGCCAGGTGGGGCAGCGCATTGCCGCGGTGAGCGACCGGCCGCTCGACTACGAATTCGTGGTGCTCAACAACGGCGTGCCCAATGCCTGGGCCTTGCCCGGTGGCAAGATCGCCGTCAACCGCGGCCTGCTGGTCGAGCTGAACAACGAAGCCGAACTGGCGGCGGTGCTGGGACACGAGGTGGTGCATGCCGCGGCGCGTCATGGCGCTCAGGCGATGACGCGCGGCACCCTGCTGCAGGGCGCGTTGCTAGTGGGAATGGTGGCGGCAAGCGGCAGTGAATATGCCGACTACGTGGTGGGCGGCTCGATGCTTGGCGCGCAGTTGATCACGCAGCGCTATGGCCGCGACGCCGAGCGCGAATCCGACCATTACGGCATCGAATACATGGTGCGCGCCGGCTACGATCCCCGTGCGGCGGTCAGCCTGCAGCAGACTTTCGTGCGCCTGTCGGAGGGCCGCGATCCCGGCTGGCTGGAAGGGTTGTTTGCCTCGCATCCGCCGTCGCAGGAACGGGTGCGCAACAACCAGGCGCTGGTCAACCAGTTGCTGCCCACGCTGTCCGGCCGCGATCTGGAACTGGGCGAACGGCGCTACCGCGACGCCACCGCCTTTCTGCGTGATACCAGGCAGGCCTACGATCTGTTCGAGGAAGCGGAACGCGCCGTCGGCAGCGACGAGTTGGAACTTGCCATGGACAAGGTGGAACAGGCGATTGCCCTGGTGCCGCAGGAAGCGCGTTTTCTCGGCCTGAAAGGCGACATTCTGGTGTACCAGCGCCGTTATCGCGAAGCGGTGCCGGTCTACGACCAGGCGCTTGCACTGGACGACGATTACTTCGATTACTACCTCGGACGCGGCGTGGCGCGTGCCCGCCTCAACCAGGGCGCGGCGGCGCGCCGGGATCTGGAACGCAGCAGCGAACTGCTGCCTACCGCGATTGCGCAGAACGAACTGGGCAAACTGTCATTGGCGGCGGGCGACCGCAATGCGGCCAAGACCTATTTTTCCACGGCGGCAATGGCGCAAGGACTGGTGGGCCAGGAAGCCGCCACCTCCTTCATGCAGCTGGACCTGAGCGACAATCCCGCCCGCTACGTGCAGGCCCAGGCGCTGGTGGATCGCAGCGGCCGGATTCATGCCCGTGTGTTCAATCAAAGTCCGGTAACGCTGCGCGACGTGCAGATTCAAGTGTCGGCATTGATTGATGGCCAGGTGCGGCGGCAATTGCTGCGTGTTGCCACCTTGCCGGCCAACCGCGCCGTCGACGTGGCCTCGCAACTGGGTTTTGCCAGGGGCAGCACCTGGACGCCGGACATGCTGGCGGCGCAGGTGGTGGCCGCTGAATTGTAGGTTGGATCGATGGGTCAATTATCCGATTCGGCTTTTTCCCGCACGAAATCGACGAAACGCTGAAAGTCGGCAAGCGGCATGAAGCCGCTGCTCAGATACCCGCCCATCACGTAGCTCGGCACGCTGTTGATGCCGTAGCGCCGGCAACGCGCCCAGGCTTCATCCACGTCCTCGCTGTGGCGGCGCGTTTGCAATACCTGTTCGGCCTCCGCCACGTCCAGGCCCGCCTGTTCCACCAGGGGCAGCAGTACCGCGGAGTCCGCCAGGTTCTGGTCGTGCACGAAATAGGCGCGATAGAGCAGGGCGTCGAGCGGGCGCCCTTCGCGCTGGGTATCGGCCCACAAGGCCAGTTCCTGCGCGAGGCGGCTATTGTAGGTGTAGCGCCGTTCACCGTGTTCCAACCCAAGCTCGTCCATGACGGCGTAGAGCTTGCGGTGAATGTCGCCGAGGTCGCGGCCCGGCAGCAGTTCGGCAAGCGGTAGGCCCTCGGGCGGCGTGTCGGGATGCAGCGGAAAGGGGGTGCGGCGCACCGTCAGCGTTTCCTTGGCGGTGAACTGCGTCAGCACCGCATTGCCCAGGTAGCACCAGGGGCAGACGAAATCCGTGAACAGTTCGAGCATTGGCGTCTTGTCTGTGGCTGTCATGTAACCTCACGCGATAGTGGATTCGAAACGGCCGAGCGCGCGGTTCTTGCGCACCTGGTGCCAAGGAAAGCAGACGCCGTTCATGGCAATGTAGACTCCGGGTTCCAGAATTTGCGCCAGCGCCACGGCGGCGCCAAGGTTGAAGATCGCATCCGAGCCTGCGCAGGTGGCGGGCACCATGGCGCCGGTGAGCACGATGGTCTTGGCCAGCGCCGC
>Ga0182745_1001961_pt1 | contig 19014 bp, 8 predicted proteins | sample eDN3rd30CKraftBY_FD_128523 | JGI IMG/M metagenome (GOLD analysis project Ga0182745, IMG submission 128523) | Enriched backyard soil microbial communities from Emeryville, California, USA - eDNA 3rd pass 30_C Kraft BY (version 2) (version 2) | ecosystem: Environmental > Terrestrial > Soil >...
CCGCTGCGGCAAAGCTGGAACGGTCTGATCGAGCAGTACCAGGAACAGACCCATGCCGTCAGCACGGCGGGCGTGTATTACCTCGTGCTGCAGCGCACCGAACGCTACATCGACGCCGACCCCGAGACGGACCCCTGCCAGCGGCTCGACGCCGATCCCACCCGTGATTCGCGCCTGGTGGTGGCCGGCACGCTGACGCTCAAGCGGCTGGCGCTGTCGAGCGAGGCGGCGGGCGAGCAATCGCGCGAGCGCGTGGAAAACTGGGTGGCCGCCAATCACGTGGACGGCGCCTTTCTGCACGCCATGGACAACGCCGTGCCGCTTGGCCTGCTGGCCATCGCCGAAGAAACCGCGGGCGAAAGCGAAGGGGAGGGAGGCGAGGAAGGAGAAGGCGACGAAGAGGCCACCCCGGCGTCGCCGCGCGTGCTGTGGTTCTCCGAGGCCAGTGGTCGTTACGACGCCAAGCCCCATGCCGGCTACGACGTGCTGCTGCAACAGACGCAACAGGCCTTCCAACGATTGATGCTGGCAGCGGATGCCGTTGATGACCAAAGCCTCGAGGAATTCCTGAACGACAATCTGCAAATGGATTTTCTGCCGGCCGCTGGACAGCTGCCGCTGGAATTGCTGCAGGAGGCGGCGTCGCTGGTGCCACGACTGCTGTGGTTACCACGGCATCTGCGCCTCGACATGGTGGCGGTGCCGGAAGAAGCCGTGGCGGAACTGGTCGAACGTCACCTGCCGCGCAAGGTCATCGATCTGCGCCGCGGCGCCGGCGACCATGTCCGCCTGCTGCTGGCGGTGAACGAACCGGATTATTCGCCGCGCTTGCTCGATTACCCGCAGACCGACGCGCCGCTGCAGCAGGATCTGTACCGCTATTTCATGCGCGCCCACGACGCGTGGCGCGACTGGGTGGATCAGTTCAACCGCCTGTACTTCATGACCGAGGAAGACGTGCTGCAAGCCGGCGAGATCGCCGCGCTCGACCTGCCACAGCCGCTGGCGCCGCCGCAGCGTCCCGAGGCAGTGTTCGACGCCGTGATCGCCCGCGCGGTGGAGGAACTGGCCGAACCCGGCGAGGAGCCGCCATACCCCTACGAACAGGGCGTGCCGGCGTATCCGGCTTTTTATAAGCGCTGGGGCAGGCCGGCGCGGAACGAGGATGGCGCGGAGGTGTTGCCGCCGCCGGTCACCGAACCGGAGCAGGATGGGCTGGTGATACAGCACGCCATCGCCAGCATGGAGCTGGAAGCGCTCGACAATGAAATACGCGTGCTGCGTTCGCGGCTGGAGAAAACCCGCGACTACGTCATGCTGCAGCGCCAGCAGCTGGACAACCAGACCGTATCGCTGGCGGCGCTGGCCGGCGGCGTGGCGGGCGATGGGTCCGGCCTGCAGGTGGCGCGCTGGCTGCCTTTCGCCAATCTGAAGCAACAACTGATCAAGCCGGAAGGCGAACAAAGCTGAGGGGATCCCATGGCCAAGATGACAACGCGGGACCTGAGCATAAGCGGCACGAGCTACGTCAACTATGCCGCGGTCGATGCCAAGGCGGTGGCCACGGCCGTTGCCGCGGTGCAGCAGCAGGCGCCGCAAACCGTGCAGGCGGGACCGGTGGTGGGCAACAACCTGGTGTATTCCTCGGTGTTGAGAAACCTGCCGACCATTTTTTCCACCACGCAGTTCGACCAGAACAACTCGCGGCTCAACAAGATCACCGAGGCCGCCAGGAACGTGCTGATCAAGCCGGCGATCGAGGCCCAGCCCTACCGCTTCGGCGTGCTGGAGCAGGTGCGCCCGGAAATCCAGGAGTACAAGAAAGCCTATCGTGGCGTGGCGGGCCTTTTTACCACGCTGGAATCCAGTTTCGACAAGGCGGAAGCGAAGTACATCCTGGCTGAGTTCAACAGGATCGGTAAAGTCAAAAGCTACGAGGAAGTGCGCAAGGAAGCCGAGGACGCGGCAAAAGCCGAAGCGGCGGCCGATTCCACGAAGCCCCAGCCTGGCACCTCGGCGTTCAACCACAAGGTTTCCGAAACCGAAATCCCCATGCTGTACTCGGCGTTCTACGACATCGGCAAGTTCCTGGTGAGCATGATCGCCCACATGGAATCGCGCTATACCCGCATCGAGGCCACGCTGGAAAAACGCCTGCGCGAGCGCATCCAGAAAGAAACACAGTTGGAAAAACTGCATTACCGGATCATGGCGGAAACCGACCGTCTTGCTGGCCTGGAAGGCCGGCGCGTGGAAATACTGGGCGATTACGGCGTGGCGCAGCGGCTGGTCGAGGAGGATTGGAGCCAGGTGTACCGGCAGCAGCTGAAGCGCACCCGCATACTCACCGAAGGCCTGCGCGGGCTCTATTACGTGCGGGTGCGGCAGACACCGGTGAGCATGGCGCTGGCCGATCCCCTGGCGCTGCGCCACGGCAAGGCCTCCGATCTCGTGCCCGGCTGGGATGGACTGCAGGACGTCGACATACCGGACGAACTGGACGACTTCTTCGACGCGCTGCTGGAAGTGCCGGTGAGCGATTGGGTCGCGTTGAAGGACCTGGTGGCGCAACTGCCCGTGGACGGCCGTATCGATCAGATTGCGCAACTGCGCACGGCGCGCCTGCAAACCAAGCCGTTGCTTTCCTACCAGGCCAAAAGCGCCACGTTCCCCCGCCCGGTGCAATCGCGGCTTGCCACCGTGAAAACCCAGACGCGCGCAGTGGTCGACACGCTGGCCAGAAACTCCATGCCGCTGTTCAAGGGCTCGGTAAAAACCTTCCAGCAGGAAGCGGCGCGCGTGCTGTCGCTTGCGGACGTGCTGGCGGGAACGCGCGGCAGCCTGTGCAAGGAAGCGCAAACACTACGCGACCGATTGGAACAATGCGTGGCCGGCATGCTGGCGCAGCTGGTGGAATTGCCGCCCTCGCTGCGTCTGCAGTGGGCGCAACTGGCGGAAGACGATCGCCTGACCGTGACCGATGTCAGCCGCTGGCCCGGGTTGGAACGCGCCGAAGCCGATGACTTCAACGTGACCCGCACGCTGGCGGAGCTGGTGGCCTGGTGGTTCCGGCAATTGGATGCCAATGCGTCCGCCGGCGGTCTTGGCGCGATGCGCAACATGCTGCGGGCAATCCTGATCCATGCTGCGCTGGGTGATCCCAATGAGATCGTGCAGGGTGAGGTGCAGGTGCCGCCGCGGCGACTCGAAGTGGGCGCGGCGCTGCGGCTGCAGCTCAACCGCGCGCCCAAGCCCGGCACCGTGTTGCAACTGCTCGACCCGCAGCAAAAACTGGTGGCGCTGCTGAACGTCGACGACCACGACGCGCGCGGCACGGTGGCCAACATCACCCGCGTGGAACTCGCCCAGGTGACGATCAGCGCCGGCTACCGCGTGGTGGCAAGCAAGCTGACGCAACAGCTCAAGCGGTGAGGAAGCCCTGATGCTTCCCCGCTTCGACATCGCCATCGACACCTTGCGCGTGCATGCCGGGCCACGCGAGGCAGCAATGATTGCCGCCGATCTGCGCGATGGCGGCTGGAGCGTGGGCGACAACACGGATTGGGTGTTCATTCGGGAATTGGCGGTGGCCGCGCCACGGCATGGCCTCAGAAGCGGCGCGTCGCGCGAAGTGCGCACTGCGTTGCAGCAATGCGTGCATGGCGGCACCTCTGCCGCCGTGAATTCCAACGCTGTGCGCTTCGCCACGTTGCCGGATCTGCTGGCCTGCTTGCTGCGCGACCTGCTGCAGGGGCGGCCGCGCGCCTGGTTCTGGCATAAGTGGCAGCATCTGTTTCGCCTGCCGCGTTCGGAAGCGGTGACGCAGTTGCTGTGGGAACATCTTCCCGAGAGCAATGCCGTATTCGCTCGGTTACAGACCCTGCGGGCATTACCCCTGCTGTGGCAAACGCTGACTCCCGCCCACACCCGGATACTGCTTGCCCGGCTGGCCACCTTGTTGGCGCTGCCCCCGCAGCGGCTGTTGGAACTCCCGCTCGAAGAAATGGCGGACACTGGCGATTGCGCGGCACTGGCGAGCGCCTTTCGCCGGCAGCGGCACAGCCTGGCGCTTTGGCAGGCGCTGCTGAGTGGGGCGGCGCAGCAGCCTGACAAATTGCGCCTGGCGGCGGCCATGGCAGGCCTGGCGGTGATGCCGCAGGCCATGGCGCGGCGGCCGGAGCAGGTCGCGGGTGTTTTCAATCGGCTTGTCGCTGCCGTCACACTGCAGGCAAGCGTGGCGCAAGGAACCGGTACCGCTTCGCATGAACGTGGTGACACCGCGCCACCCGGCATGGTGATGAAGTCCACACACTTGCCCAGCACCGTCGAAGCGCAGGGGAAAGTGGCGCCGAAGCATGATGACGACATCACTGCGGTGCCTTTGCCGTCAGTGTTGCCTGCCGGTGCCTCTGGTGTGAACGATCGGCTAAAAACGGTGCCCTCCGATGGAAAGCCCCCTGCACGGCATCGCCCAGAGAAAGAAGAGGGCGCCACGACAGAAGCAACATTGCCAATACGGGCACACCCGACGCCGGCTGACTCCATACCCCTGGCTATACAGCCCGACCTTTACCACACACAGCTTGGCGGCGTGTTCTACCTGATCAAGGCGCTCGATCATTCCGATTCCTACGCCTTGCTGTGCGGTCATGAGGAATGGGAACAACTGCAAAGCGGCTGGACCTTGCTTTACCGGTTGGCGCTGGCGCTTGGCGCGGTACCCGATGGTCCGCTGCAGCGTTTCTTCGCGCAGGTCTGCGGCCTGGAGAACGTTGCGCAGCTGGAAGCAATCCAACATCCAGCATTGGTAGCATCGCTGATGCCGTTGCTGCGGCAGCGTTATGCCAATCGTCTGAACTGGGATGCCACGCTGCTGGCGCTGCCCGCACGCATCCAGGCCACCTACAGCAATGTCGACGTGTTCTTCGACCTGTCCGCCATCCGCTTGCCGGTGCGTCTGTGCGGTCTTGATCTCGACCCCGGCTGGATGCCCTGGCTGGGCAGAGTAGTCCGGTTCCACTACCGCGACGAGGCAGCGTTACGGCTGCGGCAGGAGAACCCGGATGAATAGCCAGGTTTCCGCCAGGCAGTTGGACCGGGACGCCAAGACGCTAGAGCCGGCAGTGCTGGAACGTTATCTGAACCTGTGGGTGCGCGCGGGTCTGCTGGAATTCTGGCTGCGCGCATTGCCGGAAGATGCCACCGTGGTGCGCCTGCTGCGGCAGGAAATCGCCGCGCTATCCGCTGCCCTTGCCTGGCCGCAGGACTGGCAGGCGCAATGCGCCCTGGCGCAGGAGCAGTTGCATGCCGCGCCCGGATTTGCATTGACGCGCCTGCGCGATGATCTGGACTTATCGCTCGGCGATCTCTTCATTCTGTGCCTGGCCGGCACCTGCCAAACCTCCCATCTGGTCAACCTGGCGCTGGCGGAACTGCACGCGCCGGCGCGGCCATTGCGCTTGACCGTCCACTTGGCGGATTCCCTGAGCGACGCCTTGTTCGGCGCCCAGCCGGCACTTGCCGACTCGCCGCTGTTGCAGTTGGGCGCGCTGCGCCTGTTGGGCGAGGCGCCATTGCCGCTGCGGGAACTGGAACTCGATCACGTGCTGTGGGCCAACCTGTGCGGACGCGCCACGCCGTGGCCGGGAGGCACGGTGCTGCCGGTGAAGGAGGAATCCACCCTGGCGCGTCAATCGCTTGCGCAATTGCCGCAACTGGCGGCACTGCTGTCGGGCAGTGGCAGGCTGCGGATCAACGGCGTGGTCGTGCGTGGCTACCCCAACAGCGGCCGCCGCGATTTTGCCGCGCGGCTGGCGGCAATGCTGCACCTGCAGGCGCTGGAAGTGCCGCTGGAACTCTGGCAGCAGCCGGGCCTGCGCCTTGCCTGCCGTTACGGTGGCTGGCTGCCGGTGCTGGCGCCGCGGCTTGGACCAGGCGAGGCATGTCGGTTGCCGCCGCATGACGGTGCGCAACCGCTCGTGGTCATCATGGGCGGCGACGGCGCGGTGGAAGCGCCGCAACTGACGGAAATCGAACTGCAGGTGCCCGACGAGGCGGAACGCGAACGGCTTTGCGCTTCGGTGCTGGAAAATCCCGGGTTGGCGCGGCAGCTGGCCAACCAGGCGCTCCTGAGCGGCGCCAGCCTGCTTGCCATCGCAGACAGCGCCAAGGTGCTGGCACGGCGCGAAAACGCCGCGCTTGGCGCGCAACATATTCTAGAGGCGCGCCGCCGCCTTGGCGCGGAAAAACTGCGGGTGCTGGCGCAGCCGGTGTTGCGCCAGGTGACGCGCGAGGCGCTGGTGCTGCCGGCGCAGGTGATGAGCGGCCTGGACAACGTCATTGCCCGCGCGCACAAGCGTGAATCGCTGTGGCGCGGCCTTGGCAAAACCCTGCAGGTGTCGGCCAATCCCGGCGTGCGCGTGCTGTTCGTCGGCGAAAGCGGCACCGGCAAGACGCTTGCCGCCAGCTACATCGCCACCGCGCTTGGCGCACCGCTGTATCGCGTCGATCTGTCGGCGGTGATGAACAAGTACATTGGCGAGTCGGAAAAGAACCTGTCGCAGTTGCTGGACCATGCGGCGGCGAATGACGTGGTCCTGCTGTTCGACGAAGCGGATTCGCTGTTCGGTTCCCGCGGTGACGGCGGCGACAACGGCGAGCGCTTCGCCAACATGCTCACCAACTTTCTGCTGACCCGCATCGAAAGCTACAGCGGCATCGCCATTCTCACCACCAACAGCGGCGAGCGCATCGACGATGCCTTCAGCCGCCGCATCGACGTGAGCGTGGAATTTCCCTTGCCCGGTGTCGAGGAGCGCCTGCATCTGTGGCGCACGCATCTTGGCGAGCGCGGCCCGGGCGACGCGGTGTATCGCCATCTCGCCAGCCATTGCCAGTTCGCCGGCGGCCAGATCCGCAATGCGGTGATTGCCGCCGCCGTGTTCGCCAGCGGCGAACGCATCACTGCCGATGACCTCTACCGGGGTCTGCAACTGGAATACCGCAAGATCGGCCGCGACATGCCGCCGAAGATCGAGCGGCTGTTCGCCGCCTGACAGGAGCCCGCCATGCTGGATCGCCGCCTGGATCAAACCTTTATCGTGGACCCTTCCGTGCCGTTCGACCGTATCGCGGCGGCGCTGGAGAAACTGGGCTGGCAGCGGCGCACGATGCCGGAAGCCGGCGGCTCTCTACTTGCTGAGGGCTCTCTACTTGCTGAGGGCTCCCTGCTTGCCGGCGAACCCGAGGTGGCGAGCTGGACCTGGCAGGGCGGCAAGCCCTTCGTCATCTACAGTTTCAACCCCGTGGCCAAGCTGCGGGTGCTGGACGTGGCCACGCTGCCGCCGGTGTTCCGCCGCGCGCTGGCAGGTGCCTTGCCGCTGCTGGCGCAACAGGATGTGGACCATTTGTTCTTCGACAGCGAGCCGAGCCGGCGTCTGCTGGCGCTGTGGGCGGCGCAGGAAACCGAGCGTGTCGATCTGGTCGTGCAAAGCGAGCGGTTGACACACGATCCGGATGCGGAAGTGGCGCGCCAGGCGGCGCCGGTGGCACGGCGCCTGCGCCGCATCGGCGAAGCGCGGCTGCAAACCCTGGCGCAGTTGCAGCTGCTGGTGCAGGCCGCGCCGGACTTGATCCGGCGTCTCGACGATCCGGTGTTCGTGGCCACGCTCGAACCCACGCTGGCCGACTGCGAACAATTGTTCGATGCGAGCCTCGCCGCCCAGGCGCAGGCCGCCGCCAAAGCCTGGTACCAGCCGGGTTTCTGCCTGCACCGCATTACCCCGGAAGCGGCAATCAACGTCACCGCCGCGCCCGCCGGCCTGCTGCGCTGGTCGAATGAACTGAGTGAAAAATTTCCCACCGCCTTCCGCGACATCGCCGGCTGGATGGCGCCCAAATCGCTCTGGTTGAGCTGGACGATACAGGAGCCGGGCGGCAGCACGGTGCGCTACGACGGCCTGGCCTGGCTCGGCGACCGCTGGGTATGGCTGCCCAAGGTCTATCGCGCGCTGGTGCCGCTGTGCCTCAGCGGCGGCGCGGCGCAGGCGCTGCACTGAGACGCCAGGGATGAGCGCGCCCACCGCCACTGCAAGAGCCCGCGAACCGGAGGCCGCCTCGGGGCCCACCGCCACGGCGCGGCTGGAGCGCCAGCACGATACGCTGACCCCGCGTTATCTCGATGCGCAGCTCACCCAATCCTTGTCTGGCACTCTGACTACGCCTGCGTCCAGCCCGGTAACGGCGACGCCGACCGCTACGCTGTCTCCTGCGAGCGATGCCAGCCCCACGGCGCAGGACGGCGGTGGCGAAAACGTGGCAGCCGAAGCCGAGACGGAAACCACCGAGCCGGAGGAAGCGGAGCCGGAATCCGACACGGAAGATGCTGAGCAGCAGGATGCAGAAGGTGAAGACAAGGAAGGCGAGGACGAGGAAGGCTCGGGTTCGGATGCGGAAAGCGGCGAGGACGAAGCCGGGGCGGAAGAAGAGGCCGCCCCGGAGGAGGGGCAAGAGGAGGCACAGGAGGGAGACGCCGGCGCGGACGCCACGCAGGCAATAACCGAGGTGGGGCCGGACACCGCCGGCGGCAGCGGCCGCGAAGGCAAGGAATTCCTGCAGGCCACCCCGATTCCGCGTCTTGGCATCACGGCGCCGCGGGTTCCCCCGCCGCCGCAACCCAGCATGGAACGGCGCCAGGAAATCGCGCACAAGACCGGCATGCCGCCAGAACTGCATCATGCGCAAGTGCAGGACGCGCTCAACCATACCGTGCAGGGCACCCGCGATGCGCAGCGGCAGATGGTGATCGCCATCGAACGCATCGCGGGCGACACGCGCCTGTCCGCCGAGGAAATGGCGGCGGAAATTCCCGGTGTGGTGGCGGCCTGCATAGCGCACATACATCGCGCGGTGGAGCGCACCTGCGAAGCGGTCGAGGAGGCGGGCGCGCAATACGCGGCCCACATCGGACAGCATGGCGTGCTGGTGGGCGAGGAACTGGAAAACAATCGCCGCGCCACCACCACCCGCATCTTCAATGAACTGCAGGATGGCGCCGAACACATCGACGAAGCCAACCGCGTCATCCAGCAGCACTTCGATGCCAAGCTCAGTACCGCCGCCGACGCAATCGAAGGCTTGCCGGGCAGCGGCACCTTCACGCCGATCGCGGGTCCGAAATCGGCAGCCACCGCCGATGCGAAAGCGCCAGCCACCGTCAATGCGAAAGCGCCATCCGATGCGGCCACGCCCTCCGCAGGCAAGGCGGCAGGCGGCGCCGAGGGGGACAGCACCTCGAACACGGTCAAGGAAGCCGAGAAGGCGCTGAAGACCTGGATGCCGAAGGGCGCCAAGCGCTACGCCGCCGAGATCGGCGCGCGCACCGGTGGCTATTGCAACGAACGTACGCAACCGGCCGTTACCCCGTTTCTCGCGCCCACCGGCACCCAGATCGTCGATGGACAGAACGAACGCAGCGCCGAGCTCAATTCCGAGGCCACCCGTGCCGAGTTCGCGATTCTGTCGCTTGGTCTGACGGCACCGATGGCACAGGCGCATCGGGAAGACGACAACAAAACCGAAGCCACCGCCGAACACGAAGGCGAACGCGGCGAAGCGGCCACCCTGAGCGGCACCGAGCAGGCGCAGGCGCTCATCGAAGACAAGATGACGCGGGTGGTGGAACGCCTGCGCAACGAAACCGAGCCGGACCTGGCGAAGAACGTGCGCAAGGCGGGGCGCAAAGCGGAGGAAAACCTGTTGGAGCAGGGTGCCGCGGCGCAGTCGGCGCTGGTGGGGGCCGCCGCGCGCATGGCACAGGCCTATCGCGACCTGATCGAACGGCTCAAGCAGCTGTTGCCGTCCGACCGCTTTCTCGATGCCCGCATGCTGGTGCCCAAGATCAGAGCCGCGCTGCAAAGCGCCAGGCAGCTGCACGATGCCCAGATCAAGGCGGCCGAGGAACAGGCCTTCGGCACCCTGGTGCAGATCGAACAGGGCAAGCGCGCGCAAGTCGACGGGCTCTGGAAGATGACTAACCAGAGTGCCGACAGCCTGACCGATGTGGTGACGCAAAGCCGTTTCGATTTCCTGTTGTTTGCCGAACAGATGACCGGCCAGCTGACCGAAGGCCGCGAAGCGGTGATCGGCGAGGCCACGAGCTTCGCCGACAAGATGGCGCAGAACATCCTGCGTATGGCGGGTCGCAACGACGGCGAGGCGATACCGCGCCTGGAAGAACTGGCGGCCGGTTTCCTCAATGGCCAGATCGGCGCGGCGCAGCGCTGGCAGCAGAACGTGGTGCGCGGGCATGAAGGGCAGCTCAAGGGCAGTTCGAGCGGTTTCGTGCAGGTGTGGGAATCCATCGTCTCCGACCTGAACCGCCGCGCGGAGGCGATCCATCAGGCGGTGCCCAGTTCCGGTTCCAGTACCGGCGGCGCCCTGGCTTCCGCCGCGGCGGGCGCGGCCTTTCTCGGCCCCGCCGGCGCGCTGGTGGGACTTGGCGCCTACCTATGGGCCAAGGATCCCGATGAGGATGCGGTGATCGGCGCGCTTGGCGATCTGCCGATTCCCGGTGGACCGGCATTGGAAGAGGTATTTGCCCATAACCAGTTCGGCAATCTGCGCTCGCGTCTGAGCGAGACCATGGACGATCCGGAAAAGACCGATGCGCTGAACCTGCTCTCCACCGAGGCCGCCGATCACGCCGCGGCGGTGGCAAGCATCGTCGACCAATCCGACGATTGGTTCGGCTACAACCGCACGGCGCGCGAGTCCGCCCTGCGTGGCATCACGCCCGACGTACGGCAGAACCTGGCGGACACCGGGCAGATCGAAGGCTTGCGCAACATTCTGACGGCGGACCTCGACGGCAGCGAGGAAACCATTTCCACCGCCTATCTCGACGGCAACCGCGAACTGGCCCTGGCGGCACGGTTGCAGGAGGAAGTGGCCAAGGCGCGCGCCGAAGGCAATCGTGGCGTGAGCAGTGCGGCGGAGGCGGAGCGCCGCGGCGATCAGGCGCTGGTCGACATGGTGGCGCGCATCGACGAACTGACGCGCGCTGAGCTGGCGTTCGAAAACGCCTACATTCCGCAAGGCGACGTGGACGCGTTTCGCGACAAGGCCTTGCAGGAGTATGCGCTGCTGCAAACGCCGAAAGAGGAACGACCGCCCGGTGGCTTCAGCACCGAAGAGGCGCGGGAGTTCGTGATCGGCGAACTGACGGCCACCCGCACGGTGGTGATTCCCTACGGCGATCATGCGCGGCTGGAAAGCGTCGACATGTCGCCCGCTGCCGAAACCTATATCCGCGACGCGCTCAGCCATGGACCCGGCAGCGACCAGGCGCAGGATTCGCGCACGGTGTACGAAGTGGAACGGGCCCGCGACGAAGGCGGCGAGCTGTCCGAAACCACGCAGATGCGCCTGACCGAGACACTGGAAAATCCGGCGCTGAGCGATTTGCGCGCGCGCTACGAACACACGCGCGATCCGGAGGAGCGCGCCGCGCTGGAGCAGCAGCTGGCCACGGAGGAAGCCAAGCACCAGGCACGCATGGCGCGCCTGGCCGACCGTCTCGGCGCGCCGGAGTCGGTGCGCAGCGATCCCGCCGCTGCCACCCGTTGGCTCGGCAACGAAGTGGGTACGCTGTTTGCCCGCGAAGGCAGCGCGCATGCGCGTTATGGGCGCGAGCTGATCGAACGCGGCCGGCCCACCATGGTGGCCGGCATCGCGCTCGCCACGCAGAAATCCGGCACGCACGAAGATCTGCTGCTGCATACCTACCGCGGCCGCACGCCGGAGGAACTCGAGGCGGTGCGCCAGGAGTGGGCCGACGAACACGACGGTGAGGACCTGGACGTAATGCTCGGCATCGCCGAGCGCGAATGGGACGCCGCCGATTACGCCGCGCTTGCGTTCATGCCGCTGACGGGGCCTGTGCCCTTCCTGGTGATGCAGGGCACGCGCGGCGGCGAGGTGTCGGGCGACGTGGCGATACAGCTGCAGCAGCTGGCGCAGCCCAATCGCACCGATCTCGATGCGGTCAACATGGCGGGCCTGCGGGTGGATCAGCAGGAACGCGGCACCGGCTTCATCGCTGACGTCACCATGGCCGGCGCCGGGGAAACCGTGGCGATGAACGACCGGCGCCGGCGCCTGGGCGAACTCGTCATCGGTGCGGCGCGTGCCGGCGGCGAGGACGTCAGCCGTTTCGAGGCCGATTCCACGCTGATCTTCGGACGCAATGGTGAATTGGATGCCGATCTGCAGCGCATGGCTTTCGACAACGATGGCAACTTTCGCGGCGATGCCCTGGCATTGCGCGGGCTGACGCACGCCACCGGCCTGGCCGCCGACAACTACCAGGCGGAGATAGACCGCCAGGAAAGCATTCTCACCACCGCCATTTCCATCCTCACCATCGTGGTGTCGGTGGCGCTGCTGTTCGTTCCCGGCGTCAACCTGGTGGCGGCGGGCATCCTGACGGCGGTGGTCGGCGGCGCGCTCACCATGGCCGCCAAATACGGCATGCGCGGCGAACGCTATGGTTGGGAGGAAGCCGCCACCGATCTGGCGCAGACCGGCATCGAGGCGGCCACTGCCGGCATCGGTGGTGCCATGGCCGGCGGGCTGGGGCGCGGCGGCGCGCTGTTCCGGGCCGGCAATGCCATCAATGGCGCCTTCGGCAAGGTAGGCGGCGCCATGGTGCGCGAGGCGATCACCGGCGCGCTGAGCAACGTCGCGCAGGTGGCGATTCAGGACGAGACGTTCAAGGATGGCATGGACCTCGGTTTCGAGCGCCTGTTCAACGGCGCCTTGAAAGGCGCGGCGGTGGGCGCCATCAGCGCCGGCGTGTCGGAGAAGCTGGGCGACTCGGTGGATGGCGCCATGGCGCGCGGCCTGCGCAATGCCGACGATGTGGCCAACCTGAGCCGCATGCAGCGGTTGGGGCAGATGCTTGGACCGAACGGTCGCGAAATGTTCAAGGAAGGGTTGTCGGAAGCCATGGGCTCCAGCCTCGGCGAAAGCGCCGGCGTATTGCTGGATTACGCCAATGGCGACTTCAAGGGCAGTTTCGGCGATGCGCTCAAGCGCATCGGCCAGGCGGGCCTGCGCGATATGGTCAGCGCCTCGGGCCGCGCCGCGGCCGGCGCGTACAACCGGCATCGGTACGGTGAACTGCTGGCGGCGGCGCGCAGCCAGGGCGGCGAACCGAGTCCACAGCAGGCACGCGCGTTGCGGCTGGCCGGTATTTCCGCAGGCGTGATGCATTACGACACGCCCTTGCGCGAGGTGCAGTTGGAAGTGCATGCCGGCCAACAGGCGCGCCAGCAGTTGCCCGCTCCTTTGCAGCACCTCGCCAACCGCCTGGATGCGCAAACCCTGACCAGTCTGCTGCATGGCCTGGAAAGTGGTGGCTTCGGCACGCCAAAGGAAAAACTGGCGTTCATCCGCAGCGTGGCCAGCCAGATTCCCGGGCTGGATCAGCGCGATTTCGCCAGCCAGCTCAACCGCGCGCTGAGCGATGGTGCCGAGGGTCGCGCGCAGCGGGAAGCGGAACAGGCGGCCAGGCGGGTGGAACAGAAGCGGGTGCGCAATGCGCTGCTGGGCGATTTGCCGGGCCCGGTACGCAAGGCCCTGGCGCATCTGGACGTGGAGGGTTTCGAGGGGCTGCCGCCCGCCGTGCTGCGCGAGGCCGCCGCGTTGATCGCCAAAGGCCAGTTCGATGCCAGCAAGGCCGCGAGATTGTTGCACGAAGCCACCACGCACCGCCCCGACCTGGATGAAAGCGCATTCTTCGAACGCCTGCTGATGGCCACCGATACGTCGCGCCGCGCCCAGGCCGCGCAGCGTGAAGATTATCTCAACGGCCGCCGTGATCTGGCGCGGCTGTTGCCGGGCAGCGAGTGGGTGTGGATCAGGCAGGTGTCGGAAGCCGACATGCGGCGGTTGCAGGCACATGTGCGCGGCGAGGCGCCGCTGTCGCCCGGGCAATACGATGCGCTGTTCCGCCGTGTCGCCAGACAGGCGCCGGAGTTGCGCCGCGCGGATTTCGATGCCGCGCTCGCTACCGTCAAACAACATCACCAGGAGGCGCAGCAGGTGCGCATCGCGCAGCGGCAGGCGCGCCAGGCGCAGTTGCAGTCCCTGCTCGAAACGCCAAGGCCGTCCAGCCGCCGCGAACGCCTGGCGCTGCAGCGCGAATTGCTGGCCAGCCTTCCCGCGGCGCAACGGCATCTGGTGGCGGATACGCCGATACTGCGCGTCAGCGATACCGAATTCGCCGCGCTGACACGCTCGCAGAGCGGCGAAGCGGTCACGCTTCTGGTCGACGGCAAGATGGTGGTGGTGCTGCGCGAGAGCGCCGATCCCAAGGTGCTGCGCGAGGAAGGCCTGCACGTGCTGCAAAGCAGTGATCCCGCCTGGCGCGAGCGTGTCGGCATGCTCGATGAGCGCAAGCTGGCACATTGGGACGACCTGCCGCTCAGCGAACAGCTGGCGCTGTACGGCAACAAGATTGTGCTCGAGATCGATGCGCAGCGGCGTCTGATCGCCGATCTGGAAGGGCGCCTGGAAAACGGTGCCGGCGCGCGTGCCCGCCTGGAACTGCACGGCGATCTTGAACTGGCGCGCGCCACGCTCGACAACCTGCTGCGCCGCCAGGCGGAAGTCGGCGGCATCGACACGCTGCGCATGATGGAAATCGAATCCGGCCTGGTCACCCGGCCGCAATGGCTGGACCAGCCGGCACGGCTGTTCACCAAGGGCAGGGCGCCGGCGGACGGTGACCCGTTTGCGCCAATCGAACGTTTGCTCGCCGGCGCCGGGGACACGGCGCAGACCCGGGCCGTGCGAAGGTTGTTGACCGAACCGTCGATCATCGAGCGCATCAAGGGCATCAAAGTGGAAAGCGGCAAGGTCCGGCTGGCATCCGAGGTGATCGTGCGCATCCTTGGCAACGCGCCCGACGTGGCAAGCGCCGGGCGGCTGCTGAACATGGCGGCCAGGAGCGGCGATGCGAGCGGTTTTGCCCACCGGCTCGATCAGGTGGTGCGCGCATTGCCGGAAACCAGCCGTGCTGACCTGACACAACTGCTTTCCCGCAAGAGCCTCAATGGCGAGGCGGTACTGAAGGAACTGGCGCGGCTGGGGAATGGAGCGGTGGAACCGGATTCGCCGGCTTCGCGGCTGCTGGATGCAACACTGCGGCTGGACGTGGATCAGGTGACCAGCCTGCAGCATCTGGCCGATTTCATGCGCGATGCCGAACCGCCGCTGCACGCCGCCATGGCCACGCTGCTCGACAGCATGGCCTCCGTTACCGCCGCCAAACTGCTGAAGAACATCGGCGCCACGCGGGACAGCATCGCAGAGCTTGGGTTGCCGGCGGATTTTGCCCGGGATCTGATGCTGGGCCTGGTGAAAACGGCGCCGCATCAGCGCAACAGCGCAGATTTTTTGATCACTGCGCGCAGCATGTTCGAGCTGCTGCAGGGGCTGCGGCCGAGTCCGAACGTGGACACGGTACTGGACCACCTGCGCGCCAAGCTGAATGGCGATATGGACACGCCGGCAATGAACGAGGATGGCACGCCGCAACAGGTGACACCGCGGGACGTAGGCTACGATTTCAGCGCCGCGGCCAAGGCCTTGCAGAAGCCCGGCGACCGCGCCGCCACGGTGGCGCGTTTTGCCGAAGGCATAGGCAGGAACGGCTTCATGGCGGAACCGGATGCCTGGCGAGCACGCGTAAGCGAGGCCGAGCAAAACTGGCACCGACGCGAGCAGGAACATCCGGAGTTTGCGCAACTGCTGCGGAACCTGCAGCAGGAACAGCAGTTGCGTGGCAAGGAGCCACTGAGCGAGCAGGATTTGCATCTGCTGGCAGACATACGCCCCTGGTTCGAGGACATCGTCCACTTGCAGCAGATACGCGAGGGCAGGCATTTCACCCCACAGCAGCAGCTGGAATTTATGGCCAAGCTGCTCAGCTTTTCACTGGGCAAGGGCGATGCACGCAAGGGAGCCATTCTGCGTCCTGACGGCTCCCTCGACGATCGCAACTTCGATCTTCGGCACATCACCAGCTCCGACCTTCTGGGCAAGGTCATGTCGGAAATCCGCACGGATGCCGTGGGGTACACCGACGAACCGGATTTCAACCACAAGGTCATGCAGGAAATCGAGGCGCTGGGCATTTTTCAACTGCTGGATGGCAGGCGTATGGATCATGATGCCCTGGGGCAGGAAGCCAATCTGGAAAACCTCATTCGCCAGCGCCATGAATACCAACACATCATCGAGCGTTCACTGGCGATTGCTGAACGGATGCCAAGAGGCGAAGGTGGGGAACTGCACCCCGATGCACTGGCCCTGGCCGAGGCGCAGACACGCTTCGGTGCCAAGCTGACGGAAGTGGAGGGCGAGATTGCCGCGCTCGTAGCCGTGCTGCATGCACCGGAGTTTGCCGACATGAAGCTGATGCGCGGTTTCGAGGAAGGCACCGGCTTTGACCAGATATGGATCACGCGTGGTCCCGACGGCAGGATCACCGATATCCTGCTGGTGGAAGCCAAGGGCAAAGGGGCCGGGCTGTCGGACACCAAGAACAAGGGGTTCCAGATGAGCGAACAATGGGTGGCAGCCACACTCAGGGAAATGCAGGCGAGCAATGACAAAATGGCAAGCGCGCTTGCCAGTGAACTGGAGAGCGCGCTTGCGTTTGGCGCGAGGATTTCCGGCATTGTGGCCGGCTCCGACACCCAGGCTGGCAGTGAGGTGACAGTTGGCAGGGACAAGACCGACAAGGCCACGGAGGGGAACTACGCCCCTGTTTCCGATAGCGCATCGGGCCACTACGATGCCGGGAAAATCCTGCGGCTGCTGCGTTCGTAGCAGTGGGCTTGCCTCCACTTCCCGCAAAATTTGCGATTAAGTGAACAAACGGAAAAAAAGCGGTTTACTCCCATCGCCGGCCGGATTAACGTTCGCCTCACGAGCAGCACTGCGGTGACTCACGCGGCGCAAGCTGCCCGTGGATGGGTAGGTGTCGACTGCAATGGCATCGGTGCGATAAGTGAGGAAAACAGTCAGTAAGGAAGAGTACGACAGTTTGTTTCAGTAAGTGGATTTGGTTCCCGACATGAGTTCGGTTCTGCCTTTCCCAGTTCGCTGGGCCACTATCATGCTGATATACGCGAACAGTACGGCTCCTGATCCGTATAGAGCGGAACTTACGGCCGCAAGGCGCTGAATGAATCATGTACCTTAAATGGGAAAGCCCCTTCCACGGCACATGCGGTGGGTTGGCAGGCAAAGTGGACCTTCGTGGAAAACCGGCGCCTGCCAACCAGCTCCTCTTTTTTCTCTTCTTTTTCTTTTCCTGTTCTTTGTGTCGATGGCTATGCCGGGCTGGACAGCTCAGGCGTCCAACTGCTTGCCCACGTCCTCGAACAGCTTGCGTGCTTCGTTGGCGCTCAGTTCGCCTTGTTCGACCTTTTCCTTGACTGTCTTCGTCATGTCCTGATCGCCGGGCGGTGGTTCGTTTTCGGTTTTTGGCGGCTTGGCAGCGTCGGGCTTGCCGGTCTTGTCGTGAAGCGGCTTGGGAGATTGGGTCATGACGCACCTCGTTCGTACTCAGATGAATGAAAACCGTCCTTTGTAGGCAAAGGTTCTGCCCCACCAGGGATGGTGGATTTCGAACAGCATCTCGAACTGTTCTGTCGACACCTGCCGCTCCAGGATGACACCTTTGCCCATCAACAGCCAGTTGGGCAGCCTGATGGTAAGTCCCCACAGGTCCCACTGGTAGCACACGCCCTCGAACTTCAGCACGCCGCCGGCCACGGATGCCTTCATGCGCATGCCCAGCCCTGAACGGACACGTTCGACGAATTCGTTGCCTGTGAGATATTCCATGCGCGAGGAGAAAATGAACTCCGGACTCTGGGGAAAGAAGTGTACCCGTTGCCAGTACATGAAGCGCGGATCCGAGGCGTGGGTGCGCAGGTCGATTCTGATTTTTATGTCCTTGCCCTGGTAGGGCACCAGCGCGCCGAACAGCTGGCCCGGATAAATGAAAAGGCGGCCGATCCGCGAATAGCTGATCTCGTACATGACGCCTTTCAGACGCACCTCGGCATCGCTGCCGGGGGGCAGGTCGAAATTGCGGCGCAGGATTTCCGGCACCGCGTCCCAGTCGCGGCCCAGGGCGCGCTTGACGATGGGTTCCTGCACCGGAACGGCTATGGGGTTCATGCAAGGAATCCTTGTGGAGGGTCAAGCCCACAGCGGCGGCTTGTAAACCATGAGGTAAAAAATAATCACCATGGCAATGAAGGCGGGAACGCCGAGCCAGCACCATTGCCGGGCCATGCGCCAGTAATCATCGCCCAGAGGAATGCCTGCGTGCAGCGCGGCCCAGGCAAGCGTTTGCATGCGAATCTGCAGCAACACGACGGGTATCCAGCAAAGTCCCGTCAAGAGGTAGAACCCCATCGAGGCCAGCAGCCAGGGCGTATCCAGGGGAAAGCCAAGCGCCAACGCCAGCATTACGCCCGTCAAGGGTTGGATAATGAAGGTGGGCGTGGTGAAGAGCCAATCGGCCAGCACCACGTGCCGGTTGGTTTCGGCGATGTGCCGCACGTTACCGCCGCGGTCGGCGAGGAATTTATAGAACGCGCTGCCCACCCCGGTGCCGAACAGGAAGGTGGAACTGATGATGTGTATCCACTTGAGTGTCAGATAGTCCATTACTTGCGCTCCACCGCCATCGTGACGAGGATGGCGGCCATGAAGGGAATGTTCTTGGCCACGGGGCCGAAGGGGTGCAACCAAAATTCAGGCAGGAACACGCTGATGATCAAGGTATAGGACGCGATCACCAGCAGCTGTACCAATCCGATCAGCCGCGGCCGAAACCGCAGCAGCACGGCTATGCCCAAGGCGACGTCGAGCGCGGCGGCCGGGTATAGGCTGGCCGGCAGCATCCAGCCGTAGAGGCCTACCTGCCTC
>Ga0182745_1001962_pt1 | contig 19013 bp, 15 predicted proteins | sample eDN3rd30CKraftBY_FD_128523 | JGI IMG/M metagenome (GOLD analysis project Ga0182745, IMG submission 128523) | Enriched backyard soil microbial communities from Emeryville, California, USA - eDNA 3rd pass 30_C Kraft BY (version 2) (version 2) | ecosystem: Environmental > Terrestrial > Soil >...
AAATGTTTGACTTGCTCATTTGCTTTTTTGATAGTGTGTGCTCACTTAAAATTTAACGTTGGCGCTTTGTTCTGTTCAGTTTTCAAAGAGCGATTTATCGTCGTTACTTCGTAAGCGACTTTAATAATATATCATTTATATTATTCCTTGTCAACAACTTTATTCTTTCGCTGTCGACTTAGTTATTATATCTAGTATCAGGAATAAAAGCAATAGTTATTTTAAAGAAATAATATTCATCCATTCATAGATTTCAAATACTATGACTTTACCCCTGATCAAGAAGAAGAAGCTTAGATTTCAAGAGTGAATTTTTTCTTTAAACATTATAGTACTTCTTTTATATATAATTCACGATTAATCCCTAAATTGATAATTTGCCCACTATCCATCACCTTTATGACCGGTCATGTTTGCGAGCCAGCATCAATAAAAATGATTTCAGCGATGAATCCATTGTTCAGTTTGACCCGGCTTCCCATGGAAAAATTAGCGAAGCTTATTTGGGAAGTAACTTGAAACCAACGAGTCTTTACCCAAACCCGAACACTCTGATATCATTTGATACCGTGCTAATGCAAAAAAGACCCAGCTTTATTGCTGGGTCTACAATTTTTTACGGTTTATACAATTTGAGCGTTACTTACAGATACTCCCGCTTTCTCATTGTTTCAAAAAAAATCAAAGGGAATTTCAAAAGGGGCTCGGAATTAAAATTCCGAACCCCTTTTTTAGTAAAAGATTATTCTTCCGTATCTTTTTCAGTTTCTTCATTTTCTTCATTTACCGTAGGTTCAGGATCAGAATCCGGATCTAGAGTTGTTACCGCCTCTATTTCCATGTCTTTTTCTTCTTCTTCTTCCCTTCCTACGATGGCCACCGTAGAAACATATTCATTATCTGCAGATTCGAGTCGGATGAGCTTAACACCCTGTGTATTACGGCCCGTTTTAGAAATGCCTTCGACTTCCATTCGGATCAATACACCAGCTGCTGTAATCAGCATCAAATCTTCATCTTCACCCGTAACTGTTTTCACGGCTATAAGTTCACCATTTTTCTCAGTGACATTACATGTTTTTATTCCTTTGCCTCCACGGCTTTGAATACGGTATTCTTCCGCAGAGGTCCTTTTTCCATAACCGTTTTTCGTAACGATCAGGACTTCTTCATCATCTTCAAGAATTTCCATTCCGACAACTTCATCATTTGTCCCTAAGGAAATTCCTTTTACTCCTGCTGCAGTACGTCCCATTGTCCGTACATCCGTCTCTGGGAAACGAATCATCATACCGGACTTCGTTCCAATTATGATCTGTTTCTCTCCATTCGTAAGCCGGACAGAGATCAATTCATCGTCTTCACGTAAACCTAGGGCAATTAAACCGTTATTACGGATATTTGCAAAGGACGATAAAGGTGTACGCTTTGATATCCCATGTCTGGTCGTGAAGAATAAATACCAATCGTCCGCAAATTCCTTCACAGGTATGATTGCATTGACCCACTCGCCTTTATCGACTTCCAACAAGTTGATAAGCGGCAATCCTTTTGCCGTCCTGCCATATTCAGGTATTTCATATCCTTTTGAACGATAGACTTTACCTTTGTTGGTGAAGAATAATAGAGTGTCATGAGTCGAAGTGGTTAACAAGTGACCGACAAAGTCATCTGTATTCGTTCCCATACCCTGTATTCCGCGCCCCCCGCGTTTTTGACTGCGGTATGTGGTTGCAGGCAAGCGTTTAATATAACCGTTATGCGTAAGTGTCACGATTATATTTTCCTCTGGGATTAAATCTTCATCTTCCAGGCTTTCAAACCCGGCTAATGTGATTTCAGTTCTCCGTTTATCATCAAAACGTTCTTTAATTTCAAGAAGTTCTTCACGGATAATTTCAAGAACCTTTTCCTCATCAGCAAGAATCGCTTTATATTCTGCAATTATAGCCATTAATGCCTGGTATTCATCTTCAATTTTTTCACGTTCCAGACCTGTCAAGCGCTGTAAACGCATATCCAGGATAGCTTGCGCCTGTTTTTCGGAAAGTGAGAATTGTGTCATTAAGCCTTCACGGGCAATATCTGTCGTTTGGGAACTGCGAATCAACGAGATGACTGCATCCAAATTATCAAGTGCAATACGCAAACCTTCTAAAATATGGGCACGGGCCTCCGCTTTCCGCAGTTCAAATTCAGTCCTGCGACGTATGACTACCTGCTGATGCTCCAAGTAGTAGCGCAGGCATTGTTTTAAATTCAGCACCTTTGGCTGACCGTCCACCAAAGCAAGCAGATTGATTCCGAAGGTGGTCTGCATCGCGGTGTGCTTATACAGGTTGTTTAAAAGGACATTCGCATTAACATCCTTTCGAAGCTCCATGACAATACGCATACCATTGCGATCCGATTCATCCCGTAAGTCGGTGATGCCTTCGATTTTCTTATCTCGGGCAAGTTCTGCAATTTTTTCAATCAATCTTGCTTTATTCACTTGATAAGGGATTTCCTTAACAAGGATTACCTGTTTACCATTCGGTTTCTCTTCAATCTCGACTTTCGCCCGTTGAATGATTGACCCTTTACCGGTTTCATAGGCCTTTCTGATTCCGCTTCTCCCTAAAATCAAACCGGCTGTCGGAAAGTCCGGACCAGGAATATATTCCATCAACTCTGGAATTGTAATCTCAGGATTCTTGCTTAAAGCCAATACGCCGTCAATTACCTCACCTAATTGATGGGGCGGAATATTGGTTGCCATTCCTACCGCTATTCCTGATGAACCATTCACCAACAAGTTCGGGAAACGGGCAGGCATGACGGCTGGTTCTCTTTCTGAACCATCGTAGTTATCCTGGAAATTGACCGTATCTTTATTTAAGTCCCGGAGTAACTCCATCGAGATTTTCGACATTCTCGCTTCGGTGTACCTCATTGCGGCAGCTTGGTCACCATCGACCGAACCGAAATTCCCATGTCCATCCACAAGCATATAGCGATAGTTAAAAGGTTGCGCCATCCGTACCATCGTTTCATATACTGCCGAATCACCATGGGGGTGATATTTACCGATAACTTCCCCGACAATACGGGCTGATTTCTTAAATGGTTTATCCGAAGTCATTCCAAGATCGTTCATTGCATAAAGAATTCTTCGGTGTACCGGTTTCAAACCGTCCCTTACATCAGGCAAAGCCCGCGACACGATAACGCTCATCGCATAATCCAAAAACGATGTCCGCATCTCGGTACTTATATTTATTTCTTTAACACCTGATCTTTCATTTTCTGACATGGAGCCAACCTCCTATTAAAAGCTTATATCTCATTTAAGTTTAACTGTTCGTGCACTATGTAAAGAACAGGATGTAAAAAGCATCCTGTCAAAAATCAGATATCAAGATTTTTTACATAAATTGCATTTTCTTCAATGAAGTTACGTCGCGGTTCCACCTTGTCGCCCATCAGCATCTCGAAAGTTTCATCTGCCTCGGCGGCATCTTTCAAACTGACTTGAAGCAGCGTTCTCGTTTCTGGGTTCATGGTCGTTTCCCACAATTGCTCCGGATTCATTTCCCCCAGCCCTTTATAACGCTGCAGGTTAGGCTTAGGAGTACTTGGCAAACTCGCCATGATTTCTTCAAGCTGGCGGTCATTATAAGCATAATCCACTTTTTTCCCTTGCTGAATCTTGAAAAGTGGCGGCTGAGCAATATATATATATCCATACTCGATGATTTTTCGCATATACCGGTAGAAGAATGTCAACATCAGTGTTCTGATATGGGCACCATCCACATCCGCATCGGTCATGATAACAATTTTATGGTATCTGGCTTTTTCAGTATTGAATTCATCACCAATGCCCGTTCCAAGTGCTGTGATGATCGTACCTATTTCTTCATTGTGCAGGATTCTGTCCAATCGCGCTTTCTCAACATTCAGGATCTTACCCCTTAGCGGCAATATGGCTTGGAAATGGCGGTCCCGTCCTTGTTTTGCCGAGCCTCCCGCAGAGTTTCCTTCAACGATGTATAATTCGCTGATACTCGGGTCCTTAGAAGAACAATCTGCCAATTTACCTGGTAGATTGGATACTTCCAAAGCACTTTTCCTCCGGGTCAATTCACGTGCTTTCTTCGCTGCCAAACGGGCTCTCGCTGCCATTTGCCCTTTATCTACTATTTTTCGGGCCACGGCAGGATTTTCGTATAAGAAGGCATCAAGTCGTTCCGAAAGAATGGAATCAGTAACCGTTCTTACCTCAGAGTTTCCGAGTTTGGTTTTCGTCTGACCTTCAAATTGCGGATCAGGATGCTTAATCGAAATGATTGCCGTTAAACCTTCCCGGACATCTTCACCTGAGAAATTGGCATCCGCTTCTTTTAAAAGACCATTTTTCCGTGCATAATCATTGATGACACGGGTCAAAGCAGTCTTGAATCCCGATTCATGTGTACCGCCTTCATAGGTATGAATATTATTGGCAAAAGAAAAGACATTGCTGATATAGCTGTCATTATATTGCAGGGCCAATTCAACGGAAATTCCATCTTTCTCGCCTTCCATGAAAATCGGTTCCTCATGCAATACCTCTTTAGAACGGTTCAAATGCTCAACATAAGATTTGATACCGCCCTCATAGTGGAACTCCCTGATTTTTTCTTCTTCTTCACGTTTATCTTCAATGATCAGCTTCAACCCTTTATTCAGGAATGCAAGCTCACGGATTCTCGTGGCTAATGTATCAAAGTCATATTCCAAGGTATCCGTGAAGATTTCACCATCAGGAATGAAGTGTACAGTCGTTCCGGTATGATCGGTTTCCCCGATGATTTTCAAATCTTCTTTTGGGATACCGCGGTTAAATTGCTGATAATGGATTTTACCTTCACGATGAACGTAAACTTCCAATACCGTGGATAAGGCATTAACTACTGATGCCCCCACACCATGCAGACCGCCGGAGACCTTATAACCTCCGCCGCCAAATTTACCGCCCGCATGAAGGACCGTCATGATTACTTCTACAGCTGGGCGTCCCATTTTTTCATGGATCCCCACTGGAATTCCCCGACCATTATCGACTACGGTTATGCTATTATCTTCTTCGATCGTCACTTTGATTTCCGTACAGAAACCAGCCAGTGCCTCATCAATACTATTATCGACAATTTCCCAAACAAGATGGTGAAGTCCTTTTGCAGAGGTAGTGCCGATATACATCCCCGGACGTTTACGAACTGCTTCTAAGCCTTCTAAAACCTGTATCTGATTCTCATCGTATGCCTGAGCTTGTACTTCTTTTTGTTCCATTGTCATACGTATCACCTACACTTTTCTTTTGGCATTTATCAATTTTCAGGAGTAATTATAACGTTTAGCTACAATTCAAAGAATATCTATATCATCGATTAAGAGCGATGGCTGCAGTGAACGCTTTTTCAAGGTGGACGACGCGAGCGGTGAATAATAAACCTGTTTGTCCGTCACTACAATCGATTTAACCGAGTTTTTTGCTAAATGGGAAGTTACATCGGACTTTTTCTCCAAAAATTCACTCATGATTGGAGAGGCCTGAAGCAGCTTCTTATCTAAAATGGCTATGACATCGTCCGTTTTCACAAGAATGTCTTCACCAATGTGGAGATACATACATTCACCTCATCATTTAACCTTTTTTATACTTCCTTGACTAACATAAAAGGTGGACGCTTCTCGTAGGGTTTGATGATCGATTCCATCAACGGAGGGTGTCGTCACAAATGTTTGCACTTTCCCCTGTATCGTATTCAGTAAATGGGATTGACGGAAATCGTCGAGTTCCGATAACACATCATCCAATAATAAAATGGGATACTCGCCGATTTCTTCATGGATCAGCTCAATTTCGGCAAGTTTCAAAGACAAGGCAGTCGTACGCTGTTGTCCTTGTGAACCATATGTCTGGACATCACGGTCATTCACAAAAAAAACCAGGTCGTCACGATGAGGACCTACCAGTGTAACACCCCGTTCAATTTCCCTTGTTTTTATTTTATCAAATTTTTCTGTGTATACTTCTATCATTTTCGTCAAATCCATAGATTCTGATACATCAAGCGACGGTTTATATTGGATTTTCAATACTTCTAGATTTCTGGAGATCCCCGAATGAATAGGTTCTGCCCATTGCTGGAGCTTTAAAAGAAACTCGTACCTTCTTTCGACAATTTTCGCTGCATACTGAATAAATTGATCGGTCAGCACGTCAAGCATCGTCGTATCCGTTTGTTTCCGGGTCTGCAGAAGCTTTAAGTAATGATTTCTTTGTTGAAGTATTTTATGATATTGGCTCATATCATGAAGGTATACGGGAGAAACCTGGCCAATTTCCATATCTATAAAACGGCGTCTGACTAGAGGACTTCCCTTTACAAGGTTAAGATCCTCAGGCGCAAACATGACCACATTCATATTTCCGACATATTGACTCAACTTTCTTTGTTCAATATGGTTGCACTTCGCCTTTTTCCCTTTTTTTGAAATGGTCAGCTCAAGTGGTATTGAGGTATTTCTCTTTCTAACTCTTCCTTCTATTTTAGCATACTCTTCATCCCAGCGAATAAGTTCTTTATCATTTGAGGTCCGATGGGATTTTGCCATTGCTAAAACGAAAATGGATTCCATGACATTTGTTTTTCCTTGAGCATTTTCGCCGAGGATTACATTGACTTTATTCTCAAAAGCCAGATTCAATTCGGTATAGTTGCGGTAATTTTTCAAACTTATATTTTCAATATACATATTCCGCTCTTCCCTTATGTTTTAGCTTGTAATTGTGTAGGTGCCAAATCCAGGAATCTCTATTTTATCACCTGATCTTAATTTTCTGCCTCTTCTCACGTCTAATTCGCCATTAATGTAAACCTCGTATTCACTTAAGAACCATTTCGCCATTCCGCCGCTTTGGATCAAATCGGCCAATTTCAGGAATTGTCCAAGCGTAATATATTCAGTATTGATTTTTATGGAGTCCATTCATGCTTCACTCATTTCTAAGTAGTCTTTAATATTTCATTTTACTAAATTAATCCCATTAAGACAAAGTATAGCTTTTTCAGTTCTTGTTTTTAGCGATTGAGAGTCTCGTACAGCATTGAAAAAACGCCAAAGACCCTTTGGAAACCTATGTTTAAATATAAAAAAATTAAAGACCTGCTATACAAGCCTTTAATTTTTTTGAAATATTATTTTAGCTTAATAAGTCCTTACCGGGAGAATTAATTGCAGCATGGAATCGTCATGTAGCGGACGAATGACAAACGGACGCATTGCACCTGTGAAATTAATTTTTATATCGGATCCTTCCAATGCCTTTAGAGCATCCATTACGAATTTGGCACTGAATGAGATCTTCAGGTCTTCACCTTCAATGGCTTCTGCCTGAACTTCCTCAATTACTTTACCAATTTCAGGAGTATTGGAAGAGACTTCGATTATACGGCCTTCCAGGGTTGTCAATTTAACGACATTATTTCTTCCTTCTCTCGCCAATAAAGAAGCCCTGTCGATCGCTTGAAGGAAATCCTTGGTATGAACAGTCACATCGGTTTTGCTATCTGATGGAATCAAGCGTGATGTATCGGGATAATTCCCTTCAAGAAGTCTTGAGAAGAATAATAAATTTTCAGCTTTGAAAAGTACTTGGTTTTCGGTAATGACGATTTCAATGAGTTCGTTTGTATCATCAAGGATTTTACTTAACTCATTCAGACTTTTACCTGGGATGACAACGCTATAGGTCCCGTTAATTTTATTTTCTATTTTGGCTGTTCTCATTGCAAGCCTATGGCTATCTGTTGCAATACAGGTCAATTCGTCATCTTGAACCTTCAAGTTTACACCTGTTAAGATGGGGCGTGTTTCTGACGTGGACACTGCAAAGCCAGTTTGGCGGATGAGGGTCTTTAAAAGGTCCGTTGGAAGTTTGAAAATATTTTCTTCTGCAATGATCGGAAGATGAGGATATTCCTCAGGATCCAGTCCATTTAGATTAAATTCAGCTTTTCCCGAGCGAATAATCGTTTGAAAGTTATTCTCCACTTCAATTTCTACAGTATCCATCGGCAGCTTTTTGACAATTTCACTGAAAAAACGGGCATTCAGGACTATACCGCCGCTGCTTTTAACTTCAACTATCTCATCTCCGTCAACCTCAGCGGGAATGAATGATTGGATGGAAATATCTGAATCACTACCTGTTAGAGTGACCCCCTCACTAGTAACGCTTATCTTTATCCCTGTTAGGATCGGAATCGTCGTTCTTGATGTGACTGCTTTCATTACTTCTTGGACACTATGAACTAATCGATCTCTTTGGATTATAAATCTCATGTTTCATCCTCCAATTTTTTATTGCCGAATAGGCATATTTATTAATAATTTTTATTAAAAAAGATAGTAGTAATAGTAGTAGGCCCTGTTGATATGTGGATAAGTCCACTCATCCTAAGGAAAAACAGTCTATCCACATGTGGACAGACTGTGTGTAAGTAGTCGCCAGTTATTCACATTATCCAGAATCCATTATACCCTCAGCTGGTCCTGGATTTCTTTAACCTGACGTTGAAGCTGGGTGTCCGTTTGCATGAGTTTGGAGATTTTTTCATGCGCATGGATGACGGTCGTATGATCGCGGCCTCCAAATTCATCACCTATCTTGGGCAGGGATGAGTCCGTCAATTCCCTGGAAAGATACATGGCAATCTGTCTTGGAAAGGCCACGGATTTAGTCCGTTTTTTCGCCTTGAAGTCCTCAAGTTTGACACTATAATGTTCACCGACCGTCTTCTGGATTTCCAAGATGGTGATTATTTTAGGTTTTGAGCTAGGAATGATGTCTTTTAATGCTTCAGCTGCCAAATCGGCATTTATATCTTTATTGATCAATGAAGAATAAGCGACGACACGAATAAGTGCACCCTCAAGCTCACGAATATTGGAATCGATTTGGTTGGCTATATAGAGCATGACTTCGTTCGGGATATCAAGACCCTCAGCTTTTGCCTTTTTACGCAATATGGCAATCCGCGTTTCCAGATCAGGTGGCGTGATATCCGTGATCAAGCCCCACTCAAACCTTGAACGGAGACGATCCTCTAGTGTAGGTATCTCTTTTGGCGGGCGGTCACTCGAGATGACGATCTGTTTGCTTTCTTCATGCAGCGCATTGAATGTATGGAAAAACTCTTCTTGAGTTTGTTCTTTTCCCGCAAGAAATTGAATATCATCAATTAATAAAACATCCACGCTTCGGTATCTATCACGGAATTCCCCAGCTTTATTGTCCCGGATCGAGTTGATGAATTCATTCGTGAACTTTTCAGACGATAAATAAACGACTTTCGCATTCGGATTATGCTCTAGAACATAATGCCCGATTGCATGCATTAAATGAGTTTTTCCAAGGCCGACGCCCCCGTATATGAATAAGGGATTATAGGCTTTGGCCGGAGCTTCTGCGACAGCGAGAGACGCGGCATGGGCAAAACGATTGCCGGAGCCGATGACAAATGTATCGAATGTATTTTTCGCATTAAGCATATGCTGTGGAAATGCAGCATGCTCTTTATCCTGTTTTTTTATCTTTTTAGGCTGAACAGGAACGGCAAAATCATCATCTTCTTGATTGGGGGGAATGATGAATTTTGCTTCCAATTCCTCACCGGTAAGTTCAAACAATACATCGGAAATAAGATGGGAATAGCGTTCTTCAAGCCAATCCCTGGCAAATTCATTGGGAGCGGTGACTGTTAATGTATCACCTTGCAGTAAATAAGCCTTGGTTGATTTAAGCCAAGTTTCAAAGCTTGGTTTACTGATTTTCTTTTCGATTTTTCCGAGCGCCTGGTTCCAGAGGCTATCGATGTTATCCAAACTTATCCCTCCTTTGCAAAAAAAATTTTAATCATTGTATCTAAATGTATAGGCACAAATAAACTCATCGATTGCCGTCTTCATATTAATTTTGACAGCAAAGGTTCGGTGAGCTGTATTAAGGAATTTTTGTGTTGTGTAATGTGAAGTGCCCAAAACTATATCTTGCGCTGTACAACCTTTGTACAGACTACATCTGGTGAGCCAGTGTAGATTTGAATGTTTATTCATCAACAGGTATTTTAAGAAATATATAATAAAGAAGAAAAAAGGGTTTTCGACAATATCCACCATCTGTGGACAGATTAATATACACAGGTCGGATAAACTATCCACAAGTTATTCACAGTCTGTGGATAAACCTTACCTGTTGATAAAGTTATTCAGAGTGAAAACACAAATATAATATCAGAAATTCAGGCGTCTTGCAATGGGTTAGAAAACTTTATCCACAACTTACCGGGCTTGTGGGAAAAACTTTTCCACAGGCCATTGTTATGTGCAAAAGTCTCTAAAATGGGATGTGGATAGAAAAAAACATGTCGAATTTTATCCACAGACCATGATTATAGGCTCGAATTAAGTTGAGATGAACCAGGTGTTCAAGCCGGAAGACCTGCATGGGGAAAGATCGAAAGGGATTCAGGTTCGTTCTTATAATTTGTCGAATGGTGTGTCGTAAGGGAGGATTACTTGCGAATCTCATATTCGTGCTCATGGATAAAATGATGGAAATTTCCCCTTCCCCAAAAATTTCTATATCAGTTCGGAGCAAAATCATTTACAATAGGCTAGGTAGTAAAAAAAGGCCTACTGGACATTGAGCATTAAAAAAAGAAATTTTTTATGGATGAGGTTGACAAGTAGAAACCTCCATCTATATAATTGTAAAGACTGTCTTTAACTGTTATTCCTCAGGGAGGTGTCATATAATGAAAAGAACTTATCAACCGAATAACCGCAAACATAGTAAAGTTCACGGTTTCCGTGCACGTATGAGCACGAAAAACGGACGTAGAGTAATCGCTGCACGTCGCCGTAAGGGCAGAAAAGTATTATCTGCATAGACCACTGAAAAGTCTCAGTGGTCTTTTTTCGCAAAATAAGGGATTTACTGAGACTCAATTCATGTAATGAAGGTGTAAAAATGAAAAAAAAGTTAAGGATTAAGAAAGAGGATGAATTTCAGCTTGTGTTTAAAAAAGGTGAATCTTCTGCTAATCGGCAATTCGTTGTCTATGTCCTTGAAAAGCCGGGTCAGGATCATTTTAGGATCGGCCTTTCTGTCAGTAAAAAAATCGGGAACGCCGTTATGAGGAACCAAATCAAAAGATACATACGGCAAGCGTTTTTGGAATTGAAAGAAGATATAGAAGAGGGTAAGGATTATATTGTGATTGCTCGAAAACCAGCGGCGGAGATGGACTTTTTCCAGGTGAAAAGCAGCTTGATACATGTCCTGAAACGTTCTAAATCACTAAACTTTAAAATGAAAAAACAATAAAGTCCCCTTAATATCGAATAAGACTCCTCGTATCATATGGTTACTTGAGTAAGATGACATAGAAAATTCCGATTGTAACTGTGGAAAAAGTGGATTACTTTTCCTTGAAATCTTCTAATAAACAGTTCACAATTGTTTCAAAAAAGATTGATTGCAGTTAGGAGGAAATTACGGTTGAAAAAACGAATATTACTCATTATTGGACTAGCCTCGATAATGATGCTGTTGGCAGGGTGTACGGAAATTAAAGAACCTATTACTGCGGATAGTGAAGGTTTTTGGAATTCATACATTGTCTATCCATTATCAGCCCTGATCATCTGGCTTTCCGAAGCATTCGGCGAGAACTATGGTTTGGGAATCATCGGCGTTACACTAATCATTCGCCTGGCATTGCTTCCATTAATGATCAAACAGGTGAAAAGCTCGAAAGCCATGCAGGCCATTCAGCCTGAAATGAAAGAACTTCAAGCTAAATACAGCTCAAAAGATGCTGCCACACAACAAAAACTACAGCAAGAAACAATGGCTCTATTTTCGAAATATAATGTGAATCCATTGGCGGGATGTTTGCCGATATTGGTGCAAATGCCGATTTTGATCGGATTTTACCATGCAATCAGCCGTACGGAAGAAATTGCTTTACATAGTTTTCTTTGGTTTGATTTAGGTTCCCCGGATCCTTATTATATTTTACCGGTCGTTGCAGGTATCACCACTTTCATCCAGCAAAAGATGTCCATGGCTGGAATGAACTCGAATCCACAAATGGCGGCACAAATGACGATGATGCTTTACATCATGCCAATCATGATTGTTGTATTTGCTATTAATTTCCCCGCTGCTCTTTCTCTTTACTGGGTAGTTGGTAACATTTTTGGTATCGTTCAAACATATTTCATCAAAGGTCCGGATCTTAGAAAAGCAGCTGCGGAAAACGCGGGAGGGGCAAAGAAAAAGTGAAAAAAGTGACTGCTACAGGACAATCTGTCGAAGAAGCAGTAAATTTAGCTTTAGCTCAACTGAACAGCACTAAGGATCGCGTGGAGATTGAAGTAGAAGATGAAGGAAAAAAAGGATTTTTTGGTTTATTTGGTGCAAGGAAGGCAATCGTCCATGTGACATTGCCTCCGGATCCCATTGAAGAGACACTTGGATTTTTGAAGAATGTCTGCGTCGATATGGGAGTCAATGCACAAATAAATGTCACCCGTAAAGGTAAGAACGTAACATTCCATTTATCAGGTGATAAAATTGCATTATTGATTGGAAAAAGGGGTCAAACACTAAATTCACTTCAGTATTTAGCACAGCTGGTAGCAAATCGATATTCGAAGCAGTATTTGAATATTACCGTAGATGCAGAAGATTATCGAAGCCGCCGCAATGACACCTTAATCCAATTGGCTGAAAGAATGGCAAATAAAGCCACGAAAACAGGTAAAGCTGTTTCACTGGAGCCGATGCCATCCTATGAACGTAAGGTCATCCATAATGCTCTCCTGGATTATCCAAAAATAAAAACAACCTCAAGTGGGACGGAGCCATATCGTCACTTGGTCATCACTCCACTTAAATGAACCTTCTGCTTTTAAGCAGGGGTTCTTTTTTTTAGGCTCTGAATGTCGAATATTTTTTTTGCAAATTTTCCATTCAACAATAAGTGACAAACTTTTTATATTTTCTTGATCCTTAAAGGGGATGGAAGGATATGAAGCGGGCGATATTTGTTATTCACATGTGGATAAGTTAAAATGGTTGTTACAGAATATGGATTAACGGCGTGTGGATAACTCTTGGAAGGAAGGAGTATCTACTTTTTTTCATGAATATACTGTGGTATTGTAGTAATTTAGGGATTCGACGATTTTATTATCAGAAATAAATAGAACCATCAATATATAAGAGGTGAAAGCATGGAATTCGATACAATCACCGCTATCTCTACTCCCTTAGGGGAAGGGGCAATCGCCATCGTTAGAATCAGCGGTGATGAGGCCATAGAAATAGCCGATAGGATCTTTAAAGGACCAGGTGGAAAAGGATTGCTTGAAGTGAAATCACATACGATTCATTATGGCCACCTTATCCAGCCTAAAACAGGTGAAATCATAGAGGAAGTCATGGTTTCGGTCATGATGGGTCCAAAGACATTTACAAGGGAAGATGTAGTTGAAATAAATTGTCACGGTGGAATCGTTTCGGTCAATAGGGTACTGCAGCTTATTCTCTCACAAGGTGCTCGTTTAGCGGAACCTGGTGAATTTACGAAACGGGCTTTTTTGAATGGCAGGATCGATCTTTCCCAAGCTGAGGCCGTTATGGATTTAATCCGTGCTAAAACGGATAAAGCCATGAATGTTGCATTAGGTCAAATGGAAGGCCGGCTTTCGAAATTAATCCAAAATCTGCGTCAGGAAATTTTACAGACCCTCGCTCAAGTCGAGGTAAATATAGATTATCCGGAATATGATGATGTCGAAGAAATGACGCATCGTTTATTTTTGGAAAAAGGCAGTTATGTGAAGAATGAAATAGAGAAGCTGCTTCACACGGCCCAACAGGGGAAAATACTTCGGGATGGACTTGCGACCGTTATCATAGGTCGTCCTAATGTCGGAAAATCTTCATTGCTTAACAGCTTAGTTCATGAAAACAAAGCGATCGTCACTGATATTCCAGGTACAACACGTGATGTTATTGAAGAGTATGTCAATGTTCGCGGTGTACCGCTTAAACTTGTCGATACAGCAGGAATTCGTGAAACGGAAGATATCGTTGAACGAATTGGAGTTGAACGGTCTCGTGCAGTATTAAAAGAAGCGGATTTAATATTGCTTGTATTGAACTATTCCGATGATTTCACTACTGAAGATGAGAAACTATTCCAAGCGGTTGAGGGAATGGATGTTATCGTTATCATCAATAAAACAGACCTTCCACAAAAAATCGATATGGAAAAAGTTAAGGAAATGGCGGCATCCCATAAAGTTGTTACGACTTCATTACTGGAAGATCGAGGGGTCGATGAATTGGAAGAAGCGATCGCTTCTTTATTTTTCGAAGGTTCTTTAGAAACGGGAGACCTGACCTATGTGTCCAATGCAAGGCATATAGCTTTGCTGGGGCAGGCATTACAGGCTATCGAAGATGCAATTGATGCTATTGAAATGGGTACGCCGGTTGATTTGGTTCAAATCGATTTCACGAAAGCATGGGAGTTACTTGGAGAAATCATTGGCGAAAGCGTTCAGGATAATTTGATCAACCAATTGTTCTCTCAATTTTGTTTAGGAAAATAAGCGTAAAAGGAGGAAAAGGATATGCAATACGAAGCAGGTAGCTATGATGTCATTGTTATTGGTGCCGGTCATGCTGGCAGTGAGGCAGGCCTTGCAGCTGCAAGAGTAGGAGCTAAAACGTTGATGATCACCATTAATTTGGATATGGTCGCCTTTATGCCCTGCAATCCCTCCGTCGGCGGGCCGGCAAAAGGGATAGTCGTTAGGGAAATTGACGCTTTAGGCGGTGAAATGGGAAGAAATATCGACAAGACCCATATTCAAATGAGGATGCTCAATACGGCAAAAGGTCCGGCCGTTCGTGCGCTGCGGGCGCAGGCAGATAAATTTCTCTATCAGCAAGAAATGAAAAAGACGATAGAAGACCAAGAAAATTTGACATTGATTCAAGGAATGGTAGAGGAATTAATTGTTGAAAACGACGTATGTACGGGTGTCATCACTAAAACAGGTGCGGTGTACCGTGCGAAAACTGTCGTAATCACAACGGGAACATATTTACGCGGTGAAATCATTTTAGGGGAACTGAAATATTCAAGCGGCCCTAATAATCAGCAGCCTTCCATCAGGCTTTCTGAACACTTGGAGCAGTTAGGATTTGATTTGGTCCGTTTTAAAACAGGAACGCCTCCACGTGTGAATAGTTCTTCCATAGACTACAGCAAAACGGAAATTCAGCCTGGCGATGAAGTGCCTCGTGCCTTTTCTTATGAAACGACAAAGTTCATAACGGATCAATTGCCATGCTGGTTAACGTATACGAATGAGGGTACACATCAGCTCATTGATGATAATCTACACCGTTCACCAATGTATTCCGGAATGATTAAAGGAACCGGACCGCGTTATTGTCCATCGATAGAAGATAAAGTCGTTCGTTTTAATGATAAACCACGGCATCAAATCTTCTTGGAACCTGAAGGTCGCAATACAAAGGAAGTTTATGTGCAAGGTTTATCCACCAGTCTGCCTGAAGATGTGCAAGTGAAAATCCTGCAAACAATTCCGGGACTTGAAAAAGCGGAAATGATGCGTGCTGGATATGCAATTGAATATGATGCCATCGTTCCTACGCAGCTATGGCCTACACTTGAAACGAAGAAAATCAAAAATCTATATACTGCAGGTCAAATTAACGGGACATCCGGCTATGAAGAAGCAGCAGGACAAGGATTGATGGCCGGTATTAATGCAGGATTGAATGCAATGGGTAAGGAAGAACTGATTTTAAGCCGTTCGGATGCCTATATTGGTGTTCTCATTGATGACCTTGTAACGAAAGGCACGAATGAACCATACCGATTGCTGACTTCACGTGCAGAATATCGTTTATTATTGCGTCATGATAATGCCGATCTACGCTTAACGGAAATTGGATTCAATATCGGAATGATCAAAGAAGAACGCTACAAACGTTTCCTTATGAAAAAAGAAGCGGTTGAAATGGAAAAGGAACGATTGAAATCAAACTTCATCAAACCGACCAAAGAGGTGCAAGAAGTCATTACTGCAAGTGGCGGCAGTGAATTAAAGGATGGAATCCGTGCCTCCGATTTATTGAAAAGGCCTGAAATGGATTATTCCCATATTCAGAAGTTGGCGCCAAGTGATGTCGAACTGAGTGAAGAAGTGACGGAACAGGTCGAAATCCAGATCAAGTATGAAGGATATATCGAAAAATCCTTGCAGCAAGTCGATCGCCTGAAAAAAATGGAGAACAAAAAGATTCCAGAGAATATCGATTATGATGCAATTTCTGGTCTTGCAACGGAAGCACGTCAAAAACTAAAGCAGGTCCACCCGCTATCAGTAGCTCAGGCTTCAAGAATTTCCGGTGTGAATCCCGCTGATGTTTCCATTCTGCTTGTTTATTTGGAACAAGGTAAGATTGCCAGAGTATCTCAGTAACGGAAATACCCGAAAAGGATTGAAAAAACATGAATATTGAACAGTTCCAACAAGCACTGCTGGAGAAAGGGATTGAGCTTTCTCCTCAACAGCTTGATCAGTTTGACACGTATTATCGATTATTGGTGGAATGGAACGAAAAGATGAACTTAACAGCCATCACAGATAAAGAAGAAGTTTATCTAAAGCATTTTTATGATTCAATCAGTGCAGCCTTCTATTTCGACTTTAACGAATCCTATCGAATTTGCGATGTTGGGGCTGGAGCTGGATTTCCGAGTATTCCATTGAAGATTTGTTTCCCTGATATCCACGTCTCGATTGTGGATTCCTTGAATAAGCGAATTTCTTTTTTGAATCACCTTGCGGATTCATTGCAATTAAAGGGAGTTTCCTTTTATCATGACCGGGCGGAAACCTTCGCCCAAAAACCGGAGCATCGCGAATCCTATGATATTGTCATGGCGAGGGCGGTAGCCAGGATGTCGGTTTTAAGTGAACTATGTTTGCCGCTTGTTAAACTGGATGGGACGTTCATTGCCATGAAAGCGGCTAGTGCACAAGATGAAATGGACACAGGGAAGAAGGCCATTTTTACATTGGGCGGAGAAATCGAAGAAATTCATCCTTTCACATTGCCAGAGGAAAATAGTGAAAGAAACATCATTACTGTAAAAAAAGTGAAGAAGACTCCTAAAAAATACCCAAGAAAACCAGGGACACCGAATAAGCAGCCTATTGAATAACCTCTGTACGATAAAGTATGTTTTCATAGTAAGAGCAGAGGATTCGGATATATATGGCTGGTACTTGCCCTTATTTTCTTTTACTATAAATGTATGACCTTATTATTTTCACTTAATACTGCATGTGCCAACAAGAAGGCATTTTCGGTACAGGTTAAGACGTGTGCCCTTAGCTTGCTGATTCAGGGAAATAATTTTGGGAAAGCCGGCCGATATTTATAAAAACTGGCCGTCGACCCTCATTATTACCTTGATGGCGCCAGTCGACATGTTTTTTACAGTGAAGGGACATATGTATAACCATGTCGGGAAATGTATGCAGGACTTGTCCTTTAAATAGAGAATATGTTATTTGGGAGTTTTAAAAGGTGGTGTAGGAAGATGAAGCATCCTTTTTCGCGGTTCTTTGGGTTTGGCGAAAAAGAAGAAGAGCAACTAGAGATGGAGACACCTAGCAATAATAATGAAGAAATAAGAAAAATTTCCATTTCCGACATTGTGCCTAATCGATTTCAACCAAGGACCGTTTTTAATGACGATAAAATTGCCGAATTGGCTCAAACGATCCATACACATGGGATCATTCAACCAATTGTAGTAAGGGCTTATGGTCAGGGGAAATATGAAATCATTGCAGGTGAGCGTCGTTTCCGGGCCATGCAAAAGCTTGGCTGGGAATTGGCACCTGCTATAATCAAAGATTTCACCGATACAGAAACGGCTTCCGTTGCGCTGATAGAAAACCTTCAGCGTGAAGAACTGACACCGATTGAAGAAGCTTTGGCTTACGGAAAACTATTGGAGCTGCATAGTTTAACCCAAGAAGCCCTGGCACAAAGACTGGGAATTGGTCAATCCACCGTGGCGAATAAGCTTCGGCTGCTTAAGCTGCCGCAAGAGGTTCAGGATGCACTTCTTCAAAAGCAAATTACGGAACGCCATGCCCGCTCGTTGATACCGTTAAAGAGTCCTGAAAAGCAGTTGAAACTGCTTTTGGAAATCATCGAAAAAGGGTTAAACGTCAAGCAGACCGAAGAGCAGGTCGTCAAGCTCTTAACGGGTACTGTGCAGAAGCCGAAACCTAAGCGAAAAGCGTTTAGTAAAGACATGAGGATTGCCGTGAATACTATCCGCCAATCACTCAGTATGGTTACAGACAATGGAATAAATCTGGATGCAGAGGAAGAAGAATTCGAGGAGTATTATCAGTTCACGATTAAAATACCCAAGAAAAAAACTTGATTCCCCATCCTTAGCCCGCTTGGTAGTCTCCGATTACCAAGCTTTTTTTATTTTCTCTCCAAACTGGCATTTTCCACTTTTAAAACATTCAACTTTTCCTGGATTTTCAATGCTTTTAGAAGTATTTCAAATTTTAAGAGGAATTTCAGAAAACGATTTCTTCCAGTAACATTCATGATAAAATAGAAAGAAATAATTGGATTCACGGTAAAAATCAATAGATATAGCGTCATGAAGATAGTTGAAAGCGGGTGAATTCGTGGGTAAGATTCTCGCCATTGCCAATCAAAAGGGCGGTGTTGGAAAAACGACAACTTCTGTCAGTTTAAGTGCTTGTCTTGCATACATTGGACAGAAAGTCTTAATGGTCGATATTGACCCGCAGGGAAATGC
>Ga0182745_1001967_pt1 | contig 18969 bp, 17 predicted proteins | sample eDN3rd30CKraftBY_FD_128523 | JGI IMG/M metagenome (GOLD analysis project Ga0182745, IMG submission 128523) | Enriched backyard soil microbial communities from Emeryville, California, USA - eDNA 3rd pass 30_C Kraft BY (version 2) (version 2) | ecosystem: Environmental > Terrestrial > Soil >...
CCCGCAGGGGCGCGCGTGGAATCCTGGCCGATGGTGGTGAACGCCGCGGGGGAGTTCTATTTGAAGCCCGACGCGGGCCTGTTGCTGTTGTCGCCGGCGGATGAAATTCCGACGCAGCCCTGCGATGCGCAACCTGACGAGATGGACATCGCCGTCGTGGTGGACCGGCTGGAGCGCGCGACCACGTTGGAAGTCACACGCGTCCAGCAGAAATGGGCCGGGCTCAGATCGTTCGTCGCGGACCGATCGCCGGTCGTCGGCTTCGATCGCCGGCAAGCTGGTTTTTTCTGGATGGCCGCGCTGGGCGGGTACGGGATTCAGACCGCACCGGCGCTGGGACGCACCGCCGCGTCGCTGCTGTTGCGAACAGCGCTCGATGAGGACCTGCTGGCTTGTGGTGTCGACGTCGAGAAGCTCGCGCCGGGTCGATTAGATCAAGCGCGCAACCAGCCACGCGAAGCGCTAAGGCAGCAAATTTAGCTGCGAACTCGACGCTGCTTGCGCGCAGGGGGGTTGCCGGCGGTCTTGCCTTTGGCGACCCCTTTCTGCGTCGTGATCAATTGCGCTTCCGATGCCGTGCAGATCGATAGTACGCGACATGGCTTGGAGCCCACCGCGACATAGGCATGCGCCATGCCGCTGTCGAAATACATGGAGTCGCCCCGCCCCAGCCGGGCCGGCGCGTAAATCTCCGTGTGGATCTCGAGCGTTCCCTCCAGCACGTAAATGTATTCCTCGCCAGGATGCCGCAGGAACTCGTCGTACTCCGACACACTCCGGGCCCGTACTTCGCCGATGATCGGAATGATCCGTTTGCTGAGCAGTTCCGAAGCCACGTACAGGTAATTGCCCTGTGGGATCTCGATCGCCTTGCCCTCGCCCGCGCGCACGATGGCACGGCGCGTTCCACCATCCCCCACGGGCCCCGCTTTTGCGGTCGAGCTCATCAGCTCGGCAAAATCGATCTGCAGGCCGTCGCTGAGTCGCATCAGCTTTTCGAGGGTCAACGCGATCCGGTCATTCTCGACCCGGGACAGGGTTGCAATGGGCAGCCCGGTGCGTTCGCTGACATCGGCCAGCGTCCACCCTTTCTGCAACCGCAGTTCCTTCAGGACGGCGCCTGGTCTCGCCCGGTTCCTGCGTTGGGAATTGGATTCGACCATCAGGTGTCCGTGCGCGCCGCACCCGGCTGCGGGACCGGGACTCGCAGTTCACGCGGCAGGCTGAACACCACGCTCTCCTGCTGTCCCACCAGGTCGACCGGCGCCTGCCCGCCCCATTCCCGGATCCGCCCCACCACCCGCTCGACCAGCACTTCCGGTGCCGACGCGCCCGCAGTCACCCCGATCGATCGCTTGCCCTCGAACCATTCACGGCGCAGGTCCTCGGGACCATCCACCAGATGGCCGGGGATGCCCGACTTCTCGGCGATCTCCCGCAGCCGGTTCGAATTGGAGCTGGTCGGCGAGCCCACCACCAGGATCAAATCGCAGCGCTGCACCAGTTGTTTGACCGCGTCCTGGCGATTCTGGGTGGCGTAACAAATGTCTTCCTTGCGCGGGCTGGCGAGTGCCGGAAAGCGCTCGCGCAACGCCTCGACCACGCGTTGGGTGTCGTCGACCGACAGGGTGGTCTGAGTGACGAAGGCCAGCCGGGCCGGATCGCGGACCTCCAGCCGGGCCACGTCCTCGGGGGTTTCCACCAGCAGGATCCGCCCGCCGAACGAAGCGTCGAACTGGCCCATGGTGCCCTCGACTTCCGGATGTCCCTCATGGCCGATCAGCAGCACGTCGCGGCCTTCACGCGCGTAGCGTGACACCTCCATGTGGACCTTGGTCACCAGCGGGCAGGTGGCATCGAACACCTTCAGTCCCCGCCGGCGTGCCTCATCCTGCACCGCTCGCGACACACCGTGCGCACTGAAAATCACGGTGGCATCGTCCGGCACCTCATCGAGCTCCTCGACGAATACCGCCCCCATGTTGCGCAGGCGTTCGACCACGTAGCGGTTGTGCACCACCTCATGGCGCACATAAATGGGAGCGCCGAACAGCTCGATGGCACGCTCGACGATGTAGATGGCGCGGTCCACGCCAGCACAGAAGCCCCGCGGGTTGGCGAGCAGGATCTCCACTACTTCTTCCCCGAAGGCGCAGCACCGGCAACCGGCGCACCTTCGCGTTTGTCGGGACCGCGGCCGCTGTCCCGGAACGCATCGATGAGCAGGCAGACGGCGCCGAGCGTGATGGCCGTATCGGCGATGTTGAAGGCGGGAAAGTCCCAGCCGCGCCAATGGAAGTAGATGAAATCGATCACATGGCCCTGCCAGACCCGGTCGATCACGTTACCCAGCGCGCCGCCCAGCACCAGCGACAGGCCGACGGCCAGCAGCGTCTGTTCCGGCGTGCGAATGCGGCGCAGCCAGATCATCAGCACCACGCTGACGCCCAGGGCCAGGATGATGAAGAACCAGCGCTGCCAACCCGACGCATCGTGCAGGATGCTGAAGGCCGCGCCCTTGTTGGTCAGGTGCACGATCTCCAGGATGGGCAGCAGCGAGAAGCTGCCCTTGGCCTTGACCGCGCCCACCACCAGCGCCTTGGTCACCTGATCCATCAGCACCACGAAGCATGACAGCCACAACCAGTTGCTGGCGCCGCGGGTGGGATGGAACCAGACCTTGGACAGGGAGGAATTGCTCATCGGGGTACCTCAGGTGAAGCGCCGGGTCTCGCCCGGCCCCTCCACATTGCTCACACAGCGCCCGCACAGCTCCGGATGCTGGCTGTGGGTGCCCACGTCGTCACGTTTGTGCCAACAACGCACGCACTTGGTGGCCGAGCTGGGACGAACCACGATCCAGGCGGTGCTGCCGCCTTCCTGTGATGCCGCAGAACCCCCGACGGGGGGGGATGCCGCAACAGCCGTGGCCGGCCGGGATTGCGCGGGATGCAGGTGCAGCTCGGAGGTGATGAACGTGAAGCGCAACTCGTCGCCGAAGCGGCTCAACGAGTCCAGCAAGGCCGGCTCGCAATACAGGTCGACAATGGCATCGAGCGGTGCACCGATGGCCCCCTCGTTGCGCAGCTTCTCCAATTCACGCTGCACGGCGCTACGCAATTCGAGAATGGCATCCCAGTCGATCTCCGGCCGCACCGCGGCCCCTTGCGGCAACTGGGCCCAGGTCTCGAAGAACACGGATTCGCCGCGTTTGCCTGGCGCATAACGCCAGATTTCCTCGGCGGTGAACGACAGGATGGGTGCCAGCCAGCGCATCATGGCCTCGACGATCCAGCACATGGCGGTCTGCGCCGAGCGCCGCGCCGCGCTCTTGGGCTGCGTGGTGTACAGACGGTCCTTGAGCACGTCCAGGTAGAAACCGCCCAGGTCGACGCTGCAGAAGTTGTGCATCTTCTGGTAGATCAGGTGGAACTGGTAGCCGCGGTAGGCGGCGATCAATTCCTCCTGCACCTGCTGGGTGCGCCACAACGCCCAGCGATCGATGGCCACCAGGTCCTGCACCGGCACCTGGTCGGTGGCCGGATCGAAGCCGTCGAGGTTGCCAAGCAGGAAGCGCGCGGTGTTGCGCACGCGCCGGTACGACTCGGAGACCCGCTTCAAGATCTCGTCCGAGAGGCTCATTTCGTTGGCATAGTCGGTGGCAGCCACCCACAACCGCAGCACGTCGGCGCCCAGCGTGCCCACCACTTTCTGCGGCACGATCACGTTGCCGAGCGACTTGGACATCTTGCGGCCCTTGTCGTCGATGGTGAAGCCGTGAGTCAGCACTGCGCGATACGGCGCGCGGTCGTGCATCGCCGTCGAAGTCAGCAGCGAGCTGTGGAACCAGCCGCGATGCTGATCCGAACCCTCCAGGTACAGATCCGCCGGTGCGGTGACCTGCGGGAACAACTGTGGCACACAATGGTGCACCACCCCGGAGTCGAACCAGACATCCATGATGTCCGGGACTTTCTCGTAGTCGTTGGCGTCGGCGCCGATGAGTTGGGCCGGGTCCAGGTCGAACCAGGCATCGATGCCGCCCTCCTCCACCAGCGCGGCCACCTGTTCCAGCAACTCGACCGAGCGCGGATGCAGCTCGCCGGTAACCTTGTGGGTGAACAAGGCGATCGGCACGCCCCAGCTGCGCTGGCGCGAGATGCACCAGTCGGGACGGTCGGCGATCATGTTGCCGATGCGGCTTTCGCCCCAGCCCGGCATCCATTTCACTTTGCCGATTTCGCGCAGCGCCGCCTTGCGCAGCCCGGCCTGCTCCATGCTGATGAACCATTGCGCGGTGGCGCGGAAGATCACCGGTGTCTTGTGACGCCAGCAATGCGGATAGCTGTGGCGCAGCGACTCCTCGTGCAGCAGTGCGCCGCGCTCCTTCAACACCTCGCTGACGTGTTTGTTGGCGTCGAAGACCCGCTCGCCCTCGAACAACGGGGTGCCGGGCAGGAAGCGCCCGTCGCTGCCCACCGGGTTGTAGATCTCGAGTTGGTACTTGAGGCCGACGACATAGTCCTCCTGGCCGTGGCCGGGCGCGGTATGCACCGCTCCGGTACCGGCATCCAGGGTGACGTGATCGCCGAGAATGACCGGGACGGTGCGCTCATAGAAGGGATGCGCCAGCTGCAATCCTTCCAACGCCGTGCCGGTGGTCTGCGCCAGCAATTGCGCTTCGGCGACACCCGCGCGCTTGAGCACCGCATCGGCCAGATCGGCACCCAGCAGCAGCAGCTCGCTCCCCGTGTCGAGCAGCGAGTACTTGAATTCCGGGCCGACCGCGACCGCCTGGTTGGCCGGCAGGGTCCAGGGCGTGGTGGTCCAGATCACGATGCTGGCCGGCTTGGCCGGCGCCTGCGGCAAACCGAAGCGCCGTGCGAGATCGGCGGCATCCTTGACACCGAAACGCACATCGATCGCGGGCGAAGTCTTTTCCTCGTACTCGACTTCCGCCTCGGCCAAGGCCGAGCGGCAATCCAGGCACCAGTAAACCGGCTTCAGGCCCTTGTAGATATGGCCATTGCGCAGCACCTGCGCCAACGCGCGCAACTGCTCCGCCTCGAACTTGGGCAACATGGTCAGGTAGGGACGATCCCATTCACCCATCACGCCCAGCCGCTTGAAATCGGCGCGCTGCACGTCGATCTGCTCCCGCGCGTACTCACGGCAGGCTTGACGGAACTCGCGCGGAGCGAGGGTTTTCACTTCCTTGCCGCGGGTCTTCTCGATCTGGTGCTCGATCGGCAGTCCGTGGCAGTCCCAACCCGGCACGTAGGGCGCATCGTAACCATCGACGCCACGTGACTTCACCACGATATCCTTCAACACCTTGTTGATCGCATGGCCCAGGTGAATGGCACCGTTGGCGTACGGAGGACCGTCAGCCAGCACGAACGTCGGCCGGCCGCGCGCCACCTCGCGCAGCTTGGCGTAAATCGACTTCTCTTCCCACCACTTGAGCATGTCAGGCTCGCGGCGCGCGAGATCCGCCTTCATCGGAAAGTCGGTGCGGGGAAGATTGAGAGTGTCTTTGTAGTCCATAGCCCTTGCAGAACGAACCGTCAGCCTCGAAACATTACGTCAATATGGGGCCGCTCGCGAGAATCTCCCGCGCCTGCGCCGCATCCTTGTGCATCTGCACCACCAGGTCGTCCATGTTGGGAAACCACAGCTCATCGCGCAGCCGGGCGATGAATTCCACCGTCAGATAGCGACGGTACAGGTCGCCGCTGAAATCGAACACATGCGCCTCCAGCAGCAGTTCCTTGCCGTTGACGACCGGACGGGTGCCCAGGCTGGCCACGCCGGGCGCGGCGACCAGCCCCTGCCCCGAGACCCGCACGGCGAACACCCCGGCGAGCGGCGTGACGCGCCGATGCAACCGCAGGTTGGCGGTCGGAAACCCCAGCTTGCGTCCCAGCTTGGCCCCGTGCACCACCTTGCCGGTGATGGCATAGGGCCGCCCCAGGAGCCGCGCGGCCCGGGTCACATCGCCCGCCTCCAGCAACTTGCGGATCGCGGAACTGCTCACCCGTGCACCGTCCAGCTCGAACGGCGGCACCTCGGTCACCTCGAACCCTGACTGCGCGCCCATCGCCCGCAGGATCTCGACGTTGCCGCCCAGGTTGCGGGCGAACCGGAAGTCATGCCCCACCACCACGTGCCGCACACCCAAGGCGCGCACCAGGATGTCGGTCACGAACGCGTCCGGCTCCATCTGGCGCATGCGTTCGTCGAACCGCAGGCACACGAACCGGTCCGTGCCATAGCGCTGGAACGCCTCGCAGCGCTCCCGAAACCGGGTCAGCCGTGCCGGCGGAGCACCGCGGGCCAGAAACTCGCGGGGAGTCGGCTCGAACGACAGCACTACGCCCGGCAGTCGATGGCGAGCCGCCTGTTCGCGCAGTACGCGAAGCATCTCCTGGTGGCCGCGATGGACGCCGTCGAAGGCGCCGATGGTCAACACACAGCCACGCTGCTGCGGACGCAGGTTGTACAAGCCTCGAACGAACTCCATCGGGGCGGGGGTCTCGGAACTCAAGCTGATCTCACGATCCGTGGGCGATGATCCGGGAGCGATTATAGGGGGCCGGGTCGGTCGAACGCACGGACCCGGAATTGTCCGACCCGCACGCCCATGAGCCAGAGCGCCACGAAATAGACCGCGGCGCCGCCCGCGACGATCCAGCTCAACCAGGTCACCCGGTGCACGGTGGAACTGGCCAGCCAGGCGGACACATCGCCCCCGAACCAGTACAAGAATGCCGCCATGCCCCCGCTCGCGACCACGATCTTGAGCATCAGCCGGCGGGTCCCCGCCTCCGGAATCAGCACCCGTTTGCGCACCAGGCCCACATAGAGCAACGCGGCGTTGAACATGGCACCGATGCCATTGCTCAAGGCCAACAGGGCGTGCATGCCCTGCTCCTGCAGCCGGCCGGTCCACCACAGCACCGCCACCAACCCCAGGTTCATCGCCATGGTCAAGGCCAGCGCCCGCACCGCCACTTTGACCGGGCCCTTGGTGTCCTGGCGCGCGTAGTAGCCGGGCGCCAGCACCTTGATGAGGCTCCAGCCGAGCAGCGCGAACGAGAACGCCATCAGCGCCTGCTGGGTCATGGCCACGTCGAACGCCGAGAACTCGCGCCGGTGATACAGCACCACCGTCAGAGGGCCGGCCAGCACGAACAGCGCCACCGAGGCGGGAATGACGATCAGGCACACCAGGCGCACCGCCCAGGACAAAGTGCCGGAGAAGGCCGCGGCCGACTCGGTGGCGTGATGCGCCGACAGACTGGGCAGGATCACCGTGGCCAGCGCGATGCTGAACACCCCCAGCGGGAACTCCACCAGCCGGTCGGCGAAGTACAGCCAGGTCATGCTGCCGTCGGCCAGCAGCGAAGCGATGCCGGTACTGATCATGACGCTCAACTGGCCCATGGAGGAGCCGACGATGGCCGGCCCCATCAGCTTGGCGATGCGGCGCACCGCTTCATGCTGCAGATTCCAGCGCGGCATGCGCAGCAGGCCCATCTTGAGCAAGGGCGGCGCCAGCAGCACGACCTGCAACACGCCGCCGACGAAGACACCCACCGCCAGGGCAACCACCGGGGGATCGAAATAAGGCGACAGCCAGGCCGCGAACACGATCATGACCACGTTCAGCAGCACCGAGCTGAACGCCGGCAGGGCAAACTTCTGGTAGCTGTTGAGGACTCCGCCGGCCAGCGCGGTCAGCGACACGAACAGCAGATAAGGAAAGGTCCAGCGCAGCATCTCGACGGCCAGCTCGAACTGGCCGGCGCCCTTGGCCTGAAAGCCCGGCGCGCACACCATGACGATCACCGGCGCGATGACCACGCCCAGCAGGGAGATCAGCAGCAGGATCAGTCCCAGGGTACCGGCCACCGCGTCGACCAGGCCGCGGACCTCCCCGCTCGAGCGCCGCGCCCGGTATTCGGCCACCACCGGCACGAAGGCCTGGGAGAACGCGCCTTCGGCGAACAGACGCCGCAGCAGGTTGGGAATCTGGTTGGCCAGCACGAAGGCTTCCAGGGCCACGGCGGGCACCATGGAGGCGTAGACGACGTCGCGCACCAGCCCGGTGATCCGGGACAGCAAGGTGGTGACCCCCACGACGGCGGTGCTGCGAAGGAAGCCGCGGCTCATGCAGGACGGCTGGCTGGTCGGTGGCTGGTCATGGGGCGGCCATAGTAAAGGAACCTGCTCTTTTTGCTTGCCTGCTGTTTTTGCTTGATTTAATGACCACGCATCGGCAGAATTCGCGCCTCATTTTTAGCCCCCATTATCGAGCCCTAAGTCCGTGGCCAATATCAAGTCAGCCGAAAAGCGCGCCCGTCAGACGATCAAGCGTCGTGCCCGTAACGTAGCTACGCGCTCCAAGCTGCGCACCGCCATCAAGAGCGTCGTCCATGCCGTGGAAGCCGGCGACAAGGCCGATGCCGCGGCCAAGCTGAAGGCGGCCGGCCCGGTGATCGACTCGATGGTCAACAAGGGCATCATTCACCGCAACAAGGCGTCGCGGCACAAGAGCGCGCTGAACGCCCGCGTGAAGGAAATGGCCGGCTGATCCGCCGCTGCCAGTAGATTGAAAAAAGCCGGGCTCTGCCCGGCTTTTTTACGCCCGCCGAATACACTGGCCGGTGTTAGCACCCCAGGCACAGGGATGTGCCCGCCGCCGCAGGTGGCGAGCGTAGCGGAAAAGTCGCGCCTTTTCCGCGGAGCCCTCAGCGCGAGTGGCAGGATGCCCGAGTCGCTGTTCTGTTTTATACGGCAATCTCTTCTAACCGCACCATGATGGCCTGGCAGAGCTCTTCCGTACCCTGATGCGCCAGGCCGGAGATGCGGAATACGCGCCCTTTCCAACGTAAACGGCGCACGATGTCTTTGCAGAGCTTGTCGGCGTCACCTGCTGGCAGCTGGTCGATTTTGTTCAATATCAGCCAGCGTTCTTTTTGGGCCAGATTTGCGTTGAACTTCTTCAATTCGGCGGCGATTGCGCGGGCATCGCGTACTGGATCGGCGGCCGGGTCCGGCGGGGCGATATCGATGAGGTGCAGCAGCACGCCGGTGCGCTGCAGGTGTTTCAGGAACTGAATCCCCAGACCCGCGCCGTCCGCGGCGCCCTCGATCAGGCCGGGAATGTCGGCCATCACGAAGCTGCGGTGCTCGCCCACCCGTACCACGCCCAGGTTGGGGTGCAGCGTGGTGAAGGGATAGTCGGCAACTTTCGGCTTCGCCGCCGAAACAGCACGGATCAGGGTCGATTTGCCGGCATTGGGCAGCCCCAGCAGCCCCACATCAGCCATTACCTTCATTTCCAGCCGCAAGTCGCGCTTTTCCCCGGGTAATCCGGGCATGGCCTTGCGCGGGGTGCGGTTGGTGCTGCTCTTGAAGCGGGCATTGCCCCAGCCGCCCTTGCCGCCCTTGGCGACCAGCAGGCGCTGGCCGGCCTGGGTGACGTCGCCCAGCTCTTCCTGGGTGTCGATGTCAGTCACCACGGTGCCGATGGGGACGGGAACGATCAGGTCCTCGCCGCCGGCGCCGGTGCAGTCGGCGCTGCCGCCGGGCTGGCCGTGCGGGCCTTTGAAGGCGCGGTTGAAGCGGAAGTCGGCCAGGGTATTGATGCCCTCGACGCCTTCCAGGTAGACATCGGCGCCTTTGCCACCGTCGCCACCGTCGGGACCGCCGAAGGGGATGAATTTTTCGCGGCGAAAGCCCACCGCGCCGCGCCCGCCATGGCCGGCAGTGACTTTGATGGTGGCTTCGTCGACGAAACGCATGATGGATGGCTCAAAAATGCAAAAACCCCAGCTTGCGGCCGGGGTTTTTCGAACTAGGCCGAGGCGGTCGACGAGTCGGCGCGGCCGAATCGATGCCTCGACTTCGCGTGACGCGATTACTCGGTGACCACGCTCACGAAGGTATGCTGATGCAGGCCCTTCTTGCGGAAGTGGACACGGCCGTCCGCCTTGGCGAACAGGGTGTAATCGGTACCGGTGCCGACGTTGTCGCCCGCACGGTAAACCGTGCCACGCTGACGCACGATGATGTTGCCGGCGATGACCTGCTGGCCGCCGAACTTCTTGAGACCGAGTCGCTTCGACTCTGACTCGCGGCCGTTCTTGGTACTGCCGCCTGCCTTTTTATGTGCCATGGCTGTGCCCTCTTAAACTCTTTGAACGAGACGTCCGCGCTTCAGGCGCCGACGATGCTGGTGACTTTGACTTCGGTGTATTGCTGCCGGTGGGTGCCCTGACGCAGGTAGTGCTTGCGACGGCGGAACTTGACGATAGTCTTCTTGTCGTCTTTGCCGTGGCTTTGCACCGTGGCGACCACCTTGCCGCCGCTCAGGTAGGGGGAACCGACCTGCACGTTCTCGCCTGCACCGAGCAGCAGAACCTTGTCGAATTCGACGCTGGCGCCGGCTTCGGCATCGAGCTTTTCAACCCGCAGAACCGAGCCTTCGCTGACGCGATACTGCTTACCACCCGTGGCGATTACGGCGTACATGATCTCAAGGACTCCAGCTCACCGGGAGGACCCCGGCGGAAAAGGCCGCGAAGTGTACGGATAAGTACCGCCGCAGGCAAGCCCCGCGAGGGCCCAAGTCGTTGAACTGGAACGCAAGTGGGCGGACCCGGAACTCACCCTGGGGAGGAACCGGGGCGGGCTTCAGCGGACCGGGCCCCTGGGCGGGGCCTGCGGCCCCCACTAGCCACAAACTGGCGTCGCACTTCAGCTACTATGCGCGCCGTCGTAATGCTTCCCCTTACCTTCTGGATTCCATGAGTTTCGAGTCCGTAAAACAGCTCGTCGCCGCCGATCTGCGGGAGGTCGATGGCGCCATCAGAACGCACCTGGCCAGCGAAGTGGTGCTGGTCAACCAGGTGGCGGAGTACATCGTGGGCAGCGGCGGCAAGCGGCTGCGCCCGCTGGTGGTGGTGCTGGCGGCCAAGGCCTGCGGCTGCCAGGGCCAGCGGCATACCCAGGCGGCGGCCATCGTGGAGTTCATTCATACCGCCACACTGCTCCACGATGATGTGGTCGACAGCTCCATGCTGCGCCGCGGCCAGGATACGGCCAATGCCGTCTGGGGCAACGAGGCCAGCGTGCTGGTGGGCGATTATGTCTACTCGCGGGCGTTCGAGATGATGGTGGCGCTGGGCAACATGCGCATCATGGAGGTGATGGCGCGCGCCACCAACCGGATCGCCGAGGGCGAGGTGCTGCAGTTGATGAACGCCCACGACCCGGACACCACCGAGGAGCGCTATTTCGAGGTGATCCACCGCAAGACGGCGCAACTGTTCGAAGCCGGCACCCAGATTGCCGCCATCCTGGCGGACGGCCCGGCCGAGCTGGAAGACGGGATGGCCCGCTATGGGCGGCATTTGGGCACGGCCTTCCAACTCATCGATGACGTACTCGACTACCAGGCCGACCGCAGCCAGCTGGGCAAGAACCTGGGCGACGACCTGGCCGAGGGCAAGCCGACGCTGCCCCTTATATATGCGCTCAAGCACGGTTCGGAGGAACAGCGGGCGGTGATCCGCGGCAGTATCGAGCAAGGCAGCATCGATGCCCTGCCCCAGATCACCGCGGCAATTGAATCGACCGGAGGCCTTGCGTACACTTCGCGCCTCGCGCGGCGGGAGGCCTCCCTCGCCATCGAGGCACTCGCCGGATTGCCCGACTCCGCCTACAAGCAGGCGTTGCGCGAACTGGCGGATTTCGCGGTCGAACGCAACTATTGACGGTTGCGCCGGGAGCGGAATCGACTCGCCACAGTCAAAGGGACCGACAGCCCTTGGGTCAGACCACTGACCGGAACTGTCCGCATCGGGGTGTAGCTCAGCCTGGTAGAGCGCTACGTTCGGGACGTATAGGTCGCAGGTTCAAATCCTGTCACCCCGACCAATCTTTGCTTGGATGATCCGAGGGAGCGCGCAGCGCGCCTACCCTTTCCTCCCTCCCGACCTTGTCGAATAACTATCGCCGATTCATTTGCGCGCGATATAGTCAACGCTCGCGGCCACACTTTTCGACACAATCGTGCCGCAGACAAACAGGAAGAAAGTTTCGGCATGGACCCAGTCAGGATCGCTGTCGCGCGCGCGGCAATCCTCACCCTCGTCCTCCTGTGCTCCGCCTGTGGTGGCGGTGGCGACAGTGGTGGTGGCGGCGAGCCGACGAATCCGCCCACAACACCGACTACGTTTACCGTCGGCGGGGTGGTCAGCGGGCTCGCGGGCAATTCCGTAGCGCTGCGTCTCAATGACGGCGCGGATTTCCTTGTCACGGCCAACGGCAGCTTCACGTTTCCCGGCGCGATCGCGAGCGGTACGGCGCGCTAGCCGCGTTGCGCTTCTCCAGCAATGGAGTGTTGATGCTTCGTTTGGCGTCAACGGTCAGGTACGAACCCCGGTCCAGAACCTATACGAACTGACCAGTGCGATGCTGTTGTTGCCGACAGGAAAACTGGTGCTCGGGGCGACTGCGCTATCCGATTTGGTACTTATTCAACACGTGCTGTGACTATGAAGGCGAACGACAGCCTGGCGCACGCGATGCGTCGTCTGCTCGGTGTCACGCCCCGCGCCCTGCTATCCCGCGGCACGACACGGTCGCTTACAGTGCCTTGATGGCATTCATGATGAGCATAGGCAACTCCGCTTTCAGCAACCGGCAAGCGGCGAGGACGTCATTGGCGGCCTCGTCGGGAATGTCCAGATCGTCGATGTCGGGATGCCATGCCTTGGGGTCGGCATATAGATCCGCCAACGCCAGCGCGGGAGGCAATGCACGCAACCCATAAATGGGTGTGTTGCCGGATGACTGGCTGGCCGAATGAATTTTCTTGAACCATGAGCGCGAGCTTCCATGGATATCAAATCCGTACAACGATATGTAGCTGCTGCGCGATAAAACGGCTACGGCAAGGCGCGCGGGAATCTGAGCGATCCAGCTCGCGACGTGCAGCACGGACCCCACACCAGGATCGCGGGAGGATACTCGAACAACAACGCATCGATGCGATGCGAACTGGTAATCTCCGGGCTCTTGAGTTTGTTGAAGTAGATACCGACGCGATCTCCCGCCGCCTCGATCAGCTTTCTGGTTTTCCACGCTTCAGGCGAGAACCCGCTCATCCTGCAGAATCCAGGACTGTTCGCGCAAATTTTTCGCATCCGCCGTCTTGATTTTTCGCCCCCGCTTCTCATAAGGTGGCTGTGCGGACCGGGCCCCTCTGACGACGCAACACGTCGTGATGTCGGACGCAGCTATCTTTCCGACGGAGGCCCTGCGTGTTCTGACACGTTTGCGCTTTCCGCTCTCTTGGAGGAACGCGCAATGCCATTGCTTCTATGTCCGAATGACAATACATCCATGACCACGGTGACTCGCGCCGGTGTGCAGTTTGACATGTGTCCGATCTGCCGTGGGGTGTGGCTGGATCGTGGTGAGCTTGAAAAGCTCATGGCGGCGACAGCCGAAGATGCGCCCGATGCGGGTCGGCAGACCGGAGCTGCCCCACCGCAACAGCAACCGCCTCCTCCGCGCTGGGATCGCCGATACGGTGGACGCGGCGAGTACGGGGAGCGAGGCGAACAGGGTTACGGCGGCTATCGAAAGAAGCGGTCGATTCTCGATATTTTCGACTGACGAGCACACAACTGCACACTTTCGATTCAGGGGATCGGCGGGTAATGTCAAAACCTGCCGGCCGTTATCCTGCTCACTCGACAGGTGCCGCGCATCCTCCCGCCGCGGCTCGCTCAGACGAGCCTGCCTATCTGTCCGGATGATCGACCGTCACACCGAGGTCGCGGATCAATCCGTCGGCAATGGAATAAACCCAGCCGTGGACAGAGAGCTTTTGGCCGCGGGTCCAGGCGTCACGCACGAACACGTCCGACACGACATTCTTGACCTGGCGCATCACGTTAAGCTCGACCAGCCGATCCCAGCGGGCGCGCTCGTCGGGCAGAACCTCCAGTTCGTGCCTGTGATCATGACCGACTTCGCGAATGGGATGCACCCAATGGTCGATCAGGCCGCGCCGCTTGCCGTCGACGGCCGCAGCGACACCGCCACAGCCATAGTGCCCGACTACCAGGATGTGCTCGACCTGCAGAACTTCGACGGAAAACTGCAGGACCGACAGGTAGTTTGCATCCTGGGGCGGAGCAAGATTGGCGATGTTGCGATGGACGAAGAGTTCGCCGGGATCGAGGTCAACGATCTCATTGGCAGGCACGCGACTGTCAGAACAGCCGATCCACAAGTACTTGGGCGCCTGCTGACCTTCCAGTCGCTTGAAGAAACTCGGATCAACCGCCAGTTTGCGTTCCGCCCAGCGGCGGTTGTTGGCTTTCAGTTCATCGAGCACGGCGGGGTCCAAATTGTCATGTAGCATTCTACAATGCCAAAGGGCCGCCGGGTTGGCAACTCGCTGACGAATCCCTCATTGCCACCATAAATACCAAATCCGGCGGGTGCCGGGCTCTCTCCCCGCGCAGTATCGCCAGCAGCCGCCCGCGGAGCCGCTCCCAAAATAGATCGTTGCCGGTCCCTATAACGCTCCGAGCTACGCGCCTGATCTGACGAAGACCCGACAGCTGCCATGCAGAGAATTGAACGGATCGATGTGTGCATGGTTTTTCTCAGAACGCCAGCCGTGCCCCGAAATACGCGGAGAGCGGCGCACCTGGAAAAAGGACGTCGGCATCCGGCCCGGCACGATCCCGCACGCCGACCATGGAGATGTAATCCTTATCCAGCAAGTTGCGCAGCTCGGCGAACACCTCCCAGTGTTTCGCCGTGAACCCGCCGCGCACGCCGAGCAACTCGTACGAATCGACGCCATAGGTGTTCATGAAATCCGCGTAGCGCTTTCCGACCAGATCGAAGGTCGGGCCCACATAGAAGCCATTGGCATGGCGATACATGATCTCGCCGCGCGCGGCGTACTTTGGTGCGGCCGGCAGATCGTTGTCGCCGTACGCAGCATCGGAATCGAACGAGAATTCGTTGATCGTAAGACTGACGAGCGGTTCGAGCCGATGCGTACTGCTGCCGAGCGCAAAGCTGGCGCCGAGGAGCGCTTCGACACCCGCATGAATCGTCGAATCGACGTTGGCCGACAGGCTCGTACCAGGCGCATCCGGATCGTCCACCGAGAGAATCTCATCATGGATCTTCGCGTAATAGGCGGTCACGTCCCAGCGCCACCGCGTGCCTTCCGTCTGCGCGCTCGTGCCACGAACTCCTACCTCGACGACAGTACCCTTCATCGGATCAAGCAAGCGATTGCACTTGCAGGCATCGTCGGACAGCTCGAACGTCGTCGGCGGCTCGAACAGCCTGCTGACGCTCGCGAACGCTTCATTGGCCTGGCTGATCGCGTAGATCACGCCGATGCGGGGATTGACCGAGGAGTAGTCGCCTTTTGGATTGCGAAATATCATTCCGTCCGGCGTAGTTTCACGCACCTCGCGGCGGGTCCTGACGGCCTGCGCACCGTAGACCAGCGTCCATGAGCCGTTCAGTGCCCAGCGATCGACGGCGAACCCCTCGATGCCATGGGCGCTCTCCGCGTAGTACTCCGTCAATCCGTTGCGATGACCGAACAGGTTGCCGTAATGGCCGCCGTCGACGTCGGTATCCCGATAGGTGACGCCGAACAGCAGGTTGTGGTCGCCCAGTTTGGTGTTGTAGCGGGCCATGCCGCCGAGATTGCGGTGATCTGTGTCGATCAGGAGGCTGAAGTACTGCGGCCCCAGCTCCGGGCCCGGCCCGTCGGGATCGGGGCCGCGCACGTCGACGATCGGGTGATACAGCGATTGATCCTCGTACCAGAAGCCGAACTGCAGCGAGTTCGACGGATCGATCTGCCAGGTTGTCTTGAATGCGCCGCGCGCTGTCTTGACGATCTTCCGGTTGTCGCCGGTGATGGCGCTCGCGGCTGCCTGATCGGGGTCCTGGTCGACCTGTTCCCGCGTTAGCCCGCGCGGCAATTCCTCGTTGTTGTCGAGGTAGGTAGCGTAGAACCTCGTCGATACGGTATCCGACACCCGCCAGCCCGCATTGGCATAGGCGCCCTTGCGATCCTGCGCACTGTGGTCACGATAACCGTCATACGACTTCGCTTCCAGCGTGACGAGCCCGTCGAATGCGTCGCCGGCGGCGCCCGCCGTTACCCGCCCGCTGAGCAGCCCGAAGCTGCCCCCGGTCGCATAAAGCGAGAGCGGTTCCGTCGTATGCGCAGTGGGCGAGGTGAAATCAAACGCACCGCCAAGCGTGCTAGCGCCATACGTCAGTGCGTTCGCGCCGCGTGCGATGACCGCATAACGGGCGCTCAACGGGTCTATCACTCGGTTGTGATTGTTGCCGTCGGCCGTCGTCACCGGCAGCCCATCCTGAAACAGCTCGATGCCGTTCTTGTCGTAGTCCGTCGCGTCAAGATTCGAACCGCGGCTGGAGAAGAACAGTTCGTCCGAGCCCCAGCCGCTCTCCGCCCATACACCCGGCACATAGCGCAGCATATCGGTCATGTTCGTGACGCTGCGTTCGTAAAGCGACTTACCGTCAATGACCGTGACACCGCCGGGTGTGAGCGCCTGCTCGGCCTTGATCTCTTCGTTGATACGTTGTGCCGTGATCGTCACGGTTTCCAGCGTCATCCCGGAAGCCTCAGGCATTGCCGGATCGGCGTGTGCTTGCGCTGCGGCGAGTACAAGGCCGATCGTCAACATCAACGATGTCGAGCCTGAGTGGTGTCGTCGGTTGCCATCGAACCGGCCGGCATTTCCAGAGGTAGTGACAGGATGAGAGTTCATGGGCCTTTGCCTTGCTGAAATTCCATAGAAGTAAGATCAGATGTATTCGAACCCGGCCATCAGGCAGCACTGGGCAGTGCGCGACCGAAAAGACGATCGATCAGCGCGATGGCGATCACCGATGCGCCGAGCAACGGCAACGCGATGCACAGCGCAACGCCGGTTGCGACGATCGCTTGCGGGAATCGCACTTCGCGCTTCGGTGGCGACGCCAGGCCACCGCACGGTCGGCGCTTGTACCAACCGATGAACCCCGTCACTGACAGCCAGACCAGCGACACGGCGAACAGCGTGTTGAAGATCTGATTGGCTCGGCCGAAGAAGTGACCTTCGTGGAGGTCGATACCGAGCGACACGAACTTCGGGATGAGGGGAAAGTCGCTCCAAACCACTCTGGTCAGCACCGCACCGGTACTGCCATCGAGCTGCAGCCACATCTCGTCCCATGCGCGCGGATGGTCATCGCGAACATTGACCGGGCCACCGTGCCGTGACGGCTGCAATTCGATTGCACCGCGGGCTCCCGCCGCACGGGCCTTCTCCACCAGCGCATCGATGGTGAGACCCGGTGATGGATGCATTTTCGCGGAGTGATCGTGCGCAGGCGCACCCGGCGTGGTCGCGTGGTGCTGATCGCCGCCCGCAAAAAAGAACCCCGTTGGCGATTGCTGTTGAGTGGCCTGCTGGATCGTGCCCAACACCTTCCCGCCCCACAACGTGGTCCAGGGCAGTGCGCTGATCAGGAACGTGAGCAGAATGGCCGCAAACCAGATGCCTACCGTCGCGTGCAGGTCACGCCAGAAAATGCGCGAGCCGCTGTGCAATCGTGGATACAGCACGCCCGCCATGCCATTCGAATTGCGCGGCCACCACAAAAACACGCCCGTGAGCGTCATGACGATGGCCCAGCTCGCACCGAGCTCCAGCAGATAGCTGCCCCACGGCTGAATGGGCCAACCGCCGTGCAGCCCGCGGCTCAGACCACGAATCCAGTGAGTCGACTCGATACGACCGAGGTATTCACCGGTATGCGGATTGACGAACGCGGGATATGGCAGGCCGTTCGCGTCACCGAAGAAGAACGCCGTCGACAGCGACGGGTCGTCGCTGAGTTCGATCGACTGCAGTCGATCGCGGGGCTCATGCGCCAGCACCGCCGCCAGTTGTTCGTCGTAACTCACGCGCTGCGCCGATACCGGCACTTCGACGAGCTCCGGATACGCGAGACTCGCCAACTCCCGGTGCCACAGATACAGCACGCCGGTGACCGATTGCCACAGCACGAATGGAATGACGATCAGTGCTGCAAAGAAGTGCCAGCGCCACAGCCGCGCATACAGGCGCGATGCCGAACGCAGATCCGATGTTTCGTTCATGGGTCCAACCGCAAACGGCGGCAATGCAGACACGCGGACGAAGACGACCCGGAGCGGTTCGCCCCAGGACGATCAATCGATCATGTGTGCGTACATTGCTGCCGACGAGAACGTTCAACGACTGCAGATCTGGTCGAGACCGGCAATCGCGGCGCAAGCGCAAGGCGCTTGTCCGGCGAACAGGAGTGCCGAATGCCGCAAGTTGCGAGCCGATCCATGCAAACGGATCAGCCCACGACTGCAAGCATGACCGCAGCGCAGCCGCGGCCAGGCACAGGGTTCTATCGGTGGTGGATCAGACGAAGGGCGGACCGCGAATGCGATCGATCAGAACGGCGCGTGAAGGCCACGCCGGCTCGGCACGGATGACAAGAACATCGTCCGCGAGACTGTAGAACGAACCAAAATCATTGACGGTCGGACAGACAAGGCCCGTACCGGCAAGCGCAAATGGACAAGGAACCTTGTCGTGTTGACCGTGGTGCGTCGCACCCGAATCATCGGGACTTTCCGCGGCGCCGTGCATCGCGTGCGCCGAATGATCCATTCCGGCGTGATGCATATGCGCTGCACTTGCATCTGCAGCCGCAGGCAACACCGCGTACGCCGGACATAGCGTCAAACTAAGACCGTGCGCGGTCGCCGTCACCATGAAACCGTCGGGCACGAACAGCCGTGCTATCAGCAACGGCAGCAGCCAGAAGGTTAGACGATGTACGGCACGC
>Ga0182745_1001968_pt1 | contig 18964 bp, 15 predicted proteins | sample eDN3rd30CKraftBY_FD_128523 | JGI IMG/M metagenome (GOLD analysis project Ga0182745, IMG submission 128523) | Enriched backyard soil microbial communities from Emeryville, California, USA - eDNA 3rd pass 30_C Kraft BY (version 2) (version 2) | ecosystem: Environmental > Terrestrial > Soil >...
CGCTTCCCGCGCGGTGAACTCGTCGTCGTCGAGATGGCCGGGCACGGCGTCCAGGCGACCCCGACGGGGCGCGAGGCGCTCGCGGACTTCCTCGCCGGCGTTCTGACGGAGTGAATCTGACCTAGCGCGGGGTCAGGCGCTCGCGAGCGCGAACCCGAAGATGACGAGCAGCACGACGGAGAACGCCAGGTCCGTCGCGGTCGCGAACCACTCCTTCGCGCCCTTCCCGCGCTTCGCGAGATGCCGGATGCCGGCGAGCAGCAGGAAGATGCCGATCGCGAGCGCGCCCGCCGGCGCCCAACCGAGCCAGGGGCTGACGATGCCGAGGACCCCGAGCCCGATGTTTGCGTAGCCGAGCTCCTGCGCGAGGTGGTTCGCGCCGGGGTTCGGGTCCTTCTGGCCGAGGATGTTGTTCACCGTGAAGGCGGGGTTCAGCGCCTGGCTGACGCCGGCGATGAACAGCCGGACGCCGCCGAAGAACACGAACCAGAACGTCGCCGCCGCGAGGAGCGGATGATCCGTCGAACCGACGTCGATCGCGGTCGCCCCGATCGGCCCGACGATGAGCAGCAGCAGGATCATCACGATGTAGACCACGCGCCCAGTATCCTCCCCGCGGTCGTCCGCCCGGCCGCGGAGCCGGTAGACTCGTGGGGCTGTTCACGGGCTGTGGCGCAGCTTGGTAGCGCACTTGACTGGGGGTCAAGGGGTCGCAGGTTCAAATCCTGTCAGCCCGACTCGCGAGGTCCCGGAATCCCAAGGGTTCCGGGACTTCTTGCGTAGGTGAGATTTGAACCGCTGGACACAAACCCGGCATTTACTCCCGCTCTTCGGCTCGGCGCGCGCCTTCGCGCGCTGCGGGATCGGCCCGTCTCGGCCGGCTTCGGCACACTCGGAGAACCCGCATGCACCTATAGGGCATGACGGACTCTCTGGAAGCCCGAACCGGGCTGGAACCGCTGCTCGGCGTGGCCGAGCTGGCGGACTACCTGGGCGTGCCGCCGCAGCGCGTCTACGACTGGCGGCTGAGCGGCACCGGGCCGCGCGGCTACCGGATCGGGCGGGAGCTGAAGTTCCCTGTGTTCGAGGTGCGGCGGTGGCTCGCCGAGCGGGCCGAGTGCACTGTCGATGTTTCGGCCTCGACGCTAGAGAGGCGGTGAGGCGCCGTGGGTAGGCCGCGCACCCCGATCGGCACCTTCGGCGCCCTGACCGTCGTCCGATTCGGCGACCGCTGGGTTGCCTCGACCCGCTACCGGGACTGGGACGGCAGGCTGCGGAAGGTCGAGGCGGTAGGCGCTTCTCGACAGGCAGCGGAGCGCACACTCAAGGAGCGCCTGGCCGCGCGGGGCGAGACCGAGGGCTCGGCCGGCATCCTCAGCGCGGACACGCGCTTCACGGAGCTGGTGACGATGTGGTTGGAGGATCTCGATCTGGAGGGCCAGATCGCGCCGTCGACCCGCGGCCTCTACGAGCGGGACATGCGCACCCTCGTGCTGCCCGCCTTCGAGCATCTGGCGCTGCGCGAGATCACCGTGGGCCGCGTCGATCGCTTCCTCAAGCAGCAGGCCCGCCTCAGCTACAGCCGCGCGAAGCATTCGAAGGTCGTGCTCGGTCTGGCCCTGGGACTCGCGGTGCGTTACGACGTGATACCGCGGAACCCGGTACGGGCGACGGCGCGGCTGCGACGGCCGAAGACAGTGCCGACTGCGCTGACGATCGAGCAGATCCGGCCTATTCGCGAGGCCGCCTCGGCCTGGCGCGCGGGGGAGGGGCTGCCGGGCCCGAAGCCGGATCGCCAGCTCGGCGCGATCATCGAGGTCATGCTCGGCACCTCGGCCCGCATCGGCGAGGTGCTCGCGCTGCGCCGCTGCGATGTGGACGTGGCCGACTCGCCGCCGACCGTGCGGATCAGCGGCACGATCGTCACCCGGAAGGGCCAGCCGGTGCAGCGGCAGGACCACCCGAAGACGGAGGCGTCACGGCGCGGGGTCGCGATCCCGTCCTTCGCGGCCGAGGCCCTGCGGCAGCGATTGGCTGCGGTAGGCAGCGGCGAGGAGCAGCTGCTCTTCCAGACCCGCAACGGTACGCCGCTGACCCCGAACAACGTGCGCCGACAGCTGCGCGGTGCTCGAGGTCGCGGGCATCGAGGGCGCCACCCCGCACGCTTTCCGCCGCACCGTCGCCACCACCCTGAACCGCGAGGCCGGTGTCGAGCTCGCCGCGGCGATGCTCGGCCATAGCTCGCACGCGATCACTGAGGAGCACTACATCGAGAAACCGGACCTCGTCGACCCGCGGACGGCGGAGGTGCTGGAGATGCTAGGGCCGGAGGGAACCTAGTCACATTGGAGCGGCTGAGGGGACTCGGATATCCGACCCTTGTAGGCTGAGCAGGTGCGTCACCAGTCGTGCCACAGGCCATCGTAAGAATGATCGAGGCGGGACGGGGCACGGCGCTGGCGAAGGGACTAGTTGTGGCTACGTCGAGCTAGGCTCCGATAAGCGCGTTGAACAGCTTGATTGGGGTTCGGTCAAGGACGTAGGTATCGGACACAGTGACATGGGCTAGCCCGCGCCCACGAAGCTCCGCGACTGCCCGCAGAACCTCTGGGTTCCAGTGCCCGTCCTCGTGGCGCCAGAGCGGATGGCCGATCACCGCTGCTGCTCCACGACCGTCGGGCGCGAGCAGAGCCGGCAGGCCGTTCACGACCGTCTGCTCGACATGGACGTGCTGGCCGTATCCATCGGTGAAGCTCTGCATCAGAGCCGACGTTCTGTCAGCCCAATTCGCCGGATCGAGAGTGCGGCCAAGGGCAAGGTCGATCACGTCGAGCCCGAGCCGCCAGTCAAGTGCCCAATGGTTGAAGCGGTTCTCATAGTTCCGAAGACAGCCAGGGCACGAAGAAGTGCATGCGCTTCCGTGGGGCTCATCACGGAGCCGCCGCCCAGTCGTGTCCCGGATTGAGTTGAGCAGTTTCTCGAAGGTGACCGGATCCCCGAGTTCAACTGCGTAGCCTGCACCGTTATCGAGAGCATCCGCGAGGAAAACCCGTGCCGACACCGTCGTACCAGTGCGAGTTGGCTGCAGACCCACCTCCAACTCTGACTGCTCAATGTCCAGGTACTCCTTAGCCGCATTGCGCAGCAGTTCAGCGAAAGACAGCAGCGCGCCCTTGCCAGCCGGACAGGACCATCGCAACGTCGCAACGGCACCGTCGGGGAGTTGCAGAGCATCAAGCCCCAGGAGCAGTACGTCGGTGCGACGTACTTCGCCGATGGCAGCGGGGTCCAGTGCCTGGCCGCCCGTCCGCATCCAGTCCGGAAGCGCCTTCCGGTACAGATTCCTGTTCTGAGCAATGACTGATCCGTCCGACAAGCGACTCAGCTCGAAGAGCTTCCGGTTGTTGTCATTGACCGAGACCACCTCGGCCTGCTCAAGCAGCCGAAGGGACACGCCGTGGAGTCGGGTTTCACGCCCGAGATCGACATTGGTAGAGAGTTCGGAGTAGCCCGCGTACATCGGCGTGATGTGATTGTCGTCGTAGTCCGGCTGACTGTAGATCGTCCGGTAGCCCTCCGGTTGGTAGAGCGAGAAGGCCCGCATCTCGTCTCCGCAAACTGTGCATTTAAGCGACTCATCGGTCGGTCGGGTGTCGAGGCTTCCACACTGCCCGCACCGATGGACAGGAAGCGGCACCCCTAGCGGGTCTTTCGCATACGCCTTGTTTCCGCTGAAGTTGTAAGCGGCGAAGCCCACGGCAAGGTGCTCAGCGCCGTCTTTGACGACAACTGCTCCAGGCGCGAAGGTGGTGACGGACATGCCGAGATCGCGGTCGGCGACTGTGTTGCGCTCCGCGTCGCTCATGGTGCGGACTGGCTTCGAGTAGAGGGGCCGGACCCGGGTCGGGAAGCCGAACATCGGCAGCACTCCTGCGTTCGCAAGAAGCTCGCTGAGCTCTGCATGACCGAAGTAGGGGTTGCCCACCGCCTCATCGATGTCGCTGACCAGTTCCGTGTGCGCCCAAGCCTTGAGGTCGCCGACGCTAAGAGCCGTGTAGGCGCTGAATCGCTCGCACACCCCGTCGACGTCGTGCGAGGTTTGGAGCCACGCCTCAATGTCCGGTCTTCGCGTCGGCCAGTCCTTCGTGAGTCCGAACGTGCCATGGATGCTGTCACCCGTTCGGCGTGGTGGATTCTGTACCGCGAGAAAGGCCCGGCGCAGCAACTCTGCGGCGATGACTCGACGCACGATCCTCGGGCGCGACAAGTCGATGAACGGCGGCGGCGGGTCGGCTGCCGTCATCTTCTCTGGCGCCTGGAAGTAGTAGTCGTCATGCGCACGATCACGGGAGACGGTGACGGCGAAGGAAAATGGCTGCCCCGATCGACCCGCACGCCCAACCCGCTGCTGGTAATTGAATCGCTGTGGCGGCATGTTCGCCATGGCAACGGCTCGCAGCGAGCCGATGTCCACACCGACCTCCATGGTGGTCGTCACCGAAAGGAGGTCGAATGGGTCAGCGAGTGCGCTCTCGGCGGGGGCGGGCAGCACAGCGCCCTTGAACAATCGTTGCCGAGTGCGCTGATCGGCGAGCCGGGTCTGACCGGTCAGTTCGGCGACCCGCATCCTCCGCAGTGGCTGGGATGCGAGCCATCCGTAGTAGTCAAGCTCCTCGGTCCTGTCCTGTTCGACGAGCACTCCGGTCGGGCACTCCTCGTTCGTGCACACTCCGGCGGATGCATGAAGGTGTGTGGTGTCGCAGTTCTCGCACACCCAGACCTTCTCGCCGGGCGTCCGCAACTCCAGGGCATCCTGGCCCGACTGGGTCCGCAGAGCCCAGGTTTCATCGGTCACGAAGTTGGTCCGCAGGAACTCGCCGACGTTGCTCACCAGCGTCTGCCAGTCGACCTGATGCTTCGCAGCGACGCGCTTCAGATAGGTGACTACCGCCTTCGGGGCGGTGTTCGACTGAGCCGCGTACCCGCCCTCAAAACGTTTGGCGATCCCAAGGAGGCGGATCACACTCGCCAGGAGTTCCCCGGCCACTTCAGCAGAGAAGCCCCAGGTGTCGGGCGCGGCTGGGCGAGCGCGAACCACGCCGAGTCGAGTGGACTCAAGATCTCTCGACGCTCGATCGAATACGGCTTCGGCAACGGCTGTTGCTGTGAGACGATACCGGTCCTGCCGGATTGGGCGTGCCACCGCGTCGGAGAGCGGTTGCCACGCCTCAGGAGTCGGCGGCTCGTAGGCGCGATACCAAGGGGCGTCGCCCTCGCTTTGAGCGACTGATGGTCCTGGACCCGCGGGATTCACGCCGACCTCGATCATCACGCGCTCCGCGTCATGGACCAGGGTCGCCCACGGCAACGACTCGTGCTCACGCTCAGCTGCGGCGATAGTCGCCAGATCGGCTTCCTCGGCAGCGCCAAGGCTCTCTAGCCGCAGCTTGTCATAGACATCGCGTCGACCTGCCCTGACCTGCTCCGCCCGAGCAAGATCGTCTCCCTGCAACTCGCCGCGGAGGAGCGCGCGCAATAGTGGAACGGGATTCTCCCGCCCATGGAGCAACTGCCGGACCACCTGACGGACCTGGTCTCGGAAGTTGTTGAGTGCGATGCCCGCTGCGATACGGGCCGAATCGTCGCGGCTGTCCGTGAAGACGATCGTCCTCGAATCCGATGCCTCTGAGCCCAGGCTGCGGAACAACTGCGACACGGTCATCTGGTTCAGCTGTGACCGGCCCGAGGTGTGAGCTCGGATCGGTGAGCGCACGTTTCCCGCGAAGTAGACCGCCGCGTCGCGGTTGTCCTGGCTGCCTCCACATCTCGGGCACGCCTCGGGTAGAGCGGGGAGCGCGAGACCCCTGTCCTCCCCAGCGTTATGGCTCAGCACGACGGCCGGCACGCCACCTTCTAGATGTCCGGGGACAAGAGCCCCGAGCTTGGGATCCCAGGTGGCGGCACCGAAGTTGGTCTCAATGGTCGCCTGGTCCTCATCGATGTCGGCAGGAAGCTTGTGGCGGCTGGGCGAATCTGGCACGGGCGAGCCGAGCCAGAGCCAGCGGTACTCGTCGTCATTGCGACGGAAGACAAAGTCGCCAGAGTTCTCCCCCTCCTTGACGGGCGTGGTCGACAGGACCACGGTGCCGCGGCTTGGGCTGTCGACGACATATCCGCCAAGGCTGACGTCCCCGCACTCGAAGCAATAGAGGAGCTCAAGGACGCGAGCACCGCAGTCTGCACATGTTGAGCGGGGGGTGTCGTACATTCGACCGATGCGGCGCGGCTCCGAGTCGGTGCCGCCTGGGCAACTCGGGTCCGAGCAGGCCCATAGCCCGCGCATGCCGCGCATCATGACGTGACCGCGGAACTGGAGCACGGGCTTCGCGATCTCCCCGAGCGCGCCGAGCATCACAGTGAGAGCCGCGGTCCCACTGGGGTCGTTGCCAAATAGACGGCTTGCCACCGTCTCGATGCGAGTCGCCTTCGGCCGAGACTCCTCGGGGTCGATGCACGCGATAGCGATCGTCTCGGCCCACTGATCCCGTGTAGCGGTCTCGGCCCAGTCATCAGGATCGACGGCCAGCACTTGCTGCGCCGTCGATGTCGGCCCTGCGATGAGAGGCCGCGGCTGGCCTGGCTCGATGAGGAAGGATGCGCGGTCGACGCCGAAGAACCGTTCCAAGTACTCAAGCCCGGAGTCATCTCCCTGCAGAGAGGCGCTGGTAGCGATGATTCTGAACTGGTCCGACGATGGCTCAAGGCCGAGTCGAGACGCTAGGTTCCGGACGACCATTCCGACCTCAGCCCCGGTGCTCCCGCGGTAGAGGTGCAGTTCATCTACGACGAGAGTGAATACGTGGTTGGCGGACTGCTCCAGCCACCGTCGCGTTGAGTCGAAGATCGGCTCCTCGACATCGCGCATGAGCATCACGTTGAGCATCGAGTAGTTCGTGACCAGCACATCCGGCGGGGTTGCGATCATGTCCCATCGCGTGACGAGTTCGCCGGCATACGGGTCTTGGAACTGGCTCACAAGGTCCGCGTCGTTGAGTTCGGCAAGCCGGGCATTGAGCCTTGCTAACTCGCGCATGTCTCGTGCCGCGTCTGACGTTGCTGCCGCGGAGACCTTGCCGGAGGGGATGCCCCCTGAGCCCGGTGTTGCTCCGGTGTATCGACCGAACCAGAGGTCGATCGGCGACTCCTGCTCGCGCAGCCCCCTCACCGCGCGGCGCAGTCTCGCGACTTGGTCCTCGACAAGGGCGTTGGTCGGGTACAGGATCACGGATCGAACAGCCGCCGGCACCGTACCGACCCTCCGCGATGGCTGCCAGGTCTCCGCCTGGCGTTTGAGATCCCACCACTCATGGATCGGCGCGAGCGCAGCGCTGGATCGCTTTTCAGCGGCTATGCGTGTGAGCAACGGGATGAGAAACGACTCGGTCTTGCCCGAACCGGTCCCCGACGTCACCACTGGATTGTGTGAAGTCGTCCGAGCGAAATGCGCAGTGAGTGCCGCAGCTTGGTGGCCCCGCAGCCGCACGTCGGCGAGTTGCGACTGGCTCACACCGAATATAGAACGGACGACGTCCCCAAGGTCGCGTGCATCTACTCCGGCCTGTCGCGCCGACTCGTCGACCGAAGCGACACCCTCATACGGCAAGACCGGCTCGAGGATGAGGGGTGCGAACAGGTTGCCCTGTCCTTCAAGCAGCAGGTGTCGACGCTCCTCGACTAGAGCGGGGTCGCGCAATGCATATGCAGTGTCGATGTACCGAAGAAACGCATCGCGCAGATCGTCAGCGATCTGTACCGGTGTTGGAAACGACATGGCCCTCACCGACTCACTCGGTCGAAGATGATGTCCGCGATGTCTCGCGGGATTCCCGGGTACTGGAGCATGCGATGCTCGACGATCTCCCGTGGTGCTCGACCTGAACAGAGCGACAGCGCACGTCCATAGAGTGTTGGGAGATCCGCCCCCAGGGGCGTTACGACGGAACTGCTCGGAGAGTGGTAGCCGACCAGCGGATCACCACTCCAGAGGTTCGCGATGTGCTTCACGATCTGCGCGTTTCCGAGCCCGATCGTGCCGTTTTCTACATCGCTGGCTGCCCGGACCGCGTATGTCGAGCTGAAGTCCTTCAATCGGTAAGCGCCGACAGGCACGAGTGTGTCTGTCTCCTGCCAGGAGGCGGACACTGTGTCCCAGAACTCGGCTGACCGATAGCTCGGAACAACCACCCGCTTCAACGATGCCGCGATCGTGCTGAGGCGCGGCAGTACGGAGGCAATGATTCTTACTGTCGTGTCATCGAGCACTCGAACTCCGAGGTCATCGAGGCCCTCCTCGGGTAGCGTTCCCGCAATCTCCACACGGGCAAGTGCAGCATCGACACTCGTAACGATCTCGCCATCGACACCGAGTCGTTTAGCCAGTTGCTCCAAGAGGCGCTGCGAGCGTGACCCGATCAACACCCATCGGGCATCGCCAAGAGGGACGAGCGTGGATGTGTTCACAGCCCATTCGGTCACCTGGAGGTAATCGTCACGAGCGACATCCACATGCCCGGCGACTTCGAGCCGCCGGAGAAACGAGTCAGCGAAGAGCCCCGAGCCTTCGACTTGCGCGGCGATACGCTCGAAAGCTCCTGGCGATCCTGCACCAACATGGTTGAGGGCATCGAATGCAACCTCAAAGTCAGGATCACTGGACACGGCCACCGGAGGAATTTCCACTGGGGTCGCGACCGTGCCACTCGGTTTGTCCTTCTTCTTTGCTGCCCAGGGTGTTCCTGCTGCGCGCTTGATCACACCGCAGGTCTCACACTCGCCCTCGATCGTCCGCGGTGCACGTTGACCCGGATGAATGGTTGGATACCGGATTCGATGCTTACCGGTCAGCAGGCAGGATTCGCTATCCATAGGGACACCGATCCGAACATCCGGCTGCGCAGCTGCACGGGTCACGCGCTTTCTCGGGACGAACTCGCGCATCTGGACCAGGTTGGAGCCATCGGCAGCTTCGAGGTTCTCAGTTCGCGCTCCATTGACGAAGCGTCGCCATTCTGCCGGGCCAGCGCTGAAAGGCCAGAGTGGCGATGAGTCAGGCGAATAGACGAGGCGGATGTCCACGTCCTCGACCTTGAACTGCGGCGTGTTCGCCGACCGGAGTCGGAGCAGCGCGGTCGATGCAGCTTTGCTGGCCCCATCGACGAACATGGCTACGACGTACTCTCCGTCGGTGAGTGCGTGATCAGCGAGCGGCAGAACGACAAGCTCTCCCTCTTGGGACTCCGCCACTACGAGTGCGTCCGGATCGATGCGTGTTCCTCGGAAGACCATGACCTCAACCTTGACCGCGCCCGCAGCGAGCGCGACGGCCTCAGGCGGCTCAAGCACCGACCACTTCCGAAGCAGGCCAGGGAGGGCAAATCCGCCTCTGAGGCTAAGGCTGGTCCGGGTTCGGGGAGCAAGGGGAAGCAGGTCGAAATGTACCTGTCCGGCGGGCGCAGAGACGACTTGCACGTGCTGGTAGACGAGCCAACCGTCTGGCGCTCCGGGAACCTCGGCAAGCTCAATCCATCCAGGTCTCGCGTGTGCCGCAAGGTATCCCTCGACGAGCCGACGGGCATCGGCCCGCGCGAGGACGATGCTGTCCTCGCCGAGCGAGATGCGCTCCACCTCGACAAACGCGCCTTGAAGATCGTCCCAGCGCAGCGGGGTGACCCGCTTCGGGCGGCGCCCGAATGGTCGACTGCCATCGTCGCCAAACTCACCATCGAGTTGCTCATCGACCAGTGACGCAGTACTTACACTGCCTACGCCGGACAGCCGAGTCGAGCCCCCAGGGCCGGCTATTGTCGGCACCACTACCTCGCCGTCCGGCAACTGGAAACGTGCGATTTCTGACCCTTCGGAGCGGTAGGGGAGCATCAAGTTGAACTCGATGGTCTTGCGTGGGAACGTCCGTAGAAACGCAAGGAGTCGCGTCGTGGCCACCTGGCGACTGGCCGCGATGGCCTCGATTCCTGAGCCGTCCCAGGCTTCGAGTTCGAGGCAAGCGGCGTCGATGATGCGCTCACGGGCGGAATCGTCACGCCAGAGGCGGGCAATATGCGAGCTCAGCGGGTGACTTGGGGTAGCAGTGGCATAGGGCTTCATCGCGAGTCCCATGTCGTCGGGAGCGATGCGCAGTCCGGGCGTCATCCCCTCCATGGCGAAGAACTCGTGCAGACCAGCCCGGTCATGCTGGCGGACCACAGCCTGCGACATCGGCAACCCGATGTAGGCATGGCCGCCCACCGCATAGGCGGTTGGGATTCCTCGCTCGCCCTCCCAGGCTTCGAGCCAGGAGTTCAGCGACCCCCAGAGCAGGTCCGCGGTCTGTCGATAGTTGTTCTCGACGCGCTGGTAGCTGGCGGTAGGCACCTTCAGGAGACGATGCAACCGCGAGTAGTAGTTGTGCGCGGCCAGGTCTTCATCGGCCTGCATTTGCTCAGCGGCGAGGGTCAGCAGCACCAGCAGAGGCAACGCCGGGGGAACTTCGAGGGGTTGCCGTTGATGCTGTCGCGTAGCCTCGGCTTGCCAGCGAAACGGCGCTACGCCGGTTTCGTCGATTTGCAGCGAAGACCTGACAACTTGCGCGAGTGCCTCGGCGTCAACTCCATCAACCTCGGCTGCCTCAAGAATGCTGCGGAGAATCTCGGGGTCCGGCAGCGTATAGACGGGTCGCCCGGCCATGGCCGAGCCGAACATGGCATCGGCGACCGCATCGCTCACGCGCTCGTACTCTGAACTCACGGCCAGTCTCCCCGCACTTCTTAGCGTTTCTCACGCTAGACCGGACAACTGACGTTAACGGCGGAGGAGGACTCGGCGGAAGTCATGCAACTGCCTCATGCTGGCTGGCGGCGCGTTCTACGTCGGACGTGAGATTGCGAAGCAGTGGTTCCGCAATAGCTCGCACCACGCTTGCGTTGACTGCGTTGCCTAACGCTTTGTAGGCGGCAAGATCGCTCTCAGGAAGGATTACACCGTCGAGACTTTGAAGGGCAGCGCATTCGCGTGGTGTCATGTACCGACGGGTGCCCACGATGTTCTTGCCTAAGATTGGTACCTGCGTGTGCGTCATTGCGATGAGGCTGGGTGCAGTTGTCGTTCGCTTGACCCTAATCCCTGAAGCTCGAACTTGAAGGACGTAGTCGTCGATCCGACGGTTGCCGCCCTGGACGTTCCATTCGAATTTCTGGAGGCTCTGTGGAAACTCCCACGGCCGCCAGGTATTCATCCATGGGATCAGCCACGAGCGATTCGACCAGAAGAACTGGCGGTTCTGACGGATGAATGCCTGTTTCCAATCGGGGAACGAGAAGTCCTCGGAACGCCGGGCGTAGCTAGGCATCAGATCATATTGCTGCGCACGGGTGAGCCCCTGAAGCGCCTGCCCAAAGCTGCCTTGGTAGGCGTCGAGGTCGCGCGGCCCCTTCTCCTCCCAGATCGCGGGCGGTGTCCCTTCATCATCGAAGGGATAGGTAGCGCCGAACTCCATCGACCAGATGGGGAATGACGGGAGTTTTACGTCTTCGGGCGACCGTCGAAGAAAATCGTCCCACATGTCGATTGCCCGGAGGGTCTGCGTGTGGATGACGCGCCCCGGCCTCGCCGATTCATCGAGCACAGTGCGGATATCGGTGGTCGCGGGCCTCGGCTCAGGCCATTCGAAATCATCAAGACCGTCGAGTGACCCCACGAAATAGGCCCGCTCTCGGATCTGAGGAACGCCGAACTGATGCGGGGAGTATTGCCGCCAATCAACGGTGTAGCCGGCCTCCGCAAGTTCAGCGAGGATCGTCCGTAGCGTCTCGCCGTTCTTGTGGCGCAAGATGTTCGGGACGTTCTCCAGGACGAAGCGACGGGGCTGCTTCTCCTTCAGGATGTCCAGCACCTTGAAGAAGAGCTGGCCCTGCAGCGTGTGCGCAAAACCAAGCTGCTCTCCGGCCTTCGAGAACGGCTGACATGGAAAGCCCGCCGTTAGGACGTCATGCTCGGGCACTTGCTCGCTGATGATCTCCGCGCCGTCGAGCGCATTCACATCGGACCACATCACGGTGCCAGGGAAGTTCTCGGAGTAGAGCTTGTTGAGCGTCGGTTCCCACTCGGCAGCGAAGACTCCTTGACCGCCGAGCTGTTGCAGCGCGACATGGAACCCGCCGAGGCCGGCGAACAGGTCAATGAAGCGGAAAGAAGCCTCGTCCTCGACCATTCGTCACCCCTGCTCTGTGCTTCGCTCAGCCTACTGACAGGCGGGGACATCGCCTGGGATCATGGCTCGAACTCGCGCATCTGACCATCCGGGCTACGGTGTTGGCATGGCGAGAATACGGAGGTTCGTGGCCGGTGACCGCGAGGTCAAGGCGCCACAGTCCGAGGTCGACGGCTACGTGCAAAAGGTGCTTGGGGACGACGGGACGATCTATCTCTACCTCTACAACTACGCAGAGGGTGGTCCGAAGCCGGGCGCCTCACCGACGCAGAGCGTGCACTTCGACTACACGGCGGCAAAGGCGTTCAAGGCCATTCTCGACGAGACTTTCGGTCCCCTATAGCGATGCCCTACACGCCCTGGGCATCGAGCGAAGCCGCTCGCGGCGTGATGCGGGCCAACAAGCGACGTGACCCCTCTCCGGAGCTGGCTGTACGCCGTCGACTTCACTCAGCGGGTCCTCGTTACCGCGTCGACTTCTCCCCATTGGGCGGCCGGCGGCGAGCGGACATCGTGTTCACGCGTCGGCGCATCGCGGTCTTCATCGACGGCTGCTTCTGGCACGGCTGTCCTATGCACGCGACGCAGCCAAAGACTAACGCCAGCTATTGGGGCCCGAAGCTCGCGCGGAACATAGAGCGCGATCGCGAGACGACTGCACAACTCGAATCCTCGGGTTGGGTGGTCCTTCGCTACTGGGAGCACGAAAATCCCGAGGCCGTGGCGGCGGCTATCGACGCGGTCGTTCGAGGTATGCCGCGGAGGAAGCGGCCTGCCCTGTAACAGCCGTTACATCCGCAACTGCAAGAGGTGTGGGGCATCTCAGAGCGGATGCCGAACAGGAGAAGTGGCGCTGGTCCGAGCATGAGTTTGTGATCGCTGGAACAGCGGATGCACCTGTCTGTTGAGGGAGGTGGCTGAACATGGCATGGCGACGAAACGAGCGATCGCGGACCGCGCAGTTCTTGAGTCTGTGTCGCGAGCATGCAACGTGTGTGCGCGCGCCGGCGCTGGTCGCGTCGTGCTGGCTGCAACCCTGCGTGTGGTCGGTCGCGTCATCGCTGCTCCAGGGGTTGCAACCGCTCCCTGCTCTGCGCGGTGGCCGCGCCGGTTGCGCAATGCCCGGAGTGGCTTGCGCCACCGGCGCGGATGCCGCACGCTCTCGATGCGGATGTGTACGGTTCTCGGACGCGGGCCGCTCAGGTGTCAGGAGCGGGCCGGCCTCGCAGATTCTGCGAGGCCGGGGTTCAGGCGAGGCGGCCGTCGAGAAACTGGACAGCCGTGGAGATCCGGGTGACTCGTCGGGCTGCCAGAATCTGGCACCCCGACGATCTCTGCTCCGGCCTCCCAGATTCTGTGAGGCCGGAGAGTTCCCCGTGATTCCAGGGGAGAGTCACTCGATCGAGCATGTTCACGTCCATTAGCCAGGGAGCTCATTCGCTTCACTGCGCGGCTCCGGCCAGCGTGTGCGAAGTGCGTAGAAGCTGCGGCTGGGAGGCGGCCCCGAAAGCGGTCTCCGGTTCAGGTTCGGATCAGCGGTTCGAGGGCGCCTTTTGTGTTCGGCGCGGGCGCGGTTTTCCGTCGTCATGTCGGTTTTCCACGCACCCTGTTGCAAATGTCACGTTTCAGGTATGATTTCGTGACATGACGATGACCGCTGCTGCGACGATCCGAGCGACCCCCGCCCGGTCGTTCGTGCGCGTCGACGCCCTGCCAGGTGGTCCAGTGGCCGCGCGGAAAGCGGCATCCCGAGCGGCGAAGACGGGAGTGCTGGTGCCCGTGCGCCGGGGCCTGTACTACCGGGGCGTCCCGACCCGGTACGGGATGACCAAGCCGCGTGCCGAGGAGGTCGCACGCGAGGTGCTCGGCGACCGCGGCGTCGGGCCGACTGGATACTCAGCAGCGCGGGTTTGGGGCGTCACGACGCAGGTGCCGCCGGTCCTGCACCTGGCGGCGCTGTTCCCAAGCGACCCGATTCCAGGGATCAAGCAGAGCAGCCGCCGGAACCCGGCGCGGCTGGAGCTGAACAGCCTCGAGATCGCACTGCTCGAGCTGCTGCGTGAGCCCGAGCTACTGGTTGAGGCGGGATGGGATGTGCTGGTCGACCGGGTCCGGCAGGCAGCCCGCGAGGGCTCGATCCGGCTGGACGTGCTGAAGGCGGCCGTGCCGGGGGAGTCGAGCGTTGCGGCCAGGGAGCATTTCGCACGGTTGCTCGATGGCCTGGGGCCGGATTCTCATGGCTGAACGGCTGCGGTCTGACTCGGATGCGCTGGCTGCGCTGGTCGCACGGACGGCCGAGGCAACGGGCGTGGTCGAGGCCTACGTCGAGAAGGACTTCTGGGCCACCGAGGTGCTCCGCGTCGCCAGCCGCGCGCGCGAAGCGCCGCTGGCTGACGGAGGCACGGAGCAGGTCGAGTTCCTGTTCAAGGGCGGCACCAGCCTGAGCCGGGTGTACCGGCTCGTGGATCGCTTCTCGGAGGACATCGATCTGCTCGCGGTGTTCCCCGACGGGGTGGCCAAGAACGCGAGGCACACGATCCTCAAGCAGGTCGATGCTGAAGTCTCCGCGCATCTGGGAATCGCGGGTGAGGTCAGCTCGTCTGAGACCGGCGTGAAGCGGTACACGACCTATCGGTATCCGACCGAGCATTCGAGTGGTCTGCTGAAGGAAGGCGTGCTGCTTGAGCTCGGCAGCCGCGGCGGCACTCAGCCGGCGGCGCTCCACCCGTATCGGTCCATGGTCGCCGACCACGCGATCGGAGTCCTCGGCGATGCCGAGGACGAATGGGAGGAGTTCGAGCCCTTCGACGTACTTACCCTCGCCCCCGAGCGCACCCTGTTGGAGAAGCTCGCAGGCCTCCACGCAATGGCTACCACCGGGGATCTCGCCCGGCTCCGCCTGGCCGGGCGGCACCTCTACGACATACACCAGCTGCTCGGCGACGAGGGGACGCGGCAGGCGCTCGCTTCGCTCGGGCGAGACGGCATCGCAGCACTCGCCGCCGACATCGACGAGCACAGCCGCGCCGCAGGCTTCACCTCGGTGGCGAGGCCGGACGGCGGGTACGCAGAGAGCCCAGCCTTCTCGGTCAACGGAGAAGTCGCGACCGCGATTGCTGAGGGTTACCGGACTGTAGCCGGGCTCATCTATGGCGAGCTGCCCGAACTCGATGCGGTGCGCGGGTGCGTCACTGAGTTCCGCGTCTTGCTGTAGCTAGATGTCAACTCCCCAGGGCGCGCATTCGTCTCAGAAGCGACGGGAACTTACTGTCGCTCGGGAAGCTTGAAGATTGCTTCCTCAGGACGCTCGCGTGCCGACGTGATCTTGTCTGCGATGTTGTCGATGAGCTTCTGTCCCCAAAAGGGGTCGGATCGGTCGTAGAGGATGACGCGAATGTGCCGAAGGTCGAATGGCACATCGTCTTCGTTGGATGAGATGAGGATGACGGGCTTTTCGATTGCGTGGGCCAGTCCGAGCTCATAGAACACGTTTGGATTCTTCGTTGTCAGTTCGGCCAGAAGAATCTCGGCATCCTGAATCCCGCGCCAGATCTGGTCGATGATCTTTCCGGTGCCGAAGATCTCTGCATCTGCTCGCACCGCCGTGAGGCCCGCCTGTTCGATAGCGGGACGGAAGATGAGGTCGTAGTAACCACCGAGAGGTGCAGCGAATGGCTGCATAACAAAACATGTCGTACCGGTTGCTGCTGACTTGACTGACTTCTTGCCTGGAGGCGCCGGAGCACCAGACGACGTTTCGCGTCCGGCGTCGAGGAGCCGGGTCTGTGAGCCGCTCTCGTCAAGAAGACCGGCTGATCGCAGCGACTTCATGAAGATGTCGAGGAACTCAGGCACCTGGTCCGCCGGTATTCCGAATCGATCGGTCAACGCGTTGACTAGGAAAGGCTCATCCGGCAGTGCCTCGCCCCTGTAGTACTTATAGACCTCGGCCAGGTCTGGAGCGGAGAGAACAGCATCTCGTAGTGCATCACGCCTATCACTCTCGCTCTGGGGCGAGATGGCCTTACGAGCACGCTCTTCGACGACGAGTTTTGTGCCATCGGCCTTGAGAAAGCCGTACTTCTTGGCAGAACTGATCTCGACATTCCACCGCCCGGAGACCTTGGTTCCACCCGAGTAAACAACGGCCTCCGCAGGCGTCGCGGGGTTACCGGCATTCTGCTGCAGGATCGCCTCGGGTATGCGGAGAGCCTGCTCAACTGTGTGGCGCGGGAACTTCGCCAGAGCGGAGGCGCCGACTTTGGCCTTTGAGCCGGCCGCTGCCTTAGCCGGGTCTCCTGCGCCGTCGCTCATGCATGCTCCTTGCTTCTGGCTAGGTGGAGCATAGCGAAGCAGTTGCGCAAGACCTTGCTTGCTTTTGAGCAGTAGTCATTCGAGCGGAGGCCGGGCGAGAATCCAGCCTACGCAATTGGTTCGTAGGACTTTCCTGCGGAACCGGAGTCGGCGGAGAGGTAATGAACGAGGAGCATGGCACTGCTGGCAGCTCGGCCCGCCGTGAGTACGAGCGCCGCCGAGCCAAGGACGAGCAACGTATCCGTCAGCGCTGGGGTCGATTCGGCGGCATCGCTGTTGCGCTTTCCGACGAACGCCAGAGCACCCGCGCCTGGAGCAGCGGCGCGGTAGGGGAGGAACGAGTCGGTGCTGCCCTCGATCGCATCGCCTCACCCACGATTCGTGTGCTGCACGACCGCCGGATTCCAAGCACCCGCGCGAACATTGACCACCTCGTCGTCACTCCGGGCGGGATCTGGGTCGTCGACTCGAAGCGGTACAAGGGCAGACCGGAGCTGCACTTCGAGGGCGGACTCTTTCGCCCGCGAGTCGAGAAGCTCGCGGTCGGAGGCCGCGACAAGAGCAAGCTGGTCGAGGGCGTCGAATGGCAGGTCGAACAGGTCCGCTCAGCGGCAGGCGTCATTCCCGTGACGGGAGTCTTATGCTTCGTCGAGGCGGACTGGCCGTTGATCGGCGGCTCATTCAGGATGCGCGGGATCGAGGTGCTCTGGCCGAAGAAGCTCGTCGCCAAGTTGAGCGCATCGGCCGGAGCGATCGACGTCGAGGCTACGGTTTCGATCCTTGCGGCGCGGTTCCGGAGCGCGACTTGAACCTGCTCGGGCATATGTCTGGGGCTGCCCGTATCGTGGCGATCAGAGGGTCCGACGACGTTAGGGGGACAGCGTGGTCCAGGGGTTGACCGCCGCGCAGGAGATCGTGGAGCTGCGTCTCGACGGTTTCATGAAGTCTTCGATCAAGGAGGCGCTCGAGCAGGAACTCTCCACCAGGGCGCGCCATCGCATCGTGTTGATTTCGACCGTCGCCGGTGGCGATGAGTTCAATAGCGTCATCCGCGTGGTTGCCGTCATCGAGTACCTGTAGGCGTCGTGGACAAAGTTCCCGCACCGAATACCGCATTGCACAATCAGGGTCAGCCGTGATGGACGAGGAACCGTGGTACGCCCAGCTCCGTGAAAAGTGGAAGCCCGAGAAGGTGCGGCTCCTGCTCATCGCCGAGAGCGCCCCCGATGACCGAGGTGACCCGTCGCGCCGACGCTTCTTCTATGCCGACCGACTGACCATCGACAATCTGTTTCGCAGCGTCGTGCTGGCGCTCTACGACGTGACGAAAGACGATCTGGTTCGCACTGAGAAGACAGACCTGCTCGCTCGACTCAAGGACGACGGCGTCTATCTCATCGACCTCGTGCCCTACCCGATCAACGGACTGGACGGTGCGGCCAGGCGGCAAGCACAAACCCAGAACGTGGCTGGCTGCGTGGCGCGGGGGAAGGAGCTCGTCCCCGAAGGAGTGGTGGTCATCAAGAAGGATATCTTCGCTCTGCTCGATCGGCCGCTACGCGCAGCGGGTCTACCCGTCCTGCATGAGCGGGGTATCCCCTTCCCTCTGGGGAACACGCGTGCGGAGTTCGTTGACGATCTCCGTGATGCCGTCGAGAAGCTGCCCGCCCGGTAGCGTGCGGCGGTCGCCGCGATTTGATCCCTCACCACAAACCCGGCACTTACTCCCCGAGATCAGTCGATCCCATCCGAGCGGAGCCGCTACACTAGCCCCACGGCGTCAGCCTGGAATCCCTGATCAGACTAGGAATCCCGGCGGATTCCGAGGCCAAGCGAGGCAAGGCGAGACCCCGAGAAATCCTCCAAGGGGTCTCCGGTTCAAAACTCTCGCTCGGCCGCGTTCTATCCCGCCGCCGTGATCGTCGTAATGACGAGTCGCGTTGCGGTCTTCCGCGCCGGGCCGCCTACACGGTCTGACCCGCGTGCGGGCCCTCGGCGATCTCCTCGACCGTCTTCGCCGTGAAGGCGGGCAGGTCGTCCGGTGTCCGGCTCGACACCAGGCCCTGGTCGACGACGACCTCCTCGTCGACCCAGGTCGCACCGGCGTTCTGCAGGTCCGTCCGAAGGCTCGGGTAGCTGGTCAGCGTCCGCCCGTCGACGACGCCGGCCTCGATGAGAATCCACGCGCCATGGCAGATGACCGAGACCGGCTTGTGCTGCTCGAAGAAGGCTCGCGCGAACGCGATCGACGCGTCGTCGAGGCGCAGATGGTCGGCGTTCACGACGCCGCCCGGGAGGACGAGCGCGTCGAAGTCATCCGCGCGCGCGTCGCCCGCGCGTACGTCGACGGGCTGCTCGTGACCGTGCTTGCCGACGATCGACCCC
>Ga0182745_1001969_pt1 | contig 18944 bp, 20 predicted proteins | sample eDN3rd30CKraftBY_FD_128523 | JGI IMG/M metagenome (GOLD analysis project Ga0182745, IMG submission 128523) | Enriched backyard soil microbial communities from Emeryville, California, USA - eDNA 3rd pass 30_C Kraft BY (version 2) (version 2) | ecosystem: Environmental > Terrestrial > Soil >...
CCCCCGCACCCGCACCCGCACCCGCACCCGCACCCGCACCCGCCGCGGGCAAAACCGACAATCTGCAATTGCTCAAGGGCGTCGGCCCCAAGCTGGTCGCGCTGCTGAACGGCCTCGGCGTCACCCGCTTCGACCAGATCGCCGCCTGGACCGACGCCGATATCGCCGCGATCGATCCCCAGCTCGGCAATTTCTCGGGCCGCATCACCCGCGACAATTGGGTCGACCAGGCCAGCTATCTCGCGCGCGGCGACAAGGCCGGCTTCGAGGCAAAGTACGGCGCGCTCGGCGGGGAGCTATAGCGGGCTTCTAGCGGGCGATTTCGGTACTATCCGATGTGATCCCCGGCGAAAGCCGGGGGCCACGAGAGGATTGCCGATAGAAACGCAATTCTTCTTCCATCGTCACCCCGGACTTGATCCGGGGTGACGATGGATGCCGAAACCAACCGATGCCTTAAAAAGGGGGATCCCGGATCAAGTCCGGGATGATGATGGTGAATGGATGGCCGCTTCCCACCCCAAAGCAGGCATTACCCCGAAAACCGCTTTCCTACATGATCGCGCTGTGCCAGCCTCTCGCATCGGCTCTTTCGCTTCGTGAACATCCGCGGGCCAGCATAGCGCGCGCATCGGTGCCGCAAATTCTCGGACGGGTATCATTATACCCGAGGGGAGTGGCAAGTTTGACAACTTAGGATCAAAATCGCGCGCCGGGCCTAGCCTTCGGCCGCGCCCTCCTTCGGCCTGCGAATCGCGCTGACCAGCAGCTTGTCGATCTTGCGCCCGTCCATGTCGACGATCTCGAAGCGCCAGCCATGGTCGGTGAAGCTCTCGCCTTCGGTCGGCAGATGCTTGAGGATCGCGAGCGCATGGCCCGCCGCGGTCGCATAGTCGCGGTCGTCGCCCAGCTCGATCCCCAGCCGCTCGGCCATCTGGTCGGCGGGCATCGATCCCGCGATCAGCAGGCTGCCGTCGTCGCGCTCGGTGACGAAGGGCTCGCTGCCGATGTCCTGGTCCGACGCGAATTCGCCCGCGATCGCCGAGAGCAGGTCGGCGGGGGTCACCAGCCCTTCGAAATGGCCATATTCGTCGTGGACGAGCAGCATCGGCACCTCGGCGACGCGCAGGCTTTCGAGCGCGTCCATCGCGTCGATCTGGTCGTGGATCACCGCGGCGCGGCGGATCAGCGTCTCGAGGTCGAGCGCCTCTCCGCGAAACAGCGCTCCCGCGATGTCGCGCGCCTGGACGATGCCGACGATATCGTCGACCGAGCCGCGCGCGACCGGCAGGCGGGTGTGCGGGGTCTCGAGCAGTTTCGCCCGCACCGCGTCGGCATCCGACGCGATGTCGATCCAGTCGACGTCGATGCGCGGCGTCATCACCTCGCGCACCGGGCGGTCGGCGAGGCGCACGACGCCCGAGATGATCGCGCGCTCGCTTTCCTCGATCACCCCCGATTTCGACGCTTCGGCGACGATCAGGTGCAGTTCCTCGGCGGTCACCCGATCCTCCGATTCGCGCTTGAGCCCGAGGATGCGGAAGACGAGACCCGAGCTGGTGTCGAGCAGCCAGACGAGCGGCGCCGCGATGCGCGACAGCCACAGCATAGGCACCGCCATGACGATCGCGATATTTTCGGGCGCGCGCAGCGCGAACTGCTTGGGCACCAGCTCGCCCGCGATCAGCGAGAAATAGGTGGTGACGGCGATGACGACCGCGAACCCCGCGTTGCGCGCGCTTTCGGCGTCGAGGCCGAACGCCGCCTGCAACCGGTCGCCGACCGGCTGGCCGAGGCTCGCGCCCGAATAGGCGCCGGCGAGGATGCCGATCAGCGTGATGCCGACCTGGACGGTCGACAGGAAGCGCCCCGGATCGGCGGCGAGCTGGCGCGCGATCTTGGCACCGCGGCTGCCCCGCTTTTCGGCCGCCTGCAGCCGCGGGCCCCGCGCCGAGACGATCGCGAGTTCGGACAGGGCGAAGACGCCGTTGAGGAGGATCAGCACGGCGATGATCGCCACGTCGCTCCAGGGAAAGGGGGTCATGGGATGTGCAGCGGGCGCGATCGCGCCTGGCCCCGGCAATCTTCGGTCATCGCGTCCCTATAGGACAAAGCCGCCGCGTTGCACAATGGCGCCGCGGCCCGGGAGGTCAGGCGCGGTTCAGCAAGATTTTGGAACCACTTGCCGGGCCATCTGTTATCGGGATGGAATGGCGGCGAGCGGGATGGCGCGTCGCCGGAAAAAAGGGAGCGACACGATGAAGACCAAGATGATCAAGCTCACCACCCTCGCCGGCATCGGCGCGCTCGTCCTCAGCGGCTGCGTCACCGACCCCGTCACCGGCGAGAAGAAGATTTCGAAGGCCGCGATCGGCGGTGTCGGCGGCGCGCTCGGCGGCTATCTGCTCGGCGACCTGATCGGCGGCAAGAACAGCCGTACCGAGGAAATCGTCGGCGCCGGCATCGGCGCGGTCGCCGGCGCGGGCGCGGGCTATTATATGGACCAGCAGGAAAAGAAGCTGCGCGAACGCACCGCGGGCACCGGCATCGACGTCGAACGCCAAGGCGACCAGCTCGTGCTCAACATGCCGGGCGACGTCACCTTCGACCTCAACAGCGCGGTGGTGAAGAGCCAGTTCCGCAGCGCGCTCGACAGCGTCGCCTCGACCCTCAGCGAATATCCGAGCACCTATATCGACATCTACGGCCACACCGATTCGTCGGGCAGCGACAGCTACAACCAGGGCCTGTCCGAACGTCGCGCTGCATCGGTCGCCGATTATCTCGGCACCCGCGGCGTCCAGCGCGCGCGCATGGCGACGATGGGCTATGGCGAATCGCAGCTCAAATGCACGCCCGAGACGAGCGAGGCCGACCGCCAGTGCAACCGCCGCGTCGAAATCCGCATCGCGCCGGTGACGCAGAACGACGTCAACGCCGCGCGATAACACCTAATCCCCCTCCCCTTCAGGGGAGGGGCTCAGGGATCACCCCAGGCTCGGAAAGCTCGCCTTCAGCCCGTCGATCACGAACTGCGCCGCAAGCGCGGCGAGCAGCACGCCGAGCAGCCGGGTGATCACCGCCTCGCCCTTGTTGCCGATCAGCCGCATCAGCGGCCCCGCCGTCAGCAACGCCGCGAGCGTGATCACGAGCACGAGCAGCAGCGCGGCGAAGATGACCAGCGCGCGATCGAGCCCGTTGTTCTGCGCGACGAGCAGCATGACCGAAGCGATCGAGCCCGGCCCCGCCAGCATCGGCATCGCCATCGGAAAGACCGAGACATCCTCGACCTCGGGGGTCGAGCGCAGCTTCTCCGCCCGCTGCTCGCGCCGCTCGGTACGCTTTTCGAACACCATGTCGATCGCGATGATGAACAGCATGATCCCGCCCGCGATGCGGAAGCTGTCGAGGTCGATGTGGAGGAAGCTCAAGAGCGCTTCGCCGAACATCGCGAAGAAGACGAGGATGGCGCCGGCGATCAGGGTCGCGCGAAGCGCCATCGATCGCCGCTGCGCCGCGCTCGCGCCCGTGGTCAGGCTGGCGTAGATCGGCGCGCAGCCCGGCGGGTCGATCACCACGAACAGCGTGACGAAGGCCGAGATGAAGAGGTCGATCACGGCTTCGCCGGCGCCGCGACCCGGTCGTCGATCACCGGCGTCATCGCGCTGCCGTCCCACATCCGCACCGTCACGCGGCGCGACCCGTCGGGGCGGACGATCGAGGTCCAGCTTAGCGTCTGGTCGGGCGACAGGCCCACCGCCATGTCGTCGCCTTCGTCGGCCGCGGTCAGCGCCGCGGCGGGCCGCGACCCGCACACCGCCTTTTTCGACGCGATGAAGTCGGGCGCCTCGCGCGGCGTCGCCAGCGCGTCGCCATGGTCGAGCACCCAGCGGATTTCCCCGCGCATCGGGTCGCGCCGCCAGACCGTGGTGAAATAGCCCTGCGCCGGCCCGTTCTGCCACGCGCCGGTGGTCGCGCCGGCGTTGCCGTCACAGCTGATATAGACCGCGTGCGGCTGCCACTTCACCGCCGTCGCCGGATCCTTCTGCGATTTGAGCCAGTCGCGCGCCTTCACCCGCTGCGGCACGAACATCACCGCATCGGGAGCCGCGGTCTCGCGGAAGGCGGTCCACTGCCCCTTGTCCTGCGCGAGCCGCGCGAAGGCGATCTCGGCGGCGATGAAGGCACTGGGATTGGCCCCGAGCGGGCGGTTGTATAGATCGCCGCGCGGCGCGCAGCCGGCGAGCAGGACGACGCCGAGAACGGCCAGCGGAAGACCACGCATCAGAAACCCTCCGGATCGGCGAGTCCCGCGCGGCGGTGCGCGGCGACGAGCGTGTTGCGAAGCAGGCAGGCGATCGTCATCGGCCCGACCCCGCCGGGGACGGGCGTGATCGCGGCCGCGACCGCCGCCGCTTCGTCATAGGCGACGTCGCCGACGAGCCGGCCCTTCGCCGCGCCCTCGGCGGGCGGCAGGCGGTTGATGCCGACGTCGATGACGACCGCGCCGGGCTTGATCCAGTCGCCCTTCACCATTTCGGGCCGCCCGACCGCGGCGACGATGATATCGGCGCGGCGAACGCGTTCGGCGAGGTCCTTCGTCCGGCTGTGCGCGATCGTGACGGTGCAATTGGCGCCGAGCAGCAAGGCCGCCATCGGCTTGCCGACGAGGATCGAGCGGCCGATCACCACCGCGTCCTTGCCCGACAGGTCGCCGAACCGGTCCTGAAGGAGCAGCAGGCAGCCATAGGGGGTGCACGGCACCATGCCGGCGATGCCGAGCGCGAGCCGCCCCGCGCTGACCGGGGTCAGCCCGTCGACATCCTTGTCGGGGTCGATCGTCGCGACCGCGGCCTGCTCGTCGAGATGGCCGGGGAGCGGCAGTTGCAGCAGGATGCCGTCGACCGCTTCGTCGGCGTTGAGCGAACGGAGGAGTCCCTCGACCTCGGCCTGCGTCGCGTCGGCGGGCAGCCGGTGCTCGAAGCTCGCCATGCCGGCGGCGAGCGTCGCCTTGCCCTTCGAGGCGACATAGACGGCGCTCGCCGGATCGTCGCCGACGAGCACCACCGCTAGGCCGGGCACGCGGCCCGTCACCGCCTCGAACGCCGGAACCGCGTCGGCGATCCGCAGGCGCAGCGCCGCAGCGAACGCCTTGCCGTCGATGACCTCGGCCGCCATCAGATCAACCCGGCGTTGAGGCCGAGCGTGTAGAGATAGGACATCACCGGCCCGCGCAGGATGATGAGCAGGATCAGCACGACCATCGGCGTCAGGTCGATGCCGCCGAAATCGGGCATAATGCGCCGGAATGGGCGATAGAGCGGCTCGGTGATCCGTTCGAGCACATACCAGAGCTGGCGCACGAATTCATTGTGGGTGTTGATGACGTTGAAGGCGAGCAGCCACGACATCACCGCCTGGACGATGATGATCCACCACAGGATGTTGAGCAGGATCGACAGGATCTGAAGAAGCATGAGGTACATTAAGGTCTCCGGCCGGGGTCGTCGGGTCGCCCCACCCTAGCGATGAATGAGCGTCCCCGCACCCCGTGCAGTGAAAATTTCGAGCAGCATCGCGTGCGGAATGCGCCCGTCGAGGATGACCGCCGCCTCGACCCCGGCGTCGACCGCCGACAAGCAAGTGTCGACCTTGGGGATCATGCCGCCGGTGATCGTTCCGTCGCCCTTGAGCGCGTCGATCCCCGCGCGGTCGAGGTCGGTGAGCAGCGTCCCCGCCTTGTCGAGCACCCCCGCGACGTCGGTGAGCAGGAAGAAGCGCTTGGCGCCGAGAGCGCCGGCGATCGCTCCCGCCATCGTGTCGGCGTTGATATTATAGGTCGCGCCGTCGGCGCCGAGCGCGACGGGCGCCACGACCGGGATGAAATGGTCGTTCGTCAGATTGGCGAGGATCGTCGGGTCGACGCCGACCGGTTCGCCGACGAAGCCCAGGTCGACGTGGCGCTCGATCCCCGAATTGGGGTCGGGCTCGCTCCGCTGCACCTTCTCGGCGAGGACGAGGTTCGCGTCCTTGCCCGAAATGCCGACCGCGCGCCCGCCGAGCCCGGCGATCCAGCCGACGATCTCCTTGTTGATCTTGCCCGCGAGGACCATCTCGGCGACCTCGGCGGTCGCGGCGTCGGTGACGCGCAGCCCGCCGACGAAGGTCGATTCGATGCCGAGTTGCTTGAGCATCGCGCCGATCTGGGGGCCGCCGCCGTGGACGACCACCGGGTTGATGCCGACGGCCTTGAGCAGCACGACATCCTCGGCGAAGTCGCGCTGCGCCTCGGGGTCGCCCATCGCATGGCCGCCATATTTGATCACGAAGGTCTCGCCGGCATAGCGCTGCAGATAGGGCAGCGCCTCGACAAGCGTTTCGGCCTTGGCGAGCAGGTCGGGCATTTTCGCGGGGTCCGCCGTCGGGGTCATGCCGCGGCCTCCACCGCAGGCGCCGTCGTCCCGTCGAGCCGCCGCCCGATCGCGACCACCGCCATGACGAGCAGCGGCACCATCACCGCCGACAGCACGACCTTGGCGATCATCTGCCCCAGCATCAGGTCGCCGATCGGGCGCACGCCGTAGAAGCTGACCGTGATGAAGATCAAAGTGTCGACGATCTGGCTGAGCGCCGCGGCGACGAAGCCGCGCAGCGGCAGCAGGCGGCCGTTGTTCGCGGTCATGCGCGAGAAGAGCCAGACGTTGAGGCTGACCGACACGCCATAGGCGAGGATGCCCGCGGCCATCATCCGCCAGCCCTGCCCGACGATGATCGGAAACGCTTCCTTGGCGGGTTCGTACATGCCCGCGTCGGTCGGCAGTTGCAGCACGAACAGCGCGAGCAGGATCGCGAGGATCAGCGGGATGAAGCCGAGCCGTACCAGCCGGTCGGCGACCGCGCGCCCGTGCAGTTCGGCGATGCCGCTCGAAATCGCGATCAGCGTCAGAAAGGGAAAGATGCCCGCCTCGACCGCGAGCGGGCCGAGCGCGACCTGCTTGGCGCCGAGAAAGCCGCCGAGCGGAACCATGCCGCCATAGAGGATCGCGAAGAGCAACAGCGAGGGCGCGAGCATGCGCGGAGACGAGCTTTCCATCGGCGCCGCTTAATCGCTTTTAAGCGGCGTGGGAAGATGCGGTCCATCAGGCGGATTATGTTTGCGAAGGAAGGCTTCGATCGCGGTCAGCAGCGTCAGCCGATCGGCCTCGCGCGTGAAATAATGGTCGGCGAGCGGAATCGAAACGAACTCGACCGCCCTGCCCGCATCCCGCATCGCGTCGTACATGCGCGCCGACTGGCCATGATCGACCGTCACATCCTTCCGTCCGTGGATCAGGAGCAGCGGCGCCTTGATCCGCGCCACCGCCTTGATCGGCGACACGGCGGCGAAATCGGGGGTCATTTTCTGCCACTGGTCGCGATAGAGGCGGGCGCGGAAGGTTCCGCCGAAATCATTGACCTCGCGCCGCAGGTTCGACACGCCGGCAATCGAGATCGCGCAGCGATACTGATCGGGATCCTTCGCGATCCCCCACATCGCGGCATAGCCGCCATAGGAGGCGCCGACGATGCAGACCCGCTTGGGATCGGCAATCCCTTGCGCCACCGCCCAGGCGAGGCCGTCGCTGAGATCGTCCTGCATCGCGAACCCGAGCTGCCCCTGCCCGGCTTTCTCGAACGCGGCGCCATAACCCGTCGATCCGCGGAAATTGGGCTGGAGGACGGCATAACCGCGCTCGGCCAGGAACTGCGCCCAATAATCGTAGGTCAGCTCATCGTGCGCCCAGGGGCCGCCGTGCGGCATGACGATGAAGGGCAGATTTTTCTCCGCCCGCCCGCGCGGCATGGTGAGCACCCCCTCGATGGCCAGCCCGTCGCGCGCCTTGTACTGGACGAACCGCGACCGCGAGAGCCGCTTGCCCCCGATCGTCTCGTTGATCGCGGCGAAGCGGTCCATCGTCCCCTCGGTCGCGTCATAGAAATAAAGAAGGCCCGGATTGTCGGGGGTGCTGATCCGCACCAGCAGCTTGTCCAGATTGCGACTGTAGCTCACGATCCGTACCCGCGATGCCGGCGACATCGCGTCGAGCGTCTTCTGGAGCGCCGCCATCGCGGGATCGATCCAGCGCACCGACCCCGCGCGATCGGTGGTCGTGACGCCGAGCAGCCTCGACCGGTCGAAGGAGAGTGCCACGCTGTCGACGTCGGCGCCCTCGGCCGCATAGATGGTGCGCACGTCGCGGCCGCTCGCCAGGTCGACCTCGGCAACGACCGAGCGGCCGTCAGGGGCGGTCTTGATTACATAGCCGTGGTCGGTGCCGGGAACGAAGAGAAACGGGACCGTCAACTCCTCCTCGTCGCGCAGCGAAGCGCGGTCGATCGAGCGGAATGTGCCGTCGCCGTCGGTCCGGTAGAGCAGAGTCGCCTGGGTGGTGAAATCGCGATAGCCGATCCCGGTGCGAACGCGGCCGAGATGGTCGGCACCCCAGTCCATCACACCCGACCGCCCCCTGAGCACCAGACGCTTGCGCCCGCTGGTCACGTCGACCCGATAGACCGCGGGCCAGTAATCATCGCCCGTATAGATGCTGTTCTGCGCCGCGACGAGTATCTCGTTGCCGCCATCGGTGGGAGTCCAAAGCAGGTCGGCGCCGTTCTGACCATTGAGGTCCCACAATAATTTGGTGATCTTGCCCGTCGTCCGGCTGATCGCCAGCATGCGCGAAATATACCAGTTCTCGCCTGCCACCGGCCGCAGCGCGTGCAAACCGACCACGATATTGTCGTCGTTCACCCAGCGCAGCCACGCGACCTCGGTCTGGTCGGGCACCGCCACCACCACGCTCTTACTACGGTCGGCGAGCACCGGCATGATCAGGATGCGCTGCTCGCCGCGGATCGCGAACAGGCCGGCGATGTGGCTGCCGTCGGGGGACAGTTTCGGCATTTCGACGAAGGGCAATTGTGCGAAAGCTGCGGCGGCCAGGGGCACGAATGCCGCCGCGGGCGCGGGTTTCACTGCCCCCGGTGGCGCGCCGTCCGTCGGATTCTGCGCCCACGCCACTCGGCCCAGCGCAAGCAAAATCATCAAGAAAATCAAACGCCCCATGTGACCCTCCCCACCTCCAGGGATGTGTAGAAAGGAATATTCCGCTCGCCAAGCCCGTGCGAACGGCTGCGGCGAACCGAGCGCGACGCCCTTGCCCCGCCGCCAAAGCCCGCTAGACAGACGCAATAAACTTGCGGGGGACGCAGACAAATTATGGAACGATTTATCGGGTTGCTCGGCATCGTCGCACTGCTGGCGATCGCCCTCGCTTTTTCGTCGAACCGCCGCTGGATCCGACTGCGCGTCGTCGTTCCCGCCTTCCTGCTCCAGGCCGGCTTCGCGCTGCTCGTGATCGGAACGCCGTGGGGCCGCGCGGTCATCCAGGCGATGTCGGGCGGCGTATCGAACCTGCTCGGCTATGCGAAGGCGGGGACCGACTTCATCTTCGGCCCCCTCGCCGGGCCCGCGATGGGCGGAACCAGCTTCGCGATCTCGGCACTGCCGGTGATCATCTTCTTCGCCTCGCTGATCTCGATCCTCTATTATCTCGGCATCATGCAGATCGTGATCAAATGGGTCGGCGGCGCGATCCAGAAGGTGACCGGCATCACCAAAGTCGAAAGCCTCGGCGCCGCTGCCAACATCTTCGTCGGCCAGTCCGAATCGCCGCTCGTCATCCGCCCCTATCTCGCCAGCCTGACCCCGTCGCAGCTCTTCACCGTGATGACGGTCGGCATGGCGGGGGTCGCGGGCACCATCCTCGGCGCCTATGCGAGCATGATCGGCGAACAGCTGCTCCCCTATCTGCTCGCCGCGAGCTTCATGTCGGCGCCGGGCGGCATCCTCATGGCGAAGATCATGATGCCCGACGACCCCAAGGATCTGGGCATCGAGCCCGTGATCATGCCCGAGGCGAGCCACGACGAGGAAAAACCCGCCAACATCATCATGGCGGCGGCGCAGGGCGCGCAGACCGGCGTCCGGCTCGCCGTCGCGGTCGGCGCGATGGTTCTCGCCTTCGTGGCGCTCGTCGCGCTCGCCAACGGGTTGCTCGGCGGGATCGGCGGCTGGTTCGGCTATCCCGACCTGTCGTTCCAGGCGATCATCGGCACGATCTTTCGCCCGGTGATGTGGCTGATGGGGGTGCCGTGGGACGAAAGCGCCGCGGTCGGCGGGCTGTTCGGCACCAAGGTCGTGCTCAACGAATTCGTCGCCTTCATCGATCTGGGCAAGATCCAGGGCGATTTCTCGGCGATCTCGGTCGCGATCGCGACCTTTGCGCTCTGCGGCTTCGCCAATTTCAGCTCGATCGCGATCCAGATGGCGGTGACCGGCGGCCTTGCCCCCAACCAGCGCCCGATGATCGCGCGGCTCGGCCTCAAGGCGCTGCTCGCGGGCAGCCTGTCGAACCTGATGTCGGCCGCGCTCGCCGGGCTGATGCTGGGGCTTGTTTGAGCCTTGCCGTCGAAAGCGGGCCGCGCAGGCCGGCAGCACCGGCCGATGCGCCTTGCACCGCAAAAAGGATACCCCGATTACTTTGATTGCTAATGAGAGAAATATAGAATAATTTCAGGATGGGTGGGGCGATATTCTTTGCACAGGGGAGAATGTTGCCGTGACTGGAACCTCATTTCGCTGGCCGCTTCTGGCCGCGCTCGTTTTTGCCGGAAGCGCCGGCCTTGCGACATCGTCGGCACAAACGCCCGATGACCGGATGTATCGCCCGGCCGAGGCGACCATCTATCGCGACGCAGCCTATCGGGGGCCAGCCGTCTTCATCGGCGAGGCCAAGCCGAACCTCGGCCTCGCCTGGCCGGTCAATTCGATCCGGGTGACGCAGGGGCGCTGGGAGCTGTGCGAGAAGACGCGCTATCGCGGCACGTGCCGCACCGTCGACCGCGACACGCCGATGCTCGGCAATATCCTGCGCGGCATCACCGTCCAGTCGATGCGGCCCGCGGGCGGGGGCGGCGATCCCTATCCACCCGCCAACGACCAGAGCGTGCGCGGCAATTTCGCCGAATTCCACACCCAGCCGATAACGGGCCGCACGCGGGTGCTCGCCTGCGCCAGCGGATCGGGAACCGCGAACTGCGCCGCGCGCACCGCCGACAGCTGGTGCCGTTCGATCGGCTGGAACGGCTCGGCGCGCGAACATATGGAAACGGTGAACGGACGCATCTACCTCGCCGACGTGCTGTGCGTCCGGTCGGGCTATTGATGAGGAGAGGGTCGATGAACAGGGTAATGGCCATGACCGCCGCGATGCTTGCGATCGCGGGCTGCTCGTCGGTGCCGCGCAACACGGGCACCAGCTATGAATGCGACCGCGGCACGCGGCTGAAGGTCGACTATGTCCGCGATGGCGCGATCGTCCGCGTCAACGGACGCCAGACGCTGGTGCTGCGCGCGACCCCGGCCAACCGCGGGCAGATCTATGAGAATAAGAGCGGCGCCCGTCTCCACCGCAACGGCAATCAGGTGACGTGGAACACCGCGGCGCGCAGCGCAGCCGAAACCTGCCGCGTGGTGATGACGCCGCTTTAGGAGTATCGGGGCGGCACCGGCCCGCTCCCCCACCCGGCCTCCCCAACGATAGTAGCCTATGGGAGGCCGGGTGGGGGAGCGGGCCGGTGCCGCCTCCAATTTAGAGCGTCATAAGCGCAAAGGCACTCCGCAGTTCGGCTGCGAACAGTTCGGGCTGTTCCCAGGCGGCGAAATGGCCGCCGCGGTCGAGTTCGTTCCAATAGACGATGTTGCGGTAACGCCCGTCGGCCCAGCGCCGCGACAGGCGCATGATCTCGTTCGGGAACAGGCTGCACGCGGTCGGAACGCGAATCTCGCCGGCGACGAAGCTGCGGAAGCTGTGCCAATAGAGCCGTGCCGACGAGGCGGCGCTGGCGGTTAGCCAATAGAGGCTGACCGTGTCGAGCATCGCATCCCTGGACAGCGAATTTTCCGGATGGCCGCCGATCGACTGGCCGCCCGGCTGGTGGCCGCAGTCGGTCCAGCCGTGATATTTCTCGACGATCCACGCCATCTGCCCGGCCGGCGAATCGGTCAGCGCGTAGCCGATCGTCTGCGGCCGCGTCGCCTGCTGCGTCGAATAGCCGCTGTCCTTCGCCTGATACCAGCCGAAGCGGGCGAGATAGGCTTTTTCGGTGTCGCTGAGCTCACCCATCAGCTCGGACGGCGGCGCGCCGACGACCATGTTGACATGGATGCCCGCGCAATGATCGCCGTGCGCCACCCCGATCGCGCAGGTGACCGCGCTGCCCCAGTCGCCGCCCTGCGCGAAATAGCGGTCGTAGCCGAGCGCGAGCATCAGCGCGTTCCACGCCGCCGCGATATGTTCGACGCTCCACTTCGCGACCGCGGGCTTGCCCGAAAAGCCGTAGCCGGGAAGCGACGGGATCACGAGGTGGAAGTCGGTCGACAGGGGTTCGATCACGTCGAGAAATTCGAGCACCGACCCCGGCCAGCCGTGGGTCAGGATCAGCGGCCGCGCATCCGGATTCGCCGAGCGGATATGGAGGAAATGAATGTCGAGCCCGTCGACCGTGGCGAGGAAATTGGGAAGCGCATCGAGCCGCGCCTCGACACGGCGCCAGTCGTGATGATCGCGCCAATAGGCCGCCAGCTCCTGCGCATAGGCGAGCGGCACGCCCTGGTCCCAATCGTCGACCGTCTCCTTCTCGGGCCAGCGCGTCCGCGCGAGCCGGTCCTTGAGATCGTCGAGCGCCGCCTGCGGCACCGCGACGGTGAACGGGCGGATATTGGTGACGTGCATGCGGTCTCTCTCGCTAAACGGATTCAGGGGCGCGCCGGCGCCTTGCAGCCGCGCTGCAATCCAACGCCTTTCAGAAAGCCGCGACGCACGGTGCCGGCATAGACCGCCTCGGCATAGCGCCGCCGCTCGGCATTGGCGCCGGTGACCTCGCCGAGCAGCCCGCCCATCGGAATTGCCGAGGCGGCAACGGTCGCCGCGACACGGCCCGCGGTTTCCTCGCGCTTTTTCTCGCGCGTCTTTTCGGCTGGCTTTTCATCGACATCGGGACCGAGCACGGCATCGAGTTCGCGCACCTCCCGCTGGAGCGCCGCGCAACCCTTGAGGCCGGCGAGCGAATAGGGCGCGTCGCGGATCGCGCGCAGCTTTTCGGGCACCTCCTTGCCGTCGAGCGGCGCGGTTACCGCGTCGGCGGTCCTGCGGATCGTCGAGTCATCCTCGCGCGCGCCCTGTTGCGCCTCGGCGGGGATTGTCGCCGTGATTGCCGCGAGAAACGCGAAACCCGCCAGCCGTCCGAAGCCCATGATCCGCCCCCTGCCGTGCCCGATAGTCAACCTAGGCGATTTGGGTGCCGTGGGGGAAGTAAAAGCGTATCACCGCGTCGGCACGGGCTCCGGCCCCGTCCAGTCGTAGAAGCCGCGCCCGGCCTTCCTGCCGACCCAGCCCGCCTCGACATATTGGACGAGCAGCGGCGCGGGGCGGAATTTGGGGTCGCCGGTGCCGCTGTGGAGCACGCGGATAATCTCGAGGCAGGTGTCGAGGCCGATGAAGTCGGCGAGCGTGATCGGCCCCATCGGATGGTTGAGGCCGAGGCGGCATCCGGTGTCGATGTCCTGCATCGTCGCGACGCCTTCGCCCAGCGCGAACACCGCCTCGTTGATCAGCGGCATCAGCACGCGGTTGACGATGAAGCCGGGCGCATCGTTCGCATGGACGATCTCCTTGCCGAGCCCGCGCCCGAACGCCTCGACCGCCGCGAGCGTATCGTCGGAGGTGGCGAGGCCGCGGATCAGCTCGATCAGCCCCATCACGGGCACCGGATTGAAGAAATGGACGCCGATGAAGCGCGCGGGGTCGGGCGCCGCCTGCGCGAGGCGGGTGATCGGGATCGAGCTGGTGTTCGACGCGAGGATCGCACTGTCCGAGAGATGCGCGCCGACGCTGGCGAAGATCGCGCGCTTGATCTCCTCGCGCTCGGTCGCCGCCTCGATCACCAGCTCGGCGGGGGCGAAGGCGGCGTGGTCGGCGACCGGGGTGATGCGGGCGAGGAGCGCGTCGGCATCCCCCTGCCCCATCTTCTCCTTGGCGACGAGCCGGCCGAGCGCTTTGGCGATCCCCGCCTTGCCCGCCTCGGCGCGCGCGAGGTCGATGTCGGACAGCAACACATCGTGCCCGGCGCCCGCCGAGACCTGCGCGATCCCCGCGCCCATTTGCCCTGCCCCGATCACGCCGACGATCATGTATATTCCTCTCTGGTTGGCGGCACCGGCTCGCTCCCTCACCCAGCCTCCCATTAGGATACAATCGTCGGGAGGCTGGGTGAGGGAGCGGGCCGGTGCCGGTTCCCAACGTCAGTCGGGAAAAGCTATCACGCCGTCAAGGGGCGGAGCGGAAGGCGGTGGCTTCGGCGAGGATCAGCGCGAAGGCGGGGTCGGCGTCGTCCCAGGTCGCGACCGGGGTCCAGCCGCCGGCGCGGAGCAGCAGATTGGCGTCGCGCAGCCCGTATTTGTGGCTGTTCTCGCTGTGGATCGTCTCCCCCTTCGCCATATGATAGGCACGGCCGTCGACGCGGAATTCCATGTCGCACGCGGCGACAAGATGCATCTCGATCCGCGCGTGAACGTCGTTCCAGACCGCGCGATGGGCGAAATTCTCGACCGGGATGGTTCCGCCCAACTCGCGGTTGATGCGTTCGAGCAAATTGAGGTTGAACGCCGCGGTGACCCCCGCGGGATCGTCATAGGCGCTTGTCAACACGCCGATATCCTTGATCCGGTCGATCCCGATCAGGAGCAGCGACCCGTCGCCGAGCGATCCGCGCCAGCTTCGGAGCAGGTCGATCGCGGTGCGCGCGACCATATTGCCGATCGTCGAGCCCGGAAAGAAGCCGAGCTTCGGCAGCGCGCCGATTTCGCGCGGCAGTTCGACCTGGTGCGTGAAATCGGCCTCGACCGGATAGACGGCAAGGCCCGGAAAGCGCGCCGCGAGCGCCCTGGCGCTGTCGCGCAGGAAATCCCCCGAAATATCGACCGGGACATAGGCGGCGGGCGCGATCGCCTCCAGGAGCAGCGGCGTCTTGGTCGAACTGCCCGATCCCAGCTCGACGACCGCGCGGCCGGGGCCGATCGCCGCCGCCATCGCCGCGGCGTGCCGCTTCAGCAGGTCGGTCTCGCTGCGCGTCGGATAATATTCGGGAAGCGCGGTGATATCCTCGAACAGCGCCGAGCCGGTCGCGTCGTAGAACCAGCGCGCCGGAACCGCCTTTTGCGCCTGCGAAAGCCCGGCGTGAACATCGGCGCGGAAGGCGAGGTCGATGCCGGCGTCGTCGGCGTCGACCTGCCGCAAGTGACGAACCACGCCCATATCAAAGATCCTTGGCAAGCCGCACGCCGGTGAACTGCCAGCGCTGGTGCGGGTAGAAGAAGTTGCGGTAGCTGGCGCGCACATGGCCGCGCGGGGTCGCGCAGCTGCCGCCGCGCAGGACGAACTGGCCGCTCATGAACTTGCCATTATATTCGCCGACCGCGCCGGGAGCGGGGCGGAAACCCGGATAGGGACGATAGGCGCTGCCGGTCCATTCCCACACGCTGCCGAACATCTGTTGCAATCCGGTGTCGCCGCCCGTCGCCTCCGGCTGCGCCGGCCCGGCCGCGTCGAGCTGCTGCCCGCCCAGCGGGTCGAGCGCCGCGGCCGCCGCTTCCCATTCGAATTCGGTCGGCAGGCGCGCGCCGGCCCAGCTCGCGAAGGCGTCGGCTTCGTAGAAGCTGATGTGGGCGACCGGCGCGGCGGGGTCGATCGGCTGCCAGCCCGCCAGCGTGAACTGGCGCCCCTCGCGCCAATAGAGCGGCGCATCGATACCCTCGGCCTCTACCCACGCCCAGCCATCGCTGAGCCAGAGCGAGGGCGTATGGTAGCCGCCGTCGGCGATGAACGCCTGCCACTCGCCGTTCGTCACCGGCCGGCTGGCGAGCGCGTGCGGGGTCAGAAGCGCCGAAAACTGCGGAACTTCACAGTCGAATGCAAAGCCGCCCGCCGCGTGGCCGATCGGCACGATGCCCTCCGCGCCCTTGACCCATCGCATCGCGCCCGCCGCCTCGGATGCCGATCCTGAAATCGCGGAAAACTGCGCAACTTCACTCGCGAATGCGGTTTCGCTCCAGACCGCGGGGCCGAGCGGGTTCTGCGCGAAGAGATGCTTGATGTCGGTGAGGAGCAGTTCCTGATGCTGCTGCTCGTGCTGGATGCCGAGTTCGACAAGCATATGCGCCGCGCGCGGCAGGTCGGGCAGCGCGCTCTGCAGCGCGGCGTCGACATGCGCGCGCCAGACGCGGACTTCGTCGAGCGAGGGGCGCGTCAGCAGCCCGCGCCGCGCCCGCGTGTGGCGCGGCCCCTCGGCCTCGTAATAGCTGTTGAAGAGATAGGGGTAGCGCGTGTCGAACACGTGATAGCCGGGCGCATGATCGCGCAGCACGAAGGTCTCGAAAAACCAGGTCGTGTGCGCGAGATGCCATTTGGCGGGCGAGGCGTCCGCCATCGACTGCGCGCTCGCGTCGGCGTCGGAGAGCGGCGCCGCGAGGTCGAGCGACAGGCGCCGCGTCGCGGCGAAGCGCCGGGCCAGATCCGCGTGCGGAAGGGTGTCGGTCGTGGGCGAAGCGTCGGTGCGGCTGGCCATAGGAAGACAATTCCCCGGAGTGCGATTCGGTTTCGCGTGCCGTCCGATTATGGTTACGGCCGGGCCGATTGTCCAGAACATATAGGGAACGATTGAGCAAGAATGGAGAGACGGGATGGCGGCTTTCGATCGGAAGCAGCCATTTCACCATCGTCACCCTGAACTTGTTTCAGGGTCCATGGCCTGCCGTCTACTTCAACGCGGCACCGGACGAGAGATCTGGCCATGGATGCTGAAACAAGTTCAGCATGACGTGATTTTGAACGGCAGCTCCCCACCCCGAAAGCCGACGCCCGCTTGCAAAAGACGAAATCGCCTCCGAAGCGGGAGGTTTATTCCGTCAGCGCGTGGCGCCGGGTTTCCACAGGATATCGCCGCCCGCCGCGGCGTTGATGTGCCGCGTCATCACGAAGAGATGGTCCGACAGGCGATTGAGATAGGCGAGCGCGAGCGGATTGAGGTCGCGCGTCGCCGCCGCGGCGACGGCCGCGCGCTCGGCGCGGCGCGTGACCGCGCGCGCGATGTGGAGGCGCGCCGCGGCCTCGGTGCCGCCCGGCAGGATGAAGCTTCGGAGCGGTGCGAGCGCGGCGTTCATCGCGTCGATCTCGGCCTCCAGCCGCGCGATCTGGCCGGGCACGATGCGCAGCGCCATATCGTGCGGGCCGAAGCCGTGTTCGGCATCGGCGGGGGTCGCAAGGTCGGCGCCGAGGTCGAACAGCTCGTTCTGAATGCGCGCGAGCATCGCGGCTTCGGCGCTGTCCGCGGCGAGTGCGGCGGCGGCGAGGCCGACCCCGCTGTTCGCTTCGTCGACATCGCCGATCGCCGCCATCAGCGGCGCCGCCTTCGCGATACGCGAGCCGTCGACGAGCCCCGTGGTGCCGTCGTCACCGGTGCGCGTGTAGATCTTGTTGAGCTTGACCATCGGTCGGGCCGCGCGCGGCTTTTAGCTGCCGGCGGCGAGGAAGCCGATCAGCACGAGCAGGATGATCGTGATCGCCTGCCACTTCACGCGCGCCATCATCATCTTGTTCTGCATCACCTGATTCTCATGCGCCGTGCCGTCCATCGCGGCGCGGTGGCCCTGCGCGAAATAGAAGAGGCCGCGCGCCAGCGCGAACAGGACGAGGCCGGCGGCCACGATGACGGCGAGGACGAGCAGGATGGTCATGCGCCCTATTTAGGGAGTTTGCAGCGAATATCCAGCGGGAAGGCGCCCGGCGCGCAAATCGTCGGCGAGCGACCGCCCATCGATGCCGGCCGCGCGCAGCGAGGCGAGCGACGCCGCGGCGTCGCGCTTCGCGAGCCGCTGTCCGTCGGCGCCGCAGACGAGCGCGTGATGGCGGTAGACGGGGGTGGCGAGGCCGAGCAGCGCCTGGAGCAGGCGGTGGACGTCGGTCGAGGCGATCAGGTCGGCGCCGCGCACGACGTGCGTGACGCGCATCGCGGCGTCGTCGAGCGTGCTCGCGAGATGATAGCTCGCGGGCGCGTCCTTGCGCGCGAGAACGATGTCGCCGTGCGCCGCGGGGTCGGCGGCGCGCATCCCCCGCCCCTCCTCCTCCCAGACGAGATCGCCCGCGAGCGCGGCCGCATGGCGCATGTCGAGGCGCCAGCAGTGCGGCTCGTCCGCGAGCCGCCGCTCGCGCGTCGCGGCGCCGAGAGGACGGCAGGTGCCGGGATAGATGGCGGCGCCCGACGGATTGGGGGGGCCGTGCGGCGCGGCGAGGCTCGCGGCGATGTCGGCGCGGGTGCAGAAGCAGGGATAGACGAGGCCGCGCGCGCGGAGATCGGCGAGCGCCGCGTCATAATCGCCGAGGCGCTGCGACTGGCGCACGGGCGCGCCGTCCCAGCCGAGACCGAGCCATTCGAGGTCGGCGAGCGCCGCATCGACATAGACCTCGCGCGAGCGGCTGCCGTCGATGTCGTCGATGCGGAGATGGAATTCGCCGCCCGCGCCGCGCGCCGCATCGTGCGCGAGCAGCGCGCTCCAGCCGTGGCCGAGATGGAGTTCGCCGGTCGGGCTCGGCGCGAAACGGGTCAGCATGGGCGCGCGGCCGAATCCAGATGCTGTGGCCGCTGCCGGCGAATCCTTCCATATGTTGCGGCAGATGCCCCCTTGACGTCAGAATCATATGCGTGATGTAATGACGCTGTCACTTGGGAACGGCAGTGGCGCGCCATCCCGCGCAGCAAAGGGGGCAGCGTCGTAAAGCCATGTTCCA
>Ga0182745_1001970_pt1 | contig 18940 bp, 22 predicted proteins | sample eDN3rd30CKraftBY_FD_128523 | JGI IMG/M metagenome (GOLD analysis project Ga0182745, IMG submission 128523) | Enriched backyard soil microbial communities from Emeryville, California, USA - eDNA 3rd pass 30_C Kraft BY (version 2) (version 2) | ecosystem: Environmental > Terrestrial > Soil >...
CTGCCGTGGCCGAACCATTCGACCTTACCGGACCGGCTCAGCGCATCAAGCATACGCTGCACCGTGCGCGGACTGACATCCAGCGCGAGGGCGAGGCCCGAACTGCTCCAGGATTCGCCATCGGCAAGAAGCGCCAGAATATCCGCATGCCGCCCCTCGACCGGGGGGGCAAGGACCGCAGGAATGCTTTTTTGCGGCTTCAGGGTGTAACCCCGGCGCGTCGCAGCAACTCCGGCCAGAGGGGCAACCATCTTGCGCAGCCTGGCAATCTCGACCCGCAGGCGGGCCCGGTGCGAGTCATCGGCCTGCCTGGCGCGAAAGACGCGCTGCAACAGATGCTCGCGCGGGACATCATTCGGCCAAGCCTCGGCCAGGGCGCGGACCAGCCCGAAGAGGATCGGTCGGCCGCTCAGATCCATGATATGCGGACCCTGACGCAGCAGGTTCCGGCACGCATCGACCACCAGCCGGTCCGAGGCCAGAACCTTTTCGACCTCGGCGAGGCCAAGGCTGCGCTCCGTTCCTTCGATGATCAGCCGGGCCGCCGGTGCCCGGAGGGCTTGCCGGGCGGTTTCCACCTCGGCCAGCACTGACGGAACTGAGGCAAGGCGCGCCGCATGGGCCGCCCGGGACAGGGCGATACGGGCTGCACCGGCCTCGACCCGGCGCATCGCGATGCCCACCGCGACAAGCCAATAGCCCGGTCGCGACACGCCGGGCACCATCGCGGGATCAATCGAGGACAGAAGGTCTTCGGCTTGATCCAACCGACCGAGAAGCAGGGCTAGTCGCGCTTGCAGGTAGGTCGCATGGGCAAGGTTGGACCGGTCGCCATGTGTCTCGAGGATGCTTCCCGTGTCCTGCAACAGCTCCGTCAGCCCGCCCAGATCGCGCAGCACCAGCGAGATTTCGGCCATTGCCAGATTGCATCTGGCGACCGTCAGGGGTGAGCCGGGACCGAAACCGCCGGCGGCGTCGCGCAGCAGATCGCGGGCACGCGGCAAATCGCCCAGTTGCGCCATGGCAATCCCCCGCAACGCGCGGGCATGGGGGTCGTCGCGCAGGGCCACGCGCTTCAAGGCCCCCAATGCGTCGCCCGAGGCAAGGGCCCGTGCAGCAGCCCCGATCACCGGATCCATCGCAATCCCGCCATGTTTGTTACTCACTCACGGTCCGCGACCGGCCGTAACCTCACCTTGCGCATCACCATCAGGCAGGAGGCGAGACATGACAATGGCGAAGGATTACGCGGGTTGGCTCTCCCTGGCCGCATCGCCGAGCTTTGCGGTGATGGCAGTGATGAGTGCGTTGGACGGAGGAGGTCTCTGCCTCTCGGCACCCGGCTCCTCGCCGCTGAGCGGCATGACCGGGATGTACCTCCTGATGAGCGTCTTTCACCTGCCACCCTGGTTGCGGCTGATTGCCCGCTTGGCGGGTTCCCCTCGCAATTCCAGATTAACGGAGAATAACCCATGACACCGGCAATCGTTTCGCGCGAAGAATGGCTCGACGCCCGCAAGTCACTGCTGGCCCGCGAGCGCGCCATGACCCACGAACTGGACGCGCTGCGGGCGCAGCGGCGCGAGCTTCCCTGGGTCCGGCTCGACAAGACCTATATCTTCGACGGCCCGAGCGGCGAGAGATCGCTTGGCGACCTGTTCGACGGTCGCAGCCAACTGGCCATCTACCATTTCATGTTGACACCGGGATCGGACCACATCTGCTCGGGCTGTTCCTTCATTGCCGACCACGTCGACGCAGCGCGGCAGCATTTCGAGCAAGCCGACCTCTCCTTCGCCGCAATTTCGCGGGTTCCGGTAGAGCGGATCGAGGCGGTGAAAAAACGGATGAGGTGGACCTTTCCCTGGCTGTCCTCTGCGCGCAACAGCTTCAACTTCGATTTCGCCGTCTCCTTCACCCCCGAGGATCGCGAGGCCGGCCGCGCCATCTATAATTACGGGACGGTCATCCGAAACAGCCCGGACATGTTCGGGACAAGCATCTTTGCGAAGGATGAGAGCGGGGACATCTTCCACACCTATTCGACCTACCATCGCGGCAACGAGCTTCAGATCGGCGCCTTCAACTGGCTCGATCTGACCCCGAAGGGCCGCAACGAGACCGGCACCATGAACTGGGTGCGCCTGCACGACGAGTACTGACGGAAACCTTGCGGAGCGGCCGGCAGCGCCGCTCCGCAATTCGCTCGTCTGCGCGACCGCTCCGCAATCGGACGGCAACCGTTAGGCGTCTCGATCAGTGGACAGATGACCACGGGATCAGGGTACGAAACCCTTCACCAAATCAGCGACATTCTCATCGCCAGGTCGGCGCAAGATTGCGCCGCGATTTTTTGCCATGTCGGGATCGGATGCCAGCCCGGCGGCCGAAAAGACCCTGCTCAAACGTCCTTGCAGAAAGCATCATAGAGCGCGGCCATCAGGACCATCAGATCAGGGTCGCTGATCCGGTAGAAGATGGTCTGACTCTCGCGGCGGGTGTCGACCATTCCAGCCTCGCGCAGCTTGGCCAGATGTTGGCTCAGCGCGGATTGGCTCAGATCGACGGCCTGCTGCAGCGCGCCTACCGAGCGTTCGCCATTTGCCAGCTCGCACAGGATCAGCAGGCGCTTGGCATTGGCAACCAAGGCCAGCCGCCCCGCGACATAATCTGCGCGGTCCTGCAAGGCTTGAGTTGAACGTTTGTTCATATCCATTATATTAGCATTGACTGATTTAGGCACGCTTAATATATAAAGCGCGACGGCGCCTGGGGCAAGTGCCCTATGACTACGGAGGAAGCGCATGAATATGGGGATCGAAACTGCATTCACGCCTTGGGCCTCGCTGTTTGGCGGCATGCTGATCGGGTTGAGCGCGGTGATGGTGATGGGGCTGTTCGGGCGCATCGCGGGCATCTCTGGCATAGCCCAAGGGGCCATGGGACTGCCCGGCGCGGCAAAAGACCGCGACTGGCGATGGGCTTTCCTGGCCGGACTGGTCGTGGCGCCGCTTGGCATCGTGGCCTTCGGCGGCACAGTGCAGCAGGTCGTTTCGGACAACTTCGCCGGCATGGCCCTTGCAGGTCTGCTGGTCGGCTTCGGCACGGCCCTTGGCTCGGGCTGCACCTCGGGGCACGGGGTCTGCGGGTTGGCCCGGCTGTCGGGCCGGTCTTTCGCGGCGGTAGCGGCCTTCATGGCGACGGGCTTTGCGACAGTCTTCGTACTGCGCCACATCCTGGGAGGTGCATGATGCGGATATTGTGGGGATTTCTGTCAGGTCTGGTCTTTGGGCTGGGGCTGGTGATCTCGGGCATGGCCAATCCGGCAAAGGTGCTGAACTTCCTCGACCTCGCGGGAAGTTGGGATCCGAGCCTTGCCTTCGTCATGGGCGGGGCCATGCTGACCGCGTTCATCGGCTATCGCCTGGTCTGGCGGCGCCGGGCGCCAGTGCTGGAACCGACCTTCGACCTTCCGAAGAACCGCGCCATAGACCGGCCTCTGCTTGTCGGGGCGGCGCTGTTCGGGATCGGCTGGGGGATCGGCGGCTTCTGCCCCGGCCCGGCCTTCACCGCCCTTCCCCTCCTCGCGCCGGGTACGCTGATCTTTCTGCCCGCGATGCTGGCGGGCCTGTGGCTTGGCGCCCGGGTCAAGGCAGGTGGTTATCTGCAAGGAAAGGGAATGACATCATGAGCAAGTCCAAGCTGACCGAGCGGGTCGTCCGCCATTCGCCCTCGACCGGCGCTGGCAGCCCCGATGTCTGGGGGATCTACGAACCCGATACCGGTTCGATCCAGTATGTCTGTGCCGATCCCGTAACGAAACAGGCCGCGTTGATCGACGTGGTCTGGAACTTCGATCCCAAGAACTACCGCTTCTCGACCGAAAGCATGGACCAAGTGCTTGATCTGGTGCGGCAGAACGGATTGACGGTCCAGTGGGTGCTGGACACCCATCCCCATGCCGACCACGTCATGGCCTCGGCGCTCTTGAAGGAGCGCACCGGCGCGCCGGCGGCCATTGGCGAGAAGGTCCATGACATCGCCGGGATCTGGGCCGGACTCTACAACCTGCCGGGGATCTTCGACCCGGTCCACAACTTCGACCATCTGTTCACGGCCGGAGAGACCTTCCGCATCGGCGATCTCGAGGCGCGCGTGATGCTGTCGCCCGGCCATACGCTGGGGTCGGTCACCTATGTCTGCGGAGATGCGGCCTTTGTCCATGACACGCTGATGCAGCCCGATGTCGGCACTTCGCGGGCCGATTTCCCGGGCGGCGACACGGAACAGCTGTGGGATTCGATCCAGGCAATCCTGTCCCTGCCCGGTGACACGCGCCTGTTCGTCGGCCATGACTACGGCACCGACAGCCGCAAGGAGCCGATGTGGGAGGCGACGGTCGCCCGCCACCGCGCCGAGAACCGTCACGTCAAGGACGGCACCCGGCGCGAGGACTGGATCGCAATCCGCGATGCCCGCGACATCACCCTGCCTTTGCCGGATCGGATTCTGGCTGCGCTGCAGGTCAACCTGCGCGGCGGCCGACTGCCCGAACCCGAAAGCGACGGGAACCATTATCTCAAGATCCCCGTGAACAGGTTTCCCGCCCCACAGAAGAAGGCCACGACGATGAAGGATCTGGTCGCGGATGCGCTAAGCCGCGTCGCAACCATTTCGCCCGAACATGCCGCCAGGGATGAAGGGTCGCTCGTCCTCGACGTGCGCGAGTCGGGGGAACTCGAGGCTCATGGGCGCGTGCCCGGCGCCCTGAATATCCCCCGCGGTCTGGTGGAAAGCCGCGCCGATGCAACCGCGACGACCGCGGAACCGCGCCTGACCGATCGGCGCGAGGCAGGATGCGTTCATGTTCTGTGCGCGTCCGGTGCCCGCGCGGCGCTGGTGGCCGACACCCTGCGCATCATGGGATACAAGGCCTCGGTCATCGAAGGCGGGTTCGAAACCTGGAAGGCCAGGGGCCTTCCGGTCGAGAGCTGAGCCATGAACAGGCTGGCCCGCTTTCTGCCGGTCCTGCAATGGGGTCGTGCCTATGACCGGCACGACCTCGTCGGCGATGGGATGGCAGCCCTGATCGTCACGATCATGCTGATCCCGCAATCGCTGGCCTATGCCATGCTGGCCGGCCTGCCGCCCGTGATCGGCCTCTATGCGTCGATCCTGCCGCTGGCGGTTTATGCGCTTTTCGGCAGCAGCCGCACCCTGTCCGTCGGCCCTGTCGCAGTGGTTTCGCTGCTGACGGCTACGGCCGCATCTGGTGTCGCGTCGCCCGGCAGCCCCGAATATCTGGCGGCGGCGCTGGCGCTTGCGCTCCTGTCGGGGTTGATCCTGGTCGGAATGGGGATCTTTCGGCTCGGCTTCGTGGCAAACCTGCTTTCCCATCCGGTCATTTCCGGCTTCATCACGGCCTCCAGCCTGCTGATCGCCACGGGACAGCTGAAGCATGTGCTGGGGATCAAGGCCGATGGTGGCACCCTGCCCGCGATGCTCGCCTCGCTGTTCGGAAACCTGTCTCAGACTCATTGGCCGACGCTGGCGGTCGGGGCGCTGGCGACGGCCTTCCTGTTCTGGTCACGCCGCTATCTGAAGCCAACGCTCATCCGGTTGGGCGTGCCCCTCTCTGCGGCCGCAATGCTGGCGCGTACCGGGCCCGTTCTGGTGGTCGCGGCATCTATCGCCTCTGTCCTCCTTCTGGATCTGGAGGTGGCCGTGGTGGGACAGGTGCCGCAGGGGTTGCCGCCGCTCTCTCTGCCGGGCTTCGACCCCGGGCTCTGGATCACGCTGCTGCCCGCGGCCTTTCTGATCGCGCTGATCGGTTTCGTGGAATCCGTGTCGGTCGCGCAGACGCTGGCCGCCAAGCGCCGTCAGTCGATCAGCCCCAATCAGGAGTTGATCGGCCTTGGCATGGCCAACCTCGCTGCGGCCTTTTCCTCGGGCTATCCCGTTACTGGCGGTTTTGCACGCTCGGTCGTCAATTTCGACGCAGGCGCCCGCACGCCTGCCGCGGGGGCCTTCACCGCCATCGGCATTGCCCTGGCCTCGCTGTTCCTGACGCCGCTGCTTTATCACCTGCCCATCGCGGTGCTGGCGGCAACCATCATAACCGCCGTGCTGAGTCTGGCCGATTTCGGCGCTTTGCGGCGCACCTGGAAATACTCCCGCTCGGACTTCGTTGCGCTTGCCTCCACGCTGGCGGTGACGCTGCTGGACGGCGTCGAGACCGGGATCATGGCAGGCGTCGCGGTATCGGTGCTGCTGCATCTGTGGGCCAGTTCGCGACCGCATGTGGCGGTGATCGGTCAGGTGCCCGGCACCCAGCATTTCCGCAACGTGCTTCGCCACCGCGTGATCTGCACTCCCGAGGTGCTGGGCCTGCGCATCGACGAAAGCCTGTTCTTCGCCAATGCCCGCGCGATCGAGAACGTCATCCAGCAGGAGGTCGCCACGCACCCGCAACTGCGCCACGTGGTCCTGAACTGCGCCGCCGTCAACAGCATCGACGCAAGTGCGCTTGAAAGCCTTGAGCTGGTCATGCACCGCCTGTCCGACGCGGGCATCGCCCTGCACCTTTCCGAAGTGAAAGGCCCGGTCATGGACCGTCTGGAGCGCAGCGATTTCCTCCACCACCTGACGGGACAGGTTCACCTGTCGCATTATCAGGCGGTTCAGGCACTTGCCCCGCAGGAGAATGAGCCCACGCACCTGACAAGCCTTCGCGGCGTCTCCGGGTAACCACCGCCGAGACATGAGAAAAGGCCGGGCGATCACTCCTCGCCCGACCTTTCTTCTGTCCATTGCGTCGTTGAAACGCCTATTCGATCAAGGCGATAGCCTCGTCCATCCGCTCGCGCGCCTTTTTCGACATCTTGGCAGACTTGGCGGATTCGAGGTTCCCCGGTGCCTCGCCGACCTGGATCAGGCTCACCATGCCCATCGCGAAATGCGGGGTGCATTTGACGCCGTAAAGGCCCGGTTCGGTTACCGTCAGGGTGAATTCCTGATTCACCTTGCTTTTGAACTTCTCGACGCCCTCGGGCAGGATTTCGGCGATGGATTCGACGTTATGGCTTTTGTCCGTGGGCACGAAGGTCACCGTATCGCCCGGTTCGGCACGGATATAGGCCGGCTCGAAAATCATCGCCCCGCCCTCGCCCTTGTTCAGCATGTGGACCTGATGATCGGCAGCCAGGCCTGCTCCGGCCATGGCAAAAAGGGTCGCCGGAATGGCGAGGCATGAGAGATAGTTCATGGTTCTTCCTGTCTGGTGATCGTTATGGCGAAATCCGCGTGATCGCGGATCCTGCCCGAGCCGCGAGGCCCGGGCGTGGCTGGCTTTGTGTCTCAGTCGACGCTGGCACCGGCGGGAGCATCCTGCGCCGCATCGCCCTCGCTCCCGGGCGTTACATCCAGCACCGAGGCATGCATGGTGATTTCGACACTCTCCTTGCAGTTTTCCATGCAAGGCTCGGTCGAAAAGATGGGATATTCGGTCTTGGCCCGATCATCCTGGATAAAGCCGTCGGCATTGGGCAGCTGGACTTCCGTGAAGTTCTCGTCCGACAGGACGAAGTCGTCTTCCACGAGGCCGTTGGAATAGAGCAGATAGGCCGTGATCGCATAGACATCGTCGGCGGTCAGAACCTGCGCGTTCCCGAAGGGCATCGAGCGGTGGACATAGTCCCAGACGGTGGACAGATGGGGCCAATAGCTGCCGATGGTCTTTTCGGGGTCTTCGCGGTCAAGCGTGCCTTCACCCCCCGACAGCGAGGGCCAGTTGTCGAGGCCCTCGGTGAAGTCGCCATGGCAAGCGGCGCAATGCTCCAGATAAATCTCCTCGCCGGCCGTGACTCCTCCCGACCCTTTTGGCAGGCCGGTGCCGTCGGGGCTGACATCGAGGTTCCATGCCGCGACTTCCTCGGGCAGAGCAGGCCGACCCAGTCCGACGGGCTGGACCACAGCGGGTGTGGCGTCAGACGGCGCGGTCGGAGTCTCCGCATTGGCGGAGCCAGCGGCCATGAGGATCAGCAGCGCGGCAGCTTTACGAGATTTCGACATTTTCTGCGCTTCCGTCTTTCTTGATCCACCAGGTCTGGATGCCGTTGTTATGGTAAACCGAGTTCTCGCCCCGGATCTCGCGCAGTGCGTTCTTGGTCGGCTGCACATAGCCGGTTTCGTCCATGGCGCGCGATTGCACCAGCATTTCCTCGCCGTCCCAAACGTGGTCCAGATAGAAGCGTGTCATCGCCCTGGGCACACCCGGCTGGGCCAGCCGCGCTGTTGTCCAGTTCTTGCCGCCGTCCACCGACACGTCCACCCGCGTGATTGCCCCGCGCCCGGACCATGCGAGGCCGGTGATGACCAGCGGACCGGGACCGTGCTTGATGCCAACCTGCGGGCTGGGCGCGGTCACGACCGATTTGGCATCCATGACCCAGGTCCATTTGCGCGAGATCCCGTTGGCGAGGGTGTCGGTATATTTCGAGGTTTCCTCGCGACTTTCGACCGGACCCGCAGTCACTTCGATGCGGCGGAGCCACTTGACCCAGAGGTTGCCCTCCCAGCCCGGAACGACCAGGCGCGCGGGATAACCATGTTCCTTGCGCAAGGCCTCGCCATTGGCCTTGAAGGCGACCATCACGTCATCCATCGCCTTCTCGATCGGGATCGAGCGGCCGTTCGACGAGGCGTCGGCACCCTCGACATAGATCCACTTGCCCTCGGGTTTGACGCCAACCTCGGCCAATAGCGTCTTCAGCGGAATCCCGACATATTCCATGTTGTGGATCATGCCGTGCGTGAACTGGGATCCGTTCAACTGCGCGCCCGCCCATTCCATGCCGGTATTGGCCGCGCATTCGCAGAAATAGACCCCCTGGCTGCGGGGAAAGCGCTCCAGATCATCATAGGTGAAGACCAGTTCGCGCTCTACCAGCCCGTTGATCATCAGGCGGTAATCCGGCTTGGCCAGTTCGATCGCGCCCGAATGATGACGCTCGAACGCACAGCCGGCCGGGGTGATCGTGCCGTCCAGCCGGTGGATTGGCGTGAAGTTGATCGAACTGATCGTATCGGCCGTCAGCCAGGGCACATTCCGGCGGATCACATCGGATTCGAAATGAATGGGCAGTCCATAGGGCGTGGCGTCCACCCCGTCACCGCTATAGCGGGCCCAGTCCTGCACTTCGGTGATCAACGGGTCAGGTGCCCCCTGCCCGCGCGCTGCACTGACGGCTGCCGGCAAAGCTGCGCTGGCGGCCAGTCCGGCGCGTATAAACGCCCGGCGGCTGGTCGTTCCCGATCTGAGGGTCATGCTACGACCTCCTTCATAGTCCTTTGACGGTAATATTTGACACTGGCGCATCCTGCCGCGCACCTCCGCCCTGGCGGATATGCTCCTCGACCAGATCCCAGATCTGCGGCCCCTCGGTGCCTTCGTTGACCGAGGCCCAGCCGCCGACCACATAACTGCGGGAGGGATCAATCGGCGCATCCTCGGCGATCAGCCGCAGGTCGGTGATGCGGCTGCCCATCTTTGCTTTCGGGTCGATGGTATAGGCCAGCCCGCCGACGCGGACCATGTCTCCACCCTGCTGGTAATAGGGATCTTCGTTGAAGATGTTATCGGCCACATCCTCCATGACCGTTTTCAACGTTTCGCCGGTCATCTCGGTGCGATAGCATTGCCCGTAGGTCATCGAGGTGACCGAATGAATATCCTCGCGGGTGATGTCGCCCGGCAGGACCGAGGCGCCCCATCGCACCCCCGGCGAGAGGGCAATCTCGGCATCGCGCTCCTCCAGAACGGCGCGGCAGATCAGATCGTCCCAGGTGCCGTTGAAGTTTCCGCGCCGATAGAGAAGCTTGTCGGTCTGACCGATCACGGTGTCCAGATCCGCCTGGAAGGGCGCGCGGACCTCCTTGATCAGCGACGACATGTCGGGATCGGGGGCGATGACGTCGGCAAAGACCGGGATCAGCTTGTGACGGAAACCCGTCATGCGACCGCCCTGGACGTCCAGATCGACGCGGCTGACGAATTTGCCATGGCTGCCCGAAGCGACGATGATCGTCTCGCCCACCAGCACCGGCTCGGGGATTGCATCGTGGGTATGGCCCGACAGGATCACGTCGATACCCTTCACCCGACCAGCCATCTTGTGATCGACGTCAAAGCCGTTATGCGACAGGCAGACGACCAGATCGACGTTCTGGCCGCGCAGCTCGTCCACGACCTGCTGCATGCGCTCCTCGCGGATGCCGAAGCTGTATTCGGGGAACATCCATTTCGGGTTGGCAATGGGCAGGTAGGGGAAAGCCTGCCCGATCACGCCGACGGCCAGATCGCCCTTCTGGATGATCTTATAGGGCTCGAACGCTGGCTCATCCCATTCGACGTCATAGATATTGGCGCCAAGGAAGGGGAAATTGCACTGCTCGATCAGCTCCTTGACCCGTTCGGTCCCGAAGGTGAACTCCCAATGGCTGGACATGGCTTCGATGCCCAGCAGGTTCTGCACCCGGACCATATCCTCGCCCTTGGTCTTGAGGCTGGTATAGCTGCCGTGCCATGTATCCCCGCCATCCAGCAGGATCGCATCCGGGCGGTTGCCACGGATCGCCTTCACGATGGTGGCGATGCGGTCAAACCCGCCCATCCGGCCATACGTCTTGGCCAGGGCCTCGAAATCGGGATAGGTCAGCGCATAGGCTTCGGGGCTGCCCGGCGCGATGCCGAACATCTTCTGGAAGGTTTCGCCTACGACATGCGGGACGCGCCCGGCGGCCGCGCCCACGCCGATATTGGTGTCGGGCTCGCGAAACCAGACGGGCCGCAGATGGGCATGCGCATCTGTGACGTGGATCAGCGTCACGTTTCCGAAATCATCAAATTGCAGCAGCTGGTCTTGCGTCAACGCCTGCTGCGCCAGCGCCCGCGACCAGTTCGACATGCCCAATCCGGCAAGGATTGCCGATGTGGCCAGACCGGCCTGTAGAAATTCCCTGCGCGAAGCCACAGTCACCTCATCGTATTCGAATAATTTCACATGTTAGACATGCAGGATCGGCCGCGGCGTCATGCCGCGACCAGATCAGTGGCGGACAGCGGGGGTTTCGACGGCCAGCCCGTTCCCGCGCGAGGCCACGTAAAGTTCCAGCTCACGGAATTCGAGACCGCCGGGTTCGAAGGGAACGCCGCGCGTGTCGCGGATGCAGCCCACGAAACGTTGATGCGCGGAAACCGCTCCCTGATCCTTGAGACGATAGAGCGGAAAGCCGTTGATCTGCCCCTGGCTCAGGTGATCCGAGCGGATGTTTTTGCCAAAATTGTCTTCGTGACAATTGGCGCAGGACATCTCCAGCTGACCATAGCGCGTGTAATACATCTCCTTGCCCTTTTCCCAGAAGGGCGCGGCCGGGCCGTCGATCTTGACCGCGACGGGCATGCCTCGCGATTGCACGCCGATCGCCGCCGTCATGTTCTTCATGTCCTGACTGTTCCAGCCCCAGGCCTCGGCACCCATCCGGTTGGTGCGGCAGTCGTTGACGTAGTTTTCCAACGACCAAAGCTCGCCCTTGTCGTTCACCTTGGGCATCTGGGCGCGCACGCCCCTCATGCTCTCCCCGATGTCGTTGTGACAATCGGCACAGGACTTGCCGGCGGTTCCTTCCTGCTTGTCCCAGGCCTCGAGGCCGGCGTCGACAAAAAGGAACATCGGATTGTCGAAATCGTCCTTTTGCATGGCGCGCGTCTCGGTGTCGCGAAACAACCAGCCCGAATAGACCGTTTCGCCCAAAGCACCCTGCAGATGGTCCGGCGCAGGCGCCTGGGTCGCCAGCTCCTCTTCCCCGTTGATCACGAGCTGGTCGTCTTCGACCGGATCAGCCTGGGCCACGCTCAGGGCAAGGATCGCTGCGAGAGCCGCCGCGGCCGTTACAGTAAATTGCAGCTTCATCTTGCCGTCTCTCCTCCCTGGCGGTGTCATGCCGCGCCACTCTCGATGGCTGCGGTCACGACCGGCTTGGAACCCTGATTTCAGGACACTTCCACCTTGTGGGCATCCTCGTAGACCGAGCCGTCGTCGTCATACCATGTGAACTTGAACTCACCGGTCTCCGGCACCTTGGCATCAAATTCCAGATAGGGATTGGTGCTGATCGCCGGCTCCAGCGTGGCGTCGATCACCAGCTGTCCGTTGAACTCTGCCGTGAAGCGGTTGATGATCGACCGCGGAACGATATTGCCGTCCTTGTCCTTGCGCTGACCGGATTCCATCGGGTGCGAGATCAGCGTCTTGATCGTGATGACCTCGTCCTTCGAGGCGGTTTTGGGGACGCGAACGCGTGGTTTGACGTTGTCTGCCATATTGCTATTCCTTCTGCCTGACTCAGCCGCCGCAACCGCCGATGGTAACTTTCACGTTGGAGGCCGTCCGCACGAAGCTGCCGTCCGCCATCTTGGCGATCGCCACCACGTCCTGGGTCTTGGCAAGGCGGATACGCGTTGCAGCAGCCTGCGTCGCGGCAAGCGGACCAAAGACGAACTTGGCGACTCCGGGGGTCGGGTTCTCCACGGCCAGCACCATTATTTCGGACGCGCCGGGCGCCTCGACCGAGATCGGGACCGTGTTGCCGTTCTCGGCGATCTCGGGAGCCGTCAGCTTCACCCCGTCTCCATCGACCACTTCGGCACCGCCGGTGAATTCGGCGATGACCTCATCGGCGGTCTGGGTTGGAGCGGCAGCCGCACCCTGGGCCCGCACGGCGACGGGCAGCAGGGCAAATGCAGCCAGTCCCGCACCTGCAGACAAGACCCCGCGTCGTGAAATGAGCATGGTTTTCTTCCTTTTTCTTGTCGCGATTGGAACGCCCCCAAGCCGGGGCATCCCCGGTTCATTCGCTCAGCGTCATCAGATAGGCGACGACATCCTCAACCTGTTGGGCTGAAAGGATTGGCTTGATATCTTCGGGCCTCTCGGGAGCCTTTGCCGTATAGGCGACCCCCGGTCGGATGAAAGGGCCCACCTTATACATTCCGGGCATGAAAGAATCCGGGAACGTGTGCTTTGCGTCGACCACGATCCCGCGCAACTGTGCCTCGGTCCAACGGTCTGCTGCACCATCAAGCTGCGGGCCGATATTGCCCTGGAAGGGCACGTCCGGCATTGCCGCAATGGCATGGCAGGCAACGCAATTGCCCAGGGCATTTGTCGTCATGACGACCCTGCCCTCATCGGGGTTGCCGGGGGTTCCGGTCAGGGATTGTTCGATCGAGCCATCCTCTGCCCAGGCGACATGCGCGGGCGTGACCTCTGCCGCCACTGCTGCCGCCGCTCCAAGCTGTGCCATGACGACAGTAAGCACAAAGATATGCTGCATATGTCCTCCCCCAAAGGTGCGAAAGCCACTCTCACTTGCGACTCACGCTTCGATCACTTTAGGGTTTATGCTCGAGGAAGCAATGCTTATATTGCAATACATGAATGTTTCTAGAATGCCTCAACCGGGCCTGTCTGATCAGAAGGAGTGACCATGAGCGGCTCGGAAGGGATTGCCCGGTTCAGCCTCGGCGCGTTACTGTTCGGCCGCATGAGCCCGGCAGGTCTGGATATTCCCACAGCGCAAGCAGATCCCGCGGCACGTTCGGCAGCGATCGAAGAAGCCGCAAATATCTTCAAGACCCTGGGTCATGAAGGGCGCCTGCTGATCCTGTGCCACCTCGCCCAGGGTGAAAGAAGCGTCGGGGAACTGGAGGGGATGCTGGACGCGCGCCAGTCGGCGGTCAGCCAGCAATTGGCCCGCCTGCGGATCGAGGGACTGGTGACGGCGCGCAGGGATGGCAAGACCATCTATTACTCCCTGCGCGATCCCCGGATAGGCGAATTGCTGATGTGCTACGCCCGGATTTTCGGCAATAGCCAAGATCGGCCTGCCTAGTGATCGGCCCGGAGATGAGTGCCGACGTCGCAGCCGGGGTGCAAGCCGGAGCTGTCGGCTTGGGGGCTGGCGTCCTTCTGGGGCTATGCGCCAGATTGGGCGATTTCTGCACGCTCGGCGCACTTGAACTGGCCGTGATCGGCCGCGATTATCGCCGCGTCCATATCTGGAGCCTCGCGCTTGGTGTAGCGGTGCTTTCCACGCATCTGGCCGAGGCCGCCGGCCTGATCGACATAGGCCGCACCTATTACTATGCGATTGCCTGGAACCCGGTGGCCAGCGTCGCCGGCGGCTTGCTGTTCGGCTACGGAATGGCCATGGCGGGAAACTGCGGCTTTGGAGCTTTGCTTCGCGCGGGCGACGGCGACATCCGCTCGGTCCTGATTGTGGTGGTTCTGGGGATCTCGACCTACGCGACGCTCGCCGGGCCGCTGGCACCGCTGCGCATATCCATCTTCCCCCAGACCGAGGCGTTGGGCGGCTTTGGCATAAGTGACAACATCGGTGGACTTCTTCATCTGGACCCGAACTGGATCGCGGCCGCTTTGGGGCTGGTCCTGATCGCCATGGGCCTGCGACATGCGCAGGTGCGCGGCTCGATCGTCACGATCATCTGTGCGGCGGGCGTCGGCCTTTCGGTGACCCTTGCGCTGATCGGCACGACCTTCGTGGCGGATCGCAGTCTGGACGGCATCCCGATCGAAGGACCGTCCTTTACCGCCCCGGTGGGCCGGACGATCCTGTATCTGATGACGGCGACGGGGACTCTGCCTTCCTTTTCCGTTGGCCTTGTCTTTGGCACGCTTGCCGGCGCGGTCGCGGGATCCCTGTGGCGGCGCAGCTTCCGCTGGGAGGCTTGCGACGACCCGCGGGAACTGGGTCGCCAACTGGGCGGCGCGATCTTCATGGGGATCGGCGGTGTCATTGCAATGGGATGCACCATCGGCCAGGGCCTGACGGCCACTGCCCTGCTGGCCTGGTCCGGGCCGGTAACGCTGCTGGCCATTGCCGCCGGAGCCTGGGTCGGCCTCCAGCGGCTGCTGCTGCCAGAAGACATCTAGCGGGTCGCTTACTCGGTGGCTGTATCGACCAAGCGGGTCAGCATCTCATTGACCGGCATCATGGTTTCACCCGGATAGCTGCGGTGACCAACGACGACCTGCCCCGGCATGTCTGCCGTTTCGTAGACGAAGATGGCGTAGGGGCAGTACTGGACGTTGGTCGGGTCGGCCTCCATCACCTGGCGCGAGAGCCGGGCCGAGCAGAAGCTGAAAATATCGGCATGCGCGAACAGATCTCTGGTGCCACCCACGTCTTCCTTGGTGCGCGCCAGCATGTCGCCGACATGGCTGGTCAAGTCGATCACCAGCCCTTCATTCGTGATGGTCTGTTCGACTGCGAAGGTGATATCCTCGAATGATCCTTCGACGGTCCGGGTATAAGGCGCGATCGGCGCGACCGCATCCTGCGCGACCGCCTGCCCCACCGCCAGAGAGAAAGCCAAAAGCGCACAGCCGGTCTTGAGAATTGCTGTTCTGGTCATGAGATTATTGCTCCTGCTTAGGTGTGGCGTGATGGTCAAGGGCCGGGCGCCGCGGAACCGGGTGTGAGGCTTGGGGCGGGTTCAGCAGCCGACCAGCCGGCATCTTGCAGCATCTGATCCAGCAAAACCCAGAAGAATTCGTCCCCGGCATAGCCTTCGATGCGCCCGACCTCGGTTCCCTCGGACAGCAGCACGAAGGTGGGTGTGAAGGCCGGCTGCCGCCCGGTCAACGTTATCCCCAACGGAAGAGGATCCTTGATGTCCAGCCGATGCAGCGGGGCGGCCCGGCCCTCTGCTGTCTTGGGATAGGCCGGGCCGATCTCCTCGTTCCACTGCCGGCAATAGCTGCATCCGTCGCGTTCAAACATCAGAAGCTGGAACTGCGCGGCGGCGGCGACAGTGGCGCTTATCCACAACATCACCAGCACCGCGACCATGGCGGAAAGGCAGGAACGAGCCGGTTGCAGCTTGAGGACCATGACGAACCGCATTGACGGACAGCAATACGTATTCCAATATGATGATATAATTCTCATGGCAAGTCTGGAGAAAGGGATCTCTCGACTGTCTGGTCCGGCTGGAGGCTTGCCGATGCCCGAAATCTCGTTTGGCGGCGCTGCCCTTGCTGGACTTCTATCGTTCCTGTCGCCGTGCATTCTGCCGATGGTGCCGTTCTACCTGTGCTATCTGGCGGGGATCTCGATCGGCGAACTGCGCGGATCGCGAGACATGGACCCCCATGCACAACGGCGACTGGTGTTGGGAGCGATCGCGTTCTCACTGGGCGTCACGACGATCTTCGTGATGCTTGGCCTCGGCGCCACGGCCCTGGGATCGGTCTTTTCCCGATGGCGGAGCGAGCTGTCTTGGGTCGCCGCGGCGATTCTGGCGTTGTTCGGTCTGCATTTCCTGGGCGTCATTCGCATCCCGTTTCTCTATCGACAGGCGAGGATGGAATCCTCGGCCGATCCGGCGACATTGGCAGGTGCCTATACAATGGGCCTGGCCTTCGGGTTCGGATGGACGCCCTGTGCCGGACCGGCGCTTGCGGCAATTTTATTCCTGGCCTCGGCGCAAGACAGCCTTTGGCAGGGGGCGACACTGCTGCTGGTCTATGGGCTGGCGATGACGTTTCCCTTTGTCCTCATCTCGTTCTTCGCGCGTCCCTTCATGGCCTGGGTCGCGCGCCGTCAGCGGATGCTTGGCATGGTCGAGCGGGTCATGGGGGTGATGCTGATCCTCTTCGCGGTGCTGATCGCCACGGACGGGGTGAACCGGATTGCAGCCGTCATGCTGGACAACATGGATTGGAGTGCAACGACGCAATGACACGCCTTCGCCTTGCCCTCGGCTTTCTGCTGCCGCTTCTGGCCTATCCGGTCTTTGCGGACCCGGTGCCCATCGGCGACGACGGATTGCACAAGCCGGATTGGCTGAAGACCAGTTTCAAGGTTCTGGCAGAGGACAATCAGGAGGCGGCGGCTGCCGGCCGTCACTTGCTGCTGATCGTCGAGCAGCGGGGCTGCATCTATTGCGCCCGTTTGCATAACGACGTCCTGACCGACCCACGCATCGACCATCTGATCCGCAAGGATTTCGACGTGGTGCAGATCAATCTGTTCGACGGGACCGAACTGACCGACCTGGATGGCGAGGTTCTGAGCGAAAAGCGTGCCGCGGCAAAATGGGGCGTGGCGCTGACGCCTGCGCTGATCCTGCTGCCCTCGGACTTGCCGCCCGATGCCGACGCGGCCCGCGCTGCCATGGCGGTGATACCGGGCGTCATGGACGTCGACGATACGCTGAAGGTTCTCGAATGGGCCTCGGCAGGTGGCCCCGAAACAGGGCGCGACATCCGGGGCGTGCTGTCCCGATAAATCCGCCAGACCCGCCATGATACCTAACAGGGAGGAACCGCCATGCATGTGGCCCGTCGCCATTTTCTGACCCGCACCGCCGCATTGATCTCGGCAGCGGCTTTGCCGCTTGCGCCGCTGCGTGGCTGGGCCGTGACCACGATGACTGCGGGCGATCTGCGCGTCGACAGCGTATCAGACGGCCATATCGAGTTCCCGCCTGACTTTGCGTTTTCGATGATCCCCGAGGCCGAGCGGGACGGGCTGCTGCGCAGCCTCGACATCGATCCGCTGGCCGTGATGCGCAGCCCGCTGAATGTCACGCTGCTGCGGCAGGGCGACCGGGTGGTCCTGTTCGACGTAGGCTCGGGCCCTGATTTCGTGCCGACGGCGGGGACTCTGATCGATGCCCTGGCCGCCGTCGAGGTCGCGCCCGAGGATGTGACGGACGTGATCTTTACCCATGGCCATCCCGATCACCTCTGGGGCGTGCTGGATGATTTCGACGAGCCGCTGTTCTCCGAAGCCACCCACAGGATGGGCCGGGTCGAGTTCGACTACTGGACCGACCCCGCCACGATCGGCACCATTGGCGAGGACCGCCAGTCCTTCGCGGCCGGAGCAATGCGCCGCCTGACCGCGCTTGGCGAGCGGATCGAACGCTTCGAGGATGGGGCCGAAGTCCTGCCCGGCATCCGTGCGATCATGACGCCCGGCCACACGCCCGGCCATATGTCCTTCTCGATCGGCACTCCGGGCGACGGCCTCTTCGTGACCGGCGATTTCGTCACGATGCTGACCGGCTTCGCGCGGCCCGATCTCGGCGCGATGACAGACCACGACCCCGCGCTTGCCGCGAGGACGCGGCAGGCCATGCTGGCGCGTCTGGCGGATGAGGGCTGGACCATCCTTGGCTATCACCTGCCCCAGGGCGGGATCGGCAAGGTCCGCCGCGCGGGCGAGGCCTACGCCTTCGAGGTCCGGGCATGACCGCGCGGCATGGACTTGCCGCCGTCTTGATCGCAGGTGCCGCCTCCGGCGCCTGGGCGGGGGATGTCGCGGACGCCTATCCCGGTTCGGTCCTCTACAGCGCGCCGGTCAAGGTGGCCGATGGGGTCTATAGCGCCATCGGCGCAACCCAGCCGCCCAGCTTCGAGAATGCGGGCCATAACAACAACCTGTCCTTCATTGTGACCTCGGACGGAGTGGCCGTTGTAAACGGGGGCGCGTCATGGAAGCTGGCCGAGGCGCTGCATCAGGAGATCCTCAGAGTTACCGACCAGCCTGTCAGGCTGGTCATCAATGAAAACGGCCAGGGCCATTCGATGCTTGGCAACAGCTACTGGGCTGCCCAGGGCGTGCCCATTCTGGCCCACGAAGACGCGGTCGCGGACTTCATCGACACGGAAGGGCCTCGCGGGCTTGAGGCATTGCGGGCCTATGCCGGGGAAAACGCGGATGGCACCACCATCGTCGAACCCACCGAGACGTTCACTGACCAAAGAGAGATCCAGATGGGTGACACCCGGATCGAGGTGCTGCACCTTGGTCCCGCCCATTCTCCCGGCGACACTCAGGTCTGGCTGGCTGA
>Ga0182745_1001971_pt1 | contig 18939 bp, 12 predicted proteins | sample eDN3rd30CKraftBY_FD_128523 | JGI IMG/M metagenome (GOLD analysis project Ga0182745, IMG submission 128523) | Enriched backyard soil microbial communities from Emeryville, California, USA - eDNA 3rd pass 30_C Kraft BY (version 2) (version 2) | ecosystem: Environmental > Terrestrial > Soil >...
CGACCGAAAGTACAAGTCTGATCAGATGAATTTTACAAAAAGAAGGACGTGTTTCAAAACCGCGTAATTTAACACTTCGCTAGACAATTTGTATTCACTAACAACCGTATTTTAACAGGCACTATTACGCCCCTCGGCGCAGTCCTTCATCGCCTCTATCTGGTTAGTCGAAATTGAGGTCGCAAAACTGCCAGAAAAATTCCAAGATTGAACGGAAAGTTGAAAATCGAAGGTTCAAGAGCCTTTCTCCCCCTGTTCGAACTCGTGAACGACATCGTTACCACAAGGAATTCGACCGAAACACCATTCGAAGGCAGAGCGTTCGCCGATCACACGGACGAATCGTGGAGTGCGGTTCCAGTGAATGTCTTCAACACGTTCAGAGCGTTTCGGCTTTGAAGTGACCGCTCCGATCTCCCGAAGGATACGGCTCCTGCCAGAGTTCCGGGAGCCGTGGCCCGATCTGTTTGAGCAGTTCCAGCAGCTCTGAGGGAATGGTCCAGTCTTCCCGCTTTTGTTGCTGAACCTCCAAAGCCTCTTCAGCGCGCCGAAGTTCACGCAATACGGTTTCAGTTCCCCCGTGACCAGTTGATTTTCCGGATCACTGTGACGGTACTGCCGTTCCACCAGGCGGGCAGCGTGGCTGCTCTTCCTCTTCAACGACTGAGTGTCTCTTTGTCACCCTGTTTCCAGATTGGATAGTAGATGGGTCTGGCACCACCGAGTATTTTCAGTTCCTCCTTCTTCTGGCGCCATTCCTCTTCTGACAACACTAATGCGCGAAAGCCGGATCGATCCTTTTCCATGACTTCTGTCTTTGCTGTGATGGTCTCTATCCAGCACTGAATCTGTTTGGCCTCTCCCTGAACGGGGGCGGGGGTCAGATGGGCGAACAACTCACCAGATGCCGAGATTACAAACCGGCAGTTGACTCCCTCCTCATAAGGAAATTCGGCAAGGATTGTGTCATGGGAATTGTTTTGCTTTTCCGGAATCGGTGACTGCCATTTCATTGCAATCAGGTCTTCCATAACCGTTTCTGTCTGGAGTTGTGAGATTGTTCCCGTAACGAAATCGACGAGCCAATCGCCATCAAGTCCGTTCACAACCAACCTTCCTTCACGATCAACGGCAGGCACTATGTCCTGCAGTGACAGTGTCATTGCCCTGCGGTTCTGAATGCCATTGGGAATAGCGTTTTGAGAATGGCGTTCGTCCTTCTCCAATGGAAAGAAACGAATGGCCTGACCGACTGCTGTTTTAGAGCGGGGCTCCCACACTTTCAGTTCCACCATTCCCTCTGGAGTCATGTACGCACTGATAATACGTCCCGTTTCAGGAATCTCGCAAAGAGCCATCGCCTGACCGGTACGATGTTGTCCAACAATCTGCCATTCATCTGTTCGGACATTCCAGAATCCCACGGAACCGTCATCCAGCAGGCAAACCACTTCGTTCGTTTGAAAAGACCAGATTGCATCCACGGTTGAAGCACCCGCTTTCGCATGGGGAAATTCTTGTTCCTGCTGTAATGCGGAATCAAGCACGAGAATTTTGTGTGGACAAACGACTAAAAATCGCTGGCTGTCCTGATGAAATTCCACCTTGAAAGCATGAACGACCGATTCAACACGAATGGGATCTGGTCGTTTATAGTCATTCTTTATATAACTGTGGCAGACAGTAAAAAGATCAACAAAGATTCGGTTCCCTCGAGTTAATAAATCAACGGTATCGCTAAAAGCAGGATCCTGCTTTGGGTTCTCTCGCACCGTGCCTGAGAATGCGTCGATAACCGTCTTTTTCTTTTCGTTTACAATTCTGGCAATCTGCCCATCGCTTGAAAAAATTGGAAGATTATAAGGCCACCCTTTTCCCTTAAATGCCCCGAGAATATCTGCTGAATGGGCGAGATACCTTTTGCCAACCGGGCTCAAGGAGGGAACATCAAAAATAGTGATTCCTGTTGTCGTCCGTTCATCTGTGACCACCAGCAGGTGGCGACCGGTGGGACTGAACACATAATTTAAGCATTCTCGTTTCAAATCGACCGTGCTGACGATCTGCTGCTTATGAAGGTCGAACAGGCCGATCTTGCTCGAATAAATCAGAGAGGGACGAGTTGTCGGCATTGTCATTTGGACGAGGACACGTTCCCCGTGAAAATCAACCGCACGATCAGTGTGCAATCCTCCCCAATGAATTTGTTGTGAGGCCCAGATAATCGCATGTTCTGGGAGAGGAATCTCACTAAAGGTCTGCCAGTCCCACACTCTCATCCTCCATAAGAACTGGTCCCACTCTGTTCTCTGGGCAATAACTGTCCTGAGATTACTTCCGCTGGAAAGCAAAGAAATTTGTCCCTTATTGGGCATCTCCAATGTTTTGACGACCTTATCTTCATCCAGATCCATAATGACAACTCGGGAAGGATGCCGTCTTCCGAGCATGAGAAAACGGCCATCTGTTGTCAGATGAAAACCACGGGCTTCCGGAGTGAAGACATACTCCACAAGCAATAGGTCCAATAGTTGGTCTGCAATCTTTTGCCGGATCGTCATTGATCGGGTTTCCTTGATCGATTTCGGTATGAGTGTTGATTCCGATTCCAAATGGATCAGGGCTTCCGACAAATGCAGCAAACTTTCAGCGACACTCCAGATGTAGACGTTACGCTTGAGTTTTCTTTCTGCTTGAGCTTCATGGTAGTTCACTTCAACCAGGAGTGTGTCAGACAAATCCTTCTCGGATGGAACCTCGACAAGTGCTCTCCGCTCATCTGCGGCGAGTCTGCGCCGGTCTCTCAATTGTTCACGGGCCGTTTCATCCAGATTCGGGATCAAGAGAAATTCTTCTTCAACGGGACTCAGTGAAACATCAGCCGACTTATCCATCGTTGATGTTTCAGGGGGTGCCGGAGATTCCTCCACCGGAAGTGGCGTTTCCAAGCGCAGACCTTCGACTGCAGGAGGCTGCATGGATTTTTCTTTCGGTGCCAGAAGATGAGGATCGTTGTGAAGAACCTGGCTGTTCTGTGGATCTGGTTTTGAAGAATGAGATCGCGTTAACCCAAAACCAACAAGAATCATGCCAGTCACCATTGCGGTCGCGACGACGATCAACGTCGACCGGGGGCTCGATGCCAGGACACCCGGTATCTGTGTCGACATTTTCATGTCGGAGGAAGCGGATAACTGTCGGTCCTGCTTTTTTCGAAGCAAAGTCGGTTCCGAGACATCAGGGACAGTGAAGGCTTCACGACATGCGGGACAACGTGCATTTTTACCGCGTTTGCTTTCTTCTATCCGGAGAAGGCGTTGGCAGGCAGGACAAGGAAGACGAATGGTCGATGACATAGAATAGCCCTTACTTCCCGGCAGAGGTCCTCAAAACAATACCTTGAGCTAAGCATCTTGAGCTGAGCCTGATCGCGAGGTGAATCCCAATCGGTATCTGCTGACAGATAATGATATTTGCAAAGTAAGATTCATCCCAGCCAGTGGCGATATCAATGGGTGGGATCGGCATCGCGGAGTCATGGCAGGGGGACGGGAAGCCATTCGAGAGCGGCTTCTTCCGTTTCTGGAACAGTACGATCGGATTCTGGAAGTGTTGAACTGATGTCTACATTATTAAAAGGAGTAAAGTAACAGCGGCGGGGGGTTGACGCATGACGCGGGCAAGAGAGCAGTTTGACCTTCAACTGATTCCAGTCTTCCGGAGGTCATCCCTCTTCCAATCCTCCGTATGGGAATGGTCTTTTCATTCCCCAATCACCACCGACAACAACGTGCTTTACTCCAGACGTTTCCTCATTTGGGGATCTTCCGTTATGATTTGAGGCAGTGCTTCCCCACGGTCAGAAACCGTGGTGCAGCACCACTTGAAATGACAATTTGATCGACGCGCGAGCGTCAAGAACTGCTTCCCACCAAACGACCAACCTGAACCGCAAGGTTCTTGAACCAAAGAAGCAGCACCTTGAGCCGCGTCCCGCAAGGGACGCTGGCCATGTGCTATTTCTTTGGTGCCCCTTGGTCGGGGTGGTGGGAAATGCCTTGGTACAGCGTCCTTATTTCGTGCGCTGTCCACGAATCACATCGCTTGAGCGAGATGTTTACGGGACCAATTCTTTTCTGACGGGACGGGCAGGACCATGGCGGACTTCGATCCCTATCACAAGTGGCTGGGAATTCCGAAAACACGGCGGCCTCCGACGCACTATGACCTGCTGGGTCTCTCTTTGGACGAAGAGGATAGAGAGGTCATTCGCGGGGCGGCCGAGCAGCGGCGGCGGTTCATCGAATCCCGGCGCGGCCAGGGACAGGACGGGGCGGTCGGGGGAGTGGTCTATCAGATCAACGAGGCGGAATTCACGCTGCTCGCTCCGGATATGCGGCGCGAGTACGACCGCCGGATGAATCTCTTTACCAAACGGAAGCGGAAACGGCAGATCGATCCGAATGCCGTCCGTCCCCAGATTCAATCCATGCCGGGACGGACGGTCGGGGAAGAGAGCGGACTGACGAAAGAGTTCGCCGGAATCGTCGCGGTCCTCGCCCTGTCGTTCTTCGGAATGGCCGCGGCGGCGTTTTCCCTCCCCTGGGGGACATCACCGCCGGTCAGGGACCACAAGGCACATCAGCAGATGGCTCCGGTCGCCATGAATCAACCGGTCGTGGCCGCGGCGGCTCCCATGGCTGAAGCGGCTCCTCCGGAGCAGATCGTTCCGGTGCGTCAACCGGTACGACAAATCCCTCCGGATCCCCCTCCCGTCGTCCCTGCTCCGCAGGAGAAGGAAAGGGGGTTCATCTCCCTTTTTGATGGGCAATCCCTCAATGGCTGGCGGCTTTATACCGGCGGTCCGGTCGTTCAGGGCTGGGTGGTCGAAGACGGACTGCTCTGCCTGAAAGGAGGCCAGGGGGCGAACCTCATCACGGAGCGGCAGTTTGAAGATTTCGAACTGGAACTCGAATGGAAAACGTCCGCCGGAAACAGCGGGATTCTGTATCGCGTCCGAACCGGTGATCCCTTTCCCCATCAGAGCGGTCTCGAATACCAGATCCTGGGTCGGAATTATCCCCGATCCCAAACATTTCCCTCCGGCTCTCTCTATGGTCTGTTCGAGGCGGATCCCCGGGCAGTCCAGCCGGTCGACGAATTCAATCACGCGCGCATTCTTGTCCGGGGGAGTCATCTGGAACACTGGCTGAACGGCCGCAAGGTCGTGGATGCCGACAGGCAAAGCCGGACCTGGGAGCAGGCCGTCACAAAATCGAACCTGTCCAGGTGGCCCCAGTTCGCAAAGGCCCGGCGGGGACACATCTGTCTGCAGAGTTCCGATGCGGACGTGTTCTTCAAAAACATCCGGATTCGGGATCTGTTGAAACCAGTTCCATAGCATCCATCCGTCACGATATTCCTGCGTTTCTCCGGAGTTTTCACCCCAGAAAGATCACCTTCAAAAGGACACCGCCACATGGACACGCTGACCGAATCGCTCCTGCCCGGCCTCGAAGTGGAACAGGAACTCCAGGATCCGATCTCCGATCCGGCCCCCGGCCGTCTGTTCCGCGTCCGGGACGTTCGGGCCTTCCCCGAGACACCGGTGATCCGATTCGCCCGGGTGATCGATCCGGATCAGTCCCGGACCGAGTGGGGAAGCCGTTTTTCCGAACGGGTCCGCCGGTTGATGGAAACTCCCTTCCCCTCTGTGTTGACGCCCGATGACGTCGTGACGACACCGGAGGGGACACTGATCGTCCTTGAACACCCCTGGTCCTTCTCCCTGGCCGACCGGATTCCGGCCACCTCCGGAATGCCGGACCGTCGGCACGCCCTCCGGCTTCTGGAACAGATTCTCACCGGGCTCGCCGCGTTGCATGACCGGGGTCTGGCGCATGGCGATCTCCGTCCCGGCAATATCGCGATTCTTCCGTCGACTCCATCGGGCAAGACCGAAACCGCCTGGCTGGCCAACACGGCCCTGGGAGGACTCACTTCCGATTCGCAGGGAGCCTTTGTTGCCGCGGATGCCAAACAGTTTTTTCCCCCGGAATGGCACGGCCAGGCCCAGAAGCCGACCCCGCAGGCGGACCTGTATGCGGTGGGAGTCCTGGCGCACAAGATGGCCCACGGTCTCCAGTCTCTCCCCCCGGCTGCGACTGAGAGTGGATCCTGGTGGAAGACGCTCAGCCAGGGGCTGACGGGGGATGAACTCGGCGGGATGGCCCGATTGTTGTTGCGCGACCCGGAACGGCGACCGGCCCATGCGGGTCAGGCACTGAAGCAGGTTCAGATCTGGCGCCGCTGGGTGGCCCGGCGCGGGTTTTATGCCCTTTCGCTTCTCATTGTCGGCATCGTCACGGCGGCGCTCCTCGGTCTCTGGAGCCAATCCTCCGAGGCGGCGAAGCAGGTCGATTCGCTGCAAACCCGGCTCAAATCCCTCGAAGGGGAAGCGGCCGCCCTGAAACTGTCGAACAAGAACCTGAGCGGTGGCCATTCCTCACTGCAGCAGGAGAAAGAGGACCTGGAGACCGCCAACAAACGGCTCAGGGAGGAACTGGCCCAGGTTCAGCCGACACCCTCCTCTCCCACGCCAGAACAGGTCGCTCGTCACCTTTGGAACGACATGCTGGCCCAGGAGAATTTCGAGTTGGACCGGTCCCGGGAAGTTTCGCAGGGGATCGGCCCCGCTCATCCCCAGTGCCAGGGGTTCTCCGCAGACCAATGCCAGCAGGTGAAGAAGGCGTTTCAGGAGTGGCAAAAGGTGGTGAACGACGCGGATCAAAAACAGCAGTACTGGAGCGCGACGGACGAAGTGATTCGAATTCTTTACTCCTCCCTTTCGAAGACGCCGTGGGATCCGGTTCGACAGGCTCAGTTCAGCCAGCGTGACCAGGATCTCAGGACGGCGGCAACCGTGTGGTTCAAGTGGGCGGAAGACGGCCATCTGACGTTTCCTGACCTGTACGATCGTGTCCGCGGCCAGAATGCCGACGTGGAGAAAATCCTCCGCGCCTGGTTAGGCCGGATCGAGAACACCAGGGACTGGTCGATCCGCTGGAAATCGGGCAAGGCTCCCCAGGGATCTGGCACCTATCGCGGCCTGTGGGTCTCCGGAGAGGACTGGAGTCCGCCGGACTGGCATGACTGGAGTGGCGAGACGGCACACGATTACAGTCAGAGTGACAAGACTACCCGTTTTTCGTATTCCGCCGGGAAACCGTTGATCATCGCCCTGCAGGGAGGACTCAACTGGTGGGTGGCCGGCAGCAGCCGTCCTAACCGAATCTATCGTGAGTTTACCGGCCCTCTGGCGATCTGGCAGGCCCACCAGAGGGGCAAGGTCGTTCAGAACGGGTTCGAACTCGAATTCGAGGTCGTCCACTGTCCCGGTCCTCCGCGCACTCCGTTTTCCATCGTCTTGTCGCAAGGAGTTTTCCAATGAACAGGATTTCCCCGGCCGTGGTCACGACCGTTCTGGCATTCCTCGTGATCGGCACGATCGCGGTGATCGGGTTCCGGCTGGAAGCCCCGGCGAAAACCGTCAGTACCGACTCCTCGACGGAACAGGTCGATCCGGATAATGGGACAGAGCCCCGAAATCCGGAAGTCTCCACAATAGTCATCCGTCAGGAAGAGATTCCTCAGGAAAGTCGACCCCAAAAGGTTCCGGAGGACGCCATTGTGGCGTTCTATCCCGTCGGCAAGCGGGTCCGCAGCATCGCCGATCTCTCTGCCCAGGGGACCGGTTCCAATGAACACTGGTCGATCAAGCGGGACGCCCGGTTCATCTACCAGTACCGGTTCGCCGTGGAAACGGAAGTCGTCGGCCGCCAGGAGGACTCGGTTACGTTCCGGCAGCACTTTGCGGAAGTCTCGCAGGTGCGGGTCGTCTCGGATGAGACGCTCGAATTCGTGCCGCCGGACTCGCCGCTGGCCCACATAGCCTGGGGAGCCGTCCGCAGTTCCTCGCTGGCGCATCCCCAGCTGCGCCTCGTCATCAGTTCCATCGAGCTCCTGCACACGGTCGACCCGCAATTCAAAAACACGCTCACGAACTTTTCTCAGCAGCTGCGGTCTCTGGGAGTCCCGCTCGAATCTCTGGAAGGAGTGGAGTTCGAAGTGGACATCGACAGACTCACCGGCATGGAAATGGAGTTCGACTATGTCTCCGGCCTGGGGGTGACCGCTGTGCGCGTGCTGAGAGGTGCGAAGTTCGACGAAGCGATGCTCCGGCTCCTGGCCTCCAACTCCAGCCTGTTCCTGGACTACTTCATCGGAAACGTGGAGCAGACCCCGGTCGGGGAACCACTGGAGGTGCGGAGCCAGGACGTTTCCGGGCTGATGCCCTTCGGATACGACATCCAGATCGACGGCAGATTGATCTTCCGTCGCGAGCCGGATGGCAATGCCGGACCTGGAGAAGCTCCGGGAAAAAGCCTGTCCCCGGTCGGCGGGGAAGTGTCCGTGGCAACGACCAGTGACGGCCTCCGGAAATCGGGCCGGTTGAAACCCATTTCCGGGACGATTCAGTTCTCTCCCGAGGACCGGCTGGTCCGCAGGGCCCGGATCCAGTGGGACGTCGGAATGAACTGGATGAGCGAAGAGCGTCGTTACCTGCTGTTCAGGACGGAGGGAATCCGGAACCTGAAGTTGGAAACACGGTACAATGCGGAACGGATGGACCCGGTCGTTCCTCCATAATCTGATCACCTGTCCCCCCGGGAGCCGCACCTGATGAACCCGTTCCCCCTTGCGGATTCCGACACCCTGCTTTTCTGTCCACATTGTGAAACGAGTCTTGAGGGACGATCGCAGGGTTGCCGGCAATGCGGAGCCGACCTGGACTGGCTGCGGTCTGCTCCTGTCCTGCGGGACATACTACTGTCGCGGGGACCATCGGAAGAACCGTTGACTCCCTCCGGAAAACAACCGGTTCCCGTCACACCGGTCCTGCCGAACGGGGCGAACCCCTGGCAGGAAATCCATTTGCCGACGGCCCGGCAGCCGACAATCACCCTGGGACGTCGACAGGGACAGCCACACGCCATCGTCCTCCCGGACCCGCAGGTCGACATGACACATGCCGCCCTCACCTGGCAGTGGGCCACGCAGACCTGTTGGATCGCCGACAACGGCTCACGGACCGGCACGTTCGTGAACGGCCGCCCGATCCTCCTGCATCCGCTTCAGGGGGGTGATCTCATCCAGATCGGCCCCTGTGCCTGGACGTTCAACGCGCTCGACCGGGTCCTGGTCCAGGTCGGTCCGATCGAGGGCGTCCGGCTGGAATGTCGCGACGTCTCGGTGGGGCGGCGGTTACGGAACGTGTCGTTTCAGATCCGGCCCGGCGAATTCGTGGCCCTGGTCGGTCCCAGCGGTGCGGGGAAATCCACCCTGATTCATGCTCTCATGGGGGATCCCCGGGCTCCTTATCAGGGCCGGGTGCTGGCAGAGGGTCACGACGTGCGGCAGCAGCGGGACTGGTTTCGAGCCCAACTGGGCTATGTCGCTCAACAGGACGCCCTCCACGCCGACCTGCCGGCCGAAGAAGCGGTGAAGTTCGCCGCCCGGCTGCGGGGAACGTCCGCTGATTCCGTTTTACAGGTGCTGAAGGAGGTCGATTTCCCCATGGACCGCCGGAGGGGATTGTGCCGGGAACTGAGCGGCGGCGAATCGAAACGGCTCCGGCTGGCGGCGGAACTGATGGCACATCCCCGGCTACTCATCCTGGATGAGCCGGGCAGCGGACTCGACGAGGGACGCGAGACGGAGATGATGCGGTTGATGCGTCAATGGGCCCGCCGGGGCGGCACCGTCATCATGATCACGCATCACCTGCGGCAACTGAAGTACTGCGACCGGGTGTTGGCCGTCGTCAATGGGGAACTCGCCTTCAATGGTCCACCGCAGGAACTGCCGGCCCGGATGCCTTCCGGCAACTTTGCCGAACTGGAAAAGGACCAGGCGGACAACATTTCGCCTGCCACTGGATCCGTTTCCGAAACGAGAGAACCAGTCCCCATTCAAGCTCCGAACAAGTGGTCACGGCTGGTGAGGCAGTTTGCGCAGGTGCTGCGTCGTGACGTCACCCTGCTGTGGGGGGAACGGACCATCCTCCGGAGGGTGCTGCTGCCGGTCCTCCTCCTGCCGACGTTCTTCGCGGTTTCCATCGGCGGTTCGGTCCCGGGCACGGATCTCTCCCTGCTGGGGTTTCTGGCGATCCTGGCCTGCATCTGGATGGGATCCAGTCTCTCCCTGATGGCAATCGTCGATGAACGGGAAGCCTATGACCATGAACGACTCCTCGGCCTGCGAATCGTTCCCTATGTCGCCGCCAAACTGACGCTGCTCGGTATCCTGGCGGTCCTGCAGTCCCTCCTGTTTCTGGGACTGCTGTCTGTTCTCCGCAGCATCATGTTTCCGGATCGTGCCGATGCCATGCTCTTGGCGCCGATGTGGTCGGCAGCCTGCCTGTCCCTGGTCTCTCTGGCAGCCGCAGGGCTGGGACTGGTGATCTCCGCCTGCGCCGGTCGCAGCCGTCCGACGGCGAATTTCATTCTGCCGCTGGTGATGATGGCCCAGATCGTCTTCAGCGTGCAGGTGGCCGGAGAATCCGATGCGGATCTGCATGTCGCCTACCAGAATTTTCGTCTGAACAGGGACAGGGACAACACGACGAAACCACTTCCCACTCTGGTAACCGTGGCCTCCCATGTCACGCTGTCCCGCTACGGCGACATCACGTTACGCAGCTTCGCCTATCATCAGCGGGCTTACGAAGCCTTCCGGAAGCCGGTTTCCTCCACCGGGACGGAGAACATCGCCGCGAAACCGGAACTCGGATACCCTGCCTGGCGGCAGCAGGCATTGGCTGTCTTGTGCCTGGCGGCCATCGCGTTCCCTGTTCTGGCAGCCCTCATCCTCTGGTGGCAGGAACAGCGCTGGTTCCTGTGGCCGATCTTCATGCGTCGATAGCACAGAGCCAGCAGTTCTCAGGTGAGATGGGGAAATTCATGGTGCGATTTTCAGAAGACGGAGATTCGATTCCTTGCCAGCAGGAACTCGAAGATCAGCCGGATGTCGAACCGCGGCAAATGACGAACCGACGACCATAATTCCACTGATTCGCCTGAAATCTTCCGGTTCGAGTCCGCCAATCGGGGATTGGCTGCCGCTGTGGCCAACAGTGGAATCACAGCAAGGCGGCCACCTGTTGGGCGGTGGCTTGGGCGGATTGCGGGTTCTGTCCGATGACCAATCGGCCGTCGGTGACAACCTTGGAGGTAAACGGCAAGAAGTTTTTCTCGTAAAGGGCGCCGCGCTGCTTCATCTCCTGCTCGGCATTGTAGGGAACTTTTCTCGCGACTCCTGCCAGGATTTCTTCCGTCCAGGAAAAGCCGGTCAACCGGCGCCCGGCCACCAGCAGCGTCCCGTCGGAGAGTTTCGTGTTCAGCAGTCCGCAATAGCCATGGCGGACGGACGAGACGATTCCGCCGCGCTCGAAGATTTCGCGAGTGAGACACTGGAGTTCGGCGTCATCGGGAAAATCCCACATGACGGCATGTCCCCCGGTGAAATAAATCGCATCGAAGTCGTTGGCGTCCATCTGGTCGGGCCGGGCGGTTTCCGAGAGCAGCCTCATGCGGTCCTTGTCCGCCAGCCACGCTTTCGCCGTGGCATCCGCATTCGGCCATTTGAGAGAACGGGGCTCCAGCGGCGAGACGCCTCCTTTTGGGCTGACGATCCGCTGCTCGTACCCTTTTTCGGCGAAGACCTGGTAGGCGTGCGTCAACTCGGACAACCACAGGCCGGTCGGTTCGGAGGGATCGGTATAATGGCTGACATTGGTGACGACGTGCAGGATTCGCCTGGTCATGTGGAAAGCATTCATTTCGTCTCAAAAGGCAAACACTGTTCATGACACGGTCAATCAGGTCAAATCTAATCTTGTAATCCTCTTCCAGCAATCAGCCCCTTTTGAGGGAACAAGAGTGCATGCAAACGATCCTGGGAGCCAGCGGGCAGATCGGGCACGAACTGGCGGTGCACCTGAAACGCGACTTCACGAGTGACATCCGGCTGGTCAGCCGTCGACCACAAAAGGTCAACGAGACGGACCAATTGCTTAGTGCGGATCTGCTCGATGCCACGCAGACCATGCGTGCCGTCGAAGGGTCGGAGACGGTTTACCTCACGGTGGGCCTGCCAATGGACACACGATTGTGGGTAGAGCAGTGGCCGATCCTGATGCGGAACACGATTGCTGCCTGTGCTGCGCATGGAGCCAAACTGGTGTTCTTCGACAACACCTATATGTACCCGCAGACGAGTCAACCGCAGACGGAGGAAACCGAGTTTTTACCATACGGAGAAAAAGGGAAAGTCCGGGCCGCCATTGCCCGTGAGTTGCTGGGGGCGATGGAACAAGGCCGCGTCCAGGCCCTGATCTGCCGGGCTCCGGAGTTCTATGGGCCGGGCAAAACCCAGAGCATCACCAACTCGATGATCATCGACAATCTGAAGGCAAGAAAAGCCGCCAAAGTGTTTCTGAGAGACGACACTTTGCGGAGCTTGATCTATACGCCGGATGCCAGTCGTGCGATGGCACTCCTCGGCAACACGCCCGATGCCTTTGGCCAGACCTGGCACCTTCCCTGCGATGACAACCGTCTCACTTATCGTCAATTCATCGAACTGGCAGCGGAGATCTTCGGCATCGGCGGCCGCTACAAGGTCGTTAAACGATGGCAACTCTGGCTGGCGAGCCTCGTGAACAGGCAGGCGCGCGAAGTCACGGAACTGCTGCCACGCTATGCCGCCGATAACATCTTCGTCTCGGACAAGTTCAAACGCCGTTTTCCCGATTTTCGTGTCACGACGTTTCGTGAGGGATTGACTGTAATCCGAGATGAACACTCCGGCATTGGAAATTGAAGTTCTGTGAGAAATGAGAAAGTCACAGAAACGCTGTGCGACTGGACCTGTTGTCAGTTCCTGGATGAAATCGTCAGAACGACAATGTGATCCACCGCAGCCGGTTCTGGGCTGCTCTGGAAACCAGCGGCATGAGAATTATTTATCTCTGAGTGACCTGAAGCAAACTTCCCGGTTTCTGTTCAAGCTCATCATCAGAAGGGGTGAAGAACTGGACAGCTCTTCACCCCTTGGACTTCTCACCCTGCAAGAAATGAGTCTTTCATGGAACAGGGGAGAGACTGGAATTTGCCAATCTCCCGGACTCAGGCTTTCTTCACGGAGATCCGCTTCACATTCTGAGCCTCCTTGTTCTTCGGAACTTTCAGTTCCAGCACACCATTACGGTACTGGGCTTCGATCTGGTCGGTTTCGGCATCGTCGGGCAACGGAAGGGTCCGTTCGAACTGGCCGTAACGCTGCCAGTTGCCGGATTTCTCTTGTTGTGACTCCTGATGCGCGGCTTTGACGATCAAACGGTTCCCGCAGGCGCGGACATCAAACTCGTCAGGCTCGAATCCGGGAGCTTCGAGATGAATGGTGTACTCGCCGTCCGTCTCATCGACATTCATTCCCCAGCGGTCATTGAAGAAGCGATTCATCGTCCCGGGGCTGTCGTTCCAGAAATCCTGGAACAGCGAATCGAATTCATCACGCAGGCGGGAAAACTCGCGATAAGGATTCGCAGTCTGTAAACCACCATTCTGTTTGTGGGAATGAGATCTCCAAGGGGTTAAATTGAACATGATTCTGTCTCCTTTCTTTCTGAACGACTCCATTAGAGCAGTGTGCTCTACCGTGTGCAGGCGATTGGAGGCGTATTGGCCCATGAAAGCCTCACTTTTCGCCTGCGGAACGCTCAAGATGATTTTAAAAGATGCACTAAATCAGAATGAAACCTCTTGAAGACATCCGGGAATCAACCGGGTTTCACGGCAATCCGCACGGGACGCGACTCGGCCTTCTTCGGCAGATGGACCGTCAGGATGCCATCCTTGACTTCCGCCTGGATCGAGCGGGCATCAATGGCATCTCCTAATGTGAAGGTCCGGTAGTAGTTGCCGATGCCATATTCCTGGGTCCAGTAACGGGCTTCCGGATGACGCGGAGCCATTTTTCCCCAGATGGTCAGTTGGCGATTCTCGAACCGGAGCTCGACATCTTCCGGGGCGATGCCCGGCATCTCGCCATAGAGGGTAAACTCGTCATCCGTTTCGCAGACATCAAAACGAGGGGTATAGACATTATTCGACAAGGCTGTTGCTTGAGATTCCACAGCCGGTTGTCCATGAAGAATCATTTCTGACATTGCTCTTTCTCCTTTCCGATGGATGACTGATTGGATCATGTCTTGATGGGAAGTCTCTTTTGGGCAGAGCGTGTGGACCGACTCTCTCAGGCTCCCTTCACAGGAATCCGCTGAGGTTTGACCTCTTCCGCCTTGGGAAGCGTGATAGTCAAAACGCCTTGCACGAGTTCGGCTTCCACTTTCTGCTGATCGACCGCTCCGGGGAGTCGAATCTGGCGCTGGAACGAGCCATAACCCTGTTCCCGTTGCAGCCACTTCCGGCCATTGTCCGGGCACTCCTTCCGTTCTCCTTTGATGGTCAGGACCTGACCATCCGCCATCAGAATCTCCAGTTCGTCCAGCGACATCCCTGGCAATTCTGCTTCGACATAGAAGTTTTCGTCATCGCTCCAACCCCGGATCGCCGGATAGGCTTCGGGTGCCACGAAAGGGCGCGTGGCGGAGGTCAGTTCATCCAGCCAGTTCCAGGAGTTCTGCATTTCCTGGAGCAGGTGCAGCGGCGAGAGACGATTCATCAACATGACTGTTTCTCCTTTCTTCTTGAGTCCCTGAAATTAGGATTCCGACAACCAAGGTTGCGGGGATAAAGGCAGGGCAGAGCGGGCATCGCGGTGCTTCCGGAACGGGTCACACCGTCGCACATGCACGACGCAAGGGGATCCATAGACCATTCAGATCAGTGTTCCAGCCTCGTTGCCGGGAAGGAAAGAACATCGGCAACCGGACGCAAGAACGACTGACGGGAACGGTCAGCCTTGCCAATCTGGCATCCTACGGTTTACGGGACATAAGAAAGCAAGTCACGTGCCAATTGGGGGCTCTCAGGACGCCCCAAATGATACGTCGAATTCGCTCAAAGAGTTACGAAGATCTTCGCAGGAAAACCCTCCTTATTCCTTAAGGGCTGCCTGCCATTTTGATCATCAGAATCGAGACCGCAGTGCGCTGTATATCACCTGCGGGTCGGCGAACAAGTCTGATCAGGTTTACAACAGAGTCTGCGACATCATGGTGGGACGATTCAAGTTGTGACACAATACTCTTGATCCACGTGGATGACGAATGAATAGTTGCTGATCAGGTTTTTGGACGAAAGAACGCACATGATCCTGCATGTCGACATGGATGCGTTCTATGCCTCGGTCGAGGAACGGGACAGGCCGGAACTGGTGGGAAAGCCACTGATCGTCGGAGGGACTCCGGACCGGCGCGGGGTTGTGGCAGCCGCCAATTACGCGGTCCGCAAGTTCGGTGTTCACAGCGCCATGCCGACCAGCACCGCGCTGCGGCTGTGTCCGCAGGCGACCGTGCTTCCTGTTCGCATGAGCTACTACGCCGGGATCTCTGAACAGATTCGGGAGATCCTGTTTCGCTATACGCCGCTGGTGGAGCCCCTCTCACTGGATGAAGCCTTCCTGGATGTGACCGGATCGGAACAGCTCCTCGGCTCCGCACGAGACATTGCGGTCAAAATCAAGCAGGACATCTGGCAGGAAACGAATCTGGTTGCGTCCATTGGTGTCGCCCCCAACAAGTTTCTGGCGAAGATTGCCAGCGATCTGGAAAAACCGGATGCCCTGGTCGTCGTGCAGACCGAGCAGGTTCAGGAATTTCTGGATCCGCTGCCGATCGGACGTTTGTGGGGAGTCGGTAACGCCACCAACAGGGAATTTCAGCGGATGGGAGTCCGGACCATTGGCGACATCCGGCGACTGGACCGGGAAACACTCACTCGACAGTTCGGCCAACTGGGAGACCGCTTCTGGGAACTGGCCCACGGGCGGGATGACCGCAAAGTCATTCCGGATCGGGAAGCCAAATCCATCTCACACGAGACGACATTCCCGATTGACATTCATGATCCGGAGATTCTCCAGTCCTGGCTGCAGGAATTGACGGAACAAGTCGCCCGGCGTTTGCGTCGCTATGAACTGCGAGGTCGAACGGTTCAACTCAAGCTCCGCTTTGCCGACTTTCGCACCATCACCCGCTCTCAGACGCTCTCCCAACCGACAAACATCACGGACGAACTGTGGCAGACGGCCTCCGAATTACTCAAACAAAGTCGTCCCCCAAGTCATCGTGGCATTCGACTCCTCGGCATCGGTGTCAGCAGTCTGGAAAGCAGCCAGCAACGTCGCCAGCTCAGTCTGTTTGAGGATGAATCGCATCAGAAGCAGGAACGACTGGATGCCGTCGCTGATCAGGTTCAGGACAAATTCGGTTCCGGAATGCTGATGCGGGGCAGTGGATTACTCCATCGGTCCGGGGATGACTTGAAATCAATCCAGACTGGTCCTTAAGACCACGAGCTGCCATTCCTGAAATCGCAACGAGCCGGTAAAATGCAGTGGCCCAATGGAATCTCAGATCAGCAAGACATCTCACTCGTCGATGTAGCCGCTGTCGCGACCGAAGCGACGTCTCACGCACAGTCTGATTGGAGGAATTCTCAATGTCTGCAATTCGCAGGAGTGGAGAAATGAGTGCCAGACACTGGAGTGTCCGCTGGTTGATCGCTCTCGTCATCACGGTGGTCTTGTGGCAGCCGGCCTGGGCACTCATCACCGGCGGTACCGGCAACAAACCTCTCCCTGACCCGGGATGGCCCCAGGGGGCCGCTACGGTCTTCAACACCAAATCCCGCGTCGCGTATTGGACGGGGTCTCCGTTTGATAGTGGGCAGTCCCATGCGGAATGCCGAGGTGACTCCGCAGCGTTTCAACAGGTACTCAATGATTTCGCAAAGATCGAGACGCCGAAGAAACGGGTGGTCCTTCATGACGGCGTCGGCCATAGTTTTATGCTGAATCCTAACCGCGAACAGCAGCTCGAAGAACAGTCCCGGATCGACTGGACATTCATGGTCTGGGACTCTGCCAGTTTCAACGGTCGCCAGCCCCTCCGTCCCGAAATCAGAACGGCCAGCAATTCTGATGAACCCGTATTTGCCGAGTTGGACGTCTACACGGGCGGCTCGATCCGCTGGTCCGATATTGTCGTGCCGACAGATGTCCTTGTTGTTGACGAGCGGCTCGCTGCCCACGGCTTCACCTTGAAAGACGGCAGAGTGCTGGAAGGTCAAGCCATCGATCTGGCGACCCGGCAACCCATTCCGGCGACGGTCATTCTGGAACGGGTCGAGCGTCAAAAAGAAGGTGGTTATCAGTACGTGAAGCTGACTGAGGTCACAGCAGACGCCGGTGGACATTGGGTACTCACCAACGCGCCTCCGGAACAATGCCGGCTCATCCTGAAGGCGGACGGCTATGTCCCCCGGATCATCAGCCACGAAGCCTTCGACGGGCAACCAGGCTGGTCCCGGCGCAATTCCGGCCTGTCCAGACCCGCTTCGGTCACAGGCCGGGTGATCGATCAACAGGGACGACCACTCCCCGACGTCGATGTCCGCATCACGAATCTGCTGGTCGACAATAGCGTGCGTTATCAGCTCCCCGACGATTCTCCTCTCAAAACCGATGGGGACGGCTGTTTTACCTTCGCCTCCCTGCCTCAAATGGGATCGGCATCAATTCGGGTCGGCAAAGAAGGGTATGTCCGACCTGGATTGGGACTGAAGATCAAGATTCCCGAGACCGATCTCGTCCTGGAAATGCAGCCGGCGTCAAAATTGCGAATCTCCGTCGAGTTCAAGGACTCAGAGCGCGGCGGATATCTGGTTGAGGTGAAACCGGAAGGAGGCGAGAAAGTCGGCCCATGGGGGGCCAGCAGCAATCTCGATGCGACCAATCAGGTCGCCTACGAAAACATCCCCCCTGGCAAATATGTGATCATTGGCCGCCCCAATCCGGGAAACACCAGCCAGGAAACAGCTCCAGTTACTGTCGACTTACAGGGGGGTGGAACGACCGAGGTGACACTCCAGGCGAAGTAATGGGCGAGATCGCTTCATTGGCAAACCGATCAGGCGAAAACAAACGCCTCCGTCCGAATCACTCTGACCCACGATGGGTGGCTTGTGCCTGAGCACCGCTTCGCGGAACTCCAATGCGCGCATGAAAACGTCCCCGGTCTGATTGCTCAAACCGGGGACGCTGGATTACAGCAGATTGACCACCTTGTCGGCCAGCCCCTTCTCACCCAGGACGATATTGAGCTTACCGTTGGCGGCGATCTTCTCCAGGACTTCCAGTTCCCGCAGGCGCATCAGGACCGGGTTATCCGCCAGCAGCTTGGCCGTGTTGGCCTGCGACCGCATGGCGGCGGTTTCCTCGCGCCGCGAGATCAGGTTGGCTTCCGCCGCCTTTTTGGCCTCCGTCACCTTGTTCATCAGATCCTTCATGTCACCCGGCAGGATCACATCCCGGATTCCGACCGAAGCGATCTCCAGACCCAATTCACCGGCCCGGCGGCGGACGTTCTCCTCGATTTCCTGCGCGACAGCATCCTTGTCCGTCAGGAAGGCATCGAGTTCCCGGGCTCCGACCACGCCCCGCAGGACCAACTGCGTTTCACGGTACAGCGCCTGGCGAACATCGTCCGTCTGGCTGACCGCCTTGCGAGCGTCGACGATCTTGTAGGTCACGACGGCGTTCAGCCGCAGCGTGACCTTGTCGGCCGTCATGATTTCCTGACCGCCGACGTCGACCATCGTCTCTCTCAGGTCGATCTCGACGACCTTGGCGTCC
>Ga0182745_1001972_pt1 | contig 18933 bp, 11 predicted proteins | sample eDN3rd30CKraftBY_FD_128523 | JGI IMG/M metagenome (GOLD analysis project Ga0182745, IMG submission 128523) | Enriched backyard soil microbial communities from Emeryville, California, USA - eDNA 3rd pass 30_C Kraft BY (version 2) (version 2) | ecosystem: Environmental > Terrestrial > Soil >...
GCGACAAGCGCATCATCCTGGTCGACGGCGAGCCGGTCGGCGCCATCAACCGCATCCCCGCCAAGGACCAGGTGCGCTCCAACCTGCGCGTCGGCGGCACGGCCGCGCCGGTCGAACTGACGCCGCGCGATCTGGAGATCTGCGCCGCCATCGGCCCCTATCTCAAGGAACGCGGCCTGATCTTCGTCGGCATCGACGTGATCGGCGACTATCTGACAGAGATCAACGTGACCTCCCCGACCGGCGCCCAGCAGCTGCTGAAGTTCGCCGGGATCGATGCGACCGAGCGCATGTGGGAAGTCATCGAGCAAAGGAAGGGCGCGGCCGCCTGAAGACGCGCTTCACGGGAGGGAACCTTAATGACTGCACGGAACAAGGCCGGGGTGCTGGTCGTCCTGGCGCTGGCGATCGCCTGCCCGGCGGGCGCCCAGGAGGCATCGCCGAATGCGGAACCGAAACGCCCGTCGCTGGAGGTGCTGGAGCGGATCATCGAGACTCGCACGCCGCAGACCCGGATCGAGACGCCGGATCATGACCGCATCAGCGCCCGGCGCATCGATATCGTCGACGCCGACGGGACCATCCGCATGACCCTGTCGGGCGCGACCCCGCCGCCGATCATCGACGGAATCCAGTATAAGCGCGCCTTCAACGTCGCCGGCCTGATCCTCTATGACGACAAGGGCAGCGAGCGCGGCGGTTTCGGCACCGCCGACGTCGAGGGCGGCATGGCCGTTCTGGCGCTGGATCATCCGGCGATGGACGCGGTCGGCTGGCGCGTGTCGCCCGACGGCTCGGTCAGCTTCGTCTTCAACCAGGCGCCGCCGCTGGTGCGCGAACCGGGCCTGGGCGGGGCGCTGGTTCCGGGCGTGCAGACGCCGACGCGGATGCGCCTGTCGCTGGCCGCCGACGGCACGCCCGCCGTCGCCCTGTCGGACAGGAACGACAAGCCGCGCCTGCGCCTGACCGTGACCGAGGAAGGCTTCGGCGCCATCCAGTTCCTGAACGCCGAGGGTCAGGTGATCCATACGATCGCGCCGGAAGCCGACCTGCCGACGAACTGACCGAACGACGCTCTTGCAGTTGACGTGAGTTCGTGATTTGTTCTCTCGACTGCGGGAGGGAACGGCATGGTCGCGCGGGTGGTGACGGTGGCTTTCGACGGCGTCGACGCGCGCCGGGTCGATGTGGAGGTGCAGCAGGTCGGTTCGCCCGCCGGCGCCTTCGCCATCGTCGGCCTGCCGGACAAGGCGGTGGCCGAAAGCCGTGAACGGGTGCGCGGCGCCTTTGCGGGCATCGGCCTGGCGCTGCCGGCCAAGAAGGTGATCGCCAACCTGGCCCCCGCCGATCTGCCCAAGGAAGGCAGTCATTTCGACCTGCCCATCGCCCTGGCCCTGCTGGCCTCCATGGGGGTGATCGGGCCGGACGCCCTGGACGGCTGGGCGGCGGTGGGCGAACTGGGTCTGGACGGACAGATCGCGGCGGTCGGCGGAACCCTGCCCGCCGCCATGGCGGTGAACGCCATGGGGCTGGGTCTGATCTGCCCCGAAGCCAATGGGCCCGAGGCGGCCTGGTCGGGCGAGGCGCGGTTGCTGGCGCCGCGCTCCCTGATCGGCCTGATCAATCATTTTCGCGGAACCCAGGTGCTGCGTCCGCCTCAGCCGGGGCCTGTGATCGAGGGGCGCGCCGTTCCCGACCTACGCGAGGTCAAGGGACAGGAGGGCGCCAAGCGGGCGCTGGAGATCGCCGCCGCCGGGGGCCACAACCTGCTGTTCGTCGGCCCGCCGGGTTCGGGCAAGTCGATGATGGCGGCGCGCCTGCCGGGCCTGCTGCCGCCGTTGACGCCTATGGAGCGGCTTGAGACGTCGATGGTCTGGTCGGTGGCCGGATTGATCGAGCGCGGGGCCCTGACGCGCGACCGGCCGTTCCGGGCGCCTCATCATTCGGCCTCCATGGCGGCCCTGACGGGCGGCGGACTGAAGGCCAAGCCGGGCGAGGCCTCTCTGGCGCACAACGGCGTCCTCTTCCTTGATGAACTGCCCGAATACTCGCCCCAGGCGCTGGACAGCCTGCGCCAGCCGCTGGAGACGGGCGAGATCGTGGTGGCGCGCGCCAACGCCCATGTGCGCTATCCGGCGCGGTTCCAGCTGGTGGCGGCGATGAATCCCTGCCGTTGCGGCGTGGGCGGGCCGGGGCGCGGCGCCTGCGGCAAGGCTCCCCGCTGCCAGAAGGATTATCAGAACCGCATCTCCGGCCCGATGTTCGACCGCATCGACCTGACGGTGGAGACGCCGGCGGTGACGGCCGCCGACATGATCCTGCCCGCTCCGGCCGAAGGCACGGCCGAGGCCGCCGCCCGCGTGGCCGCAGCCATGCAGATGCAGGAGAATCGCATGGCCGAGGCCGGGTTGACGGGAATGCAGGCGCTTAACGCCCGCGCCTCGGGAGAGGCGCTGGAGCGGTTCGCCGCGCCCGATCAGGCGGGGCGCGCCCTGCTGATGAAGGCCGGAGAGGCCGGGGACCTGACCGCCCGCGGCTGGACGCGGACCCTGCGTCTGGCCCGCACCATCGCCGATCTGGACGGGGCCGACGGCGTGCTGCGCCGCCATGTGGCCGAAGCCTTGATGTACCGGCGCAGCACGGTCGGTGCCCATGAGGATTTCGACCGTCAGGCCAGCCGGCGAATTTTGTTTCCTGTTCGCGAGACAGGGCCGGGACAAACGCCGTTCGTTTGGAATTAACACCTCGGCCCTAGGCTGCCGCCATGGGACAGACGCGCCGCAAACCTTCGTCGCAGACCGAGCTTTTCCCGGCCGCGCCCGTCGCCGCCGTGGATGGAAGTTCGCCCGAACAGCAGTTCCTGCGGCTGATGAGTCACGAGATGCGCACGCCCCTGAACGGGGTGATCGGCATGTTGGGCCTGCTGTCGCGAACGCGTCTGGATGGGGCGCAGCGCGCCTATGCCGAGGCGGCGCAGAAGTCGGCGGAGCATCTGCTGGGCCTGGTCAATGATCTGCTGGATTACGCCCGGCTCGAAGCCGAGACGCTGGAGTTCGACCCGGCCCCTGTCGACCTGGAGGGGCTGGTGCGGGGCGTGGCCGAACTGCTGAGCCCGCGCGCCCACGACAAGGGATTGGAGATCGTCTGGTCGGTGGCGGCCGAGGCTCCGGACATCATCGCCGACGAGGGCCGTCTGCGCCAGATCCTGTTCAATCTGGCGGGAAACGCCGTGAAATTCACCGACCGGGGCGGGGTCCGCCTGGCGGTCGAGCCCATCGGCGAACGCCTTGGATCGCGCACGCGTCTGGCCTTCATCGTCGACGACACCGGCCCCGGCGTGCCGGAGGAGGCGCGGGGGCGCATCTTCGAGGAGTTCGGCCACGCCGACGCCTCCGACGCCGCCCGGTTCGACGGCGCCGGACTGGGCCTGGCGGTCGTGCGGCGGCTGGCGCGCGCCATGGGCGGAACCGCGGTGGTCGAGGATCGCCCGGACGGCGCCGGCGCCCGCTTCCGTTTCGAGGCCGAGTTTCCCGTGGCGGACGAGGCTGAAGCGCGTGCGCGGCCCCTGGCGGGGCTGGCCGTGGCCATCCGCACGCCAGATCCCTTCGTGCGTCGTGCGGCCGCCGATCAGATCGAGGCGTCGGGCGGTCGGGTCGCGCGCCAGGCCGGGGTGACCCTCATCGATCATGCGGGCGCCGAAGACGGGGCGCTGGCGGTCCGGCCCAGCCAGGGTCAGGCCATCATCCTGCTGCGCCCGTCTGAACGGGATCTGATCAGCCGCTATCGGGCGGCGGGTTTCTGCGGCTATCTGATCAAGCCGCTGCGCCGGGCGTCCCTGGCGGAGCGCGCCCTGGCGGCGGCCGCGCCGCGCCGGGGCCTGCCCGCGCCGCCGGTCCGGCCGGGCGACGACGACCGGGTGGCCCATGTGGCCTTCAAGGGCGTGCGCGTCCTGTTGGTCGAGGACAATCCGGTCGGCGCCCTTCTGGCGAGGACGCTGCTGCGGCGCGAGGGTTGCGTGGTCCAGACCGCCGCCGACGGCCAGGAGGCGCTGGACGCCCTGAAGGCGGCGCGCTTCGACCTGGTTTTCATGGACATGCGGATGCCGCGCCTGGACGGGCCGAGCGCGGCGCGCGCGCTGCGGGCGCGCGGGGACCAGACGCCGATCATCGCCCTGACCGCCAACGCCTTCGCGGAGGACCGCGCGGCCTGTCTCGAGGCCGGGATGGACGATCACCTGGCCAAGCCGCTGGAGGCGGACGCCCTGCGCGTCGCCTTGGCGCGCTGGACGAACGCCGCCAACCGCGCCAAGGTCGCGGTGTCCTAACCGCCAGTAGTCCGTCGTCCGTAACGCCCGGCGGCGCCTCCGCCGGAGCCATGCATGACTGATTCCAAGACGCCCGCTTCCGAGGTCGCGGCGTTGCAGCCGTCTCCTAAGGGACTGGGCGTGCTCAAGGCGGCGTTTCGCGAACGGCGCACCCTGGCCATGCTGCTGCTCGGCTTCTCGGCGGGCCTGCCCTTCGCCATGCTGTTCGGCACGCTGAACGCGTGGTTGTCAGATGCGGGCGTGTCGGTGGCGACGATCGGCGTGCTGTCCTGGGTTGGACTGTTCGGCGCATTCAAGTTTCTGTGGTCGCCTGCGGTCGGGCTGACACCGCCTGTTGTCGGCCGGATGGGCCGGCGTCGGTCATGGCTGATCTTGTGCCAGATCGTGCTGGCGGGCGCGCTTCTGGCCATCGCCCTGTCGCATCCGGGCACGGGGGCGATCGTGGTGTTGGCGGGCGCCGCCGCCCTGGGCGCCTTCGCTTCGGCGACGCAGGACATCGTCATCGACACCTGGCGCATCGAGGTGGCTGACGAGAGGACGCCGGTAGATCTGTTGTCGACCGTCTATCAACTAGGCTTCCGCACGGCGGCCCTCGTCGGTGGGGCGGGCGCCCTCGTGCTGGCTGATCAGCTGGGTTGGTCGGCGACCTTCGTCATCGGCGCCGGGCTGATGGGGCTGGGCGTTCTGGGCACGCTGATCGCGCCCGAACCCAAGGCCGCGCCGCGCGCCGCCATCGCACGCGAACGCATCGGGTCACCGCGCCTGCGGATGACCGCCTTGGCCGTCACCCTGGCTGCCTGGGCCTGGGCCGCCTTCATGCTGGTGCGCTTCATGGTCACGGCTTTGACCGTCAAGCCCGCGCCCAGCGCCGGAGAGTTCACCGCCGTCTGGGGGCCGTGGATCGTCGGCATGGCGGTGATCCTGCCCGCCGTCCTTGCGGGGATCATCGTTTGGCGGGGCGGCAAGGCGGCTCCCTCATCGTCGACATCTTCGGGGGCCAGGGAGACGGGTTTCGCTGATACCCTCTACGACGCCATCCTGGCGCCTCTGGTCGAACTGATGGGCCGTTTGGGCTGGGGTGCGGTGATCGTGCTGGGGCTGATCCTGACCTATCGCATTACCGACGGCGTCTGGGGTCCGTTCGCCTTCCCCTTCTACATGGGGGACACAGGCGGGGCGCTGGGCCACTCCAAGACCGAGATCGCTCTGGCGTCCAAGACCTTCGGCGTGGTGATGACTATCATCGGCATCGCCCTGGGCGGATGGGCATTGCTGGTCATCGGCCGGATGGCCAGTCTTCTACTGGGCGCGGCCCTGTCTGCCGCGACCAATCTGTTGATGATGGACCTGGCGCTCGGCGCGCCGGTGATCGGCGGCTTCATGAGCGCGACCGGCCTGTACAAGCTGTTCGGCGCCTTCGGGGTGAGCGAACCTCTGGCGCGACTGATGCTGGCGATCGCGGGCGAGAACATCGCCGGCGGCTTCGCGGGCGCGGCCTTCGTGGCCTATCTGTCGGCGCTGTCGAACAAGATGTTCGGTGCGGTGCAGTTCGCCGTCTTCACCTCCCTAGCGCTGCTGATCGGCACCTTGGGGCGTGGCGCCTTGGGCGAACTGATTGAGCGTCAGGGCTATGCGGCCATGTTCGTCATCGCCGCCTGGCTCGGCGTGGTGGCGGTGGTCTTCTGCGCGATGGAATGGGTGCGTCAGGTGATGGAGCGCCGGCGTCTCGGGCTCGAGGTCTAGAGGCCGAAACGCAAAGAGGCGGCCCGAAGGCCGCCTCTCGACGTTGTTGCGATGGGCAGGCGGTCAGTCCTCGACCTCGACCCCTTCGGCGTAGGCGGCGAAGGTGGCCGCCGTCATGATCTCGCTGACCGAGGCGCCCAAGGGCACGATCTGGACCGACTTCTCCAGACCCACCAGCAGCGGGCCGATCACGGTGGCGCCGCCCAGAGCCTGGACCAGTCGGGTCGAGATGGCTGCGGAGTGGATGGCCGGCATGACCAGGACGTTGGCGTCGCCGGTCAGGCGCATGAAGGGGTAGTTGGCGCGGGCGTCGGAGTTGAGCGCCAGGGCCGGCGGCATCTCGCCTTCATATTCGAAATCGAGATCCATGCCGTCGAGGATGCGGATGGCTTCGCGCACCTTCTCGCCGCGGTTGCCCGGCGGATCGCCGAAGGTCGAATAGCTGAGGAAGGCGACGCGCGGCTTGCGGCCCAGGGTCTTGACCGTGGCGGCGGCCTTGACCGCGATCTCGGCCAGTTCGGCCGCGTCGGGCAGTTCGTGGATCGAGGTGTCGGCCACGAACAGGGTGCGCCCCTTGGCCAGCAGGATCGACAGGCCGATCATGCGGTCCGTGACGTCGAGGACGCGGCGGACTTCCTTCAGCGCCATGTTGAAGTTGCGGGTCACGCCGGTGACCATGCAGTCCGCCTCGCCGCGCGCGACCATGGCGGCGGCGAAATAGTTGCGGTCCTGATTGATCATGCGCTGGACGTCGCGACGCAGATAGCCGCGACGCTGCAGGCGGGCGTAGAGCCAGTCGACGTATTCGGCGTTTCGGTCCGACACGCGGGCGTTCATGATCTGAATGCCCAGCTCATCGAAGCTCAGGCCGGCCTCGGCGGCGTTCTGGCGGATCAGCTCCTCGCGGCCGACCAGGATGGGCGTGCCGAGATCGGCCTGCTTGAAGGCCCAGGCGGCGCGGATGACCGACTGTTCCTCGCCCTCGGCGAAGACGACGCGCTGTTTCGGACCCGAGCGCACGCTGGCCTGGATCTTCTGCATCAGGGCGGCCGACGGATCGACCCGCTGGCGCAGGCTGATGCGATAGGCGTCCATGTCCTCGATCGGCTTGCGCGCCACGCCGGTCTCCATCGCCGTCTGGGCGATGAAGGGCGGGATGTACCAGATCAGGCGCGGGTCGAACGGGGTCGGAATGATGTATTCCGGGCCGAACTTCAGCTTGCGGCCGCGATAGGCGGCGGCGACCTCGTCCGGCACGTCCTCGCGGGCCAGCGCCGCCAGGGCGTGGGCGCAGGCGATCTTCATCTCGTGGTTGATCTGGCGTGCGCGCACGTCCAGCGCGCCCCGGAACAGATAGGGGAAGGCCAGGACGTTGTTGATCTGGTTCACATAGTCCGAGCGGCCCGTCGCCATGATGGCGTCCGAACGGACCGACTTGACGTCTTCCGGGGTGATTTCCGGGTCGGGGTTGGCCATGGCGAAGATGATCGGATTGGGCGCCATGGAGGCGACCATCTCCTTGGTGATCGCGCCCTTGGCCGACAGGCCCAGCACGACGTCGGCGCCGACCATGGCCTCGGCCAGGGTGCGCAGAGGCGTGTCGGTGGCGTGCGCGGCCTGCCATTGGGAGACGTTGTCGCGGCCCTTGTAGATGACGCCCTGGCGATCGCAGATGACCGTGTTCTCGGCCTTGACGCCGGCGGCCTTCATCAGGGCGATGGACGACAGGCCCGCCGCCCCGGCGCCCGACAGGACGACCTTGAGGTCTTCCAGCTTCTTGCCGACGATGTGGGCCGCGTTGATCAGGCCGGCGGTCGAGATGATGGCCGTGCCGTGCTGGTCGTCATGGAAGACGGGAATGTCCAGCAGGTCCTGCAGCTGGGCTTCGATCTCGAAGCATTCAGGGGACTTGATGTCCTCCAGGTTGATGCCGCCCCAGGTGTCGCCGATGTTCTTGACCACGGTGACGAACTCGTCCGGGTCGATGGTCTTCACCTCGACGTCGAAGCTGTCGACGTCGGCGAAGCGCTTGAACAGGACCGACTTGCCTTCCATCACCGGCTTGGAGGCCATGTGGCCCAGGTGACCCAGGCCCAGGATGGCGGTGCCGTTCGAGATGACGGCGACCATGTTCCCCTTGGAGGTGTAGTCGTAGGCCTTGTCCGGGTCCTCCGCGATGGCCAGGACCGGCACGGCCACGCCCGGCGAATAGGCCAGCGACAGATCGCGCTGGGTCGCCATCGGCTTGGTCGGGGCCATGGAGATCTTGCCCGGCGTCGGATCGCTGTGGAACTCCAGAGCGTCGTCGTCGGAGAAGGTCTGTTTATCGGTCAATTCGGGCATTTCGATCTCGGGAAGAGGCAGGCGCATTTCGTTCCTAGATCGTGGGACCTTCGCCGACAACCGCTGACGCCGGGTCAAGGGCGATTGCGTGGTTTCTCCGTCACGCCACGGGCAGGAATCCGGTTCCTTCGATCTCGACAGGACCCGTCATGAAGACGTGGTTCGACGCTTCGTCCCAGTTGATGGTCAGTTCGCCGCCGTCGACGATCACCGTCGCCCGGCGATCGGTCAGTCCGCGCCGCGCCGTGGCCACCAGGGCGGCGCAGGCGCCGGTGCCGCACGCCAGGGTCAGGCCCGCCCCGCGCTCCCACACCCGCAACCGGATGCGGTCGCGATCCAGGACGTCGGCGAAGCCGACGTTGACCCCCTCGGGGAACAGAGGGTGGCGTTCGACCAGGGAGCCGGAGCCGCGCACGAAGGCGTCGTCCTGCTGGTCGGTGAAGAAGACGACGTGGGGGTTGCCCATCGACACCGCGCCCGGCGTATGCAGCACGGGCGCGTCGATCGGTCCGACCTGAAGCTCGATCCCGCGCGTGTCCATCTCTTCGGCCAGCGGCACTTCGGACCAGTCGAGACGCGGCGCCCCCATATCGACCGTTACTTCGTGGATGGCCGCGGTCGTCGACCCTTCGGGATCTCCCGACCCGGCGCGGCCTGGAACAGAGGATGAGGCGCGGCGCGCAGTGGTGGGGCCGCCCAGGGTGTCGATGACCACCTCTTCCTTGTCGGTCGCCTCCAGCATCAGCCAGCCGACGCAGCGCAGGGCGTTGCCGCAGGTCTCGACCATGGAGCCGTCGGCGTTCCATACCCGCATGAAGGCGTCGGCCGTCTCGGACGGCTCGATGCCGATCAACTGGTCGAATCCGCCCAGGCCCGCCGCCGGATCGGCCAGGGCGCGCACCTGGTCCGCGGTCGGGTGAAAGGGCTCTTCGAAGGCCTGGACGACGATGAAGGCGTTTCCGGCGCCGTTCATGCGGATGTAGGGTCGGGCGGGTTGGCTCATGACGCCCTTCATATAGGATTTTTCGCCGGTTCATGTATCGCTGACGACGATGACGTCTGATCATAGCGAAACCGCCAAACCCGACGGGCTGCGGCTGAGGGCGCGCCTGCGCTACCTCTATCACGGCGCCCAGCCGGCGGCGGTGAAGTTCCGCCTGATGGTGATCATCGTCGACCTGATCATCATCGGCTTCTTCCTGGCCGCGCCGATCCTGAAGGAGGCAGGCTGGGTCTTCTATGTCGCCGACTACTTCATCGCCGCCATTCTGGGCCTGGACCTGGCGGCGCGGGCCTTTGCCTATTCCGACATCCGCGACTGGCTGAAGAAGCCCATCGTCTGGGTCGACCTGTTCGTGCTGGCGACCCTGCTGTTCCCGGCCTGGCTGGCGAATTTCGGCTTCCTGCGGCTGCTGCGGTTCTGGAGCCTGCTGAACAGCGACCTGTTCTGGCGCACCATCGGTCGCCGGTTCGACGACACCCGCGTCGAGGAGATCACCCGCGCCTTGGCCGCCCTGGTCACCTTCGTCTTTGTGACGACCGGCTTCGTCTACGCCTATTTCCGGGGCAAGGCCGAGCACATCAACGGCTATCTGGACGCCCTGTACTTCACTGTCGCCACCCTGACGACGACGGGCTTCGGGGACATCACCCTGCCGGGCAACTGGGGGAGGGTCATCTCCATCGTCGTCATGCTGGTGGGCATCACCCTTTTCATCCGCCTGGCCCAGACGCTGATCCGGCCGCACAAGGTGAAGTTCCCCTGTCCCACCTGCGGGCTGCAGAAGCACGACCCCGACGCCGTGCACTGCAAGGCCTGCGGCCAGATTCTGTGCATCCCGGACGATGGCGATTGAGCCGCAGCCTGCGGCGAAAGATTACAAGCCCGTAAGATTACAGGCGCTTGCCCCTCGCCGCCGCCCTCGCCAAGGTGCCGCGCGAAACATTCGTCCGTTGGGGGACATCCATGACCATCCGCTCGTTGGCGTCCGTCGCCGCCCTTCTTCTCGCCGCCGGAGCCGCACCCGTCGCCATGGCCCAGACCACCGTTTCCACAAGCGCCGCCTCGACGGTTCCGGGCTTCGCGACCAGCGATGCGACCGACCCCTATCTGTGGCTGGAGGAGGTCGAGAGCGACCGCGCCATGGAATGGGTCAAGGCGCACAACGAGACCTCCCTGGGAACGCTGCAGGGCGACCTACGCTATGAGACCCTGCACCAGCAGGCGCTGGATCTGGTGCAGTCGCGCGACCGCATCCCCTCGCCCGGTTTCACTCACGACGGCCGCGTCGACAACTTCTGGCAGGACGCCGACCATGTGCGCGGCATCTGGCGGCGCACGACGCTGGACTCCTATCGCACCGACGCGCCGCAGTGGGAGACGATCCTGGACATTGACGCCCTGTCGGCGGCCGAGGGCGCCAACTGGGTCTATAAGGGCGCGACCTGCCTGGCGCCGGAGGAGCGCTACTGCCTGATCTCCCTGTCGAACGGCGGCAAGGATGCGGTGACGATCCGCGAGTTCGACAGCGTCACGAAAACCTTCGTCGAAGGCGGGATTTCGCTGCCGGAATCCAAGGGCGGCGCCAGCTGGATCGACAAGGATACGCTGCTGATCTCGCGCGACTTCGGCGAAGGGTCGCTGACGGACTCGGGCTATCCGCGCACCGTGCGTCTGATGAAGCGCGGCCAGAGCGTCGATCAGGCGGTCGAGGTCTTCGCCGGTCAACAGACCGATGTCTCGGTTTCGGGCTACACCCTGCGCGATGCGGACGGCGCGGTTCAGGCGGTGCTGCTGAACCGGGGGATCAACTTCTACGAAAGCGAGACCTGGCGCCTGAACGCCGACGGTTCGACGACGAAGCTGGAGCTGCCGCTCAAGTCCAATATCAACGCCCTGGTCGCCGGCCAACTGGTGGTGACGACGGATCAGGACTGGACCGCGCCCTCGGGTCAGGAATTCAGGACCGGCGACGTCATCGCCTGGAACCTGCAGGCTTGGCTGGCTGATCCGAAGACCCCCGCCCGTCTGGTTATTCGCCCCGGCGAGCGCGAGGCGATCGAGGGGCTCAACGCCACCCGCAACAAGCTGGTTGTGGCTCTTTACGAGAACGTGCGCGGCTCGGTCTATGTCTATGACCCGGCCGACTGGAGCCGCACGCGCCTGGACCTGCCGCAGAACGTTTCGGTCGGCGTCGGCTCGGCCTCGGAGCAGGACGACAAGATCTTTGTCAGCGTCACCGGCTATCTGAATCCGTCCAGCCTCTATCTGGCCGATGCGGCGACCGGCGCGGTCGCCCTGACCAAGGCCCTGCCGGACAAGTTCGACGCCAGCGGCATGCGCGTCGATCAGTTCGAGGCGCGCAGCGCCGACGGGACGATGATCCCCTATTTCGTCGTCCACAAGGACGCCATGGCGATGGACGGCTCGAACCCGACGCTGCTGTACGGCTACGGCGGCTTCCAGTCGTCGCTGCTGCCCGGCTATTCGCCGACGGTGGGCAAGCTGTGGCTGGGGCGGGGCGGCGTCTATGTCATCGCCAACACCCGCGGCGGCGGCGAGTTCGGACCGAAATGGCACCAGGCGGCCCAGCAGGAGAACCGCCAGCGCGCGCATGAAGACTTCCAGGCCGTGGCCCAGGATCTGATCACGCGCGGCATCACCTCGCAGCCGCACCTGGGGATCATGGGCGGCTCGCAGGGCGGACTGTTCATGGGGGCCATGCTGACCCAGCGCCCGGACCTGATCAACGCGGCGGTCATTCAGGTGCCGCTGTTCGACATGCTGCGCTTCCACAAGCTGCTGGCGGGCGCCAGCTGGATGGGCGAATACGGCGACCCGGACATCCCCGAACAGCGCGCCTGGATCGAGCAGTATTCACCCTATCAGCGTCTGGCGGCGGGCCAGCCCTACCCCGAGGTCTTCATCCACACCTCGACCAAGGACGACCGCGTGCACCCCGGCCACGCCCGCAAGGCGGCCGCGCGGATGGAGGAACTGGGCTATCCGGTGCTCTTCTATGAAAACACTGACGGCGGCCACGCGGCCGGCGCCAACCTGCGCGAGACGGCCCGACGCATCGCGCTGGAATACACCTATCTGACCCGGCGGCTGATGGATCAGCCGGCGCAGCCCTGATCGCATGGAGCCTGAGAGCATGATGAAGTCCCTGTTCTTGTCCGTCGCCCTGCCCGCCCTGGTGCTGGCCGCCACGCCCGCCCTGGCCGAGGGGGCGGCGGCCGATCCGGTCGCCGCATCCGCGACCACCCCGCCGCCGCACTACCCGCGCGACCTGTCGCCCGAGGGGGTCAAGGCCGCCGACGACCATCTGGCGCTGGAAGAGGTGGACGGCGCCGAGGCGCGCGCTTTCGTCGCCGCTGAGAATGAAAAGTCGCTGGCCGCCCTGACCGGCGACCGCCGCTATGAGCCGTTCCGTCAGCAGGCCGAAGCCATTCTGACGGCCACCGACCGCATCCCCGGCGTCAGCTTCCTGGGCGAAGGCCTCGGCAATTTCTGGCAGGACGCCGCCAATCCGAAGGGCGTCTGGCGTCGCACGACGCTGGACTCCTATCGCACCGCCCAGCCCCAGTGGGAGACCCTGCTGGACATCGACGCCCTGGCCAAGGCCGAAGGCAAGGACTGGGTGTTCAAGGGCGCTGACTGCCTGGCGCCGGACGAGACACGCTGCCTGATCAATCTGTCGAACGGCGGCATGGACGCCGTGACGGTGCGCGAGTTCGACCTGACCACCAAGACCTTCGTGGACGGCGGCTTCGTCATTCCCGAGGGCAAGCACCGCATCTCCTGGCTGGACCGCGACACCCTGCTGATCGCCACCGACTTCGGTCCCGGCAGCCTGACGGAGTCGGGCTATCCCTACATTGTCAAATCCCTGACGCGCGGCCATCCGCTGGAGCACGCCACCGAGGTCTATCGCGGCCAGCAGGGCGACGGCGGCTACGGCGTCTCGCCCATGGTCTTCCGCGACAGGGCGGGCGCGGTCGAGGCCGTGCTGTTCAGCCGCCCGCTGGACACCTTCCGCTCGGAAATCTGGGCGCTGGGGCCCGACGGCAAGCCGTATAGGTTGAACCTGCCCGAGCGCGTGGGCGTCCAGGGCGTCCTGGGCGGGAAACTGGTCTTCTCGCCGGAACAGGCCTGGAGCTTCGACGGTCAGGACTACGCCGCCGGTTCGTTGGTCGCCTTGCCGCTGGGCGTGCTGGGCGACGTGCGCCAGAGCATCCGCATCGACGCGAAGTCCGCGACCATCTTCGCGCCCGGCCCGCGTCAGTCGCTACAAAACGTCCGCGTGTTCGAAGACAGCATCGTCGCGGTGATCGCCGATAACGTCGTCGGCACGCTGCAGCGCTTCGCCCCGACCGCCGAGGGCTGGACTGCGACCGAACTCGCGGTGCCGGCCAACAGCGCCGTGGGTCTGGGCGACAGCTCCAAGGCCAAGGGTCAGGTCTTCGTTTCGACGCAAGGCTTCCTGACGCCGCCGACCCTCAGCCTAGCGGACGTCTCGACCGCCGCCCTGACCGAGCTGAAGTCGGCGCCGGCCAAGTTCGACGCCTCGACCCATGTGGTCGAGCAGTTCGAGGCGACCTCGACCGACGGGACCAAGATCCCCTACTTCGTCACCCGGCCGAAGAACCTGGCGATGGACGGGACCGGCCCGACCATCCTGTTCGGCTACGGCGGCTTCCAGGCCAGCTTCCCGCCCGCCTACAAGCCCGAGATGGGCAAGCTGTGGCTCGAGAACGGCGGCGTCTTCGTCCAGGCCAACATCCGCGGCGGCGGCGAATTCGGTCCGCAGTGGCACCAGGCGGCCCTGCGCGAGAACCGCCAGCGCGCCTTCGACGACTTCGCCGCCGTGGCCCGTGACCTGGAGCAGCGCCGCATCACCAGCCCGCGCCATCTGGGCATCTACGGCCGCTCCAACGGCGGGGTCCTGACCTCGGTGTCGATCACCCAGCACCCGGAACTGTTCAACGCGGCGGTCATTGAGAGCCCCCTGATCGACATGCTGCGTTATCAGGAGCTGCCGGCGGGCGCATCGTGGATGGGCGAATACGGCGATCCGCGCATTCCGGGCGACGCCGAATTCATCGCCCGCTACTCGGCCTATCAGCAGCTGAGGCCCGAGGTGAAATATCCGCGCGTCTACATCACGACGAACACGCGCGACGACCGCGTTCACCCGGGCCACGCCCGCAAGTTCGCGGCGCGTCTGGGCGACCAGGGCCACGACCACCTCTATTTCGAGGACACGGCGGGCGGTCATTCCAATGACGCCGATCCGGTCGCCAACGCCCGCCGCTGGGCCCGCCACTACGTCTACCTCAGCCAGCAACTGATGGACTGAAGCAGTGTTCGTCGCGCCCGACGCGCCGCTCACGCATTTATGAGCGGCGTTATCGGGTCGAAGGGATAGGATCGCCGCCATGATGGCACGGGGCCTGTTCAGGTACGGGATGACGGCGGCGGCCGCAGGCTTGGGCTTGCTGGTCGCCGCCGCCGCGCCGTCGCGCGATCGCGACGCTCCGATCCAGCCGGTCGTGGTCGAACTGTTCACCGCCCAGGGCTGCGCCGGCTGTCCCGACGCCAACCGCACGGTCGAGACGGTGGCGGAGAATCCAGGCGTGATCGTCCTGACCTACGGCGTCGACTACTGGGACTATCTGGGCTGGTCCGACACCTTCGCCCGGCCCGAGTTCGCCGAGCGCCAGCGCGCCTATCGCCAGGCGTTGAAGCTGCGGAACGTCTCGACGCCTCAGGTGGTGATCGACGGGCGGCGTCATGTCTCCGGCGCCCGTCCGCCCGAGTTGAAGGCCGCCGTCGAGGCCGAGGCGCGTGACCGGGGCTGGCCGCCCGAGATCGAATTCCGCGAGACGGGCGATCGCGTCGGCGTGGGCTCGGGTCGTCCGCCGGAAGGCGGCGCCGAGGTCGTCGCCGTCGTCTATCAACCGGGGCAGCAGACGGTCGAGGTCAAGGGCGGCGACAACCGCGGCCGAGCCGTGACCCACGTCAATGTGGTGCGCGAGGTGCGCCGTCTGGGCGACTGGAACGGGCGACCGGTGCTGTTCCCCCTGCCTCAGGACGCGGGGATCGATGAAGGGGTGGTGGTGCTGCTTCAGGCCAAGGACGACCGTCGCATCCTGTCGTCCGCCGCTCGCCCGGAACCGGGGCGCGATTGAACCGCTGACGGAAAAGGTCTAAAGGCCCGCCGCTCTTGATGGGCGCGCGCCTCCTCGCGCGACCCGGAGAAAACATTGCATGGTCGGGGACACGCCCCGCGGCGACGCCGCGCCAACCGCCAACGCCTCCTCTCCCGCGAACGCCCAGATTCCGCCTGATGGCGGATCCCGAGGCCAGAGCGGGAAGGCCGGCCGTCGCGCCCTGATCCTGGGCGCCATCGGCGTGGTGTTCGGCGACATCGGCACCAGCCCCATCTACGCCCTGCGCGAGGCCATCGGCCACGCCCAGAAGGGCGTCGAGGGCGACCTGGCCATTATCGGCGTGGTGTCGCTGGCCTTCTGGGCGCTGATGGTGGTGGTGACGTTCAAATACGTCATGTTCCTGATGCGGGCCGACAACAAGGGCGAGGGCGGCACCCTGTCGCTGATGGCCCTGGCCCAGCACGCCATCGGCCGACGCAGCGCCTGGCTGTTCATTCTGGGGGTCTGCGGCGCGGCCCTGTTCTACAGCGACGGCGTCATCACCCCGGCCATTTCCGTGCTGTCGGCCATCGAGGGCCTGCAGGAGGCGCCGGGCCTGAACGGACGCCTCGACCCCTTCATCGTGCCCCTGGCGGCGGGGATTCTCATCGCCCTGTTCCTGGTGCAGTCGCGCGGCACGGCCGGATTGGCCAGGTTCTTCGGCCCCATCACCCTGGTCTGGTTCCTGTCTCTGGGCCTGATGGGGGTGGCGCACATCTTCGACGACCTGTCGATCCTGAAGGCCCTGTCGCCCTATTACGGCATCAAGCTTCTGATCGCCGACGGCTTCCTCGGCTTCGTCATCCTGGGCAGCGTCTTCCTGGCCGTCACCGGCGCCGAGGCGCTGTATGCGGACATGGGCCATTTCGGCAAGTCGCCGATCCGCCAGGGCTGGTTGTTCATCGTCCTGCCCTGTCTGACCCTGAACTACCTGGGTCAGGGCGCCTTCCTGCTGTCGCACCCCGGCGCGGCTGACAACCCGTTCTGGAACATGGTGCCGCAACTGGTCTATTGGCCCATGCTGATCCTGGCCACGGCGGCCACGGTGATCGCCAGCCAGGCGGTCATCACAGGGGCCTTCTCGGTGACGCAGCAGGCGGTCCAGTTGGGCCTGCTGCCGCGACTGGACATCCGCAACACGTCCGAGACCCAGGCGGGCCAGATCTATGTGCCTGCGATCAACAGCCTGCTGATGGTCGGGGTGCTGTTCGTGCTGGTGACCTTCCAGTCCTCGCACAATCTGACGGCGGCCTATGGGGTGGCGGTGACCGGCACCATGATGGTCAACACCCTGATGTCTTTCACCGTGGTGCGGCACAAGTGGAAGTGGCCGATGTGGGCCGTGCTGCTGACGCTGGTGCCGTTCGGCTTCATCGACGCGGTCTTCCTGACCTCGAACCTGCTGAAGATTCCCGCCGGGGCGTGGATGCCGCTGGTGCTGGGCGGCGGTCTGGTCATGCTGATGTGGACCTGGGTGCGCGGCACGCAGATCCTGACCGACAAGACGCGCAAGGACAGCTTGCCGCTGACCGATCTGATCGAGATGTTGCGCGCCCGCCCGCCGCACCGGGCGCCGGGCACGGCCATCTTCCTGACCTCGGACGCCGATGTCGCGCCGGTGGCCCTGATGCACAACCTCAAGCACAACAAGGTGCTGCACGAGAAGAACATCATCCTGACCGTGCACACCTCCGACCGGCCGCGCGTGCCGGACCTCCAGCGGGTGGCGGTCGAGCCGATCAGCGACGATTTCAAGCGCCTGACGCTGACCTTCGGCTATATGGAGACGCCGAACGTGCCGCGCGCGCTCGGCCTGTGCCGCAAGCAGGGGCTGAAGTTCGACATCATGTCGACCAGCTTCTTCCTGGGCCGCCGTTCCGTCGTTCCCACCGCCCGCCAGGGCATGCCTCTTTGGCAGGACAAGCTGTTTATCTTCCTGATGCGTAACGCCGCCAACCCGACCGACTTCTTCCGCATTCCGCCCGGCCGCGTGGTCGAACTCGGCACCCAGGTGTCGGTGTGAGCGGGGGGACGCCCAAGGGCAAAAGCTCCGCCGCGCGCGGCCGCCGCATCGCCGAGAAGGCGCGCGGCCCGCGTCGCGAACCGGCGCCGCGCCCGGCCGCAGACGACCCCCACGCCGACATCGGCGTCGAGGCGCGCCTGGTCGCCGGCCTGCTGCTGAACGCGGCGCTGGAGAAGCGCACCGGTCTGGACGAGGCCCTGTCCCAATCGCCAGCGCGCGACCTGCCGCCTCAGGATCGCGCCTTCGCTCGCGCTGTGGCCATGGCGGCCCTGCGCCGTCTGGGCGAGATCGACCAAATCCTCGAGCGCCGCCTGCAGAAGGCGCCGCCGCTGGCCGTCATGACCATCCTGCGCATCGCACTGGCCCAGACCCTGGTGCTGGAGACGCCCGCCTTCGCCGCGGTGTCGACAGCGGTGAAGCTGGCCGAGCGCGATCCAAAGACGCGCCCCTACAAGAATCTGGTCAACGCCGTGCTGCGCGGCGTCGGCCGCGACGGTCCGGGCCTGACGACGGCGGAAGCCAACCTGCCCGACTGGCTGGCCCAGCGCTGGAAGGCCACCTATGGCGAGGCGGCCCTGATCGGCCTGGCCCTGGCCACGCGCGAGGAGCCCGCCACCGACCTGACGGCCAAGCCCGGCGTGGACCCGGCCGAACTGGCGGCGTCGGTCGAGGGGGAGGCCCTGCCCGGCGGCACGGTCCGCACCGGCAAGCGCGGCGACGTCGCATCCTGGCCCGGCTTCGAGGCGGGCGACTGGTGGGTGCAGGACGCGGCGGCCGCCGTCCCTGCGCGCCTGCTGGCGGTCAAGGCGGGCGAGACGGCGCTGGACCTGTGCGCCGCGCCGGGCGGCAAGACGCTGCAACTGGCCGCCGCCGGAGCTGAAGTTGTCGCGCTGGACCGGTCCGAGGCGCGCCTTAAGCGCCTGCGCCAGAATTTCGAGCGCATGAACCTCAAGGCCGAGGTCGTCGCCGTCCCGGCCGAGGACTGGGAAGACGACCGCGCCTTTGACGCCGTTCTGCTGGACGCGCCGTGCACGGCCACCGGCACCTATCGCCGCAACCCGGAAGTCCTGCGCGCCACCCGTCCCGCCGATGTCGCCAAGCTGGCCGACGTGCAGCACCGCCTGCTGGACGCCGCCGCCGAGAAGGTGAAGCCGGGCGGCCGTCTGGTCTATTGCGTCTGCTCGCTGGAGCGCGAAGAGGGCGAGACGCAGGTGATCGCCTTCCTGCGCCGCAATCCGGCCTTCCGCACCGTCGCCGCCGTTCCCGCCGAGGTCGGCGCCCCGGA
>Ga0182745_1001974_pt1 | contig 18922 bp, 21 predicted proteins | sample eDN3rd30CKraftBY_FD_128523 | JGI IMG/M metagenome (GOLD analysis project Ga0182745, IMG submission 128523) | Enriched backyard soil microbial communities from Emeryville, California, USA - eDNA 3rd pass 30_C Kraft BY (version 2) (version 2) | ecosystem: Environmental > Terrestrial > Soil >...
CGAATGATTCATGGTAGGGTGGGTCAAAGTCGCGCAACGTGAAGGTGGGTCGTCGCCAACGGCCGATTGTGCTTGCGGCGGTCTGTGTTCTTTGGAAGTGAATCCTGCGACTGAAGACCCACCGCGCCATCATGTTGGCTCGACCCACCCTACGAGTGGGAATCATCCGGGCTAAGCCGCGACCCGGCAGGTGTTTGATCTTGTGATTGACCACGTTGTATAAGTCTCCGTCTTCTCTTTTTCATAACGTCAAGGTCAGCAAGCATGGCGTATTCCAGACGTCCCCCTCGACACGTTGCCGTGCTCATTGAAACATCCCGTGGATATGGTCGCGGACTGCTGGAAGGGGTGACTCGATACTGCCGCGAAGTGGGAAACTGGCTGATCGATTTTGAACCAAGAGGAATCGAAGGTCCTCCCAAATGGCTCGCTGACTGGAAAGGGGACGGCATTCTTTCCCGTCTTCCTGACCGGACGATGGCCGATTCTCTGAAGCGGTTGAAAGTTCCCATAGTCCACCTGCACCATACGAGTGCCGGAAGCTGGCCCATGGTGGGAGCTGACAATCAGTCTGTTGCCGAACTGGCGTTTCGTCATCTCAAAGAGAAAGGGATTCGACATTTCGCCTACTGCGGCCTGCCTCCCGGTTACAGTCAGCATCAGGACGATCGAGGGGAACAATTTCGCCAACGGGCAGAGGCGAGTGGATACGAATGTTCCATCTTTGCCGTACATCGACGGACCGGTCTGGAAATGTCTGACTGGACTGGCGAACAAAAGGATATTATTCGCTGGCTGAAACTATTGCCAAAGCCTGTCGGGATTTTCGCCTGTTTTGATGAACGAGCGTTTCAGGTACTTGAAGCTTGTCGACAGGCTCAGCTTCGTGTTCCGGAAGAAATCGCAGTCATTGGTGCCGGAAATGACGTGTTGTTATGCAATATGTCAACTCCCCCAATGACAAGCATCGACCTCAACGCAACACGCATCGGGTACGAAGCGGCGTCTCTTCTTGACCGCATCATGGAGGGAAAAAAGAAATCGAATCAGCAACGCTGGGTTCCCGCTTTGAGAGTTGTCGCTCGCGGCTCTACTGACATGCTCGCAGTGGAGGACCCTGACGTTGTTGCAGCCCTGCAATTCATGAAGAAACATGCCACCAGGGGACTTCAGATTCGCGATCTTCTGAAGCATGTGCATCTGTCACAGGCGGTTCTCGAACGAAAATTTAAAGCGAATCTCGGTCGCACTCCCAAGGCGGAGATGATGCGTTTACAGATTCAGCAGGCGGGTGAATTGCTGATGGAATCGACGCTTCCGGTCAAAACAATTGCCAGAAACTGTGGATTTAACAGTGAACGCTATTTCAGCGATGCCTTTCGTCGCGCGACCGGAATGCGCCCGGCTGCATTCCGAAAGCAACGACATTGACTCTTACGCGTCCGAATCGTAGCGGCGCGACGAATTCTCTGATATTTTTGACGAAAAATATCACTCACGCAAATTCCCGATCTCTGTAAAATCCAGTCGAGGGTCAGGCATGCCTGACACCAACGGTGATCCGGGGTCGCCCACCGGTCAAAGGGCGTCATGCGGTGCATGACCTACCGGAACCACATCATTCTATTATATAATAAATATCACACCATTTATGAATTCAGACTTTATAACAGACCCCCTGAACTAAAAGTGATCAATTCATACAAGACATTGAACAAAATTTCTTTGCGCCTTAGCGCCTTTGCGTGAAAATTCTTATCCTCTCTTACTGTAAAAGCGTGAACCCAGAATTCCTCCGGAAACCAGCCATGCTCCCTGTTGTTCAAATTTCGCTTGACCTGACGAATATCGATGAAGCTCTTGAAACCGCAGCAATGGCAATACGGGCCGGAGTGGACTGGCTGGAAGCGGGAACTCCGTTAATCCTCGCGGAAGGATTGCACGGGGTCCGGGCATTAAGGAATGCGTTTCCAGGTGTTCCTATTGTTGCCGATCTGAAAACGATGGATGGCGGCTATCTTGAAGCTCAGATGATGGCCGAAGCAGGGGCCACTCACGTTGTTGTAATGGCTCGGGCTCATGAAGAGACCATTCATTGCGTCATCAAGGCCGGGCGAGACTACGGTGTTCAAGTCATGGGAGATAATCTGGCCTGTCCTGATATGGTGGCCGGTGCAAAATGGCTCGAACAGCTGGGATGCGATTTTATTATTCATCATATCGGATATGACGAACGACGCGGGATTGTTGCAAAAGGAGGACGTCAACCGAGTCCCATGGATCAGTTGCGCGACGTTGTTCAGGCAGTCAGCATTCCGGTGCAGGCAGTCGGTGGACTGACATTGGAACAGGCCATTGCGACCCCCAGTTACGGAGCCCCTCTTGTTGTGTTAGGGGCTCCACTCACCGTTGATGCTGATGCCTTTCGCACTGCTGACGGAGATCTCGAAGGATCACTCCGTCTGATCTGTGAGAAAATACATGCATATGGAGACGTTCGGGTCGGACAGAGTCCATTCTCCAAGGAACTTAAAGAACAAGAACTCAGCTGATATCTGTATTGCTTGGTAATTTTCTTCCGGAGCGTCCTGTGACATCGACATTAAATCGTCAATCGGCTGTTGTGAATTATGCGAATGAACGTGGTGCCGTTGAATTACGTGAGGTGAGTATTCCGGAAATTGGCCCGGAAGATGTGTTACTGGAAGTGGCCGCAGTCGGAGTATGCGGAAGTGACTTACATCAATGGACGGCGGAACACAGTTGGCCTGTGAATTATCCGGTCATTTTAGGACATGAGTTTGCAGGGGTGATTACTGCTGTTGGAGAACGTGCGGGGCCATGGGGGGTGAATGATCGTGTTGTCAGCGAAACAGCAGCGATCATTGATCCGAATAACCCTATGTCCCGGACTGGGCAATACAACCTCGATCCGACCCGTAAAGGCTTCGGCTATGGCACGAACGGAGCCATGACGAAATTTGTTAAGGTGCCTGCCCGTTGTCTGCATCGGGTTCCTGATCATCTGCCATTTGAGAAGGCCTGTCTGACTGAACCTTGTTGCGTGGCCTACAGCGCGGTTGTAATCAACGGGGACATTAAACCTGGAGACCGGGTTCTTGTTCTTGGACCGGGGCCAATCGGGTTACTCTGTGCTGCAATTGCGAAGCTGCAGGGAGCCATCGTGGGAGTGGCAGGGCTGGAGCGGGACCGTGCCCGGTTTGATGTGGTCCGTCGTTATGGTTGTGAACCGATCATTGGAGATTGTCGCGACTGGGCGTTTGCCGCCGATGGGCTCGGAGTCGACGGCGTCATCGATGCCGCCGGAGTTTCAGCAACCCTGAAAACCGCAATTGATGTTGTTCGTCCCGCCGGATGGATCAGCAAAGTCGGTTGGGGACGTGATCCCGTCGGCTTTTCACTGGATCCGCTGGTTCAGAAGAATATCCGGTTGCAAGGAAGCTTCAGTCATAACTGGCCCATCTGGGAACGCGTATTACGACTTCTGTCGACAGGATTGCTTGACCTCGATCCGGTGATCGGTGGTATCTGGCCCCTGGAGCAATGGCACGAAGCATTTGAAACAATGCACTCTGGTACGATCCCGAAAGCAATTCTTAAACCGGCACTGGACCATTAAACCGGTCCGGTCTATTTTGCCGCGATGTATGGCGATCGCCTCTATAAAGCAAAATCAATTTACACCCTATGCAGATGACTGTTAGTATGACAGAATTCATTTAGTTTTAATTTATCCATTCAATTAATGTAAATAAACATGCCTAAGCTCGCAGTCTTCCCGAAATTATATATGGATGAACTTTGCCTTCACGGAACGATGACGGTTCGGGAGTGGATCGAAAAAGCGGCATTGCTCGATGTCGACGGACTGGAAATGTACACAGGTCTGCTGGATCTTCAGGATTCATCACGCTGGTCTGAATATAAAAAGATCGCGACAGATCATGACCTTGCCATTCCGATGATGTGTGCATCTCCCGATTTTACGCACCCGGATGCAGCTTTCCGTCAGGAGCAGATTGATCGAGAGAAATGGTGCATCGACATGACTGCTGCGCTGGGAGGGCAATACTGCCGGGTTCTCTCAGGACAGCGGCGCCCGGAAGTTTCCAGGGAACATGGAATCGCATACACCGTTGAATGTATTAATGCCTGCCTGCCCTATGCGAAAGAGGCCGGGGTCACGCTTATTCTGGAAAATCATTATAAGGACAACTACTGGCAGTTCCCTGAATTTGCGCAGTACACCGACGTTTTCTGCGACCTTGTCTCACGTCTGGACGATCCAAACTTTGGCGTGAACTATGATCCCAGCAACACAATTCTGGCGGGTGAAGATCCACTTGTTCTGCTGGACCGCGTGAAAGAACGGGTTGTCACCATGCATGCCAGTGACCGGTATCTCGCGGAAGGAACGATTGAGGATCTCCGGAAAGAGGAAGATAGCGTCGGCTATGCGAAGCGGCTTCGGCATGGAGAAATCGGAAAAGGAATGAACGATTTCGACGCGATCTTCTCGACACTAAAAGGCGTTGGCTTCGACGGCTGGATCAGTATTGAAGATGGGGTTGATGGGTTTGATCAACTGGAACGAAGCGTGGCGTTCCTGCGAACGAAGTTGAACGAACACTGGGGAACCACATTTCATCGAGGCGCGGAATAACCCCCCCTGATAAAACTGACCGAGATCCGTTCGTGGAACGGAAATTTTCATGGTTTGTGGGGTTTTGTTCGCGGCTCTAACTTCGACATTCGCAGTTTTTGAGTGTGATGTGAGTGCAAAACTGGAATTGATGAAAGGGAATCAGCGCCTGATTCTTGGGGTGTATCGTGCCTTCAAGGAAGAGGATTGCTCCCATGGATGTTGCTACGAGCTTTCTCCCTGTTTTGCAAGTTTTCGCTGTCGAAATGACTCGGCCCACCTTTCGGAATCTTCTAATTCTGGTTTTCGGATGGCTGGTGGCACCTCGCAGAACGATCATCGGCATGGTCCGGGCCAATGGAACCGATCGGCATCATGCGGCCTTTCACCGGCTTTTTGCAACAGCCGTCTGGTCGGTCGATGTGGTGGGACTGGCAGTCTTTGATCTGGTCACCGCGATGATGCTGACGATCTTTCTCACAGCCGATGAGCGAAGTCGTCTGCAAGCGGAGATCAAGGTGATGGCCGAGCAGGAATCTCCGGTCAATCGGCTTCAACCACCTGAACAAAAGGCCACAAATAGCGGAATTGAAGTCGGAGAAATTCTCAGGAAGGCCAAACCTGAAGAGCAGCGTTCGATCCTGCACCACTTCATTCAGTCACTGGTGTTGACGTTCGTGAACCCTGAGGAGAAACGAGCCGACTATTCCCTGCGTCTGTTTCCGGAGGTCAGAGCAACCCATTTCCTGTCGGAAGATGGCTCCAAAAACGGGTCCGAAAACGAAAAAGGACCGTGCCAGAAACTGACAACGGTCCCAGTTTGTTAACCCCTGAGGCGAAAGTTCGCCGAGTGGGTGAAAAGGCTCCCCGAGTAGGGCTCGAACCTACGACCTACGGATTAACAGTCCGTGACGCTGTTTCGGGATGTCCGCCGTTCTGTGTTGTTGACTTTTCACAACTGTGACAGCGCTCATTTTGCCGTTTGGAATCACTTCAACGGCAGGTAGAGAAAATGAATCGTTCAGTCGAATTGTTGCGGGAACTCATTCTTGAAATCGAAGCGTTCCCGCATCTGGTCTATACCCCGGAACAGAGCAGGATTGAAGGGGCTTCGCTCGCTGAGCTGCGGTATCACATGCGGTTTCTGGATCACCTGAAATACCTTCTCGGATCGACATTCGGAGACGATCAGGCGAAGTGCCTGGGGCTCTCAAATCGGGGTCACAACGCTGCGCACCAAATCCGCGATCGCGACGGCTTTCTGGAAACCGTTGAGCAGGTCAAAGGCACCCCGAACCCGGAAATTCTGTACCGGGCCATGGAGCTGATGGGATGCTCCGGTGAATCAGGTCTGTTTCCGTTTCGCTAAACCTGATCGCCGCCAAAGTCCGGCAGCGGGTCGTATCCATTCTGGATCTCAGACAGGGCACCGTCGACAAGCAAGAGCAGCACGCGGGACATTGGAATGTCCTTTCGGGCGGCGTAATTCCGCAATGCCAGAAACTCCGGACGAGTCATCGGAACCGGAGTTCGTTTGTTACGTGGCAGTGGCTTTTCGAATTTCTTTTGCATTTTGCCTCCTGTGAAGTTGACCGAGTTCAACTGTCACAGTGCTAAATGGGCAACTCAGAAGCAGATTGTTTCCTGTCCGGCTTTTCGAAACTCACATTTTCCCCCAACTCTCAGGTGATTCATGCACAAAACCTGCACGGCGCTGCACGTTCTCTCGGCGCTGGCTTTGATCGGTGTTGGCTTCATGTTTTGCGATGCTCCCGTCGTCGCCGGTGATGAAACCGCCGTCGATTCTACCGCCGTCGTGAATGCCTGGGTGCCGATTGTCATCGGATTATTTCAGATCGGCCTGAAAATCCTCGAACTGTACGGAATAAAGATCTTTGACTTTATTAAATCACCGAACAGTGATGACGATGACGACAGTCCCCCATCACCCCTCCGACCGGTGTTCTCTCAACCCGACATCCCGTTTTCATTGGCGATCGCGGCCACGCTCTGCTTTGCGTCGGTCTCTCTTGCAGGACAACCCAGAGCCGTCATTTCCGGCCCGTCTGCGGCGGCTGCCGGTGATCAGATTCAGTTGTCTGCAAAACAGTCGATTGCCGATCTGTATCGGTGGACCGTCACCCGGCGAACCGCCGGACCGGTCCGGTTTTCTGAGTCTCCAGACCGATCGGAATTGAGCCTCAACAGCTATCCCGGCGTGTATGACGTCACTCTGATTGTGGCCAACAGCGATGGAATTGACGTGGCTCAATCGACAATCACCGTGTTCAACACGTCGGTTCCCGGGCCGTCTCCCGCTCCACCGACGCCGGTTCCGATTCCGGAACCACAACCCCAGCCGCAACCCGTTCCACCTCCCACACCATCGCCGGAACCGCAGCCAGCTCCCACTCCAACCCCGCCAACTCCTGACCCGGAACCGGTCATTCCAGACGGACGGTTTGCGATCAGCAAAGCGGTTTACGAGCGGGCGAAAGTGATCCCTCTTCCGGCCCGCTCAGTGGCGCCGAAGATGTCCGACCAGTTGGAAGCGGTGTCAGCGTCGATCAGTGCCGGAACACTCAACGGCCGCACTGTCCTGATGGTTTATGATCCGACTCCGATTCTCAATGAAGTCGCGGCCGCATTGGCGTCCACGTCCTCGGCATATCGCACAGAATGGCAACCGTTCGCCGATGACATCAACGCCGATGTGCAAAAGCTCTGGGACGCCGGAAAACTCCGTGACGATGCCGCCTTCGCCACGCTCTTCCTTGAAATCGCCGCCGGTCTCAAACCGGTGAAATAGCTCCTCTCCCGCCTGATTCCCCCTCCCCGCTCTCCACTTCCTCCCTTCAAAACATCCCCACACCATGAACAAACGCCGCTTTCTTATTCCGGCATTGCTCGCGCTGATTGCGTCCGCCCTGGTCGCCTCTTCGCAGGTGAAAACCTATTCCGACGATGCCGTCACGCAACCGGAAAACCGGTTCGGACTTGTCGAGTATGAGCGTGACGACGTGGCTTACATGTCCGTCCCGCCGCTGCAGCTCGACGGGATGCCTGCCGGTGCTTCCAGTGCCGGTTCCAGAGTCTTTCTCTGGGACATCGTCAAACAGGTCAATGGCGGGGAAAACCTGCCGACGCTACGACAGGAAACGGGAGACTGTACCGCCTTCGCAACCACCGGCGGGATTCACTACCTTCAGGCGATCGATATCGCCGAAGGGTCACGAAATGAATTTCAGGAAATTCATCCGTCGTTTATCTATGGCGTCTCCCGCACAGCGCCGGACATCGGCAATAAACGTTTGGGCCGCTCGTCCGGGGCCGTTGGTCAATGGTCGGTTGAAGCCCCCAAGGTCTACGGAGCGTTGCCGAAATCGGCTCCGGGGGTTCCTCCCTACTCCGGTCGGCTCTCGGATCAATGGGGGTATTCCGGCGTTCCGAAAGCCCTGTTCGAATTCGCCGAAAAATACAAGATCGGGAGTTACGCTCGCTGCCCGAATTATGAATCGATCCGGGATGCGATCGCTTCGAAGTATCCCGTCGTGATTGCGAGCAATCAGGGATTCCGGATGCAACCGTCCGAACATGCCTCACGCATGTTCGGAACGGCTGCCGGATCATGGGCGCATCAAATGGTGTTCATCGGTGTCGACGACACGGTCCGTTGTCCCGATGGTTCCACCGGTGCCCTGTATCTGCTCAATAGTTGGGGTTCAGGAGCGCATGGCGAGCCGCTCAATGGCGAGCCGCTCGGCGGGTTCTGGGTCAGTCGTCGCGTTGCGGATCGCATGTCCGGCAGCGGCGAAGCCTACGCTCTGTCCAACTTCAGCGGCTTTCCCTATCGACCTGCCAATATCCGCATTTTCGGCAGCAGTTCCGAACCGCAGAAACTGATTGCCTGTTCCTCCCCTCCACCGGGGGTGAAATACCTCTCTGAATACGTCGGCATCGAACGCCGTCACACCAGCTACGCCGCCCTCGGTGTGCTGATCAGTGCCGTACTTTGTGCCATTCCCAGACCACGCAGGAAATCGGGGATCAGCCGCAACATGACGGCATAACACCCCGGCTGGCCTGATTTCAGGCCAGCGAAGATCAGGAGACGAGACACCATGAGATTGCTTGCCACGGTTCTAACCCTTTTGGTTCTGTACGCCGCCACTGCTCAGGCAGAGCCGGTGAAAATGCAGATTTTCCAGACCGCAACCGCTCCGGCACCACTCATGGTGTCTCTGTTCTCCGCAAGCACACCAGAGGATTCCGCAACGGAACGGGTGAGTTTGAAAGTCGATCTGTTTGCCCATGCCCCCCCGGTCGTCACTCCGTCAGCCGGTGAACAGGAAGTCAAATCGGCATTGCCCGCCGTGCCAGTCTCCCCACCCCCGGCCGCGACCAGCACTGTGGGAACATGCGTGAACGGCCGTTGTTATTACACGCCAACCAGATACACCCGCCTCCCGTTTCGATATCGGAGATAAACATGGGAGGTCTCGGCAAGGCATTCACAGAGGCTTTTTTCGCGGTTCTGGTAACAACAGTGTTCACCGGGTCCGCAGTGGTCACGGGGTTCGCAGTTGGTTTTATCCTGACAACGATTGCCCTCGGGGGTTGTATTCACGTGTCTATTACTTGGTAAGCCCCATCATGAAAGATTCCTTCCCGGTCCGGCCCGTTGTTCGCTCATTTCGGCAATTGAACGAGGCAACTGCTTTGATCGTTCGGCTGAGACAGAAGCAACGCGCGGCCGAGACCGGGCTGGAATCGCTCCTGAATGAAACTAAACGGAATTATGTCTCTCACTTCATGACGGAAACGAATCATGGTTCTGTGGCGATATCGGAGAGACTCAAACAACTGGAAGCTGCGGTTTCAAGGTTCTGCGAAAAGGAAGGAACGCATAACCCCGTCCAGCAGATCGAAACCCCAACCGCCCGACTCTCCCCCTTCGTTGCCGCCGGAAGCATTGAGTTCCGGGACGGATACACCCGACGAACTGCAGCCCAATCCTATGCCTCCAAAGAAGGATTCCGGGAAGCCATCAATCGGGTCCTCAAACGATACGGATTGCTCGGACGCATCGTGATGATGCCGGAACTCGACTGGGATGGATTGAAACAGGGGTTGCGTGAAGGAAGTCTCACGCCGGAACAAATTGAACCGCTGGGCATGATCTGGACCGGCGGGAAGAAAACGAAAATCGTCAGCAGGCGGAAAGTATAACCATGTCGATCACCTCTCGAATTTCACTTGTCTGTTTCTGGATTTCTCTGGTCTCTGTTCTGCTGGGGGGACTGTTCGGACTCGCTGGAATCTGGTTTCCGGCGGTGTTCAATGATGAATTTATGGGGCGCTGTTTTCTGTCAGGGGTTGTTCTGGTGGCCACCTCAATGGCCGTGTCTGGAATCGCAACCACCTGGTTCAAACCAGAGACGCCGAAATCACCGTTTGCCGGACCCATCGGCAGTAGAAAGAAACCATCACAATGAGAGTCCACGAACTCGCCAAGGAATTGAATATCCCCTCAAAAGAGGTTCTTTCAGTTGCGGAGTCTGCCGGGATCAAAGTGACGTCCGCATCCAGCAAACTGACGGATCCGGAACTGATCATTCTCCGGAAAGTGATCAGCAAAACGGCGGAGCTGCAGGCGGATGTTCCAAAGCCACGTCTCGTCATCGTGGATGATCCCACCGCTCCGACCACGGCGGAACAGTCTGCACAACGTCAGGAAATCATCGGTTCGACTGTGATCACTCCGGGAGACCTGGCACAAACCATTCTGCAGACGGAACCGGACTTCAAACCGGACGGACCCTTCACCGGCAAAATGGTGATGCCGCCACGGCTCTACAAATACGCACGGAGCCGTCAGCTAACACTGCAGGCCGCAATCGAAGCCTGCGACGAACTCGGAATTCCCAATCCCCGCGACTTCATGGAGCTGGATCAGGAACGCATTCTGAAACTGGACGCCCATTTCATTTCGAAAATCCCCTTCTGAATCCTGACCCCTGGCCCCTGTATCCTCCCTTCCCCCTTTCCCTTTCCTGAGAGTGCTTTCCCTTCCCTCCTCGCGCCGGTTGTTCTGACCGGCGTTCCTCCCCCCGTGCGCCTATCATGAGACTCGACCGTGACAATCCGCCGCAAAAAATCCCCCTCCCGGACGATGCCCGGCAGCTCTGGCCGTACCTCGTCGACGAAATCTGTGAACGTGGATTCTCCGAAAGAGTCCCGCCCCACCGGCTTGCAATCTACTGCCAGCTCTTCGCGCAGTACCAAAGGGTCACGCGAAAAATTAATCAAATCAACGAAGGCGAAGACGGACAAATCAAAAAGACCATGTCCAAGTTCGGAGAAAGCGAAGACATCTCCGCCGCCGCGCTCCAGCAAGGAAAGCTCCTGCAACTCCTCAAGTCGTTCGACAAGGAGTTCGGGTTCCTCGAAGAACGGATCGAAGAAGACGGCTTCGAAGCCATCCGTAAAAAGGTCGACGCCCGCATGGCTCAGAGTGCTGGCAAAAACGGAAAGTGACCGGGAGTTCCTTGCTGACATCTGCAGCCGTTCCGGCGATCCCCTGAACGTCGAGATTGATGCGTTTGTTGATTCCTGTACCGCCGATGAACTGATCCGGTTCCGGGAGCTGCTACAGCAGGCTGCGCCCTCCGTACGGAGAGCGGCGCGCAGTTCCAGCGCGGCCGAATCGTATGAACGTCATCGGGACCGATCTGCCAAGCGAGAACGAAAGCAATCCCTTTCGTCGAGAGACATCGGAGACATCCCACCCGTGGTGGATCCGCAACTGAAAGCGGAATGCGAATTCGACCTGAAACGTTATCTGGAGAACTACCACGACGAATGGTTTTCTCTGGACTGGTCTGACGATCATCTGCGGATCATCGCCAAGATTGAAGCGACAGTCTTGCTGGGACTGACGCAGGCGATCGCGATGCCCCGCGGTTCCGGCAAGTCGACCATTTGCGTCGGGGCCATCATCTGGAGTGCGAACTACGGGCACCATCTGTTTCAGATGCTCGTTCATGCCAATTCCGGCAAGGCGGAAAATGCTCTCGACATCATCCGTTTCGTCTATGAAACGAATACGGCCTTGTATCAGGACTTTCCGGAAATCTGCTATCCCGTCCGTGCGCTGCAACGGATTGCGAACCGGGCCAAAGGTCAGATGTACCATGGCGAGCCGACCTATCTGCAATGGTCGGGAGACCGGATCATTCTTCCGGTGATTCCCGGCGCGAAATCCTCCGGTTGCGTCATCATGTCGGCCGGCCTGCAGGAAGCGGTCCGAGGTGCCGTGATGGTTCATCCGGCAACCGGTCTGCTGATTCGTCCATCTCTCGCTCTGGTCGACGATCCGCAGACGCGCGAATCGGCCATGTCGGAACTGCAGAGTCAGCAGCGTCTCGACATCATCACCGCCGACCTGATGGGCTGTGCCGGTCCGGGAATGCAGCTCGCCGTGTTGCTCGTCTGTACGGTGATCGCCCCAGGTGATCTTGCGGACATGATTCTCGACCCGGAACGGTTCCCGGAATGGTCTCCTGAACGATGCCGCCTGATTTCCGAAATGCCGGAGAACCTTGACATCTGGCATGACGAATACGACCAGATCCGGAGACGATGCGCAAAGCGGATCAAAGACGAAGGAATCCGGAATCTCGCGGAAGGCTATCAGGAACTGACAGACTTCTACCTGCAGAACAGGAAGAAGCTCGACCAGAATGGGAAAGCCTCGTGGGAAGCGCGGAAACTTCCTCACGACGTCTCCGCGCTGCAGCACGGAATGAACATCTATCTCTCGAATCCCGGGGCTTTCTGGTCGGAATACCAGAACGATCCAATCAAGGCGATTGAGTCAGATGGCGTCCTGCTGGAGCCGGAAGATATCAGCCGGAAAGTCTCCGGATTCGCACGCCTGCAGATCCCCACCGACTGCCAGTACCTCACCAGCGGAATCGACGTTCAGAAACGGATTCTCTACTACACCGTCGTCGCCTGGTCTCCGAGTTTCACCGGGTACATAATCAATCGGGGGACATTCCCTCAACAGCCTCCCGGCTACTTCTCCGGCCGCAAGCCCCGGAACACCCTGCAGCACATGTTTCCGGATCAGACTCCGGAAGGGGCTGTTCTCGAAGGTCTGATGATCCTGTTGCGGATGCTTTTCACCGAACCGTATCGACGGGTCGACGGCCTGAAAATGAATCTGGATTTGTGTCTGCCGGATCGTGGCTGGCTTCCGAACATCGTCGATCGAGCCGCCGAAACGAGTGAGTTTTCCGGCAACATTCTCCCCTGTAACGGTCGCAAAATTGGGCCAGACGAAACGCCACTGTCACAGTGCCGACCAAGAGAGGGGGAGTTCATCGGAGACGAATGGACCCTGCCCGCTCCCAAAGGGGAAGAGATTCGACGCTGCCAGCTCGACAGTTACCACTGGAAGGATTTCACGCTGCAGCGTCTGGCCACTCCGATCGGCCAGCGCGGCTGCCTGTCACTGTACGGTCAGCAGCAGGGCCAGCGTTTCACGGAAGATCATGACTTCTACGCCGAACATCTCACCTCGGAATACTACATGCCGCAATCCGGTCGGCGGCTGGTCAATATGTGGAAACCGAAACCGGGCCGCTCGGAAAATCACTGGTGGGACACGCTGGTCTATGCCGCCGTTGCCGCTTCCGTGAAAGGTGCCAGTGCCATCGGGTTCCCGCTGATTCAGATCGGGAAAGCGAAAGGAAGAAATTCCAGAAAAGTGACCTATCTGGATCAGCAATCCGCTTGACCCTCCCTCACTGTCACAGTTCGGATGACCACATGAACGAAGAACAGATCAACGAACAGATTGCGAACATCGATTCCATTCTGGCCTCCGGAACCACGTCGGCCAGCTCGGACGGTGAATCTGTGAGTTGGGACTTCGAAGAGTTACGACGACGTCGGTCGGAGCTGCTGGCTCTGAAATACCGCCAACGTTACCGGCAGCGCCGCGTCCGCACGATCAACATCTCCCGCGCCTTTTAGTCCCTCCTGAATGTCCCCACCCAATCACCTCGAGCGCATGCTATTCAGCGAGTACGATGCGACCCGTCCGACGACGCGCCGCAAAGTGCCGGTGTCCGACCTGCGCAACGAGGATTACATTCTGGAAGGTCACGGACGGGACACGCTGATCACGTCGTCCCGGGACATGCGCCGCAATTATGCGATTGCGGCCGCTGCTGTTCGTTTGCATCTTGATTTCGTTTCGGATTTCCGGTTTCACGCGAAAACGCACGACAAGAGCTTCAACGAACGCCTGTCGAAGCACATCACAGGTTGGCAGCACAAAAAACGTTGCCATGTTGCTCGGCGTCATCCCTTGCGCCGACTTCTGAGAATGCAGGAAGCCTGTCGAACGCTCGACGGTGATATCTTGTTTGAAAAGATGCGGAACGGGTCAATCAATCTCATTCGAAGTGACCGACTTCGCTCGCCTCACGGGTTCGACGGGAAAGGTTGGATCAATGGAGTGAAGGTTCACCCCGTCACGGGTGAGCTGATGGAGTTCCACGTCTGCAAACGTACGAAATCCGGATCGTTCGTCAAAGACAAAGTGATTCCGGCCAAGAACGCCATTCTGCATGGTTACTTCGATGACCCAGAACAGATTCGGGGAGTTTCTCCACTTTCCACCGCTATCAACAATTTCCGCGACACCTACGAAGGGATTGAATACGCCCTGGCTCGATTGAAGATTGAGCAGCTCATCGGTTACGCCATCACCAACGTCAAGGCCACCACCTCCGGCAATCCTTTTGCGGGAAACCGTCAGTTTGAAGAACGTGTCTTCCCTGAAAAATCTCCTGAAGAACTGGAGGAAATCTGGAAGCGGGAAGAGGAAGAAGAAGCCCGAAAAGGCATCGTCGATTACAATCAGGGTGTTTATCAGTTTGAACTGAGAGACGGCGAAGACATCAAGAACGTTGGCGGCAACATGCCGAGTTCCAACGCGCAGGCTTTTCTGATGGTCTGCATTCAGATTGCCCTGAAGGCTCTGGATATTCCGTACTGCTTTTATTCGGAAGACTTCACAAACTATTCCGGGATGCAGGTCGCGTTGCAGCTCTACAAACGCAGCACGAAACACAAACAACGCGACAACGCGGAAATGCTGGCCGATCTGACGGAATGGACCATCCGCCGCCTCGTCATTGAACGGCAGTTGGAACTCCCACGCGGCTGGCGAATCGACGATCTGGAATGGCAATGGGTTCCCTGTGGAATTCCGCCGTGGGATCGCACGCAGGAGGTCACTGGCGTCCTGATGGCCATGTCGGCCGGATTGCTCACTCCTCAGGAAGTCTGTCTCGAATTCGGTCCCAACACGTTCGAAGAGAACGTCGGTGCGCTGAAAGAAGCGGCCACCCTCTGGAAATCAGAACTGGGAGATCTGGGGATTCCGTTCGGCTTCATGCAATTCCCCGGGCAAACGAATGTCGGCAACCAGACAGACAACCAGTCCAACAGGAAAGCGGTGAAATGACACTCGCCATCATGAACGAACCGGAGACGGACACCGATCTCCGTGAAATCCCGGAAGTCTTTTCGATCGACGTACCGTTTCAGTTCGCCGAGACCGATGGCGATGCGGACACCGTACCTTTTGAGCTGCACGCCCGCAGCTCTCAGGGGGTGCCGGATTACTATTACGGAGCGATCTATCACGATTTCTCCGGCATGACCCACAAAGAGACCATTCCCGTTGACTACAAGCACGGTGTGGAAATCGGCGTCGGTGACAAGTTTGAAATCCGTCCCGATGGTCTGCACATCTTCGGGAATCTGGTTCGCACGGCTCCCGGTGACACCGTCGATCGTATTCGCAAGCTGAAGGCGAATAACGTCCCCTATGAAGCTTCGATCGACTTCCGGGGCTATGCCCAATACGAGGAAGTGCCGCGTGGAAACGTGGCCCAAGTGAACGGGCAACAGATCAGCGGCCCGGCTCTGATCGTTCGAAAATGGACACTCCGCGGCGTCGCGATCTGTACGCAGGGACGGGACAAGAACACGAATTCACAATTTTCCGAAGGCCGAGACCATCGGCCCCAAACCGTTGAAATCTTTTCCGAAGGGAAACCGATGACCAAAGCCACGATGACCGGCAAAGCGGGAAGCACTTCCGCCAACACCACACCGGCAACCACTGTCCCGCAGACGATGACTGAGAACAACAACCCGGGGGAAACCACTCCCGGCAACACCACGCCAGCCGTCTCGCAACAGATGACCGAACCGGTTGATCCCCTCAAACAGTTTGCCGAACAGCGGACCAAGTTCGTCGAACGGTTCGGAGCCGAGAAGGGAACCGAGTACCTGGCTGCCGGTCAGACTTACGAGGCAAGTCTGGAACTGCATGTCACTCACCTGCAGACCCAGTTGTCTGAGAAAGGCAAAGAGATCGAGCAGCTTTCGGAGCGTCTGAACAGTCTGCACACCGGTGAAGAGGTTCCGTCCCAGCTCTCCGAGACTCCGGACGAAGGGGATAAGTCCGGCGCCAAAGACCTCGATCCCCGCTTCGCTGCGAAAGGAGGAATCGGTCAGTTCGCCGCATCGATTCAGTTTGCCAAATAGTGAATAAGAGGAGTTAGGAATTAGGAGGTAGGAATTAGCAAATCTCCCCCCCCCGCCCCTCTTCCCTAACTCCTGATTCCTGCCTCCTACCCCCTCTCTTTCTCCACTCTTCCCCCTCCCGAGGTTCTCTCATGTCTCAATTCATCCGTGAAGGTTTCTCTGAACAATGGGTTCAGGACCGTCTGACTCTGCTTGATATCGCCATTCTCTCCGGTGGTGAAGGTCTGGCCTATCTGATTGATGAAACGACCAGACATTGCCCCGAATTCCAGATCTTTCCCGCCAAGACACTCAAGGGAACCAGCTATAAGCAACTGGTTCGCATTGAACTTCCGAAAGTCGGATTCCGACACGCCAACGAAGGGGCCGTTCGTGGCAAAGGGAAGCATGAAAACCGACGCTATGAGTGCCACATCTTTGACCCACGCTGGGAAGCCGACAAAGCCGTCGCCGACGCTCATGAAGACGGCCGCGAAGTGGTCATTGCCGATGCGGCCGAGGGTGTTATGCTGGCCAGCTTCCAGCACATGGGGGGCGTGTTCTATTACGGCACCATTCACGACCCGAAATCCTGTGCGGGCTTGCTGGAAATCTTCGACACGAAGATGGAAGTCGACGCGACGGGAACGACCGACGCGCAGAAGTCCTCCGTCTGGGGAATTCATGCGTCCCGCGATCAGGTGCAATGGTTGCTCGGAGCCGGTGGAAAATTCGGCATGTCTGCCGTCCGGGAGCAGGACGTACTCGACGCAGGTGGCAGCGCATACGTCGCCTATGTGCAGGGACTTCTCGCACACCTCGGAATCGGGATCCGTGACCTGCGTTCGGTCGGACGGATTAAAAACCTGACCAGCCAGACAGACAAGAAGCTGACGGAAGATCACTTCAAAGAACTATGGGCGAAGTTCCAGAACGGAGCGAAACCAACAGTGTGGCTGCTCAATTCCACGCAACACATGCACTACTGGAACTCCCTGAAAACGGAGCATGATCCGAATCCGCCAATGCCGACCAGTGCATTGAACATTCCGTTCGTGATCACCGATTCCATCGTCGACGGTCACGACGGAGAAAAACAGTAATCGTACACCCTTTCCGTTGTTTGCCGCGCCGGTCCACTTTGGATCGGCGCGGGCTTTCTCTCTCCTGATTTCAATTCCCTCCCTTCGGAGAACTCATCATGCCTCCCATCCTCAAGCGGCGTGACGCCGCTCTCAAGATTTCCCAGCCGCTTCCCGGCGCGGCATCGACAACGGTCAACTCCCTTCCGATTGACCTGCAGAAAACCGCCAACGGCAACATGCTCGCCCTATTCGAAGTGGAAGTTGCGGCCCCGGACGTCAACACCACAATGAACCCCGACACCCGGACTCAGACCTATAGTCTGATCACCGGCAACGCCCTCGACGCCAACGGCAAGATCGACAGTCCGACCGTTCTGATGGCCAGCGTGATCGTGCAAACCGGAGCGGACGGGGCCGGTGCCCCGGCATCCGTGTTCCGCTGCCGACTGCCGGAACATGTCGGGCGTTATGTGGCACTCCGGATCGTCTCCGGAGCGTCCACAACGAACGCCTCCGCCGTTTCCGCCACGCTCGATCTGCTGTTCTAGAAACGCGGTCAGAGGTCCGGAATTCCCTGCTGAATCTTGACCTCTGACCCCTGAATCCTTCCTGACCGGCCGGGGCATCCCTTCCTGTCTCATCCCCTCCGAGACGGCCCCGCCGGTTTTCTGATCCCTGTTCCATTCACTCCGATCTCTATGAAATGGTTCCGTCCACGTCTGAATAACTTGCCGCATCTGGTCGCCTTGCTGGACGCCCTGGAAGCGGCCGGAACCGCGTCGACACTGATGGCGGACCACGTCGGGGAAGAGAATCCGCACGCTCAATATGCTTTCTCATCGTCTCTTGAAGCTCTGGAACTGATCGTCTCCGGCAAGCTCGACGCCGGTTCGACAACGGCATCCATCAGCGACTCACTCAACCGCCGTTATGTGACGGATGCTCAGTTATCTGTGTTAGGTTTAACGTCCGGGGTGAATACTGGCGATCAGGATTTATCAGGGTATTCGGTCGTTGGTCATGGTCACACGATTTCTGACATCACCGATCTGACGAGTACGCTCGCTGCAAAAGCCGACCTGATCAACGGATTCGTGCCTTCGTCGCAGATGCCTGCGCGTGTCATGACGAATGTGTATACCGTCACATCTGAAGAGGACATGCTGGAACTGGAAGCCCAGGAGGGGGATGTTGCGATCCGCACTGACATTTCCACCAGCTTCATGCACAACGGCGGAACATCCGGCACCGCCGCTGATTGGTCTGAGCTGATCTCTCCGACTGACGCCGTGACGTCAGTGAACGGACTGATCGGCAATATCGTTCTGGGCTACAGTGACGTCGGAGCTGCAGCAGCTTCTCACAATCACTCAATCGCGGACGTGACCGGTCTGGCGTCTGCTCTTTCTGCCCTGGAGACACTGATTGACGAACTCGGCATTGCCGACATCGCCGGGCTGACTGATGCTCTCGCAGGTAAGGCTGCGGCAGTGCATTCTCATGTGATCAGCGACACGACGGGATTGCAGGGGGCTCTAGACGGCAAGGCAGGTTTGTCGGC
>Ga0182745_1001977_pt1 | contig 18914 bp, 23 predicted proteins | sample eDN3rd30CKraftBY_FD_128523 | JGI IMG/M metagenome (GOLD analysis project Ga0182745, IMG submission 128523) | Enriched backyard soil microbial communities from Emeryville, California, USA - eDNA 3rd pass 30_C Kraft BY (version 2) (version 2) | ecosystem: Environmental > Terrestrial > Soil >...
TTTAACAATTCGTCAGCTCTATCAGCGAACTGCTGGTGGAAGAGGTCATCGAGAAATTATCGGTACCCCTTACAAATAGTGGACCAGCTTCAAGAATGGTTTGAAAATGAAGCAGCAGATGGATTTAATATTATGCCCCCAGTATTTCCATCTGGCTTAGACGATTTTGTTGAGCATGTGATTCCTGAGCTTCAAAAACGCGGACTATTCCGAACAGAATATGAAGGGACGACATTGAGAGAAAACCTAGGTCTAACATCACCGGTGAATCAATTTGGAAAAGTAACTTTGCAATAATTCTTACTAAAAAAATAAGAAAAGAGGGTTTTGTAATGGCAAAAAAACAAATGAAATTAGGTGCATTTATTAATTTACCAGGTCAGCATGTGGCGAGCTGGCGATACGAAGGAACAGAGTCGGACCGCTTTTTAGAATTAGATTATTTAGTCGAGCTAGCGAAGATTGCGGAGCGCGGGAAGTTTGACACGATTTTCTTTGCCGATGTATTTGGCACACCAATTGCAGAAAATTCACCATCTGGCATTAAACTAGATCCGTTAATTATTATTGCTGCACTAGCGGCCGTTACGAAAAAAATCGGGTTAACCGCTACTTTAACAACGACCTACAATGAGCCTTTCCAAGTAGCTCGCAGATTTGCTGCAATTGACCATTTGTCAGGTGGTCGAGCAGCTTGGAATGTTGTAACTTCGAACAATAATTTTGAATCCCTATTATTTGGGAAGGAAAAGCATTTAGCTCATGCAGAGCGATATGAACGTGCCGAAGAATTTTTAGAAGTGGTGAAAAAACTATGGTTCTCCATTGATCGGGATGCGCTAGTAATTGATAAAGAAAGGGGTCAATTTTTAAGGAGCGAAAAAGTAAACCCAGTGAATCACGCAGGCAAATGGTTTAAGGTGCAAGGAACTTTGGATGCCCCTTCAACCCCACAGGGACATCCGGTTATTGTGCAGGCAGGTTCATCAGAAGCTGGGAAGGAATTAGCTGCAAAATCTGCAGAAGTTATCTTTACAGCATGGCAAACACTAGAGGATGCACAAAAATTCTATCGTGATGTGAAAGGACGCCTAGCAAAATATGGTCGTAAGAATGAGGATTTGAAAATCATGCCGGGAGTTTTCATAACGGTAGCTAAAACGGAAGAAGAAGCAATCTCAAAAAGAAAGCAGTTAAATGGCTATATTTTGCCTGAAACTGGGCTTGCTTATTTAACGGCATTTTTAGGAATTGATGTTAGAGGGTATGACCCGAATGATCCAATCCCTCAAGAAAATGCTGAAATTGAAGATAAAACGAATCCGCAAATCCGTGCAAGCATTGTAAGAGGAATTGCAGAGCGAGAGAATTTAAAAACATTGCGTGAATTGTATGAGCATATTGCTGGAGCACGCGGGCATCGTGAAATTGTTGGCACACCTGAACAAATTGCCGATCAACTAGAAGAGTGGTTCTTAAATGACGGGGCAGATGGATTCAATATAATGCCGCCTACTTTCCCAGAAGGATTCAAGGATATTGTTGAGTTGGTAATCCCTGAATTGCAAAGACGCGGTTTGTTCCGTACCGAATATGAAGGAAATACTTTAAGAGAAAATCTAGGATTAGCGGTACCACAAAATCCAAATACGAGACAATCACAAAATGTATAAACAAGAGGAGAAAAAAGACATGACAAAGATAAGGAAATTTACTTCACTCATTCTGGCTACCGGTCTGGTAGGAAGTCTTTTGGCAGGCTGCTCATCAAGTGACGGGGGTGCTTCTGCTAAAGAAGGCGAAGATAAAGTATTGCAATATCAAGGGACTCCAAGTGCTGTAAGTTACCCTGAATTAGCTGCTGATTTAGGGTATCTTGGTGATTTAACGCTAGAGGATATCGGGTCTGGTTCAGGTGGTCCAGAAAGTATTCAATTGACGGGTACTGGTGAAATCGACTTTGGTTCAGCATTTAATGGAGCAATCGTAAAGGCTGTTTCAAAAGGGGCAAAGCTAAAGTCAGTGGTTGGATCTTATGGTAGTGATGAAAACACGTATATGGGTGTCTATGTATTGGCGGATTCGGGTATAAAGTCTGCGAAAGATTTAATAGGAAAGAAAATCGGCGTGAATACATTAGGGGCACACGCAGAATTTGTTATTAAAGACTATTTGCGTCAAAACGGCTTAACGGAAGATGAAATTGCAGAAGTGCAGCTTGTTACAATTCCTAGTTCCAACGCAGAGCAATCTTTAAGAAATGAACAGCTAGAAGCAGTTCAGCTTAGTGGAATAGCTAGAGATTTGGCTATAGAGCGTGGAAATGTTGCAGAATTATTTAGAGACATTGATGTGTTTGGTGGGGAATTTACTGCGGGAGATTATTTCTTCTCTGAACAATACATTAAAGAAAATCCAACAACTGTGAAGACATTTACAGAGGGGGTTGCCAAAGCCATTGAATGGGCACAAACAACACCGGCCGAAGAAGTCATTGAACGCTTTGAAAAAATTATTGAAGCTCGTGATGGCGATCAGACAACGGATTACGTGAAGTTTTGGAAAAGTGCAGGGATCGCTGAAAAAGGCGGCGTAATAACGGATTCAGAATACAGTGTATGGATTGATTGGCTCATAAAAAATGGTGAGTTAAAAGAAGGCGATATTTCTCCAGAAGATCTATATACCAATGAATTTAACCCGTATGAGAAATAATCGTGGGTAAATTTTTTACTTAATAAAATCTGCTTTAAAAAGTAATCTATCAGATTATAAAAAGTTTGGATTTTTCCAAAAATTATATTGACTTTCCGTTTCGAGATGGTAAACTATTCTTATAAGATAAGTTGGTTTTAATTATTCTTACAAATGAAGTTAAAACTAACCGGTAATTACAACTTTATAATTAATAGCTGATTAGACTACTAAAGGCTGCATCTTTCTACTAGGGAAGATGTAGCCTTTTCTTTTGTTTAATCTGACTTTTATTCAAAAGGAGAGAGGGCAAATGGTTCAAGCTGTCATTATTAATGGAAATCATAAGAAAGCATCACGATTAACAGGTATTCATCAATATGTAGAGGATTACTTAGAAGAGGCGGAAATTTCATCGGCTTCAATCTTTGTGCATGAGCTGCCAGCAGAAGATTTAATAACTGCCAATTTCGCCAGCACAGAAATTGCAAAAGCAAACAAAAAAGTAGCGGATGCAGAAATTGTATTTATTCTTACACCAATTTTTAAAGCATCCTATACGGGCATATTGAAAACTTATTTAGATTTAATCCCCCAAAAAGGGCTAGAGAACAAAAAAATTGTACCGATTGCTATTGGAGGCTCCATTGGTCATTTACTAGCTGTTGAGTATGCCCTAAAGCCAGTATTATCAGTACTGGGAGCTACGGAAATTTTTAATACCGTCTTTGTCCTTGATCAACAAGTGGAGAGATTGGAAAATGGCGATTATAAAATTCAAGAAGATGTCCTAGAGCGTTTAAACAATGAACTTCAAAAATTTCAAACACATTTAATAAAATAAGAAAAAATTTTTCTTTAAAACATAGTAATCTAATTGGTTTACTTTTAATAAAATAGTTTTAAGTGATTACATTTCTGAGGAAGGAAGATGAGTATGAGCAAAAAACATGAAAACGTACAATTAGTATTAAAAAATATCGAGAAGATGCTGACAACGATGAGTTACGGTTCAATTACGCTTGTTGTACATGAGGACAGCGTAGTACAAATCGAAAAAAGCGAAAAAATCCGCTTAAATAAATAAAGCATCTCCTTGCTGCAAAAAAGTTCGATTACGTTCCCCCGCGTAATCGGACTTTTTTTAACAAACAATGTAAAAGTATAACTGAGCTAAAATGTGACCTTATTAGGAAACAATAAAACACATTTTTTCGCACTTAAAAGAGTTCTTATATAATGACAAAGTAAATTCCGTGAACTCCATTAGCCCAGCTGTGTTTTTCCTCGTTAAATCGTTTATACTTTAAAAGAGAATACATGGAACATACATAAAGAAAAAGAAAATAAGGTAAAATAGAGGAATAGAATATGATAAAAATTGGTTTGACTGGATGGGGAGATCACCCTACGATTTATCGTACAAATTCAACTAAACGAGATAAACTTTTTGACTACAGCAGTCACTTTCCGATTGTGGAATTAGATACGTCCTTTTATGCGATTCCTTCTGAGCACAATATCGAAAAATGGGTGAGTGAAACACCGGACTCCTTCCGATTTGTCGTTAAGGCATACCAAGGGATGACGGGGCATTTAAGAGATGACAATCCATATGAATCGCGAAATGACATGTTTGAGGCATTCAGGAAATGTGCGAGTGCTTTTCAAAATGCCAACAAATTAGCAATGATTCTAGTACAGTTTCCACCTTGGTTTGACTGTTCGATAAAAAATGTGAACTACATCCGATATGTAAAACAACAGCTAAGCGACTTTCCGATTGCCATCGAATTTCGCAACAGAACTTGGTATAGTGCGGAACGAAAACAGGAAACCATTCAATTTTTAAAACAACAAGGGTACATCCATACGGTTTGCGACGAGCCTCAAGCTGGTGTAGGTTCAGTACCTTTTGTTCTCGAAGTTACGAATGACTTGGCGCTTGTAAGAATTCATGGACGCAATATCTATGGATGGCGCAATTCTGGATCGACAGAAAATTGGCGAGAAGTACGCTTTCTTTACGATTATAACGAAGAAGAGCTAAGTGATTTAGCGCAGAAAATAAAAAATCTCGAGCAGCTTTGTAATGAGGTATATGTTCTTTTCAATAATAATTCCGGACACCATGCAGCTGATAATGCGAAGACTTTACAACGAATGCTGAATATTGATTTTGACGGCCTTTCTCCAAAGCAGCTTGATTTATTTGGGGGAGAATTTTAATGGAATATTTATTATTAGCAATCATCGCACTAGCATCTGGTACACTAGGTTCTCTTGTAGGATTAGGTGGCGGGGTTGTGTTAATCCCTGCAACTTTGTTCGTCGGCATTAATCTGGGGTATTTTCCAGACATCACGCCTCAAAGAGTTGTTGGTTTATCGGTCGTGATGATGATTTTTATCGGACTTTCTTCGACGATTTCCTATATGAAAAACAAGCAGGTGGATTTTAAAAGCGGCTTAATCTTTTTCGTTGGAAGTATACCTGGTACGATGTTGGGGGCTTGGTTAAATAAAGGATTAGATTTACCCTCTTTTAATCTCTATTTTGGAGTGTTTTTAGTATTTTTATCCATCCTATTATTTGTTCGGGATAAGTTAAAGTCGATTCAGTGGTTTGTAGAGCATGGGAGGAAGACCCATTTTACCGATCAAGAGGGGAACGAATTCGTCTATGGCTATCCCATTTGGTTTGCGATTTTGTTCACCTTTGTAGTTGGGATGGTGTCTGGGCTATTTGGAATTGGTGGAGGTTCATTACTCGTACCAGCTATGGTTCTATTATTCCTTTTTCCACCCCATGTGGCAGTGGCAACGTCGATGTTTATGGTGTTTTTATCCTCCATCGTGAATTCTGCCAGTCATATTTTTTTAGGGAATGTCCCTTGGATTTACACAGTTCCCGTTATTATTGGCGCATACATTGGGGCAAAGGTAGGGGCTAGCCTAAACAAGCGTATGCAATCTAAAACCGTTGTCCGCATATTGCAAATTGCGATGTTCTTGATAGGAATCCGCTCGATCATCGAAGGACTATTTTAATGACTTAACTATGGAAAGCTGTACTATTTTGAAAGGTGGTGACCCTTTTGCTTGAGAAAATTCATCTATTTCACACCAACGATATACATAGTCATTTTGAATATTGGCAAAGAATGCACAGCTTTATTCAGACACAGCGTACGGAATTTGCAAAATTAGGGGAGCCCAGCTTTTTATTTGATATAGGAGATCATATTGACCGTTCGAATATCTATACGGAGGCAACATTAGGGAAGGGCAATGTCGAATTATTGAACGAAGCGCAATACGATGTGGTGACAATTGGCAATAATGAGGGCATTACGCTTTCTTACAATGAATTGCATACTCTTTATGACAATGCAAACTTTGAAGTAGTTGTCGGCAATATTGAGCCGATTAAGGGGATTAAACCCAAATGGTTAAAGCCCTATACCATTTTAAAAACGAAATATGGCACAACAATTGGCGTTATTGGGGCTACGGCGATGTTTGAAGTGTTTTATAAGGAGTTAAATTGGCATATTACTGAACCAAGAGCAGTATTTGTACAACTAGCAAACCAGTTAAAAGAACAGGTGGATATTGTTGTTTGCTTATCACATATGGGCATTACTGAAGATGAACTATTAGCCAATGAATGTCCTAATATCGATGTGATATTTGGTGCGCATACCCATCATTTGTTTGAAGAAGGAAAACTCGTCAATAATGTGATGTTAACGGGATGTGGAAAATTCGGCGTATATGCAGGTCATTTAATACTTGAATTTGACCATACTACTCGAAATGTCGTGAAGAAAAAAGAATTGGTTATTGAAAATGCCATTTTACCTGAAAAAGAGGGGGAAGCATTATTTTTAGCCAACTTGATGGAGCAAGGCAAGCAGCTTTTACAAACGCCTATTTTTCAAACGATGAAAAGTTACAATAAGGAATGGTTTCACTATTCCCAGCTTTCTAATCTTTTTTCGGAGGCAATTCTTGATTTTACTGATGCAGATTGCACAATGTTTAATGCCGGTATTTTCCTGGACCAATTAAAAAAAGGTGAAATTACCAATTTTGATATTCACAAAATCCTACCTCATCCGATAAATATATGTGTTATAGAATTATCAGGAAAAGAACTAAAAGAAGTATATCTGCAAGCTCAAAATGAACAATGGCCTAATTTAGAATTAAAAGGGCTTGGTTTTAGAGGATCGATATTTGGAAAATTGCTTACTTATCAATTTTCGATGAATAAACACAGAGAGCTTATTATAAAGGATGAAGTGGTAGAATTAGACCGAAATTATAAACTGGCAACATTAGATATGTTCACGTTCGGTTATTTCTTCCCTAACTTTAAATATGCAAAGAAAAAGTATTATTTACCACTATTCTTAAGAGATATATTGATTGAATATGGTAAAAAGGTGCTGTAGTTTTTTGATTATCGTATCAAGGATGTATTTCAGACACAAGAATTGAGGTAAAGATGGAATGCGTTTAATATCAATCAATGTGCTTAAGACAGGAATGGTAATCGGCAGAGCGATATTGAGTGAGGCCGGACTCCCTTTAATACAAAAGGATGTTGAAGTAACGGAAGCACTTATTCAGCGATTACATGAATTAGGCGTTCAATATGTTTATATTAAAGACAGAATATCTGAAGGCATTGAAATCGAAGAAACCGTACCTTTAGCTGTTCGGAAGAAAGCCGTTAAGCAAATCACTAGTGCTTTTCATCAAGTAAAGGGATTGGATCAGAAGTCTGCCACACTTGTAATTGAGAAGCAATCAAAGGAAATTGGAAAACTGGTGGATGATTTACTAAGCTCTATTATAAATAGTAATGAGGTTTTAATGATCTTATCCGATACTTTGTTATACGATGAGTACATTTATCAGCATTCTTTCCAAGTGACGCTGTATTCTTTAGCAATCGCAAAAGAAATGGGCTATTCTGAGACTGATTTGAGAACGATAGGCATCGGTGCGCTATTGCATGATGTAGGAAAAATGGTGACACCGTCTGAAATCTTATTTAAGCCTGGTCGTTTATCAGATGATGAGTTTGAAATTATGAAGCATCACGCTAGAGCTGGATTTGATATTTTAAGAAATTTACATACTGTGTCCTTACTTGTTGCGCATTGTGCATTCCAGCATCATGAGCGAATTGATGGAAGCGGATATCCACGTGCACTTGTAGACTACGAAATTCATCCTTTTGCCAAGATTATTGCAGTAGCGGATGTATTTGATGCAGTAACATCAAACCGCGTATATCGTGAAAAAATGGTGCCTTCTCAAGGGATTGCGATTATCGAAGCTGGCAGAGGCACGATGTTTGATGCGAAGGTAATCGAAGCATTGAAAAAGAGTATTGTTCATTATCCAAATGGCACAATTGTGTTGTTATCTGATGGCCGCCGCGGAGTTGTTGCAAAACAAAATGAACAGGACACCGCTAAGCCTTGCTTACGCATTTTTGAAGAACAGGGGCAATTATTAAAAACTACATATCTTTTGAATTTGCTCGATGAACCAAATGCAGTGATTGCAAAAGCGGATACTGATTATATTTTAGAAGTTGAATAGTTATCTCTTCCTGTTCATAAATTGGAGCAGGAGGAGATTTTTTGTTTTCTCGTAGACCCAAAAGAAGATTGGTGTATAAGAAATCGAAGTCGCAAAAAAAGTCTAATAGGTTTACGTTGTTTATAGTGAGTTTTGCCATTGCCCTTTTGTTATTCCTATATATTTTGAATGCCCGTTTAATGCCTACATATGTTCAATATGCAGAAGTCCAAACCAATAAAATTGCGGCACACGTAGTTAGCAAAGCGATTAACTCAAGAACTTCCAGCGTTTTAGATGTCAATGAAATCATTGAGGATTTACCTTCGGAATCAGATTATATGGTGACAACAAAATTTAATACGGAAATTATTAATCAGGTTCGTGCGGAAACAACGGCACTAGTGAAAGAACATTTGGAATTAGCAGAACAGGGAGATCTATCGCAATTGCCGGACTTAGAAAATGTGGAGTACGATGTGAGAGAAATCCAAAAAGGGGATGGCATTGTCTTTTTCGTTCCGATTGCCCAAGCTCTCAACCTGCCTTTACTCGGAAATTTAGGTCCAAGAGTACCGATTCGATTTCATATTATAGGGAATGTAGCTAGTGATGTTGCAACATCCATTACTGAATTTGGCATTAATAATGCAAAGGTGGAGGTTAATATTCACTTGAAGGTAAATGTTCAAATAATTATTCCCTTTGCAAGTCAGCAATCTACTGTAGAGCAAACAATTCCAGTAGCAATTGGTTTAGTTCGCGGCCAAGTTCCCCATATTTATACTAATGGAGGAGACGGGGCACAGCCATCGATCGAGGTGCCTGTACCAAGTAATTAATGAAAGGTTATAATGGAATGGCCTTTTCTTCGTTAAAGTTGTCGAAAGTTAGTTGTTTTCGATTGTAATAATATGTTACATTGACATCAGTATGTATATTTTTGTTGAGCAGAAGAGAAAGCTGCAAACTTTTTTATATCTGCATTTGTGATCTAGGGCTATAGCTCTTGGACTTTTTGATAAGCCAAGTTTTTAATATTGATAGGGGATGACTAGTAATGACGAGCAAACCTGCTAATGAAAAAGAGCAAATTTTACGTAAACCCGAATGGTTAAAAATAAAGTTAAATACGAACGACGAATATAAAGGTCTAAAAAAGTTAATGCGTGAGAAAAACTTGCATACAGTTTGCGAGGAAGCGCGCTGTCCTAATATCCACGAGTGCTGGGGTGAAAGAAGAACGGCAACGATGATGATTCTTGGTGATGTGTGTACACGTGCCTGTCGTTTTTGCGCGGTAAAAACCGGTCTACCAAACGAATTGGATCTAGCTGAACCAGAACGTGTAGCAGATTCAGTAGAAATCATGAATTTAAAGCATGTCGTTATTACAATGGTAGCTCGCGATGATTTAAAAGATGGTGGAGCAGGTGTGTTAGCTGAAACAGTTCGAGCAATTCGCCGCAGAACACCGCAAACGTCTGTTGAAGTATTGCCCTCAGATTTAGGTGGGCTAGAAGAGAATCTACAAATGCTAATGGATGCAAAACCTGATATTTTAAATCATAATATCGAAACAGTTCGACGTTTAACGCCAAGAGTTCGTGCACGCGCGAAATACGATCGTTCTTTAGAATTCTTGCGTAGAGCAAAAGAAATGCAGCCAGACATTCCGACAAAATCATCTCTTATGATTGGTTTAGGGGAAGAGTGGGATGAAATCCTAGAAGTGATGGATGATTTAAGAGCAAATGATGTTGATATTATGACGATTGGCCAATATCTGCAGCCTTCTAAAAAGCATTTACCAGTGAAAAAATACTATACACCAATAGAATTTGGAAAGCTGCGTAAAATTGCGATGGAAAAAGGCTTCAAGCATTGTCAAGCAGGTCCACTAGTGCGTAGTAGCTACCATGCGGACGAGCAAGTAAACGAAGCAACAAAAACAAGACAATTATTAGCCGAAGAAGTTTAAAAAATAGACAATCTTCTTTTAAAGATTTAAAGAATAGGGGGAGTTTCGATGATTATAGCAGAAGGATATGCCTATGAAATTATCGAAAATGTCCGTGAGGGATATCAAGAGGATGCTTTCTTAGCTAGATATTCAGATATACTAACAAAGTATGATTATATCGTCGGTGATTGGGGATATGGTCAGCTTCGCTTAAAAGGATTTTTTGAAGACAAAAATCAAAAAGCTTCCTTTGATACGAGAATCAGTACGTTTGAAGATTATTTATACGAGTATTGCAACTTTGGCTGTGCCTATTTTATCTTAAGAAAAACAGGGAAAGCACCTAAACAATTAGAGTCTTCGTCAAAAAATGTACCTGTTTCCGTTCCAGAAACTCCCGAAGAAATTGAAAACTGATTTATGGGTTTTCGCACCAAATGACTGGACAAATAAAACCACCGCGAGAAATTTGCGCGGTGGTTTTTCTTTATGGTTTTGTAATCATCCAGGCAGACATCTGTTCAGCAATATATTCGGAGCTGTAGTTTTTTCCATAACGAATCCACCACATTAAAATACCAAGTATGGAGGCGGCGATAATATCACTAGATACCGGTTTTGGTGATTCAATATTTAACGCTTCTCGTCTTGCCTCCACGAATTCTACGATAAAGTTATGAAGCTTTTGTTGAAAGCCCTTCTCTTCAAATAACACGGATAAGTATTTGCGATGCTCATAAAAGTAGTCTAAAAAGGTAACTAGGTGCTCGATATTCCCTCGTTTTGCCCCTAATAATGGCGATAGCTTCTGCGTCAGTTCATCGTAAATATCGTAAACAACACTACGCAGTAAATCTCGCATATCTAAATAATGCAAGTAGAAGGTTGCGCGGTTTAGCTCAGCCTTCGCAGTTACTTTTTGTACAGTTAGCTCCTGTAAGCTTTGCGTTTCAATCAGTAATGAGATGACTGCTTCTTTCAATAGCCGCTTTGATCGAATTGCACGTGGATCTTCTTTTTTTGCAGACATTTTATCCTCTCCATTGTCTATTAACTTGTCACTTCTTCAACGCTATTAAATTAATTGTTGTTTAGTTGACGGTTTCTAAAAAATTGTTGGTGGTTTCTTAAATTATTAGTTGCTAAACTTTATTTTATCGTCACAGTGTTGATAAAGTAAAGGAGGACATTGACTCGCTATGACTCAACAAATAAATACTAAAGTATTATTGTTTGTATTATTAATTGGAGGCTTTATCTCCATATTAAACCAAACCATTTTAAATGTAGCATTAAGTACTTTTATGGAAGTTTTTCATGTGAATGGGACAACTGTCCAATGGTTAGCCACAGGGTTCATGCTCGTTAACGGTGTATTAATTCCCGTAACGGCATTTTTAATGAAACGTTTTTCAACGCGTCAATTATTTATAAGCTCGATGCTTTTATTATTAATCGGTTCTGTTTTCTGTGCAGCAGCACCAAATTTTTCGATTTTATTAACTGGACGTATGATTCAAGCAGCAGGAGCGGGTATTATTATGCCGCTGATGATGAATACGGTTATGTTGATATTCCCGCCTGAAAAACGAGGAAGTGCAATGGGGCTTGTCGGCATTGCGCTGATTTTTGCCCCGGCGATTGGTCCGACATTAGCAGGTTTCATTGTGGAATATGTATCATGGCATTGGTTATTTATCGGTCTAATCCCATTTATAGTAATTGTGATTTTACTTGCGTTTAAGTATTTGGTTAACGTAAACGAAGGGCAAAAAGCTGAATTGGATGTATTCAGTGTAATTCTTTCGACAATTGGCTTTGCGCTTGTATTATATGGCTTTAGTAATGCGGGAAGTCATGGTTGGGACAATGTGTGGGTAATAGCGGAAATCATTGGAGGGGTGTTCGTTTTAACGTACTTTACGTTTCGACAATTACGTTCAAGTGATCCACTCTTAAATGTGCGTGTATTTCAAAATAAAATCTTTACGATGACTACTCTTATAAACATTATCATCACGATGATGCTGTACGCGGATATGATTTTGTTGCCAATCTATCTACAAAATGGACGTGGCTTTACCGCATTTGATGCAGGGCTGTTATTATTGCCAGGGGCTGTAATCAATGCATTGTTATCGCCTGTTACAGGAAGATTATTTGATAGATTCGGAGCAAAGCCACTATTCATTATCGGTTTAATTTTCGTTATCCCATCCATGTGGGTGGTAACAGACTTAAGTGAAACAACGAGCTTTACATTCTTAATGGTGCGTACCATTTTCTTGCGTATTGGTTTAAGCTTTATCACAATGCCATTGAGCACAGCAGGCTTAAATGCGTTGCCAAAAGAGCTTATGACACACGGGACGGCTGTCAACAATACGATTCGCCAAATTGCAGGTGCAATTGGTACTGCGGTGGTCGTAACGATTTTTACAGCCAAGCAAACAGACTATGCCGTAACTTTATCTGCCCAAGGGAAGACAGAAGGAATTGTGGCATTGTCATCCATATTCGCCTCTAGTGATGCCTACTACTTCATGACAATCTTAGCGGTAATCGCTTTAATCATCACTATATTCACACCGTTAAAAAGACCGGTGAAAGCTAATGTAGCCGGTGTAGCGGGGGAACAGAAATAAAAGAATAAAGTGGGATGTTATATAGTTTTACCTTTATAAAAGTATACAGAAAGTTGTCTAACCTAGAAGCCGTAACATTTGTGAGCTAATTTAAAAAAATCCACCATTTAAATATTTCAAATGGTGGATTTTTTTATCCTAATAATTCGGTTAAATACTCGCGTAAATCCTCTGCTTCTTCTTCGGTTTTGTTAAAGACATGCTCCAGGTAGCCTGGCTCTTCCACATCATCTGGCCCGATAATGGCAAAGCGCCCCATTTGCATATCTAATACTAGTACTTTTCCAAAAAAACGAGAGGATTGCATAATCGCTAAATCATAACGCAACTTCTTGCCAGTAAAGCTGACAAATCTAGTTTTTGACTCTTCTACATCATCATATAAGAAAAAACGCTCCATATTGTCTAGGACTCCTTCCAACTATAAAGAATATGTTACTATATAAGAGAATTAACTATCAACTTTAAATAATGGGGGAACCATTTATGTATTTTGTAGATCGTAATAAAATTTCAGTAACTTTAAAACACTTAGATGAGCTAATTTCTATTTTTGAAAAAGAACAGAATTGGTTGCAAAATGATATTACAGTTCTAGCTTTACAGCGCATTGGCCATAACACGATGGAAGCATTAATGGATGTGGGAAATCTAATCATTGATGGATTCATAATGCGCGACCCGGGAAGCTATGAAGATATAATCGATATATTAGTCGATGAAAAAGTGATTACGCCAGAGATGGATCAGCCGTTTAAAGAGGTTGTAGGCTTGCGTAAAATGATTGTAAGGGAATTTGTCCAAGTTGATAACGAATTAGTCCTTAAAGTGCTTACAGAGAATGTGGAGGCGATTAAACAGTTCTCACCACGTGTCGCAAACTATTTAGAAAACGAGCTTGGTCCTGTTTCAGCCTTTTTGCCGGAGAATGCTGAATGAAGACCTATAAAGCCTATTGTTTTGATTTAGACGGAACTGTCTATCGCGGGAAAGAGGGAATTGAATCGGCCGTTCGTTTTATTCACAAATTGCAAAATGAACAGCGAGACTATTTCTTCGTAACGAATAATTCGTCAAAAACTCCAGAGCAATTACAGCAGATTTTAGCTGATATTGGCATTGATACACCCACAAATCGAATCTATTCGAGTGCCCTAACAACAGCAAAATACGTTGCCCAGCACCATAAAGAAGACAATATTTTCATGATTGGTTCAGATGGCATTCGTGCTGCTCTAGAAGCACAAGGGTTAAATCTGGTAGATATAGATGAAGCACGTCCTGATGTGGTTGTCATGGGAATTGACCGTACAGTGGATTATATGAAATTAGTCAAAGCATCGCTTGCACTTCAAGCTGGAGCAAAATTAATCGGTACCAATGAGGATATTCGTTTTCCTTCAGAATTAGGTTTTATCCCAGGGAACGGTTCTTTTGTAAGACTTGTAGCGAATGTGGCACAAGTTGAACCAACTTATGTGGGCAAGCCATCACCTGTCATGCTCGAAGTGATTCAGCAGGAGTACGGGTTCCAAAAGGATGAGATGGTCATGATTGGAGATAATTATGACACAGATATTCTATGTGGCATACGGTTTGGCTGCGATACCATTCATGTGAACACAGGCGTCGTTAGTACAGAAATCGTGTTACAGAAAGAACAAATACCAACTTATTGCATTGAAGACTTAGATGCATTGTAAACAAAAATTCCGCCTACCAAATTGTAGCGCGGAATTTTTTCATTATGCACCGAGGTTTATTGTCAACAGGTTATGGCAATAAATCTAGTATATGATAGCCCTATTAGAAAAGGGGATTTTCTTCAATGTATTGATAAATCTTTTTTGTTAACTCTTCCGGTGTATCAGCTTCTACGATATCACCATTTACAAGTGCGTATAAACTTTGATCGCATAAAGAACAGTAGCTTAAGCATCCATATTCGAGAACATCAATATCTGGATCGTTTTCTAAAGCGTCATAAGCTTCTTGAGCACCATTTGCTAGATTGCTAATACAAAACTCTACCAATGGATTCACGGGTCGTCACCTCACAATGACATGCTACTCTGTTTTTAAGTTTTCGTCAATGAATGAGTTTATGTGAAACTTTTCACAAAAAAATATGGAAAGATATTGTGAAACATCTCACAATAAGTTATACTCTTTATGGATAAAATGTGAACATTTTTTTACTGTTACAAATCGACAATAGATATAGGGGAGTATTTTATGAGAAAACTAGTATTACTAGGCGGAGGCTACGGAAATATGCGTATATTACTGCGTTTATTACCGAATAACTTTCCAGAAGATACAACGATTACTTTAATTGACCGCACACCTCATCATAGCTTAAAAACAGAATTCTATGCACTGGCAGCAGGTACGACTACAGATAAACACGTTCGTGTGAGCTTTCCAGAGCATGCTCGTTTGAATGCGGTATATGGTGAAATCACGAAAATTGACCGTAAAGAAAAGGTCGTTCATTTAGAAGATGGCCAAACGGTTTCTTACGACGACTTAGTGATTGGACTTGGCTGTGAAGATGACTACCACAATGTTCCAGGAGCAGAGGAAAATAGCTATAGTATTCAAACAATCGCAAAATCACGTACAACATTTGAAAAGCTATTAGGATTACCACCAGGTTCAGTTGTTGGAATCGTTGGTGCAGGGTTAAGTGGAATTGAGCTTGCAAGTGAATTGCGCGAAAGCCGTGCAGACCTGAAAATCAAATTATTCGACCGCTCACCACGTATTTTACGCGACTTCCCTGAGAAGTTAAGTAACTACGTAAAAGACTGGTTTGTAAAACATAATGTAGATGTAATTGCAGAGTCTAATATTACAAAAGTTGAACCAACTCGTCTTCACAACCATGAAGAAGTGATTGAGGTAGATGCAGTTGTTTGGACTGCCGGCGTACAGCCAGTGAAAATTGTTCGTAATATGGATGCAGAAAAGGATCGTAAAGGTCGTCCAATCGTCAACCAATATTTCCACCTGCCTGATGATGAAAATGTATTCGTAGTTGGAGATTGTGCTTCTTCAGACTTGCCTGCAAGTGCACAGTTAGCGGAAGAACAAGCAGAACGCGTCGTTAAAGTATTAAACAAACGCTGGAAAAACGAACCGCTTCCAGAAAAAATGCCTCCGATTAAGCTAAAAGGATTTATGGGTTCTTTAGGGAAGAAGCAAGGCTTTGTCCATTTAGCTGATACAACAGTAACAGGACGTATTGCACGTTTAATGAAATCCGGCTTATTATGGATGTATAAACGCCAAAATGATTCTCAATAAGAACAAATAATTTTCAATTATCTGAAGCATAATATAAAATACAAAATCTTTATTCGCAAAGTGTGCTTATAAAGATTTTGCATTATTTTTTTGAATTTATTCGGCTGAGATGAATCCAAGTTTTTCCAAGGTAGAGAAAATCGGTTGAATTTGAATATAACCTTCACCGATTACGTTGTCATTGATGAGTACGAGTGGGTAGAAAAATTCATCGTTTTGGATGCGTTCTGCCCACTCCTTATCCCGCTCGTTTTCTAAAGGCTGTTCAATATCGATATAACGAATTGAAAAAGAGTCCTTCGGGAATTTTCGACTGATGGCTGCTTCTAACCATTCATATGTATCTTTTGAAGAAGGTGCATTGACACAGCTGGCGCAAATCACTTCGGCACCATACACTTCGATGATGGGAATATTTTCTTTCATAAGATATCCACCTTTCCTAAACTCTAATTATGGATTTTTTTGTTTCTTCACATTATAATTATTTTAATGAAAGGAGTCGAGGGAAATGACAGAATTAGAACAAAAAGAACAAGTACAAGAAGTTTTAGATAAATTACGTCCGTTTTTACTTCGCGATGGAGGAGACTGTGAATTAGTCGATGTAGAGGACGGAATCGTTCGCTTACGCCTACTAGGTGCATGCGGAAGCTGCCCAAGTTCTACAATCACTCTAAAAGCAGGTATCGAACGCGCGCTATTAGAAGAAGTACCAGGAATCATTGAAGTAGAGCAAGTATTCTAATAAGATGATGGAAAGTCCAATTCAGGAAACGTTAAGTTTTCTGGGTTGGGCTTTTTTGTGTGCTTGGGCACATTTTAAGCCCCTTTGAGAAGGAAATCTAGGTATACTCCAAAAAATAATAAAAGAACGTCTTAAAAGCTCGAAAAACACTTTTAAGACGTTCTTATTATACAGCAGCAGCTGCTGTTCTAGCTTTCTCGCGTTCATCACGTACAAGCTGCCATTGTTCTTTAGCAGTCTCGATTAGTTTTGCTTCTCCACCGATACTCTGATTTTCAATAACTTTAGAAAAATAGCGAGTCGCCATATCTAAATCGCCAATTCGTCTTGAAAGCTCGGCCACCATATAGATTACGCGTGTACTGGACATTTGAGTCGATGCATAATCTTCTGTTGAATAGGATTCTATATATTGATCACGCGCTATTTTTAAAAACCGTTGTTCTTGCATATGATTTTGCTGTTTACGGTAAATCCAGGAAATTCGCAGAGCTAAGCCGGCTAGAGTTACGAATTTCTCCTTTTTTATCGTGCCGCAAAGGAAAGCCAATTTATAAGCTTCGATTGCTTGAAAAGCTGTGCGTTCATGATGATAACTTCGTTTTACCCATTTTGCAGAAATTTGTTCTGCGATTTGTTCTTTCATACCGGGACCGAAATATCTAACAAAATCTTCGGTAAATGAAAATCCGCAGTGCTCACAGACAAAAACATTATAGTAGAAAGCAGGAACAGATGATTCAATATATATAGGACAAAAATCCGTATCCGAACTTTCGACTTTCACTAATTTTGAGCGAATTTTCGTTGTAAGAAATGAGTTGTTGCAGCAGATACACTCAACTTTCTTCTCATAGAATGGGGACAATTCCATATAATTAGACCTCCTAACGTTTGTATTATTGAGACTATTATATCATTTTGAGTGTTGATAAGTAGTGAATATAATTACCTATTTATGTCGATAAATAATCTTCTCGTTGCATCGAGGTTTTGTAAAAGAAAGTCAATGCATACAATGAAATCCGAATGCACATGTCTTTCTTTTTGATTTGCACCTTGATATTATATAGATAGAAGGAAGGTGAATGGGATGACAAGTGAAAAGAAAGTAATTGATTTAACTGAGGCGGCTTCAATCCGTGTAAAAGAAATGCAAAAGCATAACGAGGAAGAAGGCTCTTTTTTACGTGTAACAATTCATGGCGGCGGTTGCAGCGGTCTTTCATATGGTATGAATTTCGATCAAAAGCAAGGTGAAGATGATTATACAGATGAGCAACACGGTTTGAAAATTCTTGTTTCCCGTGAAGACGCACCAATCTTGATGGGAACGAAAATTGACTACAAACAATCTTTAATGGGTGGCGGATTCACCATCGACAATCCAAATGCCATCGCATCATGTGGCTGCGGTACTTCATTTAGAACGGCTAAAGTTGAAGGTACGCCAGAGGTTTGCGAGTAATATTCATTAAAAGTTAAAATACTTAAACCTTCTAAAGGAATCACCACCGCTTTAGAAGGTTTTTTCATTTCTTAAACCACCTCTCGAAAGCGTATACTAAATAAAAGAATAAAAAAAATAAGGAGGAACCTCATGAAAAAAGATCGTGGCAAGGTGTGGCTTGGTGTTGCGGGAGTTGTCATCAACTCTGAAGGGAAATGGCTTGTGGTGAAGAAGAAGTATAGTGGGTTAAAAGGGGTCTGGTCATTGCCGGCAGGATTTGTACAGGTTGGTGAGACAGCAGATGAGGCGGTTGTGCGGGAGGTGCTGGAGGAGACGGGCATTCAGTGTGACGTATCGGGCTTAATCGGCTTCCGTACTGGTGTCATACGAGAAGAGATTAGTGATAATATGGCGATTTTCTGTTGTACACCCATAACTCATGAGCAAACGATTAAAATTCAGGAAGTTGAATTATCGGATGCGTGTTGGCTAACTGTTGAAGAAA
>Ga0182745_1001978_pt1 | contig 18912 bp, 16 predicted proteins | sample eDN3rd30CKraftBY_FD_128523 | JGI IMG/M metagenome (GOLD analysis project Ga0182745, IMG submission 128523) | Enriched backyard soil microbial communities from Emeryville, California, USA - eDNA 3rd pass 30_C Kraft BY (version 2) (version 2) | ecosystem: Environmental > Terrestrial > Soil >...
ATCATCTCTGGACATACGCACTCCCGATTTCTGATGGAACCCCATTCGTGCGAACCCGGTCCATCCAGGAATACCCCGTCTACGCCAGGCAAGACGACAGGAGATGCCGCCGACAATGTGATGGTGTGGATACGAATCTCTTGTGCTGGATTTTTCGATGAATCATGACCCAAAAACACTGTATCACAACAAGATGCCTATGGGTTATGGCAATGGGAATCTTTGCGGCATTGTGCACCATAATCGGTCGCGTTACCTTCCGCCCCCGGAAGCGACACCGAACCACGTCGGCAGGTGGTGGAGCAGATCATCCTGCTTCTCACCGATCCAGGCGACGTGGCCATCGGGTCGCAGCAGGACAGCAGGTACCTTCAGTTCCTCGCTGGTGTCCACGACATGATCGATCCGATCTGCCCATCCTGCCACGGAGAGATCGCCGGTCTGGTCCAGCAGGAGTCCGCGACCTTCACGAGTGAGCTCGTAGAGACGACCCCGCGACAGGGAGATGTCACGCAGCCGTCTGCCAAGCAGCTCGGGACCCTCGCCGATATCGTAGCGAACCCCAACCCCGGCGATCTTCTCGGCCAGGAAACGGCTGACATCCTCAAAGTCCATCAGGTCGGACAGTAGTCGACGCATCGCCCGCGGACCGGGGTCAGGAGAAAGCAATTCACTCTGGACGCGAGTGATGTTCAGCACGTCGGACGCGACCGGGTGACGCTCGACGAAATAGCTGTCAAGGAGGTTGGCCGGTGCCCATCCGTTGACCTCGGCGGCAAGCTTCCAGCCAAGATTGAACGCGTCCTGGATACCGAGATTCAACCCCTGCCCTCCCAGTGGAGGATGGACGTGAGCCGCGTCACCAGCGAGAAAAACCCGCCCCACACGATAACGTTCGGCGAGCCGGGTCGCATCGCTGAAGCGAGACAGTGAGCGCGGGGAATGAGCACCGAAATCGGTACCTGCATACGCCCGCAGTTGCGTCCGGAATTCCTCCAGCGTCGGCGGGACAGAGCGGTCTTCGGCCACCGCTGCCGCCGGAACGACAGCACGGTACAGCCCGTTACCGGCGGGACCGATGCCGAACCCCCGATGGGTCTTGCGAACCTCGTTGCCCACCGTAGCCACCTCGTCTGACGACGCTGTCACCTCCACTTCACCGAGGAGCCATTCGGTCTTCGCGGGCTCACCGGGGAAGCCGATACCGAGCAATCTTCGCACCAGGCTACGCCCCCCATCGCAACCGACCAGCCAGCGCGAACGCAGCCGCGTACCATCCGCAATCTCAACGCTGACCCCATCCTCATCCTGCTCGATACCTGTCACCTCACAGCCGAGGCGAATCTGCGCGCCCAGTTCACCGGCACGCTCGGTCAGCAAACGATCGGTAACCGGCTGATGGATGCCGAGAATGTAGGCATGTGCGGTATCCAAATTCGCTGGCTGCGGCTTTTCGATCCCGGCGAAGCGACCAACCCCGCCAGGATACTGCTGCCCGTGTGCGAGGAACCGCTCCAACAGTCCGCGCTGGTCCATGATCTCGATGCTGCGGGGATGCAGGCCGAGAGAACGAACCGCCGGACTCGGCTCCGCGTCCTTCTCCAGCACGAGCACATCCACATCGTGCAGGCGCAATTCGCTGGCGAGCATCATCCCGGTCGGCCCGCCGCCGCTAATGATCACGTCAAACATGTGAAACCCCAATCCAGGAACTCAATTCCCGGCTCACGGCTACAAGGAATTCCGGCCGGGGCCGACTATTCTGCTCCTCGATGGTTCCTGTGGCAAGTCCCTGGCGGAATCTGTTTCGGATCGGAAGTGATAGAGGATCCGGATAAACACTGCCGCGTGGCCAACGATCATTCGTGATGACGGAAGGGTTCTCGACGGAGCCTGGCATGACGGTGAGATGAATGGGGTGTGGGATTTCGTTGCCTGGTGTGTCAAGGCTGCCAGAATGTCATTAATTCTGACATTCTGGCCATCTTGCCCGAATTCGTTGCTCTGGCGGGGTTTTCCAGGCTGCCAACAGGCTGCCACTGGGGGCGATATCTGGAAGCCTTGCTGCGGTGTCTCACCGCAGGCGCGCGCCCACTACTCTTTATACGCATTCAGGATGCAGAAGTGCGCCACTAACCGCCCGGGATCAACCCCGTAGAATCGGCCCTGATACGCGTGCTGCATGGTTCGTTACCGGCGCGAATTTGGTGATGAATACGGTGTCGTAGGCACACATGGCTGCGGACGATCGACCACCGAAACCGGCCACGAAGGCCGGTTCTACGCACGGTGTGAATGTCGAATTGGGAGGAATGGAGCTACGCAGCACGCGTGACACACCCTCTAAATCACGTCGTCGCGGCTTTCACGCACTACTTCGATCATCTCCGTGATGACAGGGTTGAATCCGCGATAGGTCGGGCGTACTCCGGCCCGCCAGTACCCAGTTTGTCCGGCCTGTACGGCGGGTAACATGCTCCAGAGCGGTTGCTCCTCCAACTCCTCGTATGTTGCTGCGGCTTCCCGGGCATCTTTCAGGAAGAGATCCGGAGAGTAGTCTCCAATTCGCTCCCAACTGATCTGCTGGAACTGGAGAGGATCGTTCTCATCGTACAGGAACGTCATGCCAAGTTCGGAATAAAGCAGGAGGTCCGGCGTGATTTCCGGATTGAGGATATACAGGGACTCCCCCGAACTGAAGACGGTTACGGTGAGATCCGGCTTCTCGGCGAGGGCTGCTTGCAGGTCCTCCCGTGCCGTTTCAAATACGGCCTTGTCGGCATCCGCGCCAACAGCAACGGGGTCAGCGCCAAGCGTGATCGCAAGCTCCTCGAATCGCTGCATGAAGTTTTCGAGAGAATTCCCCGACACGTCAATGGCGATGATCGGTACCTGGGACTCAACCAGGTCACGGGTTTCATTCGGAATCCCCCAAAGAAGATCGCTCTCCTCGGAGGCAAAGGGAAACCGAACGGTAATGAAGAGATCGGGATCAGCGTCAATGATTTTCTCGATATCAAGCTCCTCGAAGCCATTGCCAAGCCAGACCACATCGTCCGCCGGGTAATCGCCAAGGTCGCTCACTGAAGATCCGTCTTCGTTTTGCAGTTTGCCCAGCACGATCGGGATCAAGATACCGTAGTCGAAGAGTGCACCCGCAACCCGGGCATGTCCGGCGATCCTCTGCGGTGGCTGGGGCAGCGTGACGGTAACGCCCCGATCATCGGTAAAACTCCAGTCTCCCCCGCTCGATGGCGAAGCCGAAGGTGTTGTCGATGCATCCTGTGCTGTAGCACTACCCCCAAATCCGGCAACGGTGGCCAAGGCAGAAAGCCCAACCCCCGTGCCAACGGTGACGGCCGTTCGTCTCGTCATACGTGCTCTCGTCATGATCAGTCTCTCCCTGCCGATACCTCTATATCTGACTCAATTAGTCGGGATTATACACGATTGAACCCGGAGAGGCTGATCGCACTTGCAATCCCCATTTTCCCGCCCGCGATCGAACGTAGTAAACGGATCATCCGTATTCCGGATGATCCGTTTACGATTGGTGGAGGGGCTGTCGCCCATCATGTCAGGTACCGCCGGGGCAGCGCAGCACGATCCCCGGGTCATCACGGATCATCGGAGGCTACCCGGCAGTGTTCACCCGAATTCCGGACTAGATGTCCTTGACCGCTTCTGCGGCGGCACCCTTGCCTGCAATGTATCCGAACGTGACCGCAGCACCAATGGTGCCTCCCGCCGCCCAGTAGGCCTGCCCGGCCGCCGAAGCGACACAGTTACCAGCACCATACAGGCCGGGGATTGGCTGTCCGCTCACATCCAGCACGCGTGACCGGGTATCGACCACCGGACCACCTTTGGTATCGAGCGTGCCCCCGCCAAGCAGGATGCAATAGTATGGCCCTGACTCGTTGAAGGGAGCCATCGTCGGATTTGCATTCTCCTCGTCCCGAACGGTGCCTCCACCCCAGGCGAGTTGGATCGGCGTTGAACCACGGCCAAAGTCCTCATCAATACCGGTCTCGGCAAAGCCATTGAAGCGCTCAATCGTCGTACTCAATTGATCGACAAAGGTGTCGGCCAACGTGACGTTTGCTCCAATACGGGAACTGATGCTGCCCTGTCCACGCAAACTCTCGAGCCGGGCATCGATATTCGCCGCCAATTCTTCCCAGGTATCTCCCATGATGACGTAGTCAGGAACACTATCACCTGGCAGAGGCACAGGATAGCGGTATCCCCACTCCGTCGGATCCTGGGCGACCTTGTCGTCATAAATCATGAACTGGACGAGATTGCTGTACTCGCGATGGACTGGATTCCAGTAATGATGTGTCTGGCCGCGCTCGTTGTACACCATCTTCTCACTGGTGACCCGGTCACCGTACTTGTTGACGATCACCATGCTATCCCCGTAAGGAAGCCAGACATCAGCGCCGGTCACATTCCCGCTATTCTGCAGCGCGACCTCCAGAGGCGCCTGGAGCCACCAGGCATTGTTCATATTGCCGAACCTGGAACCGACCGCAAGACCGATGTCAACAAAATCACCGGTACATGTGGGGACGCCACAACCGCCAAAGATGGGTCCGCGAAGGTAGTTCAGCGACTTGATCGGATCTGCCGTAAACCCGCCGGTACCGAACACGACCGCTTTCCGGGCGCGAATGGAAAGTTCAGTTCCACTGTTATCCACCTGAACGCCGATCACCGCGCCAGCGTCATTTTGGTAGACGCCCACTACACGATGCTCGAGGAGGATATCTACGCCATTCGCATCAGTCCACGCTTGCATCTGCTGCGGCACGGTGCCCGCTGAGCCCCGCTCAGTGTCCGGAAACAGTTCGCGCCCGTAGGGGGCCTGGTTTTCTGGAAGGTCAGCATGGTAGTCAGGGGTTTCCGTATCAGCGACTGAGAAGAGGGCGCCCCACGTTTCGAAATCGTCGATAGCGACCGAACCGGTATCGTAAAACACTTCGATCAGATCGTAGTTGGACTGTGGCAAGCCGAGTGTTGGCGAGTCGGCGTCATAGAGCGACGGAAAGGCAAGTCGAGCCATATATTTGAGGGCATCAGGTTTGGGATCAGTCAAACCCTCCGCCTGCATCATGGAGTTGTTCGGTACCCAGTATGCGTTTCCAGAAATAAGGGTCGTGCCACCGACAAATGTTCCCTTTTCCAGAACAATCACCTCAGCGCCAGCTTGTCGCGCGGTCACCGCCGCAGCCATGCCGGCTCCGCCGGAACCAGCGACAACAACGTCAACTTCTCGATCCCACGAATCCGGGGGAATACTTTGGGGTGGCATCCGATAGTCGAATCCTTCGGCTCCCGGTGTACGCGTGGGACATCGGAATTAGGCGATGGCAAACACAAGGATCCCTCGACACGGAGGCGTCTCGCTCCGCTCGTCGCCCCGGCTCGGGATGACGCGAGTTTTATGAGGTGAGGAGTTGCTACGTCGTCCCGGTGAGGGAAACGATTCGCGACTGCCTCACTTTGCCTGGTCCTGAGACCCAGTCCTGAAAGCAGCCGCCCCTCCCTTTGCCATAATCGCCAGCGAGGCTCCATAAAAGCTTCCAGCCAACGCTCCGGGGACATTGACGAACAGGTCGGTGGAATCCAGAGGGTAGGGAGTCCTTCAAGCGTGCCCCAATTGGGGTAAAGTGACGTGGATTAACCGGCTATGCTGCCGGACGACTTCACGAAGTCAACCTGCCATTGCGGCTTGATGCAGCAAAGAAAAGGAGTCCCATAAACATGTCCCAGTCCGATCACCCCAACGCGACAATAACCGAAGCGTATTTGCGCCGGCACTCGCGCCGATCAACAGTGAAGGGAGCAGTCGCCGGTGTTGGAGCGACGCTCCTTGGAACGGGAAGCGTGCAGTCACTCGCAGCCCAATCCGCCACACCGGAAGCATCACCCGTGGCATCCCCGGTCGTGGCGGAGAGCCCACTCCAGACAACAACCCCTTCTGTCTTCAAAACCGACAGCTTCGAGTTCCTGTTCCTGCTCACCCTCGGCGCGACCTACGAGCGGGGCGCGGATATTGGCGAATGCTTTGCGACCGCCGCCAAAGTGAAGGACGGCGATTTTGACAGCTGGTTCGCGGCCTGGACCGAGACGGCCGACCGGATTCAGGGTATCGCCGAGGCCAGTGACGCCGCCGGGCATCGGATCAGCGCCCGTGAGGCGTTCCTGCGCGCCTCGAATTACTATTGGGCGGCAACATTCTTTTCGGACAGCACGAGCGATCCCTCACAACTGGTACCGACCTGGCAGAAGCACCGGGCGGCGTGGGACGCGTTTGTCGCCCGGCTCGATGTCCCAGCCGAGACGATCGAGATTCCGTATGAAGACACGACCCTGCCTGGCTATGCCTTCACAGTGGATCTCTCCGGTACTCCACGCCCCTGGATCATCATGAACAACGGCAGCGACGGCACGATGGCCGACATGTGGAGCCAGGGAGCCGCCGCCGCGCTCCGGCGTGGGTACAACGTCCTCATGTTCGACGGTCCTGGACAGGGTGAATCGCTCTACCTGCACAACCTGTATTTCCGTCACGACTGGGAGGCGGTGATCACCCCGGTGGTCGATTACCTGCTGACCCGTCCCGATGTCGACCCCGACCGGATCGCGCTGCAGGGTGTGAGCCAGGGTGGCTACTGGGTTCCGCGATCGGTGGCCTTCGAACACCGGATTGCCGCGGCCATCGCCGACCCCGGCGTGATGAACGTGATCAAGTCATGGACAGCCAGTATTCCCGACGAGGCGATTGAGGAGCTCTTTAGCGCCGAAGGCGAAGAACTCGATGCCATCAAGCGGGAATTCGATCAGGGCGTTGAAGAAGGCAAGAAGCAATCCGTGGCCTTCCGCTTCAACATCGAGTTTCGGATGCGACCATACGGCACGACCTCATTTGCCGAGACACTGTTGATGCTTCGAGATTACTCCCTCGATGGCATCGCCGAAAACATCACCTGTCCGATCGTGATTACCTACCCCGAGGGCGAAGAATTCTGGCCTGAACAGTCACAGGTGCTCTACGATGCCATCCAGAGTCCGAAGGAATTGGTGTTGTTTACCGCCGCCGAGGGCGCCGACTTGCACTGCGAGCCCAAGGCGCTTGGACTCCGTTCGCAGCGCATCTTCGATTGGCTGGACGCAACCCTGGGCGTAACTCAGGGATAGGTACCACGCGTGCCGATGCCCCGCGCTCGCGATCCAGCCAGTATGTACCCAGCCTGGATCGCGGTGAAAAAGGGAGTCCTGGAACGGGCTCCCTTTTGGACTGACTCTGCATGCACGACCTGGAACCAGGCGGGCGGACTCATACGGAATCCGGATGATTCGTCAGGGATGGCCAACGATTGACCTTCGGTCAATTTCCCGGGCACCGGCCGCAGCTGCGGGGCACCGGGACGACGACGTGGGGTGGTCGATGGCCCCCATCTCTTCATCCGAATTTGGTATCAGGTTTCGTTACGATAGAGACGAACCGAGAGCGGCAAGGCGATCGCGATCAGCAACACCGACCAGGCTATCGAGGCGATCACCGGGTGCTCCATCGGCCAGGGCTGGTCCATGGGGATGATGGTCGGGGCATTCCCGAAAAGATTCCGCATCGCCGCGACGGTGGCGGAAAGCGGATTCCAGTTCGCGATGGGTTTCAGCCAGGCGGGCAAACCCTCGGTCGCAATGAACGTGTTGGCGAGGAACGTCAGTGGCATGGTGATCGGCATCATGATCTGGTCCGCCATGGTCGCATTCTTCGCCACCATCCCCACACAGACCCCGACAAAGTTCGTGGCGACGACGAAGAGGAACAAGAGGCCGAATCCCGCAACGGCGTGAGGAAGATCCGTGTGAATCCTCCAACCGGTCGCGAGGGCGCAGACCACCATCACGATGGTACCAACGAGCGTGCTCAGGACCTGGTAGAACGTCTGGCCAATCAGCACCGCCGATCGCGCCATGGGAAGCGAGCGGAAGCGATCCATCTGCCCCTTCTCTTTCATTTCGGCCATGCCGACAGCGGCAGCGACCATGGTGAAGGCGGCGGATTGGGCGAAGATACCGGGCATGAGGTATTCACGATAATTCTCGACACCCGGAATCTGGATCGCACTGCCAAACACATACCCGAAGAGAATGATGAAGATGATCGGCATCGCGACCATACCGATGATCTGGCCCGGCTGCGCCAGGAAATGTTTGATGTTGGTTTTGGTGATGAGCAGGCTGTCTCGCGTGGCCCGTTGCAATGCGGAAAACGGCGAGGATGACGTGGTGACTGGTGTGGAGAGGGTGAGTGTTGCCATCAGGCAGCATCCTTTCTGTTCTGGATGTCCCGAACCGACGTTGATTCAGTGACTTCACCGGTGAGATGCAGGAAGACTTCATCCAGCGTGGGACGACGGAGGCTGATGTCGTCGATGGGGATTTCCCGGCGCGTCAACTCCGCCAGGACAGCTGTGAGCGATTCCCCCGCCGCTGGCGCCGGTGCTGCAAGCTGAAGCGATTCCGGCGCTATCGACGGCGGGTTTCCGGTGATCCGTTCCAGCATTTCCCGTACGGCTGGAATATCCGACGGCTGCTGTAATGTCAGGTTGATTTGCTCGCCGCCAATCGCGCTTTTCAACGCGCGGGGCGTCCCGTTGGCGATGACCCGGCCCCGGTCGATAACGACCAGGTGATCGGCAAGATAATCCGCCTCTTCCAGATACTGGGTGGTGAGAAGCACCGTCGTACCATCGCTCACCAGTTGGGAGATGACATCCCAGATCGCCAGCCGGCTTCGAGGGTCAAGCCCGGTTGTGGGCTCATCAAGAAAGAGCACCGGCGGTGTCGCGACGAGGCTGGCGGCGAGATCGAGCCGACGCCGCATCCCGCCGGAGTAGGTTTTGGCCCGGCGTCCGGCCGCCTCGACAAGATCGAAACGCTCCAGCAGTTCATCCGCCCGGCGCCGGGCATCCGGCGTCGACATCTGGAAGAGCTGGCCAATCAGGATCAGGTTATCCCGCCCGGAAAGCAACTCATCGACCGTGGCCGACTGGCTGGCGAGCCCAAACTGGAAGCGGGCGCGTTCAGGGTCCTGCACGACATCAATGCCATTGACCCGGGCCGTCCCGGAATCCGGTGTCAGGAGCGTGGTCAAGGCGCGGACGGTGGTGGATTTCCCCGAGCCGTTGGGACCGAGTAATCCCAGAATGGTACCGGTGTCGACCTGAAAGCTGACATCGTTGAGCGCCTGGGTGGTGCCAAAGCGTTTGAAGAGATGTTCGGCCTCAATGGCCGGACCAGATGCATATTGTGACGCCATAAAGCTGGATCCTTTCGTGGAGGATGTGAGGTTAAAGGGAATTGGTTATCCAAATCTCGTACGGTGTACTATTACCGTACGACGTACGATACTCGTACAGGATACGATTGTCAACGGTAACGTCACATGACACGACACGATCATTCCAGCAGGATGGGATACTCAGCAGCAGTGATTCCGGGACCAGCGTTCAGGGGGAGGCGTCCATGAGACAAGAGAGAGAGACCAGGGCACGAGGTGTACGTCACCATCGCCGCCCTCGCGTCCAACTCGATATCGAGCAAATTGTTGATACGGCACTGGCCATTGCCGATCACGATGGCCCGGACGCGATGACTATGCGCAAGATCGCCTCGCATCTCGGTGTCGGGGTGATGTCGCTCTACTGGTATGTACCGACCAAGCGAGACCTGGAGGGGCTGGTTCTCGAACGACTGATGCGGGAGTCGTCGCCCCCTCATGAATCAACTGGCAACTGGCGGGAGAACCTCGAGCTGATAGCACGAAGCGCCAGACGCGGCATACTCCGACGCCCATGGATTGTGGACTTGTTTTCCCGGTCCGAACTGGTCCCGGAACTCAGCATGGGGCACGGCATCCTGACCCATCTCGAAAACTCCATGCGGATGGTTGAAGACTTGCCGCTCGACTTTACGGCCAAGATGACCATCATCAATCTGGTTGATGACTTCTCCATGGGCTTCACGTTTGGCGAAGTCATGGAGCGAAGACGGCTGGAAGCAATGGGAATTACCGAGGAAGAACTCCGCACCTCCCTCGGACCCCGCATGAGAGAGCTTCTGGACGAAGGAGATTACCCCCTGGTCCAGCACTTCATCGAGCACGATCATGAGTTGCCATCCAAGGACGTGCAATTCGAGAACGCCTTGCAGATTTTGCTGGACGGTGTCGAAGTCCAGATCGAACGAGTGCGGCAGTCATCAGGGACAGCGTAGCCAAATCCGCACGTTTTCGTAAAAGCAACAGGATCGCATAAACAGTGGCCGAACATGTTGGCTCGGACGAATGGCTCGATATCCAGGGGCACTCGCATCGAAGCGAGCATCACCGCACACGTTCATCCCCTACTCCTTCGAAGGAAACACAATGCTGTTGTAGTCGTCTGGAGAAAGTACCATCACCCGAACAGACTGCTTGCCAGACAAGTCCGCCTTGAGTAATCGGTGAACGCCGTCCAACACGATCCACCGCCCCCGGAAACGCATGACATGAATCGGCCAGACGAGATCACTGGCGATCGTCCGCTTGTATTGAGCGGCAAACTTCCGCGGATGGGTCCTCACCTGATTCGGCGTTACCTGGAACGGCTTCTCGTCCACAGCCCACAACGGCACATCGAACAACCAGGAAAGATCACTGATCGCCATCTCACGCACCGGCAATTCCAGTGCATGCAACCACTCCTGATTCCACAACTCCGGAGTGATCGCCACACGGGCAGCCTCCGGCATAATCGCCAACAGTCGTTCCCATTCGGCGCAAAGTTCCGGCGATGCAGGAAGCTTTTGACACGAGGATCTCGGCACGCCTCCTACCCTTCTGTTCCGGCCGATTCGCTTTGTTCGCATGTCCACCAGATTACGCGGACCCGTTTCCAGCATCTGATACATTCAAGATTAAATCTAAGTAACGTCGACTGCACTTACGATCCGCTAAGTACGACCACCTAGGGCAAATCGGACTTAGGACGATTCGGAATAGCAAGGACCGGACCTCACCTCGATTACAGGTGGCAGCAAATCTGGCAAAAATGCCAACCCGCGATCCTCTCTTACCGATTCGACATTAACAAGCTGCCCTGGCGCATCAGGTGCAAGATCATCTGGTTTCATCGTGCCCCTCACCAATTCGGGAAACCGAATAGAGATGGCTGTCGGTTTAGGGGGGTAAAGTCGAATCGAGATAGGGTTCGATTCGGTTTCCCGAATCGAGATCACCCTTCCGTCCCGGTAGCGTCGTCCTGCGCGGCGAGCCATGTCTGGGTGCGGACGATCCGGATCTCGCAGTCAAAGCCGACGATCTGCATGGTTGTGGTCTCGATCGGGGTGAGGAAACGGACCGCACGGCGTTCGGCAAGAGCATGCGGCACACCGACGATGAACGCATCGCTCTCCCCGTCCCGGCCGAGCAAAACAGAATCCCGCAACCAGGTATCGACCTCGGCCTTCGGGATAGCCCCGGAACCGCGCAGGTCATCCAGCACCGACATCCATACCTGCGCGCTGCTCATGCCGCACTCCTGCACCATGAACGACGGTATCGTCCTCGGCATCGCGGGAGGGGCGCCAACAGGAGTTGATCGCTTCAGTGTCTTTTTCCGGACCGGTGCCTTCGTTGCTTCCGGTTCAGGATCATCCGGCCCACCGTCAACGATCGCGATGCGAACCGGACGGCGCAGGGCAACACTCAGCTTGCGTTGAATGGCATCCAGCCACTCATGGCGAATGGTTGACGCGAGCTCGCTACTGGCGACGGAAAGCATAACTTCACCGGTTTCGTACCCGACGATGGTCACCTCTTCCCGCAACGCCTCCACTGCCTGCCGGGACAGCGAACCGGAGAGCGCGCGGCAGGTGGCATCCCAGATTGCGTCGGGATCACCACCACCGGGGAACCCCACATCCCGGGCAGACCTGTGACTGGTCTTACCACTGTTTGTCACAGGCACCGATGGCCGACTTGACGACCGGTCACCACCCCGAACCGTGTCAGCATACATCTCCGGCACGCCATCCCGGTCCCAGCGAGAGATAATCTCCCTCACCCGTTTCGGAGCGACGAAGGCACTTCCGGATGCAACCGCCTCATCAATCGCGCTGCCAACCAGCGCCCATCCGGAAAGCCCTGCTTCCTGTGCCAGATCCGCAAAGTCTTCCGCGATTCGCTTGAGGTGTCGTCGCGCAGCCACAGTTGTGGGACGACTGTTCGCTTCATCAAATAATCTTACTGTCGCATCTTCATCGCGGCGATCGTCTGGCGGAGTTACTGATCCCGGCCCCATTCCCGGCAACTCGTTCACAGGAACTTCCTTGACCGACTTCTTTCTGGATTCTCCCGTGGTAGTCGTTGTTAACTCTTGGTAATACGTACTGCTGCCCGGGGCAACAGAGGTTGCCTCACCATTGTTGACGGATGCATCAATGCTTGCCGGATTCCCGGTCAAACCAGTGTTGCTCTTTGCAGCAAAGGTCCCTGAACCATTGTTGGTTGTTGCAACGCTGGTTTCCCTGGAGATGCTACTGTCGATAGTGTTGTCAGTAGTGCTGTCGTTATCGCTGGCGGCTACTGTCGCCTCGGATGTCGCCGTGTCACCGCTCTCGGGCAAAGAAAAAACACCTTTGGTGGCGGGGGCGCGTCGGGAAGCGTGGCCAGCCTTGCTCCGGGCCGAGGCGCGGTTTTCATCGCGTTCCGTGCGGGCGGCAAGCCGTTGCCAAACGTCAGTAGGACGGACTTCCTCGAGAATCTGGTGCCAGATGTTGTCACGGTCGATCGGAGCAAACTTGGCCGAGAAGATGCGGCGGACATACCGGTAAACGGCGCGGTCCTTGTCCGCCAAATGTGCGACCCGCATCACATCCCGGGTGGTGAGGTTGAATTCATCGCCATGATCTTTCACCCGGTAGAGATTGTGCGGCACCTTCCAGCGGCGTCCCCGCTCGTCAGTACGCAGCACCATTTCCTTCCGGATCTCGATCAGGTCGAGGCAGACCAGGAGTTTGTTGATGGTGATCAGCTCGTTGCGGTCCTCACCGTAAAAATCGGATTCGCTTTGCTGCGAAGGGAAGGCGAATCCGCGGTGACGGGAGTCTTCCCGCCGGTCCGTCCAGACGGTGTAGGAGTTCAGCAGCCCCACGCCCTTGAGACCGATGATCGGAGCGAACTGGGTGACAATGCTGTTCCAGTGCCAGAACCAGCCCCGGCGCCGGGTGTCCTCGCCCGACCGGCTCTGCCCGCTGGTCACGGATGCATCGCCCACGATCCCGGTCAGATCACGCTCCGCGTTTGCGGGCATGCCGTCGCCCCGAACGGCCGATGGCTCATCCGGTCGGGGTGAAGGTATGTGCCGCTTGTCGCGGTTGTCGTCCCGGTGTGTCATCGGCGTTTCAGGTTCACATGTGTGACCGTGTGGCACGCGATGGCTTGACACACCATGGGGAGTGTGACTAAAATCCTGGTAACGTCGCTCGGGTACACGAAACCCTCCCTTGGCGGGGATAAACAAAGCGGCTCAGGTTCGGAACCCGGATCAGGCGGTTTGGCGATTGTCCGATCGGATCCCGAATGACACATCCAATGATCTTTGGCGAAGAAGTCCGGTGTTGGCGCACCGGTCTTTTTCATTTCCGACGCCCGACGCGGTGATCGGGAGAAGCCTCATCATTGGCAAGCCATGGACATTGACGCGTGCCGTCATGACGGTCTGGATCATCCTTGGCCGGGCCTGTGTTGGCGCACAGGTAGCAGTCTTTGGTTCGTCCAGTATTCGTCCCTCTGGCGACATCGCGCGTTCAGCGTTGGCAGCCCTTCCTTTCATGTGAACGTGACGAGCCAATGGCTCATCTGTCGATACCGTTCCGGCACCGATCGCAACTGCATCACCGTTACCGGACATGCAACTGCGATCGAGGCCCGTTGCCCACGATCCGGGAAAAGACTTCCCAGCTTCAAGGATACGCTGGAAGCGCCGTCCCTGACGCTGTGTACGTACGTTAATTCCCCTGACGTTCATACCGACCCCTCCTCACCCCAGAGTGATCGTTGGGTTGTCGCGGACGACGCCCCGGAAGGTTGTTCGTCCAGGAGATCCATCCGCGTCTGGATCGGGCCGCCGACCGCAGCCGCGACTTCAGATCGGGCGTCGTTGGCATCGCTGATGGTGAGCGCTCGCATGGTATGACGGGCGGAAGACAGGGAGACGGTCCGCTCACCCTGCTCCATCATAAGGAGCAGCGCGGCTCTTGCCGCCCGGATGACCTGACCGGGATTACCGGCAGACCAGCGGTGAATCTCCGCCCGGACATCCGGCGCAAACACCTCCTCCGGTGCGTTCACCGTGCGGACGGCGTCAATCCGTCCGGTAAGCAAAAGATCCGTGTCTGTCTGCCCGAGGGCTTCCAACGATATCACGGGTCCGAGCAAACCACGCAGGGAACGTCGCCTGATCAGGCGATCGTGCAGGTCTGGTGTGCCAGCGAGGATGATCCAGAGCCCGGTTCCTTCGGCATCGCGCAGAAGGTTCCGCACGAGTTCGAGTTGCGAACCCTTGAAGTCGGCATCATCCATCAGCAAGCCAACGTGACTGCCGCCACGTTGCATCACCCGGAGGATGTCGCTTACTTCGCCCCGTAGTTCCAGCCCGGTGCGTCCCGCTGGCTTGCCGCCGAGGGCAATGAGCAAGGCCTTCAGGAGCTGGGCATCGGTGCGATGCGACGGAACATCTGGCAGGGACACCACATGGAGCCGGCGATCGCTGGTCAGGGTATCTTCAACTGCGGCCAGTAACCGGGTCTTGCCGGTGCCGTCCTCGCCGGTGATCACACCGAGCCGTTCCTCGCGGTTCAACGTCACCGCAAGATCATTCACCCATTGGAGAAGCTGCTCGCGTGCGGGTTCATGGACAGAGGTGGCCGCGAATGTGCCGCGTGCCGGTTCTTCCGGGAACGGATCGCTGGAGAACCCGGCACGCGCGAAGAAGGCAGCGAGTTCGGTGATGAGTCCGTTGGCCATCCGGAGCGATGCGCTCATGAGGGATCCTGCTCGCGGTGCAGGCGGGCGCGGATGTCGCGGATGCTGATCCCCTGCTGGCGCCAGGTAATAACCTGATGGGCAACCGCCACCTCGCTGTCATCGAACAGCAGGTATCCGCTTTCGGTACGGGCGGTTGGCAGGATGACGCCTTCGCGCAAGTAAAAGTCAAGGTGGGTACGGCTCAGCCCGGTTGCGGCGCGGAGGTCACCACTCATATAGAAGCGGGCAAGCGGAGCGTCCGCCGCGCGTCGGGATGTGGCCGGCGTTTCGCTCACCACCCGATCGTCACGTGAAATGGCGGCCGGAGTTGGCTGGGTTGTGGTGATGTCCGAATCGACGTCTGGCATAGGGGCCTCCCTCGGTGATTTGCCCGAGCGGCAAATCACTCTGCAATTGCATACCAGTATCCTACCGGTTCGAGCGGCCAATGTAAATAGCCACAACTGGGGGATCGGTATTTCCCTGTTTGCGAAACGCCTGTGGCGCTCACGCGTCCTGAAGTACAGGAAGCGGTGATGAAGAGCATGGCGCGTCAATTAACGGGAATCCGGACCCCATGCTGCGTAAGAATGCCGTCTCATCGCCAGCTTTCGGCGCGTGGCGGGTATGGTCGGTATACTTCCCTGCGGTAGACATGATGCTGGAGCCGCTTTCTGACGCCATTGCATCTTCCTTGCTACATGGCGCCAGGTATCATCGGCTGCCGCAGGCATGCGATACTCTGTTCGGACAGAGACCTCATCCCGCAGTGCGTTGTTCGATTCGCCCCGAAAGGACCCGAGAAGAGATTTCATGGAGCCACGACCACAACAACCGCGTCCATCATCCGGACAGCGAAATCCCGCATCTGGTCAAACCCCGGCCGGTGGTCCCCCCCCACAGCAGCCTCCCTACCAGCCGCTTCCCGGACACGAGTTTCCGCAGGAAGGGTATCCGGAGGGGTATGACCCGACGACGGTCGTTGCCGCACCGAGGACCGACTACGATTACAGCCCACTGGATCTCGCACCTCCCGGTCAGCGCCGTCGCCGTCAGTTGATTGCGGGGGCTATTGGTGCCCTCAGCATCATTTTGCTTGGCGCCGTGATCGTCTTTGGCTGGATGCTCCTGCGGGAGAACGATCCCGATGATGGTGGCGAGGATCGCGTCGCGGTGGCCACCCAGACGGCGGAAAGCGAGGATCAATCCGGGGCCGGGGATGATGAAGCCGGAACGCCCCCCGCGACGGCTCCCGTTTCTACCGAAGCTCCCACCGCTCCTGCGGCCACTGAAGCACCTACCACCGCCCCGGAGGGCGCGAATGCCGGTGCCCTGGATCAGACAGGGCTGACTGCCCTGTTGCCGGACAATTCCTTGCTACCAGCCGGTTTTGACGCGGGTGTCGATTCCAGCCGTGACCTGGCCGGTGTGGTCGAGGCATTGGGGGGAAGTCGCATCGCGGAGCAGAATCTTACGAATTGGGGTTGGACGGCTAATGTCGAGCGGGTGTTTAGCAATCCGACAGCTGAAGCCGGGTTGACCTCCAGCATCACCGTCAGTTTGCATGGCTTTAAGGACGCCCCATCTGCGGCGGAATCCCTCCCTTTCTACAGTGATATCCTGCTGAATCTTGGGTATTACGAGGTTGATGCCCCCCAGATTGGTGAAAGTGTTCGCCTGCTGCGGCAGGATGGGGAAGATGGCGGCGTCACCGTGGCGCTCTATGTGCAACAGGGATCGGTAATGTACCGGTTCGGTGGCTACGCCATGGGCGGCGATCCCACCCAGGATGTGATTAACCTCGCCACGGCGGTGATCGGTGGGCAATAGGTCACGTGACGTTTTTACCGGCCAACGACGATTCCGCGTCTCATGAGGGCTAGCTGATGTTCAAGCGAGAGAACACCATTGGCCTTTTGCTCCTGCTCTTCTGTGTGGTCGTCGGGGCGGTGATGGTGCGTGCCATCATTACCGGGGAGCAACCGGAGGTCGATCTGCCACCGTACGTCAGCTGGCCACTCGGGATCGCATTCGTGGGCATGTTGTTTTACGGAATGTTTGTGAATTTCCGTGACCGCCGATCCGGTGGGGATGGCCCCGCCTGGCCCAATCCGCAGTCTGGCCGGAAATCGCTGTGGGACCGGTGGCGCGACAGGAAAAACGATGACCGGGGCTGAACCAGTTCACGGGATCTGCCCGTCATCCCCCCGGGGCCCACTCCCGGCTTGCATCGGGCCAAGGCTCCATTGCATCATGCTGAACGATAGGGATATCAGCCAGTAGTGGCGAAAGGACAAACCGGCTCGATGGCGGACGGAGAAGAGCAGCCACAGCAGCTTGATGCAGGGAAAGAGACGACTGCCGCACGCGCCAGGACAAGTACGGGGCGGAAGCCGGAGCGGAGATCCCGCTCGGCCTATATCGTCCTCGGAGCCGGGGTGGTGGCCCTGCTTTCCCTTTTGCTGATCATCTACTTTTCCTCCGACCGGAATCAGCCGGATCAGCCGATCTGCACGACAGTAAGCGCCACGAGCGCCCGTCAGGCCGTGCTCGAAGGCCGTATTTCCCGGGTGACGCTGGCGTACGATGACACGGTGACGCCACCTTCGTCACCCAACTGGGGGCCTGTCCTGGCGCGGCTCGATTACACCGACGGTCAGTGCGCCAACCTGCCACAGGGCATCCAGAATCAGGACGATATCTATCTGCTTCTCGGTGCGATAACCGTATTCAATGATGTTACCGAGAATACCCAGGTGGAGATCAAGTATGACCGGCAGACAGAGTTGAGCCCGGCATTGTTCACCACCCCAACCCCGCCTCATACACCGACGCCGGTACCTACGGCAACATCCTCCCCGACCCCATCGCCGGAGGCATCCCCGACCGAAGAACCGGTCCCGCCTATCGGACCGGTGCTTTTGCCGGCCACACCATTCGCCAGCCCGGGCGCCACACCCGAGCCGTAACCGGACGCATCGCAGTTTCGTTGACAGGGATGCGTATCGTGCGGCTGGCTGCCAGGGGCGGGGTAGACGGTGAATGCCGCTGTAAAGCGCCAGCACCTCCCTGTGGTGCCATAGGCTCAATCGCACCACTCACACGCATCGTCATCCCGCATTCAGACGGTCCGTTGCGGGGAATCGGGCGCTGGAGGAGTACCCCGACGTGTTTACCTGGACTCCGTAGTATCCGCCAACCGATCCAGCGTGACATCGTCCCAGGAAGCCGGGTCATCCAGGGATTCCAGATGCGTAAACACGGTGGTCTCCGGAAGGGCGTCATGAATATCCTGCTCGAGGTTATCGATCAGGTGATGACCGTGTTGGACGGTCCAGTCTCCTGGCACCAGCACGTGCACGGAGACGAACCTGCGGGTGCCCGCCTCACGCGTGCGTAGCGCGTGGGTTTCCACATGGTATGTCTCGCGATACCTGGCGAGCACTGCCTCAATCGCCGCCAGGTCTTCGGCTGGCAATGCCGTATCGAGTAGACCCAGCAGCGATTTCCGGATCAGGGAGATACCTGTCAGGATGATGTTCGCGGCCACGGCCAACGCCACGATCGCATCGAGCCGATTCCAGCTGGTAAGCGCCACCAGCGCCACCCCGATGAGTACCCCGCCTGATGTCCAGATATCGGTCATCAGGTGACGGGCGCTGGCGAACAGGGTGATGGAGCGATGAGCCTCGGCCGCCCGGAAGAGCTTCCACGCAACCGCGCCGTTGACGAGGGAAGCCAGGACCGAGACGCCCAGACCGATTCCCACCTGCTCGATCGGTTGCGGCGTGATCAGGCGGGGCAGAGCAGTGACGGCAATCGCCAGC
>Ga0182745_1001982_pt1 | contig 18903 bp, 13 predicted proteins | sample eDN3rd30CKraftBY_FD_128523 | JGI IMG/M metagenome (GOLD analysis project Ga0182745, IMG submission 128523) | Enriched backyard soil microbial communities from Emeryville, California, USA - eDNA 3rd pass 30_C Kraft BY (version 2) (version 2) | ecosystem: Environmental > Terrestrial > Soil >...
ACGCCCGAACGTGGAAACTTCGGTTTCTGAACGCCCAGGGAGAGGGTGTCAGACTCTCGCTTTGAGAGCAGTCCTCGTTGAACTGAGAATCCCACACCCTTCAGGGGTGGGAGTGTCAAATCCGAAGGGGTACTTCCCCCTGGAGACTATCCGCTTACGCTTGATGAACTGAAGAAATCCGCGTTGGTCGTTGGACCCGATGGTCACCCTGGATGGGATCATGCTTGGAGATCCCAACTCGTGGATAATCTCGGCATTCTCGTCGGCCACTTGTGGCAAGTTGATATTCAAGAAATTTTCGCCGATGGATCTTTCACTCAGGACAAGGGCCACCCAGGCGATATCGACATCTATTTTTTATGTGATATCAAAGAATTTGTCACGGGAATGCTTGCATATCGACTGAATATTGTATCTGGGAATAAGCGAATTTGGAGTTGGGCCCCTGAAGATCGTAAGCCAGACTCGAGTGGAAAACCACAATGGCCCATGTGGCATCGTTTCCACATTGATGTTTGGCCGCATTTCGGGCAAACGGCGGGTCGGGATGTTTATGGCAACGAACTGCAGTTCCCTGCCTATTTCCGGCAGACAAGGGACGGCAAGCCGCGAGGGATCGTGAAGATCGAGAGGGGATCATGATCCGCAACGATGCTGAGCTACGAGAAACGCAACGACGTGTTGACGAGCAGAAAATCTGCGATGCCACGAATGAGGCTTATTTCAAGAGCCTTGGCCTGTCGACCGAGGAAGTCGAGATGGCCATGGGACCCACCATGCACCTCCGCGCTCAGATGGAGCACGACATTGCCACCTACACCAAATTGAAAAGTGGTGACCTCAGTGGTCCGCGCGAGTTCAGCCAACTTGGCCGCTTTCTCGTTGAAGTTCGAATCGCTCGTGGCCTTAGTCTCCGTGAACTCGCCAAGCGGCTTGGTATCGACGAATCGGCAGTTTCCCGGGATGAGAGAAACGAATACCACGGTGTTTCTGTCGATCGGGCCTGTCGAATCCTCGAAGCCTTGGATGTCGAAGTGAATCTCATCGGCGCGGTGAGAACACCCGTGAATTTGACAAGTCATGCCTTGGATTCGGCGTGGAATGATATCAGTGTCTCCTCTTCCTCAGTCCCTGATATACGTATCATATCGGTGTCTAAACACTCCGTCCGCTCAGCGGAGAAATCCTCCGGACATTCCGTTGAATCATTATTCTCAATGAATGGTGCAGCCTGATGGCCAAGAAAAAGGCTCCTTCCACCATTGAGTCTTCAAAGGCAACGGAGAGGGAGACGAGCCAAATTGATTTGGCCGCTCCTATCTCCGCGCATGCAAAAATTCACAATGTGGTTCTCGCTTCGTGTGAAGCAAAACGATCTGCTGAAGCAACGTTTTCACCAAATCAACATTCAATCGATTGCGTCATTGAACATATTGAAATTGGAATTGACAAAGAAAACAGCCGCTTCTTCATCAAACCTGGATTTACTCTCAAGGTAATGAGGAAAGATCTTCCTGAAGCCGAAGCATGCCTCCTGATCAAAGCTTCGTTTGCAATTGCTTACTCGGTGGAAGCGATCGAAAAGTATGAAGAGAAGGTTATCCACGCTTTCGCAGGCACCAATGGAATTTTTAACGCCTGGCCTTACTGGCGAGAGTTCGCTCAGAACACCGCGTTACGAATGGGAATTCCCGGCATCATCATTCCCTTGTTTCGCGTCTCAACAAGTCAGACCGAATGATTGAACGCCGAATCCAATCTCACCCGTTCGCTGTTTTCGCGGCATGGCGAAAAAACGGGCCTCTCGTTTCCGAGTGATCGAGGTCCGAACTCGCTGTCGGCTACTCCCAACTAACCCCTTATCAGGTGCGTGCCTAACCGTCACATCACGCACCCGCCCCTTTTTCTCCAGGCCCCCTAGTATTCGTAATCAACAACCAGAACGGCTCCTCGCCTCCACCGCATTCGTCAAGCTCGCTCTAACCTCCGCTTAATTGGCAAGGCGACGTCTGGGCAATTCACGCGTTCCGGTTTATCTTGGGGGTAAAGAAGACCTCCTCCGCGACGGATGGAGATGATTTCTCAAGCGACGCGGAGCCGCTGGAAGGGATTGTATGACGCAAGAGAATGGTGGCCAGAACCGGACGGATAGGGCAGGTCAGGGGTCGGGATCGGGGTCGGGCCCGGAGGGACCACAGCCGACCTTTTGCGACTTCTGCGGCAGGGCCACGACCGAGGTCGGTCCGATGGTCGAAGGGAACGCCCTGGTTTCAACCGGCGTCCGAAGCATGCCCTCGCATGTGTGCGGGCAGTGTGTGACGGCCTGCGAGTCGATCTTCGCCAAGCATGAGCAGAAGCACGCCCTGGACGGGACCTTGCCAACCCCCCGGCAGCTCGTCGAGCATCTCGACTCCTACATCATTGGGCAGGATCGAGTCAAGAAGACGCTCGCCGTGGCGGTTGTGAATCATTACAAGCGGTTGCTCGCCTCGACCCGTGAGATTGACGACCCCGCGCTCAAGAACGTGGAAGTGGCCAAGAGTAACGTCCTTTTGATCGGTCCGACGGGATGCGGCAAAACCGCCCTGGCCCAAACGCTTGCCCGAAGGTTGAAGGTGCCATTCGCCATTGGCGACGCAACCACCTTGACCGAGGCGGGATACGTGGGGGAAGACGTTGAGAACCTGATTCTCAAGCTCGTGCGCGAGGCGGAGTTCGACATCCCGCTGGCCGAGCGCGGCATTATCTACATTGATGAAATCGACAAGATCGGTAAGACCTCGCAGAACGTTTCGATCACGCGCGACGTCTCGGGGGAAGGGGTGCAGCAAGCGCTCTTGAAGATGCTCGAAGGGACCATCGCCAACGTTCCTCCCCAGGGGGGGCGCAAGCATCCCGAGCAGCAGTACCTTCAGGTGGACACCTCGAACATCCTGTTCATCTGCGGCGGCACCTTCGTGGGGCTCGAAGAGATTATCGCGAAACGGCTCGGCCGCAAGATGATCGGCTTCGGCCACGCGGCGGACCCCGGTGAAGAGCTGGAGCGCAACAAGCTGGTCAGCCAGGTGACGCCCGAAGACCTCGAACGTTATGGCATGATTCCTGAACTGGTGGGCCGACTCCCTGTGATCAGCAGCCTGAACCAGCTCTCGGTGGACGACCTGTGCCGCATCTTGACCGAGCCGAAGGACGCGATCCTGAAGCAGTACCAGGTCCTCTTCTACCACGACAAGGCGAAGCTCGAGTTTACCGAGGAAGCGGTCCGCGAGATTGCCCGCCAGGCGAAAGCCCGAGGCACGGGCGCCCGCGCGCTCCGATCCATCCTGGAGCACCTGATGCTCGACATCATGTTCGAGCTTCCCGAGCACCCGGAAGGGAAAACCTACGTCATCAACGAGCGAATCGTGCGTGGCGAAGAGAGCCCCTTCAGCCACGTGGCCGCCTGAGATTCGAGTTCCTTCTCCCTTGCCCCTCCCCTGCTCCGCCCACCCAAGCGCGAGCAGGTTCCTCCACAGGCCGGAGCCGGGTTTAACCGCTCCGGTTGTTGATCTTGTCGAACGGCGGATCAAACGAACCAGGCACGAGCCTCGCCACCGCGGAGCTCGTGCCTGGTTCTTGTCCCAAGAATAACTCGATTCACGACACCAAGAGGCCGGCGGCGAATCAGGCGAGGCGCGGGAATGTGCCGGACTCGCCGTTCTGGCCGCCATTGGTTAGGTCGTCATCGTCTTCCTCGTCTTCGTCCCGTTCGGAGTTGGCCGCCGATTCCGAGTCTTTGATCTCGAACTGGCGGACCTGCTCCTCCATCTCCTTGCCGGGCTTGAAGGTGACGACGTTTTTGGCGGGAATATCCACCTTCTCACCGGTCCTGGGGTTCCGGGCCTTCCGAGGCGCGTGGCGTTTGATCTCGAAAACGCCGAAGTTGCGGAGCTCGATTCGTCCCTCGGCGACCAGGGTGCGCGTGATTTCGTCGAGGGTGCGCTGGACGATATCCTTGGTTTGGAGTTGAGTGAGCCCCATTTCCTCGGAAATCATTCTGACGATCTCTTTCTTCGTCACTTTAGGGATTCCCTATTGGGGCAAAATGAAGTGGTAGAGTTGGCTCAAGAGTAATGGTGCCTTGGAGTAATGTCAAGGAACCTCATCCCATGGTGGGATCGACGGATGAGCGATCTCTCCTATCCAGTCGGTGAAACCGCATGAGGCTCGTCACGAGGTTCTCGGCTTATTTTTTAACCGCGTTGGCCCTGGTTCTCCTGGGATTCTCAGGGGCACTTTACCTGCTGGCCCGCACTTACCTGCACCAGCGACTGGACGAGCGGTTGGTCTGGGCGTTGAACATCCTCGAGGCCTCGGTCGATATCGAGCGCCAGGGGTTGGAATGGGAGCCGACGGACCGGCGCATTCTTCTTGGGTTCGACCTGGGTCCCGAGGAAGTTCGCTGGGTGGTGCGAGACGGTGGGGGAACCATCGTGGATCGCTCGGCGAACGCCGCCCGAGGTGGATTCCAATCCGACTGGAAGGCGCGCATCCCGCCGGGTCAATCGCCCGACGCGACCTCGTTCGGCCGAGTCCCCGGCTGGCGCATGGCGGGTCGGCGCATGGACCTGGACGTCTTGCGGAAGCTTGGACGGGGGCATCCCGACGATGAGCCCGGCTATGAAGTTCAGTATTCCTCGCTCGTCCTGATCGCGGGCCTCGAACCGGCCCCGATCCAGTCGATTCTGAACCGACTGGCCATCACGCTGGCCGCACTTTCAATCGGCATCTGGCTGCTCGCGGCCACGGGGGGCCGAGTCCTGGCGCGGAGTGCGCTTGCCCCCTTGACAACGATGGCCGAGACCGTGGGGAAAATGTCGGCGACCGACCTGAACCGACGACTCGAGAACCCTGGCACCGACGACGAGCTCGAGGCCCTTGGCAACGCTTTCAACTCCTTGCTCGACCGCTTGGGAGACGCGTTCGACCGGCAACGCCTCTTCGCGGGCGATGCCTCACATCAGCTACGAACCCCGCTGGCCGCCCTGCTTGGCCAGGTCGAGGTTGCGCGAAGGCGAGAACGGTCCACGGAGGAGTATCGCCGGGTGCTCGACCGGGTTCACGACGAGGGAAAACGACTCCGCGAGGTCGTGGAAGCCATGCTCTTTTTGGCCCAGCCCGACGGCCCTCAACTCGTCTTGCAGGGGGTCTCGCTCGCGGACTGGATTCCCGAGCACCTTAAACGTTGGAGCGAGCACCCGCGTGCCAACGACCTGAGCTTTCAGAGGGTTTCGAAAGGAACCGAATACAAGGTCCAGGCGCATCTGCCCATGCTTGCCCAACTCCTGGACAACTTGCTCGACAACGCGTGTAAGTACAGTGCGCTCGGCTCACCCATCGTTGTACGGCTCGGACGTGATCCCCTGGCGAACCAGGTCTTGCTCAGTGTCGAGGACCAAGGGTGTGGCTTGAGCGCTCACGAAACCGCCCTGGTCTTCGACCCGTTCTTCCGTTCGGAACGTGCCCGGTGCCAGGGGACTCCCGGCATCGGGCTCGGCTTGGCGGTGGCCCGGCGCATCGCGCTCGCATTGAACGGCACGCTCGAAGCGCAGCACGGCTCCGTCTCAGGAACCTGCTTCATCCTTCGGTTACCGGAGATTGCCTGATCTCCCTTGTTCCTTTACTCGCGGCCTTTCCCAACAAACCATTCACACAATAACAATCAAAAGGAATTCAACCTCACCTAGGCCTGACCTTCACTGGCGCCGGATGAGACAATCGAGAGAGAATCGTGTTCGAGGTCATGGGCTTCTTTCTTGAACCGAACCCAGGGGGCTCGGCCGCTTCGCCGCAGGTCCGCAAGCGCATCGTAGATCGAGCGGATCGGCGGGGGATGCTTCAGGTTGAACATCCGGTCGGCTCGATCCCCCTTGACGTGGAACCGGAGAAACCCTCCCGCGACCGTCGCCGCGGAGACCGCCTCGACCCGGCCTCCGAGCAACCGATCGAGGCCCCCCGCCACTCGTGTCAGCGGCTTTTCCAGCAAGTCGGGCAACGCAACCACCCAGCGCGGCCAGCCCGTCAACCGGGCCACCAACCGAGCCTGATCGCGAAAACTGAGGTAAGGTCCAACCAGGGCCAACCGCTGCCCCAGCAGGTCCGACTCCAGGGCCTGCTGATGCGCCTGGGCGAGAACCTGGGCGTCGATCACGGGGATCCCCCCCGCCGGCAGAAATGCGAGCGGAGTGCGCGCCATCTCCATGAGAACCCGAGTCGAGGTGGGCCTGGGATCCCTCGGGCCAATCACCATGCCCGGGCAAATGACCAGGGTAGGAAGTCGCTCTCCTTGCGACAGCAAGATTTCCTCGATCTCGCGTTTCGACCGCACATAAGGGGACTCAACGGTATTGAGATTCCAGGTGGATTCCTCGTCGGCGGGATGCGATACACTTCCAGCGGCGATGGTCTGAAGGGTGGACGTATAAATAAACCGCTCGACACCCGCCGCGACGCATTGTTCCACCAGTCCGGACGTGGCCTCAACATTGGTGGCTCTTGCTTCACCCCGAGCATCCACCCCCAGGTTGACCCAGCCACCACAATGAACAACCCCCCAGGCCCCAGCCACGGCACGCGCTCGGAGATCTGGATCGCGAAGGTCCCCAATCACCCAGTCGATCGGCGGATCCCCCTCCTCCTCCCGTGGCAACCGGCGCACCAGACCACGCACCCCATACCCCGCCCGAGCGAGTCGGCGAGCGACATGCCCCCCAACAAACCCGCCAGCCCCTGTCACCAGGACGACCCGCCCCGCCGGCACGGAGGACGTTGTGACTGCCCGGCATCCGTCAGGTTGTCCGATCGCGGTCGTGCCCAACGCCTCTTGGCCCATTGGGTTGGAATCCTGGTCGCGTTGCACGGTGCCACCTCGCTTGGTCAACTCAACCATCACGCGGACTCGGTTCGTCAATCAGCTTTCCCCACGGTCCCTCAGCTCCTTTTCAAGTTGTCGGATCAGCGTTTTCAAGTAAACCCTCCAACCCGGCAAAGCCCAACCCACAAGACTTCGACGCCACCTTCGAGCCTGTTTAAGCTGAAGCTGAACGACAGAAGTAGGCCCCGCGGTGATCCGATGCGCATCCAACGCCGCGTGCTCCACGCACGACATCCCGTCCCTAAAACACACAATCATTGTCAAATGCCTATATGGACTTCGAATTCTCTGGCCCCCCAAACTCGCACGACGATAGACCGGAGGTCATCAAGCAGATTTGAAGTCGATATGCGACTGTTGCGTTACTCTAGGCAAATTACCGAACCTAGATAGAATTGGCAAGCGGACTCCAAAACAACCCTGACCGGACACGCTTTTTAAAACGGCCACGAGTAGAATTGGGACATTTTAAAGCCACTACCCTCGGTCGCTCGCGTAGTGGATTGAGCGCCAAGGTCCATGTCGCAGTCAAGGCACTTGGAAACCCAGTTCGGTTGATCGCGACGGGACTCAAATGACGCAGATGCCCCAGGATGGGGCATTGATCATTGACCTTAAAATTTGATATTCTTTTTACAAAAACATGCAAACGTTATTATTCAATCGATTTCATTGAAGCGGATGAGGCGAGGGCTGTGATCCCGCCACGATCCAACTACAAAGAGCCTCGCGACCCCAATGAACATTTGCACAAAGAAAGAACCCTGGTCGAGTGGTTCCTGAACTAGGATTAAGCATTGCCGCCAGGTAGCGACCAGGCACGAGAAAACCGCACGTAACGACTTGTCATTCTGATGACTTGGCCTCGCTGATAACCTTTCAGGGCTAACACCAAAATCGGGTCGCCAGCTCGAGAGCTTGCTGGGGTGGTATAACCGGCTCCAATCCTGATATTAAGTATCGAATGCGCAAGGCCCTTGACTCGTCATTGACACGGACCTATCGCATAAAAGATATGACGACTTTAGAAAGGAATGGTTGCTTCGGGTCGCAAGTTGTCCTATTCTGGTTGCACTTGCAAAGCAGCAGGCCAGATCGGTGTTTGGATCTGACCGAGGAGGATTGAATGACGATCGTGGCTACCCCAGAAGCGGGTCAGATAGTCCAGGTACGCTCCCGTCGTTGGGTAGTCAACGAAGTGAAACCAAGCAGCCTTCCCGTCCCGGCCATGCAACTCCCGGTCGCCCGACCACAGCACCTCTTGACGCTCGCCTCCGTCGAAGACGACGGCCTGGGCGAGGAGTTACAGGTCGTTTGGGAGGTCGAGCCTGGTGCCAAGGTGATCGAAAAAATTGCACTGCCCGAAGGGACCGGGCTCGACGATCCAAGGACGCTCGACGCCTTCCTCGACGCCGTGCGGTGGGGAGCTGCCTCGACGGCCGACCATAAGAACATCCAGTCGCCGTTCCGCAGCGGAATCGAGATTGAGGACTACCAGCTCGACCCGGTGGTCCGGGCGATCCAGATGCCGAGGGTCAACCTGCTGATCGCCGACGACGTGGGCCTGGGCAAGACGATCGAGGCTGGCATGGTGGCCCTGGAGCTGATCATCCGCCACCGGGCTAGGAAAATCCTGGTCGTCTGCCCATCCTCTCTCCAGATCCAGTGGCGTGACCAGATGCGAGACAAATTCGGCCTCGACTTCCGCATCGTGGACTCGGAGTTGATGCGTGACCTGCGCCGGCGCCGGGGCATCCACGTCAACCCCTGGGCCCACTTCCCTCGGCTCATCACAAGCATCGACTTCCTCAAGCGGGAGCGTCCCCTCCGTCTCTTTCGGGAGACCCTGCCCGCCCCCGGTGAGCCGGTCTATCCCCGCCGGTACGACCTGCTGATCTGCGACGAAGCCCATAATTGTGCTCCGTCCGGGATCGGTCGTTTCGCCGCCGACTCATTGCGGACGCAGGCGCTCCGGGAGTTGACTCCGCACTTCGAGCACAAGCTCTTCCTGACCGCGACACCGCACAACGGCTACCGGGAAAGCTTCGGCGCCTTGCTGGAGTTGCTCGACAACCAGCGGTTCTCCAGGGGGACCGAGCCGGAACGCAAACAACTGGAGGCGGTGATGATCCGTCGCCTCAAGAGCGACCCCGGCTTCGCCTTCAACCATCTGGGCATCCGTCGCTTCCCGCCCCGCATCCTGGAGCCGATCGAGGTTGCCTACACCGACGAGGAACGGGAGGTCCACGACGCCCTCCGGCGCTACACCAAACTTCGGACAGAACGAGCGGAGGGGGCGGCCGAGCGGTTCGCCTCGGAGTTCGTCCTGAAGACGCTCAAGAAACGGCTCTTCTCGTGCCCGGCGGCGTTCCTCACCACGCTGGAACAGCACGAAAAGTCGCTCCACACGTCACGAAAGCGGGCCGCCGGGCCGAGCTACCGGACGCTCCAGCTCGAACTGGACCGCCTGGACGAGGACTATTCCGACGACTCGGAATACGACGAGGCCGCCGCCGACGCCCTGGATACGGCCACCCGCCTCTTCGCCGAGCCGACCGAGGAAGAGCAGGCACTTCTCCAGCGCATGAAGGAATGGGCCAGGAAAGCCCGTGGCCAGCGGGACTCCAAGGCCAGGCAGCTCGTGGCGTGGTTGAAGGAACATCTTAAACCCGGCGGGAAGTGGTCGAACGAGCGGGTCATTATCTTCACCGAGTACAGAGCGACCCAGAACTGGCTCCAGGAAGTCCTGGCGGTCGAAGGCTTCACCGACGGCGACCGGCTTCTAACGATGTACGGCGGGATGGACCCCGAGAAGCGGGAGGAGGTCAAGGCGGCCTTCCAGACCTCCCCGGAGATCAGCCCGGTCCGCATCCTCCTGGCGACCGACGCCGCCAGCGAGGGCCTGGACTTCCAGAACTTCTGCCACCGGCTGATCCACTATGAGATCCCCTGGAACCCGAACCGAATGGAGCAGCGGAACGGGCGGGTGGACCGCCACGGCCAGAAGGCCGACGAGGTGCTCGTCTACCACTTCGTCGGCAAGGGCTACCGGGAGCGGGCGGGCCGCCAGTTCAGCGGCCAGGTCTCGGACATGGAAGCCGACCTGGAGTTCCTGATGCGGGTGGCCCTGAAGGTCGAGACCATCCGGGAAGACCTCGGCAAGGTCGGCACGGTCATCGCCGAGCAGGTCGAAGAAGCCATGCTCGGTCGCCGCACCACGCTGAGCACGGAGAAGGCCGAGAGGGAGTCTGAGCCGATCCGCCGGATGCTCCGGTTCGAGCGGGACTTGCAGAAGCAGGTTCAGGCGCTCATGCAACAGTACCGGGAAACCCGCCGGGAACTGCGGCTCTCGCCCGAGAACATCGGCAAGGTGGTCGAGGTGGGCCTTGCCTTGGCGGGCCAGCCGCCGCTCGTCCTGGCAAAGACCGACGACGGCAAGCCCTGCTTCCGGTTACCGCCAATGCGGGGGAGTTGGGCGGCCTGCACCGAGGGGCTGGAGCACCCGCACACGAAGGACATCCGCCCCGTCACGTTCGACGAGTCGGTCTCCAGGGGGCGCGACGACGTGGTACTGGCGCACCTGAACCACCGCCTGCCCCAGATGTGCCTACGGCTCTTGCGGGCCGAAGTCTGGGCGGAGCGAGGCCGGTCGAAGCTCCACCGGGTCACGGCCCGAGTCGTGCCGAATGATGTACTAGACACCCCGGCGGTGGTCGCCCACGCCCGCCTGGTCGTCATTGGCGGCGACAGCCACCGGCTTCACGAGGAAGTCATCGCGGCGGGGGGCTTCATCAAGCAGGAGCGCTGGGGCGGTCGGCTCAACGTCGGCCAGGTCGAGTCGGTGATGGCCGGTGCGACGGGTGAGGCACCTTCGGAGCGGGTCCGGGCGAAGCTATTGGAACTCTACCCCGCCCTGGCGTCGTCGCTGGCCTCGGCGCTGGAGGCCCGGATGAGGGACCGGGTGGACGGACTCCAGAAGCGGCTGGCTGAGCGGGCCGACAAGGAGGCGAGGGACATCGAGTCGATTCTCATCGAGCTGAAGAAATCGATTGAGGCCGAACTGAACGACCCGGTGTACATTCAGCCGTTGCTGTTCGACGACCCGGAGATGGAGCGGTTCGAGCGGAACAAGGAGGCGATGCGGGCGAGAGTGCGGGAAATCCCTGGCGAGATCGAGCGGGAGACGGCGGCGATACGGACGAGGTTCGCAGGCCCGCAGGCCCGAATGTTCCCGGTGGCGGTGACCTTTTTAGTCCCAAATGGTAATCGGGCTTAGCATTGCTTGGAGATAGGCTGAATGAAGGAAACGCTATCCCTAAAACGCACCCCCCGTTTTGCCTTATTGGTGCTGTTGCTATCGGCTTTATTTGCCGTGGGCTGTAGTGGCGATCAGCAGAATAAGACGATCCAAGGGTTGCAGGAGCAAACCAAGGTCCAACAAGAAAAGATTACATATCTAGAGGATCACATAGTAAACCTCAATAATGAAAAACAAGATGTCAACCAATCCTCAGCGGGTCGGATCGAACAGCTCAAACGAGAGTTTGAAGATAGGCTCGTTAAGAGCGAGGAGTTGCATCGGTCGAAAATCTCACAGTTGGAAGGGGAGATCGCAAATCTAAGGCTGGAACTAGGGGCAATACAGCGAGAAAAACTCGCTCTGCAGGAGATGGTTGATCGTGAGCCACGAGTTCAATCGGCCAATTCGGCCAGACGTGAGTACGATACCCTTGTGCTTGGATTCATGATAGCCATTTTGATCGCTCTTCTCATGTTCGTTTTACAGAAGTATCGATCAGTGCAAGACCGCCTGAATCTGCTCGTCATGCAACAAACATCAGAGCTTCGACGCATCGGAGCCAAGCTGTGAAACACCAAGGGTTTTGGGCCATCGGGGGCCTTGTGCTGGGATTCTTTCTCTGCTGGTGGAATATGGTACTTCCGTTGGAAGTCCGGTTAGACGCAAGAGAGAAATCGCTCCAAGAGTGGGAGCGTATCAACCGAATGGAGCGGGAGGCGATTGCTAACATCAAAACTATCAACATCGAGCAGCTCAGGAAATGGGTCTCTACGCTCAGTGAACAGAATGCTCGTTACACTGAACTCCTAACTCTTCTTCATAAGCAGGAGTTAGCGTTGAACGGGCTGGCAACTACACATCTCTGGATCGCACTAATCGCCGTCGTGGGAACTGCCGCCTATGTGTCCTGGATTGTAAAGGATAGTAACGCTGACGCAGCCAGGACTCTATATAACGCCGTTGCAATCCTGCCTTCCCTGAAAGAGGCAATTCAAGGTCGAGTTGAAATGTCAACCGCAACATCGTTAGAGAGCGGTCAAGTCCTCGAATTCGCACGTGACCGACATACCTCTCCGACTCTGCATGGAACGATCGTAAAGTACACAGAAGACAAGCGATATGGATTCATCTCGCCAGACTTGAAGGGGAACGATTTGTTTTTTCATCGAGATCAGATTTCCGATTCGTCCAAGTGCGAATCGTATGTCGGAAAGAGAGTTTCCTATCAAATTGGCTTTGATTCCCGTCGTCGTTCTTGTGCCAGGAACATTCGGGTTCTTGCCGACTGAAAATCGTTCACGGGAAATCCAAAGTCAGGTTGAAGCACCATGTCCATTGCCCGCCACCACGCCGAATGGCTCTCGCTCGTGCCGGTCTCAGGACCATTCCTGAGCCTCCCTGTGTTGCTGGAGGCGTTTAACGCCGGCCTGGAGCCCCATAACCCGGATCATTCCCGGCTGCTGCGCCAGGAGTACGGTAACTGGCTGGAGGCGGTGGAGAAGCGGCGGGGCGACCCGGCACCGCATCAGCAGTGGATCAAGTTCGTCCTGAACGGAACGCTCTCCCTGGACGACCAGACCCTGATCGAGGGTCAGGCGATCCCGCAGACGTTGCAGGTCGAGGTTCTCGAGCATCACGAACTGCTGCGGCCCAGTCTCGTCGTGGTCGATCCGGGGACGAATACGCCTCGGATGCTGGTGAAAACGTACCCGAGGTCGCAGGAACTCACGAGCTACCTGGGAGGGTCGCCTTGGAAAGCCTCGCCGGATACCCGAATGACGGAGTTGCTGCACGGCACTGGGGTGCGGCTGGGGCTGGTGACGAACGGCGAGCACTGGATGCTGGTGGACGCCCCGAAGGGGGAGACCACGGGGTATGCCTCGTGGTACGCGAACCTCTGGCTGGACGAGCCGATCACCTTGCGGGCGTTTCGGAGCCTGCTGGGGTCGGATCGGTTCTTCAACGTCGAGGACGACAAGACGCTCGAAGCCCTGCTGAAGAAGAGCGCCTCGAACCAGCAGGAGGTCACCGAGCAGCTCGGCTATCAGGTTCGGCGGGCGGTTGAGGTGCTGATCCACTCGCTCGACAAGGCCGACCAGGACTTCGGGCGGGAGCTGCTGGCCGGGGTAGCATCTGGGGTGCTCTACGAGTCGGCGCTGACGGTCATGATGCGGCTGGTGTTCCTCTTCTGCGCCGAGGAGCGGGAGCTGATTCCCAGCAAGCCGTTCCCAGTCTACGAGCAGAATTATTCGGTCTCGATGATCAGCAAGCAACTCCGGGAGTTGGCTGATCAGCACGGCGAGGAGTTGCTCGAACGCCGGTTCGACGCGTGGCCCCGGCTGCTGGCGGCGTTTCGGGCCGTCTACGGCGGGCTGGAGCATGACGACGCCCACATCCCGGCCTACGGGGGGAGTTTGTTCGACCCCGACCGCTTCCCGTTCCTCGAAGGTCGGAAGGCGGGAACGAACTGGCGGGACGACGAGGCGAAGCCGCTGCCAGTCAACAACCGGACGGTGCTGCACCTGCTGGAGTCGCTGCAACTCTTGCAGATCCGGGTGCCAGGGGGCGGCCCCGCCGAGGCTCGGCGGGTTAGCTTCCGAGCGCTCGACATCGAGCAGATCGGGCACGTCTACGAGGGTCTGCTCGACCACACCGCCAAGCGGGCCACCGAACCGCACTTGGGCTTGGTCGGAACGCGAGAGAAGGAGCCTGAGATTCCCCTGGCCGAGTTGGAGCGGCTGGCGGCGAAGGGGGAAGCCGACCTGGCCAAGTTCCTTAAGAATGAGACAGGCCGGTCGGAAACCGCCCTTAAGAAGGGGCTGAAGGCCGAGATCGACGACGGGCTTGCCCGCCTCTTCCGCACCGCCTGCCAGGGGGACGAGGCGTTGTGGGATCGGGTGCGGCCGTTCGCCGGGCTGGTGCGGCTCGACAGCTTCGGCTACCCAGTCGTCATCCCCCAGGGGAGCGTCTTCGTCACGGCGGGGACCGACCGACGGTCCAGCGGGACACACTACACGCCCCGAGAGCTGACCGAGCCGATCGTCAAGTACACCCTGGAGCCTCTGGTCTACGTCGGTCCCGCCGAAGGGAAGCCGAAGACCCAGTGGAGGTTGAAGTCGGCGAGGGAGCTGCTCGACCTGAAGATCTGCGACATGGCCTGCGGCTCCGGAGCGTTCCTGGTGCAGGCGGCCCGCTACATGGCGGAGCGGCTCCTGGAAGCCTGGGATGCGGCAAAGCAGGCCAACCCCTCCACGCCCGGCATCACGCCCAAGGGGGAGCCGTCCGGCGGCCTGCCCTCCGAGACGTTGATCCCCGACGATCCGGCGGAGCGGGTAACCTACGCCATGCGGATCATCGCCCAGCGATGCCTCTACGGCGTGGACAAGAACCCGCTGGCGGCGGAGATGGCGAAGCTGTCGCTCTGGCTGCTGACGGTGGCCAAGGACAAGCCGTTCGAGTTCCTCGACCACGCCATTCGTTGCGGCGACTCGCTCGTCGGCCTCCACAGCCTCGACCAGCTGCGGCACTTCAGCCTCAAGCCGGACGCCGACGATGCGGTGCTGTTCCAGGGACCGCTCGACAGGGCCGTGGACGAAGCGATCGGCCTACGGCTCAAGCTGGAGGACATGCCCGCTAACACGATCGAGGATGTGGAGCGGCAGGAAAAGTTACTGAAGGAGGCGAACTTCAAGATCGCTCGGCTCCGATGTGCTGCGGACTTGCTTGTGGCCGCTGAGTTTTGGGGCGAGAGCGCCAAGGACAAGATGGAGCGGGTCCGCCATGCCGCTGTCGTGTCGGGCCACTACGTCGAGAAGGAACCAACCGGGGAGTTCGAGCAGGTTGCTGCCAAGGAACGCCGGGGCCAGGCGATGTTCCACTGGCCATTGGAGTTTCCCGAGGTGATCGTAAGGCGGGGCGGGTTCGATGCGTTTCTTGGGAATCCGCCCTTCATTGGCAACAAATACTGGGCAAGCGCTTTGGGGCCACAGATTGTTGGTTATGCCAAAATCATTCTCGGGTCCACCGTTGGTCGCTGCGACATCTGTGCCTTATTCCACCGTCGTGCTCTCTCTCTGACTTCCGGCGAAGCATGCATTGGCTTAATTGGATGCGAGTCGCTTCGAGAGGGCGACACACGTGCCGTCTCGCTTGATTACATCGCAAGAGAGCACACAATTATAAGAGCCGAGTCCTCGGCACGTTGGCCCGGCTCCGCCTCAGTGAGGGTTTGCATTATTTGGACATGCAAAGGCAAATACATGGGAAATAGGGTGCTGGACGGCACAAGGGTTGAAGAAATAGGCCCTCTTCTCTCGTCGAATGAAATCGTCGAATCGCCCAGACAAATCAAGACCAGCCCATGCTCAGCGAAGGGATGCGACAACTCAAAAGGTCAAGCGTTGCTCCTGACCCCTTCAGACGAGTGGTTTCAGCTTCTCAAGGATGCGAAATCTCCATACCTGCAATTATACGTTACAACAGAGGATCTCACAGATCACGGATTCGCTAATTGTTGTAGATGGGCAGTCTACTGTGGCGACGAGTCTATCGAAGAAATAAAGACGGCATCCCCTGAAACTTACCGCTTTCTTTTTGAGCATGTTCAACCGCATCGCACACCAGAACTCCTCAAGTCTCTGCCGGGACTGTCAAATAGATGGTGGCAATTCAATCGACCCGGTGCTGACAATTACCGGCGCATAAGGCAGTACAGAACGTGCATTGTGCTGCCAGTCGTCAGCAAGTTTGTCCTTCCTGTCAGAGTACCAACCAATTGGGTGTTCACTAATAAATTTTGCATTATCGAAGAGGACCGGTCCGATCTGCTTCTAATTCTTCATTCGGAGTTGTTCGAGGCGTACATCCGACAGTTTAGTGGTACACTAGATGAAAGGTTGAGTGTGTCCCAAAAATGGGCACTAAGCACATTCCCACTTCCGGGTGCAGCTGTCCCCAATTCAGAAGAATATGATAGTTCACTTGTTTCTCTCGAAAAGCTGCACACCGAACACGGTATTGGGTATACGAATTTTTATAATAAGTATCACAACCCTGACGTGTCCGCTGCTGACCTCCAGAAGCTTCGTGACCTCCACGTCGAGATAGATAAAGCCGTCGCTGCCGCCTATGGTTGGAGCAACTTGGATCTCGGCCACGGATTCCATGAGACTAAGCAGGGTGTTCGCTTCACGATCAGCGGACCCGCCCGCCGTGAGGTTTTGCAGCGTCTACTGAAGCTCAACCATGATCGGTACGAGGAGGAAGTCGAGCAAAAACGCCACGACAAGAGGGTCGCCTCCAATAGGGCGTCACCCAAGAAAAAGACCAGTAGCCGGACGGGCAAGGTAGGCCCTGGCCTCTTCGACGAGGAGGACGACTACGCATGAGCCAGGTCAACGGCAGCAACACGCCGTCTCCTCATCAACTCCGGGCCGAACTGGAAGCCATGGTCCTGGGTGACCTGCTCGGCCCGGCTGGGGGCGAGGGCGAGGAATTGACCGAACGCACCGTCCGGGACCGCTACCTCGTCGGCGTGCTGGCCCCGAGCCGCTCCGGAGCGTCGGCTGCCAAGCCGACAACCGAGGACGATGAGGACGAGGTCACCCCCCTGATCCCCAAGCCTCTCTTGCACGAAAAGGATGGCGCATGAACGCCAGCGACATCCTGTCGGCGGTGAACGCCGGGGAAGACAAGGATTGGGAGTTCAAATCGGCCAGGGGAGGCTTGCCGGTCAGCCTGTGGGAAACCTACAGCGCCATGGCGAACACCGATGGCGGTGTGATCGTGCTGGGCGTGAAGGAACACGACGGCGACTTCGAGGTCCAAGAGCTAGAGAACCCCGCCAGGATCGAGAAGGATTTCTGGAACACGATTAACAACCGGGGCAAGGTGAGCGTCAACCTGCTCGCCAACAGCGACGTGCGGATTGTCCCGGTGGACGGCAGGACGGTCCTGATCGTTCAGGTGCCTCGTGCCTCACGGCGACAGCGTCCGGTCTTCGTCGGTCAGAACCCTCTCGATGGTACATATCGTCGCTTCAACGAGGGCGATTACAAGTGCAATGACATCGAAGCTCGCCGCATGGTGGCCGACCAATTGGACGATTCCCTCGATGGCCAAGTGGTCGAATATTTTGGGTTGGACGATCTTGATCCGGAGAGCATGCGGCAGTACAGGCAGATTTTCTCGGCTCGCTCGCCGACTCACCCCTGGATCATGTCGCCCGACGCGCAGTTTCTCGAACAGATCGGCGCATGGCGAAAGGACCGGGCGACTGGGCTGGAAGGAATCACGTTCGCCGGTCTGCTGATGTTCGGCAAAGACCGGGTGATCGTCGATCCCGCCGCCGTGCCGGAGTTTCACCTGGACTATCGTGAGCGGCTCTCGAGCGACCCCAGCGTACGATGGACGGATCGCATCTGGCCCGATGGAACCTGGACGGCGAATCTCTTTCAGTTCTATCAACGTGTCGTTCAGCGTCTGACGGCGGACTTGAAGATTCCGTTCCGCCTTCAGCCAGGTCTGGTTCGCAAGGACGACACGCTCGTTCACGAGGCAATCCGAGAAACCTTCGTGAATGCAATAATCCATGCCGACTTCCGGGGCCAGGGCGGGATCATCGTGGAGAAGTATCGGGATCGTTTCGAGTTCTCGAACCCCGGATCCTTGCTCTTGTCGGTCGAGCAGATTCTCAAGGGGGGCGTGAGCGAATGCCGGAACCGGCTGCTGCAAACCATGTTTTCGCTTCTAGGTTACGGCGAGAAGGCGGGTTCGGGTTTCGACAAGATTCGCCAGGGCTGGGCCTCGCAGAACTGGCGACTGCCGATCATCGAGGAAACCCTCCGGCCCGACCGGGTTCAACTGGTGCTGCCGATGGTCAGCCTGCTCCCGGAAGAGTCGGTGGAGCGGATCAAGGGCCGGTTCGGGACCAAGTTCAGGAAGTTGTCGCCGCTGGAGGTGCAAGTCCTTGTGACGGCGGACCTGGAAGGGGGCGTGTCGAATCCGCGGCTGAGGCAGATGTGCAACGAGCACCCGACGGCTTTGACCAAACTCCTGCAAGGTTTGGTAGGTCGGGGGTTCTTGGAGCAAGACGGCCGTGGGCGAGGCACGACCTACCGATTGCCGGGACCGGGGGACTCCTCTCATTCGAGAGACTCCGCTCACAAACTGACCGTGGACTCCTCTCATAAGCTCGAAGAGATTCCACCAGAAGAGATTAAGGAGATGCGAGTCCTGGCGGCTCCGGCATGCGCCGGGATGCGTCTGGCTCCGTCGGAAACCCGACATATCCTTCTTGGACTGTGCCGGGACCGATACCTGACGGCGAATGACCTGGGTGAATTGATGAATCGGACGCCGCAAAACCTGCGGAGCCGGTTCTTGACGCCGATGGTTGAAGAGGGGTTGTTGGTTCGTAAGTATCCCGCCGAGCCGAACCGTCCCGATCAAGCGTACACCACGAAACACTGAGGAGACGGAGTTGAGCGGAATCCCGTCGGACAAGGACTCGCCATCACAACTCCGCGCCGAGCTCGAAGCGATGGTCCTGGGCGACCTGCTCGGACCCGCCGGGGGCGAAGACGAGGAACTCACCGAACGTGCTGTGCGGGACCGCTACCTCGTCGGCGTGCTGGCCCCGAGCCGGTCCGGGGCGCCGGCCGCCCGGCCCCTAACGGAGGACGAAGAGGAC
>Ga0182745_1001985_pt1 | contig 18891 bp, 15 predicted proteins | sample eDN3rd30CKraftBY_FD_128523 | JGI IMG/M metagenome (GOLD analysis project Ga0182745, IMG submission 128523) | Enriched backyard soil microbial communities from Emeryville, California, USA - eDNA 3rd pass 30_C Kraft BY (version 2) (version 2) | ecosystem: Environmental > Terrestrial > Soil >...
AATTTATCTCAAAATGCAAATTATGTTGACTCTCTAAACGTATTCCCGGTTCCAGATGGAGATACAGGTACAAATATGAACCTGTCCATGACATCAGGAGCAAAAGAGACTGAAAGCAATGTCGGGAAGCATATTGGGAAAACAGCACAAAGCTTATCAAAAGGATTATTGATGGGGGCTCGCGGTAACTCAGGCGTAATTCTATCTCAACTATTCCGCGGTTTCGGAAAAGCAATCGAAAAAGATGCTGAAATTGATGCAATTCAATTTGCTAATGCCTTCCAAGCTGGAGTAGATACTGCCTATAAAGCAGTAATGAAGCCAGTTGAAGGAACAATCTTAACAGTAGCTCGTGAAGCTGCCGCTAAGGCTGTTGAAGTTGCGCAAGAAGAAGACAGCATTATTGCTGTAATGGAAGCTGTTGTGAGCGAAGGCAGAAACTCATTAAACCGTACACCAGACCTGCTTCCTGTCTTAAAGGAGGTTGGCGTTGTTGATAGTGGCGGCCAAGGATTATTATTTGTTTATGAAGGCTTCCTAGCTTCGTTAAAGGGTGAAGCGCTTCCAGAAAAAAATGATGCATCTTTAGACGATTTGATTAACGCTGAGCATCACCGTGCACAAGATTTCATGAGCACAGAAGATATCGAGTTTGGCTATTGTACAGAAATTATGGTTCGTCTCGAACAGGAGAAAGTACCGTTTGATGAAGCGAAATTCCGTGAAGAACTGAATGTAATGGGTGATTCATTACTTGTTGTTTCTGATGATGAGATTGCAAAGGTACATATTCACTCAGAAACTCCAGGCGCGGTACTTGCTGCAGGTCAAAAATATGGTAGCCTAATCAAGATTAAGGTCGATAATATGCGCGAGCAGCATTCTGCTATTGTAAATGAACAAGAAACAGTTGTTGCGGCTGCACCGAAAAAACAAGAAAAGCACCCTTATGCGGTAATCACAATTGCGATGGGCGAAGGAATTTCTGAGCTATTACGCAGTATTGGTGCTTCATATGTCATCGAAGGCGGTCAAACAATGAACCCTTCAACAGAGGACATTGTGAAAGCGGTAAGAGATGTAAACGCTGAGCGCGTGTTAATCTTGCCAAACAATAAAAATATCGTGATGGCAGCTGAGCAAGCTGTGGAATTATTGGATATCGAAGCGGCAGTAGTGCCTACGAAAACAATTCCTCAAGGGATGGCTGCGATTTTAGCGTTTAACCCTGAAGCATCGGTTGCTGATAACAAAGCCGGCATGACGAACGCTTATGCGCACGTGAAAACTGGCCAAGTTACTTTCGCTGTTCGTGATACAACAATTGATGGCGTAGAAATCCATAAGGACGACTACATGGCATTAGCGGAAGGTAAAATTATTTTATCGACGCCAAAAATGCTAGACGCAGCACAAAAAGTTGTGACTGATTTAGTTGATGAAGATGCAGAAATCATCACAATCATCTACGGTGAAGATGCAACAGAAGCTCAAGCAAACGAACTTGCCAGCTTCATCGAAGGAAACTATCCGGATGCAGAAGTGGAAATTGTTGAAGGAAAACAATCACTTTATCCATTTATTTTATCAGTTGAATAATTGAAAAATCGTGCCGAGGTTTACAAGTTGTAAACAATCGACACGATTTTCCATTTTAAAATAAAAGCTGACCCAAAAGGTTGTTGAAAAACAACTTTTTGTGGTCAGTTTTTTGTTTGGATTATGTAAATCAAATTTGCGAGGCGGTCTCTAGGACAAAACGAAGTATAAATAGAAGTGAACAGTCGAATAGAAGTGTTCTATAGGACAAAACAAAAAGGAATTAAGAGTGAACGGTCGTAAAGCTGACTTTATTACGACGGTATAAAGAATGTGAGCAGTTGAACCGTAGCAAAGTCGTGTACTTTAAGCCTGTTTGAGAACAGTGAGCAGTTGAACCGTAGCAAAGTCATGTACTTTAAGCCCGTTTGATTACTATGAGCAGTTAAAACGTAGTAAAGTCACCTGCTTTAAGCCTGTTATCCCACTTTCACCAATTGAATCGTCCCAATGTTTCCTTCTTTTACAACCATTTTCCGAGAATTTCCAGCAAAATAGTTTTAACCGGCTTTTTTCGTAAGCAAGTTAACTCGAATCACACTTTTCAATAAACATTACTCAAGTTATCTAAAAATTATATATTTTGTGTGTCTATGAATCTTCGTGATAAACTAGGCTTACGATAATAGATGCTTTGAACAAATCATTTTGGTTTTTAATATAATTGACTAAGGGGGAGAGTAGGTTGAAATTTACATCTGTATTTGACATCATCGGTCCAGTTATGATTGGACCTTCGTCTTCTCACACAGCTGGTGCGGCGCGTATCGGACGAGTAGCGAGAGATTTATTTGGCCGAAAACCTAAATGGGCGAAAATCCACCTTTATGGTTCCTTTGCTGAGACGTATAAAGGTCACGGAACCGACGTTGCAATGGTTGGAGGGCTACTAGACTTTGATACATTTGACGAACGCATTAAAACAGCCTTTGAGCACGCAAAGAATGAAGGATTAGAATTCGAAATTATTCCTGAAACAGCAAATAAAGAACATCCAAATACAGCCCGTATTGTCATGGGTGATGATACAAACGAAATGTCGGTAGAGGGCATTTCAATTGGCGGCGGAAAAATTGAAATTAGTGAAGTAAATGGCTTTAAGCTTCGTTTAACAGGTGGGATGCCAGCAATCCTAGTTGTTCACGATGATCGCGCAGGCTGTATCGCAAATGTGGCGAATTGCTTGGCAATGCATCATGTGAACATTGGGCATATGGAAGTGTCTCGAATCGAACGAGGCCAAACAGCTTTAATGGTGATTGAGGTCGATCAAAATATTGACAACCGTATTATACAACAAATTTCTTTGATTCCAAATATCACAAAGGTATCGAAAATTAATAACTAAGGAGTGAGCTTGATGGACGTATTATTTCGTAATGTAAGAGAATTAGTTGAACTTGCTGAGAAAGAAAATAAGCTCATCTCTGACATCATGATTGAACAAGAAATGAATATGAGCGGCCGTTCTAGAGAAGAAATCTTCGCGCAAATGGATCGCAATCTAGTTGTCATGGAAGAGGCAGTTGAACGTGGCTTAAATGGGGTTCAATCTGTTTCTGGTTTAACGGGCGGAGATGCAGTGCTGCTTCAAAACTATATTGCATCAGGTAAAAGCCTTTCAGGGGATTTATTGTTAGATGCCGTGAGTAAAGCGGTTGCGACAAATGAAGTAAATGCTGCAATGGGAACAATCTGTGCAACGCCAACAGCCGGCTCAGCAGGGGTAGTACCTGGGACTTTGTTTGCGGTGAAAAATAAATTGAATCCAACTCGTGAGCAAATGATTCAATTCCTGTTTACATCAGGTGCATTTGGATTTGTCGTTGCAAATAATGCCTTTATCTCTGGTGCTGCAGGTGGCTGTCAGGCCGAGGTTGGTTCTGCTGCAGGTATGGCGGCAGCAGCGATTGTCGAAATGGCAGGGGGAACACCAGCACAATCATCGGAAGCTTTTGCAATTACATTAAAAAATATGCTAGGTCTTGTTTGTGATCCAGTGGCAGGGCTTGTAGAAGTGCCATGTGTAAAACGAAATGCAATGGGGGCAGCAAATGCCATGGTCGCTGCAGATATGGCGCTTGCTGGAATAACTAGCCGAATTCCTTGTGATGAAGTGATTGGAGCAATGTTTAGAATTGGTCAATCGATGCACCCAAGCTTAAAAGAAACAGCTCGTGGAGGACTTGCTGCAACACCTACAGGTCAAGCGTTAGCTGCTAAAATTTTCGGAAGTGCAGTGAAAGTTGACTAAAGTACTAGAACCAATTACCGCATTAAAAGGAATCGGCAAAGAAACGGCAGAACACCTTAGTGAAATGGGTATTTACACTATCGAAGATTTAATTTGGACGTTCCCCTATCGTCATGAAGATTTTCGGCTAAAGGATCTAGCGGAGACACCGCATAATGAGAAGGTAACGATTGAAGCAAGAGTAGAAAATGTGCCAACCGTACTTTATCTGGGGAAAAATAAATCTAGAATTCAAGTAACGGTTCTAGCAGGCAGACATCTTGTAAAGGTAGTCTTCTTTAACCAAAATTATTTAAGAACTAAGTTAATACCAGGTGAAATTGTCACGGTCTCAGGAAAATGGGACCGTGGCCGCCAAGTGATTAACGGCACATCGATTAAATTCGGACCTAAAACAGATGGTACCGACTTTGAACCGGTTTATAGCTTAAAGGGTTCTATCAAACAAAATAGATTTCGAAAATACATGCGACAGGCTTTAGATTTATTTGAAGGGGAAATGAATGAAACACTTCCGAGCGATTTGATTGCGCAATATCATTTGCCTGCGATTAAGGATGCCTTGGAAGGGGTTCATTTCCCTAAGGATGCGGAGCACGCAAAACAGGCGAGAAGACGTTTTGTTTATGAAGAATTATTGCAATTCCAATTGCGTATTCAGTCCTTGCGAAAAATCCGCAAGGAAAATGAAAAAGGAATCGCTATTCAATACGATGTAAAAAAAGTGCGCGATTTCATCCAGAGTATTTCCTTCGAACTGACGAATGCACAAAAACGTGTAGTCAATGAAATTAGCAAAGATTTAAAAGAACCCCATCGCATGAATCGCCTTTTACAAGGAGATGTAGGTTCTGGAAAAACGATTGTTGCTGCTATAGGGTTGTATTCGGCTGTAACAGCGGGCTATCAAGGGGCTTTAATGGCACCAACGGAAATCTTGGCCGAGCAGCATGCAGAATCCCTGAAAGCCTGGTTTGACCCAATGGGCGTAAAGGTCGCGTTACTTTCAGGCTCCACGAAAGTAAAAGAGAGAAGACTACTTTTAGAGCAATTACATAATGGGGAAATTGATATTTTAATCGGTACGCATGCGCTGATTCAACCCGATGTCATTTTCAAAAACTTGGGTTTCGTAATTACTGATGAGCAGCATCGCTTTGGTGTTGAGCAACGCAGAATCTTGCGTGATAAGGGCATGAATCCAGATGTGCTGTTTATGACAGCGACACCCATTCCACGAACACTGGCAATCACAGCTTTTGGGGAGATGGATGTCTCTATTATCGATGAATTGCCGGCGGGACGTAAGCAAATTGAAACCCATTGGTTAAAGAAGGAGCAACTTAATTCAAGCATTGTCAAAATGGAATCCGAATTGCGGAACGGTAGACAAGCCTATGTCATTTGCCCACTGATAGAGGAGTCGGATAAATTGGACGTTCAAAATGCGGTCGAGGTGTATGAACAGCTGGCGACGATTTTTAATGGCCGTTTTAAAGTAGGGTTAATGCATGGCCGACTTCATGCTGATGAAAAAGATGCCGTAATGCGTGAGTTTTCTGAAGGGAAAATTGATGTGCTCGTATCAACAACGGTTGTAGAGGTAGGCGTAAACGTGCCAAATGCGACATTTATGATGATTTATGATGCGGACCGTTTTGGTCTAGCCCAGCTCCATCAGTTGCGTGGGCGTGTAGGACGTGGTGAGCACCAATCCTATTGTGTCCTATTAGCTGATCCTAAATCAGAAGAAGGAAAAGAACGCATGCTGTCCATGACACAAACGAATGACGGCTTTAAGCTTGCTGAAAAAGACTTAGAACTGCGCGGACCTGGAGACTTCTTCGGGAAAAAGCAAAGTGGCTTGCCTGATTTCAAAATGGCCGACCTCGTGCATGACTATCGAACACTAGAAGTAGCAAGACAAGATGCAGCCAGACTAATCTATGATGATCAATTCTGGCAAGCGGACGAATACCGCTATCTCCGTGAAATGCTAGAGGAATCTGGCGTTTTAAATGGGGAAAGAATAGATTAAGAGTAACGATTCTCGCTAATATTGGCGGGGGTCGTTTTTGTTTTTCTTAAGTAATCTTGAGATTTATCGAGAAAGCTATTCGATTTAGAAATCTTGACCAACTATGGAAGTTGCGAACGGATTGACGAAACTATGGAGTGCTTACAAAATGTCTTTCATAAGCGGGATGAAAGCCAGTTTGAAGCCGATCACTAAGAAAAGTGGCGTTCATAAGCCGATGAAAGCCGGTTTGAAGCCAATCGAAAAGAAAAGTGGTCTTCATAAGCCCGATGAAAGCCAGTTTGAGGCCAATCAAGAAGAAAAGTGGTCTTCATAAGCCCGATGAAAGCCAATTTGAGGCTGATCAAGAAGGAAAGTGGCCTTCATAGGCGGAATGAAAGCCAGTTTGAGGCTGATCAAGTAGAAAAGTGGTCTTCATAGGCGGAATGAAAGCCAGTTTGAGGCTGATCAAGAAGAAAAGTGGTCTTCATAGGCGGAATGAAAGCCAGTTTGAAGCCGATCACGAAGAAAAGTGGCGTTCATAAGCGGAGTGAATACCACATTGAAGCCCCTCACAAAAAAAGCGCCATTTATAACCAGAACCTAAAACAACAACTACCACATTGCCAACGATGTCACGTAAAATAGTTGTTTCATATTTTAAGAGGATTTTCGCTATTAGATAGTTGCCTTTCCCATCTCCCCCCAAAAAGCCCTCATATCAACTACAAAGGTGACGCAGGCTGCTGGTGTGCTTAGCTCACCCACCCAATTCCATAATGTTCGCTAGATAATAATCTAGTTATTTTATTAGTACTTGCGTTCTTTTTTATAGAAATGTATACTGGTATTAGTACCAAGTGCTAAAAAAGCTGGAAGCAGGTGACGAGGGTTTTGAAACGTACAAAAAAAGAGCGACAAAGACTACTTACAGAAACAATTCAAAATAACCCATTCGTCACTGATGAACAATTAGCTTCACAGTTTGGAGTCAGCGTACAAACAATTCGTTTAGATCGCATGGAGCTTTCGATTCCTGAGTTGCGAGAACGTATTAAAGGCGTAGCCGCACAAAATTATGAAAACGAAGTTAAATCCTTACCGTTAGATGAAGTAATCGGTGAAATTATAGATATTGAATTAGATGCACGGGCACTTTCGATTTTTGACGTAAAAGAAGAGCATGTTTTTCAGCGCAATGGCATTGCAAGGGGACATCATTTATTTGCCCAAGCAAACTCGTTGGCTGTTGCAGTCATTAATGATGAATTAGCACTTACTGTTAAGTCGAATGTGGTCTTTGTGAAACCCGTTAAAGCTGGGGACCGCGTCATTACAAAGGCGACTGTCCGTGATAAGAATAATGAAAAAAATCGTACATATATAGATGTAGTATCGACTGTAAATAATGAAACAGTGTTTAAAGGCGAATTTGAAATGTATCGCACGAAAGGTTCAGGTGACAATGATGAAATTAGCAATTGATGGAATGGGCGGAGATAACGCACCAAAAGCGATTGTAGAAGGTGTGTTGCTTGCAATAGAGGATTTTCCCAACATTGAAGTACAGCTGTATGGAAAACAACAAGAATTACAGCCCTTTTTAAAAGAGCATCCAAGGCTTGAAGTAATCCATTGTGAAGAAGTTGTAGAAGCCGAGGATGATCCAGCTCGTGCTGTTCGTCGAAAAAAAGATTCATCCATGACGAAAATTTTAGAAGCGGTAACGAATGGAACTGCAGATGCGTGTCTTTCAGCAGGAAATACCGGAGCTTTAATGGCGGGTGGCTTATTTAAAGTAGGCCGTATTGAAGGCGTGGCTCGTCCGGCGCTAGCAACAACTTTACCAACCATCGATGGACAAGGGTTTTTAATGCTTGATTTAGGTGCAAATGCCGATGCAAAACCAGAGAACCTGCTACAATATGCCATTATGGGCTATATTTATGCAAAAAAAGTAAGAGGCATCGACAATCCTCGAGTAGGATTATTAAATATCGGTACAGAAGATAAAAAAGGGAACGATTTAACAAAACAAGCGTTTACTTTGTTAAAGGAATCGAATATTAATTTCATAGGGAATGTAGAAGCACGTGACTTGTTGGACAATGTCGCTGATGTTGTCGTAACAGACGGCTTTACAGGAAATATGGTATTAAAATCAATCGAAGGTACTGCTGGTGCCATGATGTCCATGCTGAAAGAAGCGTTTATGGCTTCAGCAAAAACAAAGGTTAGTGCAGTGCTTATGAAAACCGAGCTGAAAAAGCTTAAAGGAAAGCTGGATTACTCTGAGCATGGTGGAGCAGCGCTTTTCGGCCTTAAAGCGCCAGTCATTAAAGCACATGGTTCATCAAATGCTAGAGCAATTTATAGTGCAATTCGCCAAGCGTCTATTATGGTTGAACATAATGTGACTGAGGTCATTACCCAAACGATTGCGCAAACTCAAGAACAATAAGTCCATTTATTTTAAGGGGATAAAGGGGTACACGTTAGAAAAGGGGATTAGATATGACGAAAATAGCTTTTATTTTCCCAGGCCAAGGCTCGCAGCAGGTGGGTATGGGACAAGAATTCATTCAAAATAGCGAAGTAAGTAAAGCATTTTATGACAAGGCAGATGAAGTATTAGAATTTTCTTTATCAAACCTAATGTTAAATGGTCCAGCTGAGGAATTAACACTTACTTATAACGCCCAACCTGCACTGCTTACAACAGGGGTTATGGTTGCACAAAAGTTAATCGATGCTGGCGTTAAACCAGATTACACAGCGGGTCACTCATTAGGTGAGTATAGTGCGTTTGTTACTTCAGGTGCACTTTCATTTGAAGATGCGGTATTAACGGTTCATAAGCGCGGGTTATTTATGAACGAAGCCGTTCCAGCTGGTGAAGGAGCAATGGCTGCGATTTTAGGTCTTGATGCAGAAAGCCTAAAAACTGTTTGTGATCAAATCACTTCTGAAGGCAATGTTGTTCAGCTAGCGAACTTAAACTGTCCTGGTCAAATTGTGATTTCAGGTACAAAAGCAGGTGTAGAATTGGCATCTGTTGCGGCGAAAGAAGCTGGTGCTAAAAGAGCGATTCCTTTAGTAGTAAGTGGACCATTCCATTCAGAGTTAATGCGTCCAGCTGCCAATCAGCTACAAGAAGTAATTGATGCAATTGAAGTGAAAGCTCCTCATACACCAATTATTAGTAATGTCGGTGCAGAACTATTACAAGAACCAGCAGCGATTCGCAGTGAAATGATTGAGCAAGTATATAGCCCAGTACTATGGGAAGATGACGTGCGAAAATTATTAGAATTAGGTGTAACAACGTTCGTCGAATGCGGTCCTGGAAAAGTGCTTTCTGGTCTTGTGAAAAAAGTAGATCGTTCAGTTACAACTTATTGTGTGTACGATGAAGCATCCTTACAGGAAGTCATCGAAGCGATTGGAGTGAAATCAATTGGGTAAATTAGACGGAAAAACAGCCGTTGTGACAGGTGCGTCACGAGGGATTGGACGAGCAATTGCTTTACAGCTAGCTAATGAAGGTGCCAATGTAGTCGTGAACTTCAGTGGCAGTGAGCAAAAGGCACAGCAGGTAGTAGATGAGATTCAAGCTCTTGGTTCAACTGCTATCGCTGTTCAAGCAAATATTTCGGATAGCGACTCTGTTCAACAGTTGATGAATGCAGCCCTCGAACAATTTGGGTCAATTGATATTCTCGTTAATAATGCAGGTATCACACGTGATAATCTTCTAATGCGTATGAAAGAAGATGAGTGGGATGATGTGATGAATACCAACCTAAAAGGTGTATTCCTATGCACGAAGGCCGTGACGCGTCAAATGATGAAGCAGCGTGCTGGACGTATTATCAACATCTCATCCATTGTTGGAGTCATGGGTAATGCTGGTCAAGCTAACTATGTTGCCGCTAAAGCGGGAGTTATTGGTTTAACGAAAACAACTGCTCGTGAATTAGCTTCTCGTAATATCTTAGTCAATGCGATTGCACCAGGTTTCATTACAACGGAAATGACAGATACTTTACCAGAAGATGTGAAAAGCTCCATGCTAGCACAGATTCCTTTGGCAAAGCTTGGTCAGCCTGAGGATATCGCGAAAGCTGTTGTGTTCCTAGCTTCGGATGACGCAAGTTACATGACGGGTCAAACGCTGCATATTGACGGCGGCATGTATATGTAATCACTAGTCAATAAAATCTATTAGTAATCTATGTTTGCTAATATAATTAAGTGAATAATAATTTTGTTGTTACTCTTTGGCAAAATTATGATTTATATATTATTCTTTGAGGGGAGGTGACCGATTTGACTACAGTATTAGAACGTGTAACTAAAGTTGTCATTGACCGTTTAGGTGTTGACGAGAGCGAAGTGAAAGTTGAAGCTTCTTTCCGTGAGGATTTAGGTGCTGACTCACTAGACGTTGTAGAATTAGTAATGGAACTTGAAGATGAGTTTGATATGGAAATTTCAGACGAAGATGCTGAAAAAATCGCTACAGTTGGCGACGCTATCAGCTACATCGAAGCAAAAATTAGCTAATTTAACTTCATTTTGAAAAAAATGAAATTGAAGCCTCCGGCAAATGCCATAGATTTTTTATAGGAGGCTTAAAGAGGAAGTTAGCCTAAATGCGTCATTGTACGCAACGGCTAACTGACCTGCTTTTTGCAGGCGTAACCTCGATAAAATCTGGACGCAAATGCGTCTAGGCGCATTTGATATAGAGAGGCACAGTTTAGGCATTCGTAAGAAAAGCGTAAAACTTTGTGCCTCTTTTTTATATTAGTTTGCCGTATAATTAAAGAAATGTTGAATTACTAATGCTTTACAAGGTAAACTATACGTTAGAATCTATTAGGAAGGCAGATTGTTCATGACTATAAGAAAAAAAGGTAATAATCAAAAAGCTGGTGTATTACCTGAAAAAGTAAGACATCAATTTGAATTTTTGCAAGAAGAGCTAAATATTTATTTTCGAAATAAAAGTTTACTTTACCAAGCTTTCACCCATTCATCTTATGTGAATGAGCATCGTCGAAAATTATTTACCGACAATGAGAGACTAGAGTTTTTGGGAGACGCAGTACTTGAACTTTCTGTATCTAAATACCTTTTTGAACGATATCCGCATATGAGTGAAGGTGAACTAACAAAGCTGCGTGCTTCAATTGTTTGTGAGCCATCGCTTGTTATTTTTGCCAATGAGTTAAACTTCGGCAAATATGTGCTTTTAGGAAAAGGGGAGGAACTAACGGGTGGTCGTGAACGTCCTGCGCTTTTAGCAGATGTTTTTGAATCATTTATTGGTGCTCTGTATTTAGATCAAGGATTAGAAGTAGTTGTTGAATTTTTAGAACGAATCGTTTTCCCAAAAGTAGAAGTCGGTGCTTTTTCGCATGTGATGGATTTCAAAAGTCAGCTGCAAGAAATGGTCCAACAGTCAAACAACGGCACATTGCATTATGAAATTGTCGATGAGAAAGGACCAGCACACAATCGTACATTCGTTTCCCGTGTGTTATTGAACGACAAGGAATTAGGAATTGGACGAGGTAAATCGAAGAAAGAGGCTGAGCAACAAGCTGCGCAAAATGCGATGGTGACATTGAATCAGTCTAGCCTTAAGGAGGAATAGTATGTTCCTTAAACGACTTGAAGTAATTGGCTTTAAATCGTTTGCTGATCGTATTGGGATAGATTTCGTTCCTGGTGTAACCGCAGTTGTTGGCCCAAATGGTAGTGGGAAAAGTAATGTAACAGATGCGATACGATGGGTTTTAGGGGAGCAGTCCGCGAAATCACTACGCGGAGCGAAAATGGAAGATGTTATTTTTGCTGGAAGTGAATCAAGAAAACCGCTTAATTTTGCTGAGGTAACGCTTGTTTTAGATAACGAAGATGAACAAGTGGCCATGCCTTTTTCAGAAATTAGCGTAACGAGACGTGTGTATCGTTCAGGTGATAGTGAATATCTTCTAAATAATCAGCAATGTCGCCTGAAGGATATTACGGACTTGTTCATGGATTCCGGGTTAGGGAAAGAAGCATTCTCGATTATTTCACAAGGCCGCGTAGACGAAATTTTAAATAGCCGACCAGATGATCGAAGAACAATATTTGAAGAAGCAGCCGGTGTATTAAAGTATAAAAACCGCAAGAAAAAAGCTGAACATAAATTAGTTGAAACCGATGAAAACCTTCATCGGGTTTTAGATATTTTGCATGAATTAGATAGTCGTCTTGAACCGTTGCAAATCCAAGCATCCAGTGCAAAGGATTATGTACGGATGACTGCAGAGCTAAAAGAATCGGATATTGCATTAACAGTAAACGATTTATTGGCTCATGCAAAGGATTTGCAGCACATCAACGAAGAATATCAACATTTAAAGTCAACAGAACAACAGCACGCGCAAGAAATTGCAAAAGATGAAACAAAGCTTGATGCAGTCCGTGTAAAGCTTAAAGAAATAGACTATGTATTGGATACAGCGCAGGAACAATTAGTTGAGGCAAGCTCAGAGGCTGAACGCTGGGAAGGCCGTAAAGCGCTCATGAAAGAAAAACGTTCCAATGCAGAAAAACAGTTAAGTCAATTACAGCAAGCTTTGCGCACAGCTCAAGAAGAAGAACAGCTGCTCGTTAGCAGTGAGGAAGAGAAAAAGGTTCAATTTGCACAAAAGCAAAAGGAAGTTCAAAAGCTAAAGCTTGAGATTAAACAATTAGAGCTAACTTTAAATTCCTCTGCTTCAGAAATTGAAAAAGAAATTGATCAATCCAAAGACTTGTATATTGATTTACTAAACGAAGAAGCGACGATTAAAAATGAATTAAAGCATATTGAACAGCAGCTATCACAGCAGCTCGAATCGGCTGAACGCATGAACGATCGTTCATCGGAAATGGCAAAAAAATTGGAAGAAATCTCGGCCGTAAAAATCAAGCTTGAGTCAGCGCTTGAAAAGGTAGTGGCACAGCTGAAGGAAAAGGTTGAACAGCATGAAATTATTCAAATGCAGTTAAACAAGGCAGCGTCTTCCTTTGAAGAAAAGCAGCAAATGCTTTACCAAGCTTACCAGCATCAACAGCAGTTAAAGGCACGCAAAGAAACTTTAGCAGAGCTTGAAGCAGACTTTTCCGGCTTCTATCAAGGGGTAAAAGATATTCTTTTAGCGCGTGAGCGTGGTGAATTGTCAGGAATTGAAGGTGCGGTAGCAGAACTGATCCAAGTGGACGGGAAATATTCCAAAGCCATTGAAACGGCATTAGGTGCAGCCTCACAGCATATTGTGACAAAGACCGAACAAGACGCGCAAAAAGCAATTGGCTGGCTGAAAGCAAAACGAGCGGGACGAGCAACGTTTTTACCGAAAACGGTTATGAAATCTCGCAAGCTTTCATCCGCTCAATTTGGACCTGCAATCGAGCATCCTGCTTATGTCAGTCTTGCAGTGGATCTTGTTGAATTCGATGAATCGAATCGTACAATCGCCGAAAATTTACTAGGCAATGTACTGGTTGCTTCAAATTTAGAAGGCGCAAGTCAAATTGCCAGAAGCTGCGGGTTTAGATATCGCGTTGTAACAGTGGACGGAGATATTGTAAATGCAGGCGGTTCCTTAACAGGTGGTGCTTCTAAACAGCAATCTTCTTTATTCTCTCGTAAAGCAGAGCTCGATCAGCTTACAAGCAATCTTGCAAAAATGGAAGGTTCGATTACGCAGGCTGAAAGAGCCGTTGCGGCAGATAAAGAGACGGCAGCTGTTTTACGCGAAAAACTGGAAACCTTAAAGCTTGAAGGGGAAGCGCTTCGTAAAGTAGAAATGACCCAGCGAGCACAGCTGCTTGAAATTGGCATGGAAGAGAAAAGCTTAAAAGCAACGGTAACTGTTGCCTCAAGTGAGCAATCTTCTATGACGACCCGCAAAGCAACACTGCTTGAGCAAAAAGAACAGGCGTTAGAGCGACTGGAGCAACTAAGGCAGGAGCTTGAGGAAGTGAATCAAAAAGTAGCTCAGTTAAGCGAGCTGAAAGTTAAAAGTGAGACAGAGAAGGATTCTTTAAGAGAATCATCTGCTCAAAAACGTTCAGAGCTTGCCGTTGTCCAAGAGCAGCTTAGTCATTTGCAAATTGCTACGGCAGAGCTTGCTTTAAACAGATCTAAAGCAAAACAACAGGTGACAACCATCTCCCAAGAAATCAAGTGGATTCAAAATGAGGATGTCAACGGTCCATCTGATGAGGAAATTGAGAAGACTGTTCGCGAATGGACAGCGAAAAAAGAAGCTTTAACGGCTAATATCCAAAAAAGCCGTAATTTGCGTTCGGAGCATCAACAACAATTATCGCAATTAGAAGAACAGCTAAAAGAACTGCAGCGCATTCATAAAGGCTTCCTAGAAAGCTTGCGCACGGTAGAAATAAAGGTTAGCCGAATCGAATTTGAAATGAATCGTTTACATACTCTTCTTGAAGAGCAGTATGAACTTGACTTCGAAGAGGCGCGTGAACAAGCCATTGAAATTGAGGATGTTGACCAAATTCGCCGTAAAGTAAAGCTCTTAAAACAATCCATCGAGGAACTTGGTCCAGTCAATCTGACGGCGATCGAGGAATACGATCGGGTTCTAGAGCGTCATACCTTCTTGACGGAGCAGCGAAATGATTTATTAGAGGCACAAGAAACTTTACATGAAGCTATTCGTGAAATGGATGAAGAAATGTCCTTGCGCTTCAGGGAATCCTTTACAATGATTCAAACGCAATTCAGACACGTATTCCGTGAATTATTTGGTGGTGGACAAGCTGATTTAGTGCTGCTTGACCCAGAAAATATCTTGGATACAGGTATTGAAATTGTTGCTCAGCCGCCGGGTAAAAAGCTTCAAAACCTAAGCTTATTATCTGGAGGGGAAAGAGCGTTAACGGCAATTGCATTATTGTTTGCGATTTTAAATACGCGTCCAGTTCCTTTTGTAATTCTGGATGAGGTAGAGGCTGCATTGGATGAAGCAAACGTTCAGCGCTATAGCGATTATTTAAAGAAATTAAGCAGTGAAACTCAATTCATCGTCATCACACATCGTAAAGGCACGATGGAAGGTGCCGATGTGCTTTATGGTATTACGATGCAAGAATCGGGTGTATCGAAACTCGTTTCGGTTAAACTGGAAGAAGAAGCCGCACTTGGCAGCTAGAAACGTATAAGAATCTACAAAGGTGCAAATTGAGGCTCATCGCGAAACGCAAGTTTATGCGATGAGCCAAATTTTCGAATTGGACAAAGGAGCGAAAAGGTAATGAGCTTTTTTAAACGACTAAAAGAAAAATTAATCGGCGGAGCAGAAGAAGAAAAACTCCAACAAGAACAAACTGAAAATCAAGAAGCTGAGTTAAATGTCGATGAAACAGATGCTTCAAAGGAGGAGCAGCTAGTTGAATTGCCAGTGATTTCTGATGAAGAACTTGAAGAGGTAGTCGAGGAAGCGATTGAGTCTACGGTTGAAGCTGAAACAGTAGAAGAATTACCAGCAGTAGAGGCGGATGAACATCCAGTTGCTTCAGTGGAAGAGGTAGTGGAGAAAAAGCCATCTGCATGGTCGATTACACAAAAATTCAAAAATGGTCTAGCGAAAACTCGTGATTCCTTCACATCAAAGGTTAATGATTTAGTCGCACGTTACCGTAAAGTGGATGAGGACTTCTTTGAGGAACTAGAGGAAGTTTTACTACAAGCAGACGTTGGCTTTGAAACGGTTATGGAGCTTATGGATAAGCTGCGTTTTGAAGTGCAGCGCCAAAATATTAAGGATACGGATGGCATTCAGGCAATCATTTCTGAAAAGCTGGTTGAAATTTATGAAGCAGGCGAAGACAGCATTGCAGAACTAAATATGCAACCAAATGGTGAGCTCACAGTTATTTTATTTGTAGGGGTAAATGGTGTTGGGAAGACGACTACTATTGGTAAATTAGCGCACCGTTTATCGAAAGAAGGAAAATCAGTATTGCTGGCAGCTGGAGATACATTCCGTGCAGGAGCGATTGAGCAATTGCAGGTTTGGGGAGATCGCGTAGGGTGTGAAGTTATTAAACAAGCAGAAGGTTCTGACCCAGCTGCTGTTATCTATGACGCAATCGCCGCTGCAAAAAAACGTGGAGTAGATGTATTAATCTGTGACACGGCGGGCCGTTTGCAAAACAAAGTGAACCTAATGAAAGAGCTTGAAAAGGTGCATCGTGTCATTTCCCGTGAAATTCCGGATGCCCCACATGAAGTATTATTAGCTCTTGATGCAACAACTGGCCAAAATGCGCTTGTGCAAGCACAAACGTTTAAAGAAGCGACAAATGTAACGGGCATCGTGTTAACAAAACTAGACGGTACTGCCAAGGGTGGTATTGTACTGGCGATTCGCAACAAGCTGCACATTCCAGTGAAATTCGTCGGTCTAGGCGAAAAAATGGATGATCTACAACCATTTGATGCAGAACGCTACGTATATGGTCTGTTTGCAGAAGGTCTAGAAAAAGAGTTAGAGAAAATCGAAGACTAAGATCATGAAACTATTCCGGCACACGCGCTGAGGCGTGAGGCTGGGATAGTTTTTTTGTTTTGGTGAGGATGGGGGGCAAGATTATGTGTTTATCCGATTCGTACGGCAACGTCTATAGGACAAAATAGAGTACTAATGAGGGTGGACGGTATAATAGAAGGGGTCTATAGGACAAAATTGAGTGCTAATGAGCGTGAGCGGTCGAATAAAAAGAGTCTTTAAAACCGATTGAGAGAAAGAGAGAAGTCATACAGTAGCAAAGAGAAGTGTTATGCGACGATTCGGCGGAAGAGAGAAGGCAAACGGTAGCAAAGAGGAAGTACTTTAATATATTTTTCAGATGAAGCACGCCGTTCAAGCGCCACATGACCTAAAAGCGTATCATAGATTAAATGAAGTAGTTTTCACAAGCAACTCGTCATCCAAAAGAGCATCAAAGCTGAGATGAAGCACCCCACCCAAGCTCCCAGCCCTAGAAAAGAGCATCAAAGCCCGGATGAAGTCCTCCAGCCAAGCCCTCCGTCACCCAAAAGCGCCTCATACCCCAAATGAAGCCCTCCCCCCAAGCCTCCATCACCCAAAAGCTCTTCACACTTATGCAACTCCAAAGCCACTGCCATTCCAAGCACTCCACCCATCCCAAATCTCCTATTATGTTAAAATAGTTTTTAAAGCTTGTACTAAATCTACTTACTTAATTGACTGAAGGTTTAGTATAATTTGTTTTGTATACATATGGAGAGTTTTAGAAAGAAGGGAAAGAGAATGGATCGTCCAAAACTTTGGACCAAGAATTTTTTGATTATTTGTGGCATTAATTTTTTCACGCATATTGTGTTCTATAGCTTACTTGCGACAGTAACCCAATATGTTGTTGGCCATTTTGGGAGGAGTCAAAGCGAGGCTGGTTTAGCTGTGGGAATTTACGTGCTGATGGCAGTGATTGCGCGGCTGTTCGCAGGGAAAATCGTTGATGTGCTGGGGCGTAAAAAAATACTAATCATCTCGACGGTTATTTTCTTCTTAGCCGTTCTCGCCCACCAGTTTGCGACAACCTTTACCGTATTTATGATTATTAGAGCCATCCACGGATTTACTTTTGGCTTCTTAATGACTGCGACAGCCGCGATTATGGCCGATGTTGTACCTGATCAGCGCCGGGGTGAAGGAACGGGCTATTATGCAACAGCCATGAATATTGCGATGGCTGCAGGTCCATTTATCGGAATCTTTATGCTGCGTGTCTCCACGTTCGAAATGTTTATATGGGTGCTAGTAATTGCAGCGTTTTGTAATTTGCTTGGCGTTTTCTTAAAAGTACCGAAGGAAAGTGCACCGCAAGACAAACCAAAAGTAAAGCTTTCATTTTCAATCGGCGATATGTTCGAAAAAAGAGCGTTGCCAATTGCGGTTTGTATGTTCTCTTTAGCGCTTGGCTACTCAAGTCTACTTTCCTTTTTGTCGTCCTATACAGAGGAAATCGGATTTGGCGAAGTAGCTACATACTTCTTTGTTGTATATGCCGTTGCCCTAGTGCTTACTCGTCCATTTACCGGTCGACTGTTTGATCGTTTGGGAGAAAATAAGCTAACATACCCGATGTTGATTTTAGTGGTGATTGGCTACTTTGTATTAAGCCAAGCGAGCAGTGGATGGATGATATTACTGGCGAGCGCTTTAATCGGAATCGGTTATGGTACAGTGCAATCGAATTATTTAGCGATTGCCATTAAAGAAGCTCCTCAGGACCGAAAAGCTACTGCCACTTCGACATTTTTCATTTTAATGGACATGGCCATTGGGGTTGGCCCTTATTTATACGGAGTACTTTTGGGGTATATGAATTACCGTTCTATGTATAGCTGCACCGTTGTGTGGTTTATTATCGCGATTGCTGTGTATTTCTTGCTTCATGGACGAAAAGTAAGCAAAAGAAGAGTCGCGGCATAAGGTTCTTTATGATGAAAACACGAATTTAATCGATTTTTTTTGGACAAGGTATTTTCCTTGACACACCATAGTAAAACGGATATGATACAGTAGACAAAATATGATTGGAGAGATATTTAGTGCTACTTGAAAAAACAACACGCATGAACTTTCTCTTCGACTTTTATCAAGCATTATTAACTGATAAACAAAGAAGTTATATGGAACTTTATTACTTAGATGATCATTCTCTAGGTGAGATTGCAGAAAGCTATAAAGTTTCACGCCAAGCTGTATATGACAACATTCGTCGAACAGAGGCAATGCTTGAAGAATATGAAGATAAATTACGTTTATTTGAAAAATTTGGTGAACGCCAAGCGGTTCTTGAACAATTAACCGCAGCCATTAAAGACGAAGCTTCCACAATGGAAGATCGCCTAGCATTGGTTGAACAATTAAAAGAAACGGATTAGGAGGCTAAACATGGCATTTGAAGGGTTAGCAGA
>Ga0182745_1001986_pt1 | contig 18890 bp, 18 predicted proteins | sample eDN3rd30CKraftBY_FD_128523 | JGI IMG/M metagenome (GOLD analysis project Ga0182745, IMG submission 128523) | Enriched backyard soil microbial communities from Emeryville, California, USA - eDNA 3rd pass 30_C Kraft BY (version 2) (version 2) | ecosystem: Environmental > Terrestrial > Soil >...
ACCAGGAAGCACCAGCCGACCACCCACAGGTCGCCCTCGGTGAACGCCGGGCTGGCCAGGGCGACCGACACGGCCGTGGTGCCGCCGCGGATGCCGAGGATGGCCGGACGGAACGGGGCGACCTGGTCGGTGCGCAGCGTGTCGGTCGCTGGCCGGGTCTCGGCCGAGCGCGTCGGGTCCGGCGCAGCGCGCTCGGTCTCAGAGGCGTCGGACACGACCGTCATCGGTGGTCAGGCTAGGACTCCGGTGGCAGCCCGTGCGGGTCCTACCGTGTGCCCATGCTGCTCATCGGGTTGACGGGAGGGATCGGGTCCGGGAAGTCGACCGTGTCGGCGCGCCTGGCCGAGCACGGCGGCGTGGTGATCGATGCTGACGCCATCGTCCACGAGCTGCAGGCGCCGGGCCAGCCCGTGCTGGTCGCGATGGCCGAGCGCTTCGGCCCGGAGATCCTCGAGGCCGATGGGACGCTGCGCCGCCAGGCCGTGGCCGACATCGTCTTCAACGACACCGACGCCCTCCGGGACCTCGGGGCGATCGTCCACCCCGCGGTCGCGGTGGAGATCGAGCGCCGGATCGCCGAGCAGGTGGACACCGGCCGCGTGGTGATCCTCGACGTGCCGCTGCTCGTCGAGTCCGGGCGCGACGACATGGCCGCGACGATCGTGGTCGACGTCGATCCCGAGATCGCCGTCGCCCGGCTGATCGAGCACCGGGCCTTCTCCGACGCCGACGCCCGGGCTCGGGTCGCCCGCCAGGCGTCTCGGGAGGAGCGGGTCGCCAGGGCCGACTTCCTCATCGACAACAGCGGCACCGTCGCCGAGCTGGAGGCCCAGGCCGACGCGGCGTGGGCCTGGATCGAGGGCCTTCCGCGCCGCTGACCCCCGCGGGGTACGGTCCGATCGAAGGTCGAACCGAAGGGGTCAGCGATGGCACAGCAGGTCAAGGGCGTGGTCGCCACCACCAAGGGAGCGCCGGTCTCGGTCGAGACCATCGAGGTCCCGGACCCCGGACCCGGCGAGGCGCTCATCGCGGTCCAGGCCTGCGGGGTGTGCCACACCGACCTGCACTACCGGGAGGGCGCGATCAACGACGACTTCCCGTTCCTGCTCGGCCACGAGGCCGCGGGCATCGTGGAGTCGGTCGGTCCCGACGTCACCGACGTGGCGCCGGGGGACTTCGTGATCCTCAACTGGCGGGCGGTGTGCGGCGAGTGCCGGTCGTGTCGCCGCGGGCGTCCGCAGTACTGCTTCGCCACCCGCAACGCCACCCAGAAGATGACGCTCGACGGGCGCGACCTCAGCCCGGCGCTGGGCATCGGCGCCTTCGCCGAGAAGACCCTCGTCGCCGCCGGCCAGGCCACCAAGGTCGACGCCCGGGCCCGTCCCGAAGCCGCCGGCCTGCTGGGCTGCGGCGTCATGGCGGGCATCGGCTCGGCCATGTTCACCGGCGAGGTCGGACCGGGCGACTCCGTCGCCGTCTTCGGCTGCGGCGGTGTGGGCGATGCCGCCATCATGGGCGCCCGCCTCGCCGGCGCGGCGAAGATCATCGCCGTCGACCTCGATGCGGCCAAGCTCGAGATCGCCAAGGAGCTCGGTGCCACCCACACCGTGCTGGCCTCGGAGGTCGATGTCGTCGACGCCGTCCAGGCGGCCACCGACGGCCACGGTGCCGACGTGTGCATCGAGGCGGTCGGCCACCCGGCCGTACTGGAGCAGGCGTTCTACGCCCGAGACCTGGCCGGCACCGTGGTCCAAGTCGGGGTGCCGAACCCGGAGATGCGCATCGAGCTGCCGATGATCGACTTCTTCGGCCGGGGCGGCCGCCTCAAGCCGTCGTGGTACGGCGACTGCCTCCCGAGCCGGGACTTCCCGATGCTCATCGACCTCTACCTGCAGGGGCGCCTCGATCTGGACCGGTTCGTGTCCGAGACGATCGCCCTCGACCAGGTCGAGGAGGCGTTCCACCGCATGGAGCGCGGCGAGGTGCTCCGGTCCGTCGTCGTCATCGGCGACGAGGCGGTCGGCTGATGCCCGCGCTGGTCGAGCGGATCGTCACGAGCGGCGTCTTCTCGCTCGATGGCGAGGACTTCGACGTCGACAACAACATCTGGCTGATCGGCGATGACGAGGAGGTGCTGGTGGTCGATGCCGCCCACGAGGCCGATCCCATCGTCGACGCCGTCGCCGGCCGTCGCGTCGTGGCCCTCTTGTGCACCCACGGCCACAACGACCACATCAACGTGGCCGCCGAGGTGGCCGACCGCACCGGGGCCCCGATCTGGCTCCACCCCGACGACACCATGCTCTGGGAGGTCGTGAACCCCCACCGGCCGGTGGACGGCGCACTGGCCGACGGCCAGGAGGTCGTCGTCGGCGGCACCACGCTGCGCGTCCTGCACACGCCCGGGCACAGCCCCGGCGGCTGCTGCCTGCACGACGCCGAGGGCCAGGTGCTCTTCTCCGGCGACACGCTGTTCAACGGCGGTCCTGGCGCGACTGGCCGCTCGTTCTCGAGCAAGCCGACGATCCTCCACAGCATCGCCAAGCGCCTGCTGACGCTCCCGCCCGGCACCATGGTCCACACCGGCCACGGCGACGACACCACCATCGGCGCCGAAGCCGACGGCGTCAAAGCGGCGCTGGCCGGGCTCGGCGAGTAGCCCGCCTTGGTTTCGGGTCACCTGTGCACCTCAGCGCGCAATCGGGTCGTCTGTGCACCGATGCGGTGCACAGACGACCCGAAACCAGCTGGTCCTCGGGAGTGGGCCCCGCACGGTGAGGTTGGGTGGGGCCACGGTCACCCGGGTCGGCCCGGGGCCGAGCGCCCAACGGGAGCTACCGAGCCTGCTCGCGGGCCCAGCGGTAGTCGGCCTTGCCGGCGGGGGAGCGGACGAGGGCCTCGCGGTAGACGAACGCCTTCGGGAGCTTGTAGCGGGCGATGTGGGCGACGGCTTCGGCGAGGAGCTCGTCGTCGGTGGCGGTGGCGCCCTCGGCGAGCTGGACGATGGCCACGACCTCGGAGCCCCACTGCTCGCTGGGCCGGCCTACGACGATGACGTCGTACACCGATGGGTGGTGGGCGAGGGCCTGCTCGACCTCCTCGGCGAAGATCTTCTCGCCGCCGGAGTTGATGGTCACCGAGTCCCGCCCGAGCAGCTCGATGATGCCGTCCTCGTTCCAGTTGGCGCGGTCGCCGGGGACGGCGAACCGGGTGCCCTCGATGACCGGGAAGGTGGCCGCGGTCTTGGCCGCGTCGCCGAGGTAGCCGAGCGGCACGTGGCCCCGCTGGGCGAGCCAGCCGGTCTCGGGCGAGCCCGGCGCCAGCTCGGCGGTCAAGTCGGCGGACACGACCGACGTCTCGGGGCCAGGCTGGAACGTGCCCGTCGCGGTGGCGCCCTTCATCGACGTGTGGCCCATCTGGGCGCCGGTCTCGGACGAACCGACGGCATCGAGGACGACGGCGTGGGGCACGTGGTCCAAGAAGCGGTCCTTGAGCGACGAGTTCATCGCCGCCCCGCCGCTGACCAGGGCGAGGAGGCCGGAGAGGTCGTAGGTCTGGGCGTCGAGCTCGTCGACGAGGGGGCGGGCCATGGCATCGCCGACGATCTGGAGGGTGAGGACCTTGTGCTCGGCCACGCTGCTCCACACGTCGCTCGCGATGAGCTTCTTGGTCTCCCGGGGGAGGGCGACGGTGTTGCCGTTGGTGAACGCGGTGAACGTGGCCCACTGCGCGGCACCGTGCATGAGGGGCGCGGCCGACATCATGGCCACGCCGCCGTTCTTCGAGGTCTCGACCACCGCGTCGAGGTCGGGGAAGGCGTCCTTCTGCCCGAACGGCCGACCGCCCATGGCGCTGATGAAGATGTCGTGCTGGCGCCAGAGCACGCCCTTGGGCATGCCGGTGGTGCCGCCGGTGTAGAGGATGTAGAGGTCGTCGGGGGACCACTCGGCGTCGGGCCGCTCTGTCGAGGATGCGGCGAGCAGCTCCTCGTAGCCGACGGCGCCTGGGAGGAGCGCGTTGCCGGAGTCGTCGCTGACCTGGACGAGGAGGTCGATGCCGTCGAGCTGGGGCAGGACCTCGGCGAGGACGGGGGCGAAGGCCGAGTGGAAGACCACCACCTTCGCCTGGGCGTTGTCGAGCAGGTACTGCAGCTCTTCGGCGACGTACCGGTAGTTCACGTTGAACGGCGCCGCCCGGGCCTTGAAGGCGCCGATCATGGCCTCGATGTACTCGTTGCCGTTGTGGAGGTACAGAGCGACGTGATCCTGGCCGGACTCGTGGCCGGCCAGCTCACCGCGCTCGCGGTGCACCCCGATGCCCCGCTCGAGCAAGGCGTTCGCGAAGCGGCGGGTGCGGTCGGTCAGCTCCCGGTAGGTCCAGCGTCGATCGCCCCAGACGATGGCCGGCCGGTCCGGGTTGGCGGCGGCGACGGCTTCGTGGACCTCGGCGATGTTGAACGCCATCGGGACTCCCTGAGGGTGACGGACGGTCCGGGGAGGCTACCTCTGGCACCGAGGGCGTCGGCAGGTGCCGCTGAGCGCACCCTCGCGAACTACGATCCACGCGCTGGGTGAACGAGGGTGCGCCCAGCGCTGGGGAGGGACCATGCACACCACGACGTGGGACGAGAGACGTGCCGGAGACGACGGAGCTGCTCGATGAAGGTCTCGGAGCTCGCGGACGAGCTGGAGGTCCCGACCTCGACGGTGCTGGCCCAGTGCCAGCGGTTCGGCATCGACGCGAGCTGGGCCGGTGCCGAGCTGAGCGGAGCCGACGTCGTGGTCCTGCGGTCCGAGCTGGCGAGCGGTGCTCCCATCGACTTGACGCCTGCCGATCCGGTGGAGGAGCCGGTGGCCGTTGCCGCGGGGTCTGCGTCGCCGGCCCCTCGTCCGTCGATGCCTGCCGCTGGAGCCGAGGCCCCGCCCACAGACCCAGCGCCCCCGGACGGCAGCACCGGAGACCCGGCTGACCTCCCGCCCACGGCGGTGGGTTCGATGCCCGACGTCGCGGCCGAGGTCACCCCCGATGCCGAGCCGGTCGCCTCGGCGCCAACGGGGCCGGGAGGCCACCAAGGCCGTGCGGGCGGGCCGCTCACACCCGACGGGTCGCGCCCCGTCGCGCCGCGCACCCCTCCGGCCGCGCCCCGCTTCGACCGGGCGGTCCGGGGGTCGGTCATCGCCCTGGTGGTCGCCGCCGGCGCGTACGCCGGCAGCAACGTCGTCGACCTGGCCGTGGTCGTGGCCCTGCTGTGGCTCGTGGCGGCGGTGGCGCTCGTGGTCGCGGTGATCGACGCGATCCGGGGCCGACGCCACGCACTGACCCACCCCGACCGCGTGCGCGGCGCCTGGCTGGCCACGTTCGCCCTGCTGTTCGCCGTCGCCGGCATCATCGGCCTCACGGCCTCCGTCCTCGCCGTCACCGCCGACGATCCCGCCGACGCTCCACTGGATCTGTCCGATCTGGGCTCGGTGCAGGTGGCGCGCTGGGGCTACCAGCGGACGTCGCTCCTCGCCGGCAACGGCTGGCGTCAGGTGGCGCGCGACAGCGGCAGCTGCTGGCGGCACGAGGACCGCCGCAACGAGCGCGCCGAGGATCGGGTGGAGGCCACCAAGGCGAACGTGAGCGACACCTGCCAGCAAGGGCACACCCTGGAGGTCGTGAAGGTCTTCGCCTACGACCGTGACGCCGACGCGCCGTACCCCGGCGCCGACAAGATCCTCATCGCCGCACAGGAGAAGTGCGCGGACGTGTTCGCCCAGGTCCAAGAGGAGCTGTCCTCGGTGAAGACGGACGTCGAGTACCCGACCGAGGTGGGTTGGGGCGATGCCGACCACGATGTGGCCTGCACCGTCTCCACGGACGCCGAGCGCAGCGGCAAGCTCGCGCCCTGACCTCCGACGCAGGCCGCGCCAGCGAGGACCCGCTCAGCGCGCCTCGGCGGCGTGCCCGGCCAGCACGGTCGCGGCAGCCCAGTCCAGATCGGCCTTTCCGGAGGGCCGGCGCAGCACCTCGTCGACGATGACGACGCGCCGGGGGACCTTGAAGTCCGCCAGGTGCTCGCGGCAGTGGGCCTCGAGCGAGGCCAGGTCGACCGGGCGGTCGGGGCGGTGGGCGACGACGGCGGCGACCCGCTCGCCGAACCGGTCGTCGGGCGTGCCGACGACGACGGCGTCGAAGACGTCGGGGTGAGCCTTCAGCACCCGCTCGACCTCTTCGGGGAACACCTTCTCGCCGCCCGAGTTGATCGAGGACGCGCCCCGGCCGAGCAGCGTGATGGACCCGTCGGCCTCGACGCGGCCAAGGTCGCCGGGGATCGCCCAGCGCTGGCCGTGCAGGTCGACGAACGTCTCCGCACTGCGCTCGGGGTCGCCGTGGTAGCCGAGCGGGATGCGGCCGCGCTTGGCCAGGCGGCCGATCAAGCCGCTCCCCGGGGGCGCGGGGCGCCCGGCGTCGTCGAGGACGGTGGTGTTCTCGTCGACGTGGAACCGGGGGAGCGCGGCGGGCGGTTGACCGGCCCAGGTGGGCATCTGGCCCTGCCCGCCTGTCTCGGAGGTGCCGTAGCCGTCGACGACCACGACCCACGGCACGTGCTCGAGCAGTGCGTCGCGGACCGCAGGGGAGAGGACGGCGCCGCCGGAGAGCACCACCAGGAGGTCGTCGAGCGGCCACCGGTCGGGCTCGAGCGCGAGGGCATCCGCGAGCGGGCGGGCGAAGGCGTCGCCGACGATCACCAGGATCGTGGCCCGCTCCTCGTCGGCCAGGTCCCACATCCGGCTGGCGTCGAAGGTCGGTGACGTGTCGATGATGACGGTGCCGCCGTGCAGCAGGGTCGACAGGGCGGTCCAGTGCGCCGTCCCGTGCGTGAACGGCGACGCTGGCAGGCAGCGCGTGCGTCCGGTGCGGGCGTTGGCCACCACCTCCTCGGGCGTGGCCGCTGGATCGCCGCCCGGGTTGCCGCCGCCCAGCGCCGCGAACAGGAGGTCCTCGTGGCGCCACACGACGCCCTTGGGCAACCCCGTGGTGCCGCCCGTGTAGAGCAGGTACCGGTCGTCGCCGCTGCGCTCCACGACCGGTCGCCGTGGATCGCTCGACGCCAGAGCCGCTTCGTAGCCGGCGCCGCGGACGACGCAGGCGGTCGCCTTGCCGTCGAGCGCGGCGGCGACCCGGTCGGTCCGGTCCGCTTCGTGGAGGATCATCCGGGGCTCGGCGTCCGCGATCAGGTAGGCCAGCTCGTCGACCGTGTAGCGGGTGTTGACGTTGATCGGGACGGCCCGGATCTTGAACGCGGCGAGCATCGCCTCGAGGTACTCGTTGCCGTTGCGGAGCGCGATGGCGACGTGATCGCCTGGTCCGACGCCCTGGGCTTCGAGCACGTGGGCCAGCCTGCTGGCGCGCTCGTCGAGGGCCTCGAACGTGAGGCGCGTCGGACCGGCCACCACCGCCAGCCGTTCCCCGACTGCGTCGACCACGCCCTCGAAGAGGTCGCCCAGGTTCCACGTCAGCACTGGCGGGACGCTACTGGCGGGCGGAATCGGCCTCGAAATCGTCCGCCGCCGGGCCTGTTCAGCGATCCTCACAGCAGCTCCCAGCGGTCCCTCACCCGGAGCAGACGGAGCAGCGAACCGGCGCGTCGGCCGCCACGATGGTGGACATGGCCTCCGACTCGCACACCCCCGAAGCGGCGGCTCAGCGGCTCCAGACGCCGCGCGCCGGCCCGTCGATGGGGCGGAGCCGGCGGTTGGCCGTCCGCGTCCACCACGCCGAACGGCATGCGGGAGGGCGGTCGAACTGGCTGCGAGCCGGGGTCCTCGGTGCCAACGACGGGCTGTTGTCCACGGCGAGCCTCCTCGTGGGCGTGGCGGCGGCATCGGCCGACCGGTCGGTCCTGCTCGTGACCGGGGCTGCCGCCCTGGTCGCCGGCGCCGGCTCGATGGCCATCGGCGAGTACAGCTCGGTGTCGTCGCAGCGCGACGCGGAGCTCGCCGACCTGGCCACCGAGGCGGAGGAGCTGCGCTCGCTCCCTCGCTCCGAGCTGGCCGAGCTCACCGGCATCTACCAGCGGCGCGGGTTGGACCCGTCGCTGGCTCGCGAGGTGGCCGAGGCCCTGACCCGGCACGACGCCCTCACGGCCCACGCGCGCGACGAGCTGGGCATCGATCCCGAGGAGCTCGCCCGCCCGCTGGAGGCCGCCGCGGTCTCGGCCGGCTCGTTCTCGGTCGGCGCGCTCATCCCGATCGTGGTGGTGGTCGTGGTCGGCGCCGCCGTGCGGGTGCCGGCGGTCGTCGTCGCCACGCTCGCCGGGTTGGGGACCCTCGGCGCCGTGGGTGCCCACCTCGGCGGGGCCCCGCGGCTGCGCCCGGCGCTCCGGGTGCTGCTCGGCGGGGCCGCCGCCCTGGCGATCTCGTGGCTGGTGGGCCAGACCTTCAACGTGTCGGTGGCCTGACCGGCCCGGTCACTCGTAGTAGCGGAAGATGATCTCGCTGACGCACGAGGGCTTGGCCGCGCCCTCGCACTCGAAGGTGAAGGTCATGTACACCTGGGCGCCGTTGCCGGGGATGTCCTCGACGTTGGTCAGCTCGGCCCCGAGGCGCAGCTTGGCGCCGACGGGTACCGGCGACGGGAAGCGGACCTTGGCGGCGCCGTAGTTGACGCCCATCTTGATGCCCTCGACCCGCATGATCTGCGGGGCGAGCACCGGACCGAGCGACAGGGTCAGGTAGCCGTGGGCGATCGGCCCGCCGAAGGGGCTCTCGGCCTTGGCCCGCTCGGGGTCGACGTGGATCCACTGGTGGTCGCCCGTGGCGTCGGCGAACGTGTTCACCCGCTCCTGGGTGATCTCGAGGTAGTCGGAGTACCCGAGGTGCGTTCCGACGAGCTCCTTCAAACCGGCAATGCCCTGAATCACGGTGGTCATGGCCCCAGCATGGCCTGACGACCCGTCAGACGGCGAGTCCGGGCCAGACTGGCGGGGTGACCCGATCCCCACGCGGTGCCGCCGATCTCGCGGGTGTCGTGCTGGCCGCGGGCGCGGGGACCCGCCTGCGCCCGCTCACCCTCGAACGGCCCAAGGCGCTGTGCCCCGTGGGCGGTGTCGCGCTGGTCGACCTCGCCCTCGCCCGGCTGCGCCCGGTCGTGGCTGGCGATCGTGTGCTCGCCGTCAACGCGCACCACGGCGCCGAGCTGCTCGATGCGCACCTCGCCCCCGGCATCCACCGGTCGTGGGAGCAGCCCGAGGCCCTGGGGACCGCTGGGGCGATCGGTGCGCTGCGGCCCTGGCTCGGGGGCCGGGACGTGGTGGTCGCCAACGCGGATGCCTGGCTCGACCCCACGCTCGACCTCGCGCCGTTCGTCGACGGGTGGGACCGTGAACGGACCCGCCTCCTCTGCGTCGTGGACCCGGCGCGTGGCGACTTCGGCGATCTGCGCTACTGCGGCGTGGCGCTGATCCCGGGACCGGTCGCGGGCCGCTTCGAGCCCGTGCCGTCGGGTCTCTACGAGGTGAGCTGGCGCGCCGAGCAGGCGGCCGGTCGCCTCGATCTGGCGGTGACCGCCGCGGCGTTCGTCGACTGCGGCACCGCGGCCGACTACCTGCACGCCAACCTCGCTGCGTCGGGTGGACGGTCCGTCGTCGCCGATGGCGTGACCGTCGGCGCCGGCGCCCACCTCGAGCGGACGGTCGTGTGGCCCGGGGCCGAGGTGGCGGCCGGGGAGCGGCTCGTCGACGCCATCCGCACGCCGCGGGCGACGGTGCTGGTGCGCGAGACGCCGGGGGGAGGCGATCACGTTGCGGAGCCGCCCCGGCACGGAGGGTCGGGTTGCCTAGCCTGAGGCTCAGACGACACGGAGCGATCCCGGAGGAGTTGTGCCCGGTGTGAACCAGCGAACGGTCCGGCAGATGGTCCTGGCAGCGGTCGCGCTGCTCGTGGCGCTCCAGGCGGTTCCGACCGCCAGTTCCGCAGGGGCGGAGAGCGGGTCGGGCGCTGAGGAGCTGCCCGCCGGCTTCACCGACGGCACCCCGGTGGGGAGCGGCGAGGGCGGAGACGGCGCTCCGGTCGCGCCGGAGGCCGATGCGGCGCCCGATGCGCGGGCGGCCACCCCGCGGTACTTCGGGCGCGAGCCCTGGCAGGCGATCCGGACCTCGGCCACGGCCACCACCCGCACGTGCACCATCAGCGACAACGGCCTCACCGCGCTGGCCGTGGCGCCCGTCTTCAAGGAGTCGTCGGCCGCGACGTCACCGTCGACGGCGCCGTCGCCGATGACCCTGTCGCGCTACGACGAGTGGGACGGCACGTACGCCACCACCTCCAACCGGTCCGCGAACTACGGGCTCTACGCCTTCCGGAACCCCGACACCCCCTACAAGCGGGCCTTCTGGCACCCGGGGATCGGCATCTGGCAGTACGACTCGGCGGGGGTCGGCGCGCCCTACACGGCCATCGAGCGCATGGACGTCCGCACCACGTCGGCCGACGTGGCCCGTGGCATGGCGGCGCGCTACTGCAGCCCGTCCGCCTCGGTCATCGGCCACGGCCCGCCCTACTCGGGGCTCGAGCGGCGGTACGCGGCCTGGACCCCGTGGGGCTACCCGTGCACGTTGTGCGAGCAGGAGTTCCAGGCCATGACCTCGGGGACCGACTTCGCCAACATCACCCTCGTCGACGGCATCTCGGTGACGGGTGGAGCGAAGCAGCGGTCGTGCACGCTCACGGGCGTCACCGGCGTCCTGCCGTGCTGGTACGTCGATCCCTCGGTCGGCACCATCGAGGGGGCCACGGGCTGGGCGCAGATCGCTCCGCTCGACGGCGGCAGCCCGACCAGCACCCCCACGCCGCTCGCCGCACCGTTCTACGTGATCGACCGGGGAGCCACCGAGGAGCGGCACTGGCTCCGGGCCGATTCCGGGTACTCGATCGACATCATGGGGACCCGCACGATCGGGACGAACGAGCGCCCCCGCTCCAACCAGGCCGGGTCGGGCGTGACCTGGCGTTCGGGCTCGGGGCTCTGCGACCTCACGACCGGACGCGGCGCGTGCCTGCCCCCGGCGCCGCCGGGGCTCAGCCTCACGGTGGCGAACGTCAGCGGCACCTTCCGGCCCATCTCGCTCGATGCCCAGGGCGACGGCAAGGGCGACATCCTCTGGTACGCGCCGGGCGCCGCCGCCGACTACCTCTGGTCGGGCCAGGGCTCGGGGCGCTTCTCCGATGCCAAGGTCAGCATCGGAGGGCGCTACAGCGACGTGCTGCCGGTCGACATCGACGCCGACGGCGACGACGACATCCTCTGGTACGACCGGGCCTCGGGCGGCTCGTACCTCTGGGCGGCCGACGGACGGGGCGGCTACCGGTCGGTGACGCTGACGCGGCCGAAGGGCCTGCGCCCGTTCATCGTCGACACCGATGGCAACGGGCGCGAGGAGATCTTCTGGTACGCCCCGGGAGCGGCCGCCGACTCGCTCTGGGCGTGGAACGGCCTGGCGTTCACCAGCCGGACGCAGTCCGTCAGCGGGAGCTACGTGCCGGTGGCCGGCGACTTCGACGGCAACGGCAGAGACGACGTCCTCTGGTACGCCGCCGGCTCGACCGCCGATCACCTCTGGCTCTCCACGGGTCTGGGCACGCACCGCGACGTGGCGGTCTCGGTCGCCGGCTCGTACACCCCGCTGGTGGGCGACTTCGACGGAGACGGCAAGGACGACGTGTTCTGGTACGCCCCCGGATCGGTACCGGACCACGTGTGGTTCGGCGGTCCGGGCGGCGCGTTCGCCTCACGGAGCACGCCGGTCTCGGGGACCTACCGGCCGCTCGTGGTCGACCTCGAGCACGACGGCCGCGACGACGTCGTCTGGTACGCGCCCGGCCCGCCGTCCGATGCCTGGTGGCGGTGGGGGGCGGACCGCTCGGCGACCGCAGCCTCGGTCATCGCCGACGGCACCCACCAGCCGATCGTGGGCGCGTTCGGGAGCAGCGGCGGCGACGGGATCTTCTGGTACGCCCCCGGACCGACCCCCGACGGCACCTGGTGGCGCTGAGCTACCCGGAGGTCGAGCGGCGGGCGGGAGCGGCCACGGGCGTGGGCTCGGCGCTGCCGCTGGTGGCTCGCAGCTGCCCGCACGCGGCGTCGATGTCGGTGCCGCGGGTGCGGCGGATCGTGGCGTTGATCCCCAGGCGGTCGAGCAGGGCGGCGAACGCCCGCACCCCTTCGGGCGGCGTGCCCCGCACCGCGTAGCCCGGCGTGGGGTTGAGCGGGATCACGTTGACGTGGGCGCGGAGCGGCCGGGCGTAGTCGGCCAGCTCGTGGGCGTGGCGGTCGGTGTCGTTGACCCCGTCGATCAGCGCCCACTCGAACGACAGGCGCCGGTGGGTGGCGTCGACGTAGTCGGCGCACGCACCGGCGAGGACGTCGAGCGGGTACCGCTTGTTGATGGGCACGAGGACGTCGCGCTCGGCGTCGTTCGCCAGGTGCAGGGAGACGGCGAGGTTGACCGGGAGGTCCGCCTCAGCCAGCCGGCGGATCCCGGGCACGACGCCGACGGTCGACAGCGTGAGGTGGCGGGCGCCCAGGCCGAGGTCGTCGTGGATGCGGTGCACGGCCTCCCAGGTGCGGTCGTAGTTGGCGAAGGGCTCGCCCATGCCCATGAACACGACGTTCGAGAGGCGCTTGCCGGCCTCGGCCGAGCGGCGGCGGGCGACCACGACCTGTTCCACGATCTCGCCGGTGGTGAGCTGGCGGTCGAACCCCGCCTGCCCGGTGGCGCAGAAGCTGCAGGCCATGGCGCACCCCGCTTGCGACGACACGCACACGGTGGTGCGGTCCGGGTAGTGCATCAAGACGGTCTCGACCTGGTGGCCGTCGGCCAGGGTCCACAGCCACTTGACCGTCTCGCCGTCGTCGCTCACCGACTCGGCCGCGGCGGCCAGCGCCGCCGGGAGCTGCTCCGCCACCTTCGCCCGCAGGGCCTTCGGCACGTTGCTCCACGCCGCGGGCTCGGTCCCGTGCTGGTAGAGGCCCTCCCACACCTGGTCCACCCGGTAGCGAGGCTGGCCGTCCAGCAGCGCGGCGAGCTGGTCGCGGGACCAGTCGTACCGCGAGCGGGGGAGCGGAGGCGCCGCCATCAGGTGAACATCCGCCAGATGACGTGCGGGGCGAAGCCGAGCCGGGCGTAGAGCTTCTGGGCCGGCTCGTTGTCGCCCTCGACGTAGAGCATCCCGGTGGTGACCCCGCTCCAGGCGAGGTGGTCGAGCCCGGCGAGCACGAGGGTGGCGCCGAGCCGCCTGCCGTGGTGGGCCGGAGCCACGCCGATGACGAAGATCTCGCCCAGGACGGGGTCGTCGGTCGTCGCGGGGTGGACGCGGGTCCAGCAGAAGCCGGCCAGCTCGCCCGGCGCATCGGGGTCGTCGTTCACCAGGAACCCGTCGAGGTCCACCCACGGTTCGGCGAGCGTGGCCTCGAGCGACTCGATCGTCTGGCCGCCCTGGTCGGGGTGGCGGGCGAAGGCGGCGTTGTTCACCCGCAGCCAGGCCTCCTCGTCGTGTCCGGGCCGGAACGGGCGCAGCCGCAGCGAGGGGACACCGGCCCGGCCCGGGTCGTCCGCCGCGACCGGGAGCGGGCGCCGGAGCTGGTGCAGCTCCCGGGTGGGCGCCAGGCCGAGCTCGGCGGCGACCAGCGCCGGCAGCGGGACCACCCGGTCGGGCGGGTTGTGGCCGATCAGGCGGATCGACCGGTCGCGCACCGGGGCCCAGGCGGCATCGATGGTGGCGAGGGTGGCCGCGACCACCTCCGGGGTGGTCGTATCGCCGTCGCCCTTGAGCCCGACATCGAGCCGGCCCTGGCCCGCCAGCTCCCAGCGCACGATGACGCCGGTGCCGGGAACGGGGATCTCGGTGGGACGCATCTGGTCGACGCTAGCGATCGGCTGGTCGGGAACCCGCTGGCGGCGCCGGTCCCGGTGCGTAACCTCCGCCCATGGCCCGACCTCGCACCCCTGCCGGACGCGCCCGGCGCACCAACGAGCTGCTCACCGTGGAGTACCCCGGGAGCGCCGCCGAGCTCTGCGAGCTGGACCACCGCAACCCGTTCGAGCTACTGACCGCCACCATCATGTCGGCGCAGACCACCGATGTCCGGGTGAACATGGTGACGCCGGTCCTCTTCGCCAGGTATCCCGACGCCGAGGCCCTGGCCGCCGCCGACCCGTCCGACGTCGAGGAGATCATCCGCTCCACCGGCTTCTACAAGAACAAGACGAAGAGCATCATCGGGATGGCCAACGCCCTGGTCGACCGCTTCGGCGGCGAGGTGCCGACGGCGATGGAGGACTTCGTGACCGTCCCGGGTGTGGGCCGCAAGACCGCCAACGTGGTGCGGTCGGTGGCCCAGGGCCTGCCCGGGCTCCCGGTCGACACCCACGTGCTCCGGCTCTCCCACCGCCTCGAGCTCACCGAGGAGACCGATCCCGTCAAGGTCGAGCGGGCGCTGAACCCGATGGTGCCGGCGAGCGAGCGGGGCACGTTCAGCCTGCGCGTGATCCTCCACGGGCGACGGGTCTGCTCCGCCCGCAAGCCGGCCTGCGACTCGTGCGTGCTCGCCGGCTTCTGCCCCTCGGCCGGCCGGGTCTGAGGCGCCGGCGCGGGTGCCGCGGCCCGGACCAGCGCCGTCGCGGCGAGCTTCCTGACATCATCGTGACGAATGTCACGGTTAGATGGAACATTTGCTCGCCCAAGAGCGTGACGTCCGTGGAACCGTGTGTCTATAGTGACCTCCGACGAGGTACCCGCCACCTCGTTGGACGCGACGCCGGGATCCGCCGCCTGGTGTCGCTGCACCGCCGCCCTTCGGGGCGGCGGTGCTGTTTTTCCCGGGAGGGTGGGGCCGAGGCCGGGCCGGTGGAACGCGCGGCATACTGCGGCCCATGGCAACGCTCTCGGTCGCTCAGCTGTCTGCCCTCGCTGCGGGGATCGACGATCTCTCGGGCCGAGTCGCCCGGTTGGCGGTCGAGCTCGAGGAGTCCCACGAAGCCGAGGCGGCTGCCGCCCTCTACGAGGTCGAGCGTTCGCTCCACATGGCCAACCGGTCGATGGACCGGGCTCGGCGCGCCCTGGGCCACTGAGCCGATCCTTTCCCAGTTCGGGCGGGTGGGGGCGTCCCGGTAGCTTCTGGGGGTGCTGAACCGACTGGACCTGCGGGGAGCGGGCAACGACCTGCGCGGCAAGCTGCCGCGCCCGGTGCAGGCGGCCGAGGGCCCTGTCGCCGCGGTGAAGGAGATCCTCGCCGACGTGCGCGAGCGGGGCGACGAGGCCGTCCGCGACCTGACCGAGCGCTTCGACGGCGTCCGGCCGGGAGCGCTTCGGGTCCCGCCCGAGGAGCTGGCCGCCGCCCTCGACTCGCTCGACCCCGAGCTGCGCGCTGCCCTGCAGACGGCCGCCGACGGCATCCGGGACTTCCACGAGCACCAAGTCGTCGGTGACCACACGTACGAGCGCGACGGCATCGTCGTCGAGGGCCGCAAGGTTCCGGTCGATCGGGCCGGTTGCTACGTGCCCGGTGGTCGGGCCATCTACCCGAGCACCGTGCTCATGACCGCCATCCCCGCCAAGGTGGCCGGGGTTCCCGAGGTGGTGCTGTGCGTGCCGCCGGACTCGACCGGGTCCGTGCCCGCGGTGACCCTGGCCGCGGCCGCCATCGCCGGGGTCGACGAGGTGTACGGCGTCGGCGGTGCCCAGGCCGTGGGGGCCATGGCCTACGGCACGGAGTCGGTGCGCCCGGTCGACGTGATCGTCGGGCCCGGCAACGTGTTCGTCGCCATCGCCAAGCGGGAGGTCGCCGGCCTCGTCGGCGTGCCGTCGTCGTTCCCCGGTCCATCGGAGGTGGTCGTCATCGCCGACGGGTCGGCGCCGCCCGACCTGGCTGCCGTCGACGTGATCCTGCAGGCCGAGCACGGGCCGGGCGGGCTGGCCTGGCTCATCAGCTGGGACGAGGCCGCGCTCGACGCGATCGTCGCCGAGATCGAGGCCCAGGTGGCCGTGGCGCCTCGTCGGGGCGAGATCGAGTCGACGTTCGCCGAGGGCGGGTACGCCGTGCTGGTGGACTCGCCCGAGCAGGCCGTGGCCGTGTCGAACACCATCGCCCCGGAGCACCTGGAGCTCGTCACCGAGGACCCGCGGGCGCTGGTCCCGCTGGTGCGCCACGCCGGCGCCGTGTTCTGCGGCCCGTGGTCGCCGGCGTCGGTCGGGGACTACCTGGCCGGTCCGAGCCACGTGCTGCCCACCGACGGAACCGCCCGCTTCGGCTCCGCGCTGACGGTCAGCGACTTCCAGAAGGACGTCCACGTCATCACGCTCAGCCAGCAGGCGGTCGAGCAGGCGGCGCCGGTCGTGGCGGCCATCGCCACCGCCGAGGGGCTGGCCGCGCACGCCGACTCCGTGCGGCGCCGCGTCGGCCGGGAGGGCTGAACCCGTGGCCGACCGCATCGCGCCCCGCGACGACATCGCCATGATGGACGGGTACCACTCGCCGCAGGTCTCCGTCGACGTCCGGCTCAACACCAACGAGTCGCCGCTCCCACCGCCGCAGGCGTTCCTCGATGCCGTCGCGGTGCAGGTGGCGGCCACCGAGTGGCACCGGTACCCGGACCGCCAGGCCACCGAGCTGCGGCGCCGCCTCGCTGCCGTCCACGGCGTGGGTTCCGGGCAGGTCTTCGTGGCCAACGGGTCCAACGAGGTGCTCCAGACGCTGTCGCTCACCTACGGCGGGCCGGGGCGGTCCATCGCCGTGTTCGAGCCCACCTACGCCATGCACAGCCAGATCGCCCGGGTCGCCGGGTCGACGGTGGCCGAGGGCGCTCGCGGCGCCGACCTGGCGCTCGACCTCGACGAGGTCCGCCGGGTCGTCGCCGAGGCGCGCCCGGCCATCACCTACCTGTGCTCGCCCAACAACCCCACCGGCATGGTCGAGTCGGCCGAGACCGTCACCGAGGTCCTCGACCTGGTCGAGGGCATCGGCGGCCTGCTGGTGGTCGACGAGGCGTACGGGCAGTTCGCCCCGTGGTCGGCCCTGGAGCTCTTGTCCGAGGACCGCTCGCTCGTCGTCACCCGCACCTACTCCAAGACGTGGTCGATGGCCGCCGCCCGGTTGGGGTACCTGCTCGGCCCGTCGTGGGTCGTAGCCGAGCTGGAGAAGGTGGTGCTGCCGTACCACCTCGACGCGCTCAAGCAGGCGGCCGGCACCATCGCCTTGGACTTCGTCGACGACATGGAGCGCCGGGTCTCGATCCTCACCGAGGAGCGGGGCCGGGTCGATGCCGCCCTGCGCGAGCTGCCGCTCGAGGTGTGGCCCTCGGCCGCGAACTTCATCTTGTTCCGCCCCACCACGGCCGATGCGAACGACGTCTGGCAGCAGCTCGTCGACCGGTCCGTGCTCGTGCGCAACTGCTCGGGCTGGCCTGGCCTCACCGGCTGCCTGCGCGTCACCATCGGCACCACCGACGAGGACGACCGCTTCCTCACCGCCCTCCGAGAGGTCCTGTCATGACCCGTTCCGCCTCCAAGCAGCGGACCACCAAGGAGACCTCGATCTCCATCGCGCTCGACGTCGACGGCCCCACCGGTGCCGTGTCGGCGTCGACCGGCCTCCCGTTCTTCGACCACATGCTCGACCAGATCGGCCGCCACGGCGGGTTCGACCTGAGCATCGAGGCGACGGGTGACCTCGAGGTCGACGGCCACCACACGGTCGAAGACGTCGGCATCCTGCTCGGCGAGGTGTTCAAGGAGGCGCTGGGCGACAAGGCCGGCGTGCGCCGGTTCGCCTCGGGGCTGTTCCCCCTGGACGAGGCGCTCATCGAGGTGGCGCTCGACCTGTCGGGCCGGCCCTACTTCGTCTACGACGTGCCCTTCGGCGAGGTCCTGCCGCTCGGCAGCCCGCCGTTCAACCCGGAGATGGCCGAGCACTTCTGGCAGTCCTTCGCCACCTCGGCGGGCATCACCCTGCACGTGAGCAAGAAGGCCGGGGTCAACACCCACCACGTGGTCGAGGCCACCTTCAAGGGTGTGGCCCGCTGCCTGCGCGACGCCGTGCGGGTGGAGGGCACCGCCGTGCCGTCCACCAAGGGCTCGCTGTGAGGGGCCCGCGGTGACGCGTCCGCTCATCGCCGTGCTCGACTACGGCATCGGCAACCTGCGCTCGGCGCAGAAGGCGCTCGAGAAGGTGGGCGGCGACGCCCGCCTGACCGACGACCACGGCCTGATCGCCGATGCCGCCGGCATCGTGCTGCCCGGTGTCGGCAACTTCGGTCGCTGCCTCGAGGCGCTCGACGCGGCCGGGCTGCGGGATGTCGCGGCCGCGGCGGCGCAGGAGGCGGCGGGCGGTTCGGGCCGGCCGTTCCTCGGTGTGTGCGTCGGGATGCAGATGCTGTTCGACGGGTCCGACGAGTCGCCCGACGTGCCCGGGCTCGGCATCCTGCCAGGACGGGTCCGGCTCCTGCCCGACTCGGTCAAGCGGCCGCAGATGCAGTGGAACGTGCTCGAGTGGGCGTCGCCCAGCGGTTCCGCCACGCACCTGGCCGACGGCCAGCCCGACCCGTGCTGGATGTACTTCGTGCACTCGTACTGGGCCGACGCTGCTCCTGGCGACATCGCCGCCACCTGCGAGTACGGCGTCGCCGCCGTCGCCGCGGTCCAGCGCGGCCGGCTGTGGGCCACCCAGTTCCACCCCGAGAAGTCGGCCGCCAACGGCCTCCACCTCCTCGAGCGCTTCGTCACCGCCTGCGCCTGACACCGCCCGCCGTCGAGTCGGCCCGGACCCGCCACCACCCCACCCGATTTCGGGTCGTCGGTGCACCGTGGCGGTGCTCAGGCGACCCGAAAGGGGCTCGGTCGGGACTCCCAGAC
>Ga0182745_1001988_pt1 | contig 18884 bp, 17 predicted proteins | sample eDN3rd30CKraftBY_FD_128523 | JGI IMG/M metagenome (GOLD analysis project Ga0182745, IMG submission 128523) | Enriched backyard soil microbial communities from Emeryville, California, USA - eDNA 3rd pass 30_C Kraft BY (version 2) (version 2) | ecosystem: Environmental > Terrestrial > Soil >...
ACCGGAAAGAAGTCCGAGCAGATCGAGTTGCTGGAGTTGGATAAGTCGGGGATTCATGTTGCCGAATATTTGACTAGCTTTCCGCCCCGGGAATTATTGACCGAGCGCTTGCAGCAGGCAACCGCGCGGGCGCGGTTGCAGGTCGTTCAGCGCAACGACGGCGAAGAGCAGCGCTAGTCCAGGTTGCCGGGCACGCGTCAAGCCAATGTGGAGCGCGCACCTGGCCTTGGCATCGCTGCGCGCTCCTCACGATTCAACAGGGTCACCCCCTGCCATCATGGTTGGCCATCTCGTCCATGTGCGCGGCCATCACCGGGTCAGCATGTGCACGATCACGCCCGATACGATCCCCACCAGCAAATAATCGGTGCCGACCTGGACCCAGCGGTGATTATGCGGCGGGCGATTCAGTCCATGGCGCCGCCAGTCGGAAACGTAGTATTGCTGGTAGCGGTATTGGTGCGGTAGGTAAGCGCCCTTCTTGAAGTGCGCGTGGCGATACACTGGCGCCCTGGCGCGGGGCGGCGGAGCGCGCCGCACTTGCGGCGCTACGCGCTGGTGCTTGTGACGGGAATCGTATTTCTGCACATGTTTTTGTGGGCCGGGTGAGCGCTGCGGCCCCGGGCGATGCTGGGCCAGTGCAATGCCGCTGATGGACAGGGACAATGCGACGACTATGGTTTTCATGGCAAAACGTTTCATGGTGGGCCTCCTCTGTGTGAACCTGTGAGCAGTGTAAGGAGGAGGGCGCGCCGAAATGTGAAGTTGTCATGCAGAGTTGTGTGCAGATGTTAAATCTCGTGAGGCCCGGGATTTCTGCGTCGACCCGGCATCGAGCTTGAGCGTTTTCAGTTTATTGCGTACCGGCGGCGGCCCGTTCTCGTAGGGGCGGGTTTCAAACCCGCCCTGGTTGTGTAAGCCACTCAACTGAAAACGCTCCAAGCCCTCGTCCCAGGCCTTGGTATGCCCGGTCAGACGTCGCGCCGATGGGCATGACAAGGTTCGAGAATGGCCGCGATGACGACGGCATCCTGGACCGCGCTTCGGTTTCTCAGCAGCCTGGCGCGCGAGAACCGGCGCGGCCGCCGCACGTGGGGCTGTGGCGCCGGGGCGCCGCGCGGCATGCCTGGCTTGTCGGCCGGAGCCGGTGCCGGCGGCAGAAAGGTTGACAGTGCGGGTGGGGCGGTGCTGCGTCGGTATTGCATCGGCGCCGTCTTGCTGCGTATGAACTGCATGATCAACTGGGGCAGCAAGACAGCGCCAAGCAGCAGCCCAATGATCAACAGCAGGGAAATTGCATCCATGGGGACTCCTTACCGTTTTGGTCCAGGGGTGTTGTCGTCAGAAGTGCCGGCAATTTCCTCGCGCATCGCGGTATCGGCCTGCATGTTCTGCATGCGGTAGTAATCCATGATGCCCAGGTTGCCCTGGCGGAATGCCTCGGCCATGGCGCGCGGTACTTCGGCCTCGGCTTCCACCACGCGCGCGCGCATTTCCTGCTCCGATGCCACGGCCATGGCGCGGCGTTCCTCGGCCTTGGCCTGGGCGATCTGCTTGTCGGCATTGGCTTGATCGATTTGCAGCTTGGCGCCGATATTTTCACCGACATCGACGTCGGCGATGTCGATGGACAGGATCTCGTAGGCGGTGCCGGCGTCCAGTCCCTTGGAAAGAATGTGCTTGGAGATGTGCTCGGGATTCTGCAGCACATCCTTGTGGCTGACTGCCGAGCCGATGGTGCTGACCATGCCTTCTCCCACGCGCGCCATGATGGTTTCCTCACCTGCGCCGCCGACCAGGCGGTCGATGTTGGTCCGCACGGTAACGCGCGAGATCGCAATCAGCTGGATCCCGTCCTTGGCCACGGCGGCGATGCGGGGCGTCTCGATAACCTTGGGAATGACCGACATCTGCACCGCCTCCAGCACATCGCGGCCGGCCAGGTCGATCGCCGCCGCGCGCTGGAAGTTCAGCGGAATATTGGCCTTGTCCGCGGATATCATCGCATTGACCACGCGCGTGACATTTCCGCCTGCCAGAAAATGCGCCTCCAGACTGTTGACCGACAGGTCGATCCCCGCCTTCGCCGCGCTGATTCTTGCGGTCACGATGGTGCTGGGCGGCACACGGCGCAGGCGCATCGCGATGAGCGTGAACAGCCCCACATAGGCGCCCGAAGCCCAGGCGGCGATCCAAAGCGGCACGGGTATGAGGTACAGCACCACGCCCAGTAGTGCTACCAGGAGCATCAGCAGGCCGGCGCTACCGACCAGGGAGGTTATCATTCCATTCATTGGGTTTCCTTTATGTTTGATTGCGGTAAGTCATTTACCAGCCGTCGTACGACGATCCGGTTTCCATCCACGTGGGCGACTTCGATCGGCGTTCCAGGTTCGATCATTTCTCCATTGGAGACGACATCCACGCGCTCCCCGCCGATGTCGGCGATGCCGGCAGGACGCAATATCGAGACCGCTCGCCCCTGTTTCCCCAGCCAGAGCTGGTCGGACAGGGGTGCGGATCCATATTCGGGGCCGGTACCCAGATCGGTTTCGAGCACCAGGCGCCGCGCAACCGGCAGGCGCGGCAGAAATCGCAGCAAGACGAATCCAGCCAGTAGCGCGGCCAGCATGGCGAGCACGACACGCCAGACAGCCTGGGCGATGAACGCCGCGGTGTCTCCGGAACCGGTCATGCTCCAGACCATGGCTCCCAGCAGCGCGGTAATCCCCAGCGCCCCGGCGATGCCGAAGCCGGGGATAAGAAAGATTTCCGCCATCAGCAGCGCGATGCCGGCGCCAGCCAGCAGAACCTCCTCCCATCCGGCCAGCTGCACCAGCCAGTGGCCGCCGAAGAACAGCGCCAGACTCGTGGCGCCAATGATGCCTGCAACACCCAGCCCCGGGGTGCGTATTTCGACCATGATGCCCAGCAAGGCCACGCTGATCAGCAGCGAACTGATTACGGGATGGGTAAGGAAGCGCACCACATATTCCGCCCAGTGCGGGGAGATGGCGCGGATCTCGGCACCCGCCAGACCCAGTTGTTCGAGAGCATTTTCCAGCGTGTTGGCGCGCAGGTCAGCCATTTTGTGCTGGAGCGCCTCTTCCGTGCTGAGCGTGAGCAACTTGCCTTTCTCGGTGACGTCGGGAATGACCACATCGGTGTCCACCATGGCTTCCGCCAGCAGCAGTGGCCGATTGCGGGCTTCGGCGGTGGCGCGGAACTCCTTGCGCAGATAGGACACGGTTTTTTCGCCGGCGGATGTGGTTTCCGCGCCGGGCATGCCGCCAAGGACGGGGGCCGCGGCGCCGATGGTGCCCCCGGGCGCCATCACCAGGGTCTTGGAGGAAAGGGCGATGAGCGCCCCGGCGGAGATGGCGCGCTTGTTCACGAAGGCGATCGTGGGCATCGGTGCGCTCAGCAGGGCGTCGCGAATCTGCACCGCGGCATCGACTCGGCCGCCAAAGGTCTCGATTTCGAAGACCACCGCCGCCGCTCCGGCCTCGCTGGCCTCGTTCAGCGCGCGCTTGACGAAAGGCACCAGGCCGAGGTCGATCATGCCTTCGATGGGCACCAGGTAAACCAGGGGCCGCTCGCTTTGCGGATAGGCAGCTCCCAGGTGGAGCACGAGAGCACAGGCTATCAGGGCCAGCCCAGCCAGTAATCGATCAACACGCCCTAACATGGCAATCCTCCTCGTGATCGTGCGTGGATGCGGGCGGATGGCCCGGCATCCTTGATACAAGAGTCTCCAGGCCAGCCGAGCTCGGTGACCCGCTTTGACCCGTTTGTATGCCAGCGCACCTCAAAGTATAGCCATCTATGCCTGTACCCGGTGGGTTGAGTGGATGTGCTGCAGGATGACCCGCGATGCTGCGGCGGGACGGTATCGCTGACGCTGAGAAATGCTTGTGGTGCTAGCCAGATAAAGCGTTCTGGCCGCTTCCCGGTTGTCGATGCCGCGCCTACCGAGAGCGGTACGGGCTGCCATGTTTACGACATCAAAAAGCGCATGCCGCCAGTCTCCATGGAATATTCATCCGAGTCAACGACCAGGCGAAAATGGATAGGTGCGTTATTCGATCAGTTTATGCGCTGAATTAATGGTGTGATCGAGCACGCGCAGTGCGCGGATCGGCGCAAACAGGTGTTTTTCTCAGGAAGGAATACTGTTCGGCACAATGTCATGGTAATCGTGTTTGCCTTTTTGCCATACGGTATCGGCGATGGCTGACCACTGACCCTTTTCGAATGCAAGCGCGTTTTTCAGCTTGTCTTTGCTGGCGTCGAGGATGAGACATTTTTTGATGGTATCCAGTGTCAGGGCTGTCCAGGGGACGGTGAAAAGCGAAGTACCCATGCCCAGGAAACCGCCGAATTCCAGCACGGCATAGCTGACACGACCATGGCGCATATCGAACATGATCTCCTTGATGCCGCCAAGCCTCTCTGACTGCCTGTTGAATACGGCACTCCCGATCAGGCCGGCGGCGCCGATGAGATGGGATTCGGAGCGGTGCCTTTCCAATGATCGATACTTACTCAAGGAATCGTGATTTTCGTGCTTCATGGGTGGCCTCCGTGAATTGACAGCAGCTTTGATAGGCATGCCGAGATGGCAGCCAAACCCTGCATGACTACCATACCAACGCATGATGCCATCCGTCTGTACGGTAGCAGACATAGGCTCGGCAGGTATGGGTCAACGCTCGTCATCGACATGCACCGAGTTGCTCATGCCGATCCCTGCGACAGCGCCGCGGCCATCAGGCTGGTATGGATCTGTTTATCGGCCGCGTAACAGCTGCAGGACTCGGCTTCCAGCGCACCCCGATCGAGAACGGTGATCCGGCCGCGGTGGTACTCGATCAGTCCATCATGCTGGAACCCGTTAGCCGCAATGGTGACGCCAACGCGGCGCACCCCCAGCATCAGCGCCATGAATTCCTGCGTGACATGGAAGCTGTCGGCGTGCGCGCGATCCTGGCTCATCAGCATCCAGCGCGCCAGTCGAGGGCGCACCAGATGAAAGCGCTCGCAGGCCGATCCCAGCGCCTGTTGATACAGGCGTACCAGGATGAAAGCCTGCAGCACTTGCCGCAGCGCCAGGTTTTCCGCATATGCCAGGCGTAGCGACCGGGTGTCGATACGCCAGCCATGGCCTGGGCCCTGTACCAGCGCGCGCCATGGCGGCTTGGCGGTTCCGAGGATCAACTCGGAACCCAGCATTGCCTCGCGCCCTATCATGCCCACTCCCAGCGCAGGGTAGCTATCCTCATCGATCACCAGCGAGATGAATCCCTCCACGGGGAAGTAGGCGTGAGGCAAGGCCTTGCCGCGCTTGCCGAGCTCGGCCGAGAGTGCCAGTTCACATGGCTCGCAGCGCTCCAGAAATGCGCGGCGAACGGTTTTTGGCAATTGCCGTATCAGGGAATTTTCGGTTTGTGCCATGATTGGCTTTTCCAAGTTTGATGTGTAGCCGCCACGGAGAAAGCCATCATCGCAGCCTGCCTGGCAAGCATCCGTGGTGTTCCTGAGGGGTAATGTCACACAACCCATCGCGTTGGTCTGTGCGCTATCAGACGGACGCCGTGGAGAGGTGCTGAAATACTCGGGTTATTTAAAGGAGACTTGAACATGGACAAAGTGACGACAAACGACAAGACCGGCCTTTACCTGAAAGACTGGGGCGAAGGCAAGCCGGTCATCCTGATCCACGGCTGGCCCTTGTCCGCGGATAGTTGGGACGACCAGGCCATGGCCATGGCGGAAGCGGGACACCGCGTCATCGCCTACGATCGGCGCGGCTTCGGCCGTTCAGACCAACCCTGGAACGGGTACGATTACGATACGCTGGCCGACGACCTTGCGGCGGTGATTCAGCAGACTGGCGTGCAGGATGTCACGCTGGTGGGCTTCTCCATGGGCGGCGGCGAAGTGGCCCGCTACATGTCGCGCCACGGCGGCCAGTCGGTGGCCAAGGCCGTACTGGTGTCATCCGTGCTGCCTTTCCGGCTCAAGACTGGCGACAACCCTGGCGGCACGGAGCAGGCGGCTTTCGACAAGACGGCGCAAGCGCTGATGGCGGATCGTCCCAAGTTTTTCTCGGGCTTTTTCAAGACCTTCTTCGGCACACCCGACGGCGGCCAGACGGTCAGCGACGAAATGCTGGAATGGGCGCGCGGCATCGCCATGCAGGCCAGCCTGAAAGCCACGATATCCTGCATGCGATCGTTTTCGTCGACGGACTTTCGCCCTGACCTGGCGGCCTTCGGGGTACCCACGCTGATCATCCATGGCACGGCGGACCAGACCGTTCCCATCGATGCGTCCAGCCGCGTGGCGGCAAAAGGCATCAAGCGCAGTACCCTGATCGAGTACGATGGCGCGCCGCATGGCCTATTCGCCACCGATAAGGACCGCTTGAGCAAGGATTTGCTCGACTTCCTGGCGTAACCAGGCATGCGCTGGCGTGGGGCCGGCGCATGCTACCCCGCATTTCCCTGCCTTGTTGCCGGATGTGTGCGCTAGAGTACATACAATGCCCGCAAAACTGTGTACTGTACCCAATTCGCATCCGCTACTGGCGTATTGCCCTAGCCGGCGTCGAGAGTCATTCAGGAGCTTGATATGCCGATCGCTTTGGACCCCAAGACAAATCGTCTGCTTTTCGCGTTGCCCGAGACCGAATGGAGTCGCTGGCAACAGCAATTGGAATTGGTCGAATTGCCGCTCGGGCTCGTACTGTACGAATCGGGCAGTCAGATGGGGCACGTCTACTTTCCCACCACCGCCATTATTTCGCTGCTGTACGTGCTGGAAAACGGCGCTTCGGCCGAGATCGCCGTGGTCGGCAACGAGGGGCTGGTCGGTGTTTCGCTGTTCATGGGCGGCGAGACCACCCCCAGCCGTGCGGTAGTGCAAAGCGCGGGCCATGGCTTTCGGCTCAGGGCGGACTTGATGATCGACGAATTCAACCGGGCGGGGCCGGTGCTGCACTTGCTGTTGCGCTACACCCAGGCATTGATCACCCAGATGGCGCAAACCGCGGTTTGCAACCGCCATCATTCCCTGGATCAGCAACTATGCCGTTGGCTGCTCCTGAGTCTGGATCGGCTGCGTGGAAGCGAAGTGGTGATGACGCAGGAATTGATTGCGAACATGCTGGGCGTGCGCCGTGAAGGCGTCACAGAAGCGGCGTTGAAATTGCAAGCCTCAGGCTTGATCCGCTACGCGCGCGGCCATATCTCCGTCCTCGACCGCCCCGGGCTGGAACTCAGAACCTGTGAATGCTATGCGGTTGTCAAGAAAGAGTACGATCGCTTGCTGCCCGATCAACTGGCAAACTGAGCCAGTGTCTGAGCTGAGCCCGTGCCGGGAAACGCGCGGATGGACTTCCTCGGAACGGTCCGCATCGGCACGGCAGCACACGGACGTGGGCAAGCGCGCCGTCGTTTAGCCGCAAATGCTGGCCACACCCGCTGACGGCGGTGCGGCGCGCAAAGGCGGCTTGCGACCTGGCTGGGTGTTACTTCAGCCGCATGTCGTTCTTGACAGATTTCACGCCGTTGACGTCTTTTGCGACGGTCACAGCCTTGCGAATGTCATCCTGGGTGCCGACGAAGCCGCTCAACTGGACCTCACCTTTGAAAGTCTCGACATTGATTTCCGCCGATTTCAGCGTGGGGTCATTGAAGATGGCGGCCTTTACCTTGGTGGTGATCGCGGTGTCGTCCATATACTGGCCGGCGCTTTCCGTGGTCGGGGTTGCGGCGCAACCGGCGAATGCCGTAACGGCTACCGCGGTCAGAAGAAGGGTCGAGAAACGGTGAAATTTTTTCATGATGATTTTCCTTGGTAAGGGTCACTTGACGGCGCTTCGGGTTGAGGCGCCGTCTGGCGGAGGTACACCCGCCGCTAGTGACTCCACTATGCGGTGTGTTTCAGTATCTGTCTGTGCGCTACCGAACATGGCGCTGCCGATATTTTTGCGACGACGGGAAGCGTGGCCAGGTTCCGGCACCGGATAAGCGGCATAAGAAAAAAAGGCGGCGGCAAGGGGTGCCGCCGCCAGCGGGCAGATTCCGATCGCGGGGCGTCTTATTGCCCCCGGATTGGTTGAAGCGTGGCCTGGTTTTACACGATCGGCGGATCTGTCTCGCGTTCCGGATGGCGATGCTTTTCCAGGGCCTGGACGAACGCGGAAATACCGCTCCTGCCAGCGTCGTCCACAATGACCAGGCCGGGATCCTGCGCGTCCACCGGTATGCCTGCCTGATGCAGCAGGCGCATGCCGGCGCCGATCGCCATCAAGGGCTTGCCGTGGCGGTACTGGTCGCGCACATATTCCAAGGCCTGGCCGTCCTTGCACAGCGCATCGACCGCAGCATCGCCATCGGGCACGATCACCGCATCAAACAGGGGAGAGGGGCTGTTGGCAAACGATGCATCGGCATCGAGCTGACTGTCCGCATCGGTCGGAATCAGGCCGACATGCGGGCCGACCAGACGCACCACCGCCCCTTTGGCGATCAGCGCATTGGCGACCAGATTCACCGTCGCCGCATTCACGCCGTCGCCCACCATCAATGCGATTTTCCGTGTGCGTATCCCGCCATTGCCCGGACGCGCGGTCAAGGACAGGAATTCGGAGCGGGTGACTTCCGGCGCGATCGCCTTCGGGTTCGCTTTGGGAAGCGGCTCGGGTAGTTCCTCCATGCCCAGGTTGGCGGCGACAGCGGCGGCCAATTCCTCGGAGACGTTGCGCAGCATCGCCACTGTGCGCGCGCGGATGCCAGGCACGGTCACCTTGCTCAGCTCGAACGAGTATGCGTCGATGATGTGGCGCTGCTCGTGTTCGGTCTGGCTTTCGTAGAATAGACTGGCCTGGTTGTAATGCTCGGCGAACTTCTCCGGCTTGCCGCGCAGTTCCGCATCGGCGATGGGCTCGGGAAATGGAACGAAGCCCGCAGTCCCGGCCTGGAACGGGCAGCCGCCTCCCAGGGAATTCGGTTCGTATGCGACGCGGCCGCGATGGATGGCTTGGCGATGCATGCCATCGCGCTGGTTGTTATGAATGGCGGTGAGCGGCGCGTTGATCGGGATTTCGTGAAAATTCGGGCCGCCCAGGCGCGACAGTTGCGTATCGACGTAGGAGTGAATCCGTCCCGCCAGCAGCGGGTCATTGGTGAAATCGATGCCGGGAACGACATGCGCCGTACAGAAAGCGACTTGCTCGGTTTCCGCAAAAAAATTGTCAGGATTGCGGTTGAGCACCATGCGGCCGATTGGTGTTACCGGCACCAGTTCCTCGGGAATCAGCTTGGTCGCATCCAGCACGTCGAAACTGAATTTTTCGGCCTGCTCCTCGTCGAAAATTTGCACGCCCAGTTCCCATTCCGGATATTCGCCTGCCTCTATCGCTTCCCACAGATCGCGCCGGTGATAATCCGGGTCGGCGCCGGATATCTTGACGGCTTCTTCCCAGACATGGGAATGCGTGCCCAGCTTGGGGTTCCAGTGAAATTTGACGAACTTGGATTCCCCTTGCGCGTTGACGAAGCGGAACGTATGCACGCCAAAGCCTTGCATCATGCGGTAGCTGCGCGGAATGCCGCGATCGGACATCACCCAGGTCACCGTGTGAATCGACTCCGGCATCAGCGAGATGAAATCCCAGAAGGTATCGTGCGCGGAAGCCGCCTGCGGCATGCCGTGATGCGGTTCCGGCTTGACCGCGTGCACCAGGTCGGGAAATTTCATCGCGTCCTGTATGAAGAATACCGGTATGTTGTTGCCAACCAGGTCCCAATTGCCTTGAGTGGTGTAGAACTTCACGGCAAAGCCGCGCACGTCGCGGGCGGTATCCTTGGAGCCGCGCTCGCCGGCGACGGTGGAGAAGCGCACGAATACCGGCGTGCGCTTGCCCGCTTCGGCAAAGATCGATGCGCTGGTCAATTCCGTCAGGGGTTCGTAGCAATCGAAATACCCATGGGCTGCCGAACCGCGCGCATGCACGATGCGCTCCGGAATTCGCTCGTGATCAAAGTGCGTGATCTTTTCGCGCAGGATGAAGTCCTTCAACAGTGCTGGGCCACGCAGGCCGGCCTTGAGCGAACTCTGGTTGTCGGCAACCGGCACGCCCTGGTTCGTCGTCATGGCGCGGCCGCCGCTGTCCGCACGTACACGCGGAAGCCCGCCATCCGCGGCATTGACACCGGAGGCTGCCCTGGCCCCGGTCTTGCCGGAGCGGTTCTTCTCGGACAAGGTACTGGCCGATGCCGACGCATCGGCAGGTTCGGCGGTCTGACCGACTGCGGGAATGGCCGCTGAGGCACCATATTCGCCGGCCTTGTTGCTGTTTTCAGGCAGGCGGTCGACCATATCTCCGACGGCTCGGGCTTGCTTCAGCGCAGGGTGTTTTGCTTCGCTTGCGGGAGGGAGCGCCGGTCCGCTGTCGGTATTGAAATAGGCGCTATCGACTGCTGCCTGCTCCTGGGGCTGCTTCTGCTTGGGTTTGCCTGTTGCCATGGTTGGTTCCTTTTAGCGGTGAGATGCAGCCATCGGGGCGGAGTGCTGCCGAAGATTGAAGAAGGGTACTGGATGCGGGTTGTGGTTGACTGTGCGGTATCGAGACCATGATCAAGGTCAGGCACTTACCATCCCGACAGATCGTGTTCGTATGCAGGGAATGATTTCGCACTAGCGCTGTTTGCTGCGTCACAGGCACGCGTTATGCTGGCGGAAGCACGTCAGAAGATTCATTGCCGAGTCTACCTTGATACCTTGGCCAGAAGTCCCCCAATCCGTCGTATAACCTTGACCGACTTCAAGCTATATGCTGTTTCAGGCGTGCCGCAGACAGTTCAGGCTGGTATCTCTGACGTTCTCGCGGTTGCTCGCACCAATTTTTGGTGCGCACGGTTTCATAGCGGAATGTTCCTGGAAGATCGTCGTTACGAGGGTATTTGTGCGATGTCACGGGTGGTGGACAGATCGGCCGCACGAGTTGATGCCGCGATTTCCGCGAACGCTTGGCGCGTTTGGTGGCGATTGCCAAGGATTTCGAGCTTGCAAGTGGTAACGAGCGTACCCCGCCTATCCTGATTGACCAGTGATGAAACGGGGTGCTCTTGTTGCTGTACTAGCCTTGGAGAGGCTTAGATAGGCCGGTTTTGCGATACCGTGCCATAGTAATCATGTATGCTTTTTTCCCATGTGGTATCCGCCATGTCAGGCCACTGGTCTTTTTCAAATCCCGGTGCTTGTTTCAGCTTGTCTTTACTGGCATCCAGAACAAAGCGCTTGTTGATGGTGTCCAGCGTCAATGCGCTCCAAGGAACGGCGAAGAGCTTTGTGCCCAAGCCCAGGAAGCCGCCGAACTCCAATACGGCATAGCTGACGCGACCATCGCGCATGTCGAGCATGATTTCCTTGATGTCCCCAAGATTCTCGTCTTCCCTGTTGTAGACATCGTTGCCGATCAGGGTATCGGCGCCCATGAGGTAAGGACCTGGGCCCTGGCCATTGTTGGCGCTCGAAGCTTGGGTTTTGAACGATTTATACATACCGAAAGAATCGCGATTTTCATAGTTCATGGTAAGTCTCCTTGAGTTGGCGGCAGCGTTGTCATGACGTACCGCAATTGGGTAGTCAAACCCTGTAGCTTCACCTTACCCGCACCTTGGCTGACCGTCTGTACGGTATCCAACATAGACAGGCACATGGGAGAAAGGTTGCATCACCGGGATTCAGGCAGATCGCTGCGACTGCGCGCTGCCGGTTCTGATGTGAACCATTGCGGTGGACGCAAGCAAAGACACTGCGTCGAAGTCCTGGATGGACTATAGGTTACCGCTATGAATAGTGAACGATTGGTAATATATACTGCCTCGCGTGAACCCAAGCTGGCGACGGCGCAAGGCCGAAAGAACGATGATTATCAACATGCTTTTTCTATTACCTTCGTATGAATTGATTGTCATGGGAGCATAGACGTGAGTACGCTGATTTCCCCTTCATGGCGCTGGAGAATCCACTTTCTTTGTGGCGCTGCGCTGATTTGCCTGCTCATCGGCCAGACCCCGCAGGTGAAGGCGCAGGGCACCATGTCTTGCGATAAACCCATAGCGCGGGGCAGCATTTCCGCTGAGGTTGCTAAAAAAGCGGGTTTGAAGCCCGGGGCAAACGGCTACGTTCTGGATTCGAAAAGTCTGGCGGAACGGGCGGGCGGTCCGATTCCGTTACTGGAAGCGAGCAGGGGACAGCTGGGCTCCAACATGAACTGGTTCGCCGCGATGGCGCCCATCGTCGCGGATCCCGATACTCCCCGTCTGCTCGAGGTGCAGGCGCTTTACCAGCAGGCGCTGGAAATGCACGAAATAGAACTCGGCGTACAGCACGCCATGGAGTGCATGCTCGGCTTGCAGCCCTCCGCGCCGCAACGTCCCGAGACCTTGGCCAGCTTGCGGCAGGCGCGCGAAACCCGGATTGCCCAGGAGCGCGAGCAGCAAGCGCTGCAAGCGAGTAGAGACCAGGCAGCCAGTAATCTTGCGGATTTTCTGGGGACGCTCGGCAAGGCGTTGGGCGCTGCGGGCGCGGCAACGACGGGAGCAGCCAGCGGTTCGGCAGTGTGCACCGAGTGCGCGGAGGGAAGAGGCAGATAAGGACGCTCGAAGTGACATGAGCGCGAAGGCGAGAACATTCCGGGATCAATCATGGCGCAATCAAACCAAGTACGTTTCCTTGTTATCGGGTGTTGCCTATTGCTGGCGGGGTGTGCCAGTCAAGGCGATTTCTCCTCGCTTGGCACATCGCTGGGCGGTTTGCTTGGCGGGCAAGCGCAGCAGCCTGACAGGCCAAGTGTCGCGCAGATAGGTATTACGGAGTGTGATCGGCTGACGGCCATTGAAATCGATCCAGGACGGGTGACGGGCGTTGTACCGGTAGCGTGGAAAGATCTGGATGCCGGCAAAGCGATCAGCGCTTGCCAGCAAGCATTGGCTGCCTATCCTGAGCACCCTCGGCTTCTTGTCCAGCTGGCCAGGGCTTACCAGAGGGCTTATCGTCAGTCAGAGGCCTATTCGGCCACGCTCAAATCCGCGAATCATGGGTATGCCTATGCGGTTTATTCCATGGGATATCTTCATGAAACCTCGATTGGTGTGCCGCAGGATTACAAAGCTGCGGAATCCTGGTACAGGAAGGCGGCCCCCATGGGGATACCGCATGCCTGGAACCGAATCGGCATCCTATATGCTGACAAGTATCAGTCAGCGGACACCGACAAGGCGATCGATGCATTTCGCCGTGCGGCCAAAACCGGCTACATAAGTGGAATGACCAATGCGGCGGCGCTGCTGGCGCAAAGAGGTGGACGCGGGGATGCATCGGAAGCACTCTCCTGGGCGCAAAAGGCGGCGGAGTCCGGGGATGCGGCGGGCATGCGCATGGTGGGAGCCTACTATCACAACAGGGAGGAATACGCTAAGGCCCTGCCGTGGTACCAGCAGGCGGCGAAAGCGGGCGATGCGGCAGCCATGAATACGCTGGCCTCGTACTACCGCGTTGGAGGCGGCGTTGTCAGGCCGGATATGTCCACTGCCTTGATGTACTACGAACGCGCCGCGAAAGCCGGTTATGCGCCCGCGGCGGTGAGACTGGCGATGATTTATGCGAAAGGCAGCGGAGGAATATTGCCAGATCAAGGCAAGGCCATGTATTGGTTCAAGTATGGAATACCAAGCGCCCCATCATTCCAACACATCAAGTAATCGCCGCGCCGTCCAGAGCATGGCAGCACGCCAAACGTTCTCCTTCGATATAATGGAGCGCGACGGCTACGCATGTGAGCGCGTGATCCCATTTCATCGGCACGCGGCAAGATGGATGTCCGGTCTTGCACAGTCTTTTAGGGTGGATCGGCGGCCCTTGTCTGCACTCATGCATCGCTGCTATCAGGCTATCGGTCGGCGCCTTGACAGGGTATGCATGCCCCGGGATAATCCTTGCGTTCTGTATGAGGATAGAAAAACAGGCGCAGTGACAACTCGATCCTGAGTTGGCCGTCAATGTGCGCCGGGGAGAATGTTCTCCCTTTGATGAATCCAGAAAGAAGGTAAGCTCTTTGTGAGCGCTCCACCAATCTCGCTCGAATCGCCACCCCCAAGCGCATATTCCAAAGCCCGTGCTCCGTTGCAGGGAACGATGGCAGCGACCGTCTTCGCCTGCTTCGCGCTCGGATATCTCCTGTCCTACCTGTTCCGCACCACCAATGCGGTGATTGCCCCAGTCCTGCGGGCGGATCTCAGCTTGAGCGATGCCGATCTGGGCTTGCTGTCCGCCGCCTATTATTTATCGTTTGCGTTGATGCAGATACCGTTGGGCATCTGGCTCGATAAATATGGTCCGCGGCGCCTGTTGGCCGCGTTGATGTTCGTGGCCGCCGCGGGCTCGGCGGTATTCGCCATGAGCGATGGCTTATGGGGTCTGTGGACCGGCCGCGCCATGATCGGCATGGGCGTATCGGCTTGCCTGATGGCGGCATTCAAGGCGTTTCGGCTTTGGTACAACCCGCGTTTGCAGGGCAGGCTGGCCAGCCTGATGTCGGTCGCAGGTGCGGCAGGCGCCTTGCTCGCGACCGTGCCGGTCAACTTCCTCAGCGGATTGATCGGCTGGCGCGGCGTGTTCTGGGTGTTGAGCGTGCTGGTGCTGATATCGGGCGTGTTGATCCTGGTGATGTTGCGCGCGCCCGAGCGCGCCAATCAGGATCTCGACAAAGCCGCAAGCCAGCCGGCGGCTGGCGCAACATCCGCAGCGCAGGATAAAGGTTATAAGGTCATTCTTGCGCACCCGTATTTCCGGCGCATGCTGCCGTTCGCCGTGCTTGGGACCGGCACCTACGCCGCCATGCATACGCTTTGGGCCGGCCCCTGGATGACCGCGGTGCTGGGCCTGTCGTCCACGCAAACCGCCAATGTGCTGTTCCTCTTCAACTTCTGCCTGATGTTTGCCCATCTGGGCGTGTCCTGGATGGCCCCCAAGCTGGGGGCGCGCTCGGACGATCGCGGCTGGACTGTGCATCGGGTGGTCTGGGCGGCGATGGCATTCGGCGTGCTCATGCAAGCCCTGATGGTGATCTTCATTGGCGGCTGGTCCTGGATTTTCTGGGTTCTGCTCTCGGGCTGCCTGACCATCACGATGCTGGTGCAGGTCAACATCGGGATGTCGTTTCCCGCCACCCACGTCGGCCGCGCCAACAGCGCATTCAACTTCATGGTATTCGCCGGTTCCTTCGTGATGCAATGGTGCATCGGCTTGATGAGCGATGGATTCCAGTCGCTCGGATTCTCCCATGCCGACGGCCTGCGCGGCGCCTTGCTGGTCTGCACACTGCTGCAGGTAGGTGTGCTGGCGGCGTACTTGCTGAACAAGGCCGAGCCTGGTATTCGCGATTGAAATTCGCGATTGAACGAGGTTTTTCCAGGGCCGTTGACCAGACCGCGACGGCCTCAGACAATCGGAATGTGGTGCAGCGATCAGCGTGGCTGGTACCTGTATGAACATTTGGATCCTGGCGCAAGCAGCAAATTTTCAAGATAAGATGCGCGAATCACAATACCCGCTCCCAAGATGGATACACCACAATTAGCGCATCTACTGATCGTTGGCATGATTTTCCTGTTGGTGCTGATCGTTGTCGGCGCCATTCTCTATCACGTCAGGCCCAAGACATGGTGGGTGTATTTGCTGGGCATGCTAGTCGCAACTGTCGTTGGCAGTTGTTTCAACGTAGGGAGTTGACCGATTGCGGGCCTGCCCTTGGGTGGAGGCTGTCGTTGATTTTCGCCAGGATCGCCACAGGCATATCAGTCTCGCCCAGGCAAGTCTTCCGCCAAGGCTTAACTCAGCGGCATGAAGAGTTTTCCAGCGCCCTCCACATTCCCTGTTTCTCCAACCAGTCTTGCCGCAGCCCGTAAAGCGGCAGGTGTGCTGGATATGACGGGCAATCCATATTTCTCTTCGATTTCCAGTCCAAGGTTGAGCATTCTAAGGCCCCCGCACGCTACAAGCATGGCTTCCGCATTGGGTGCGGCACTTCTAACCTTGTCGGCCAATGCCAAGACCTCTTGCGCTCCAGTTCTGGATGGCGCATCGAATTCCACAAGCCCGAGACCCTGGATGGACAAGATGTCAAAATCCTCTTGCTCCAGAAAATCGCGCAGCCTGTCGTTGATATCTTCGCTATAGGCGGTGCAAACGCAAATTCGGCGGGCGCCGACATGCCGTAGGCCATCGACTATTGCCGAGGTCATGGTTGCTACCGGCAGGCCGGTTTCACTCCGCAAACGTTCAAGCAAGTCTTGGTGCGCCTCGTGTCCGCGATAAAAAGTCAAAGAGGTTCCCATCACCATGATGGCCTGTACATCGCATTTCGCAAGCTCGTGTGCTGCAGGGACAATAGCCTCCCAGGCTTTTTGATACCCGGCCTCCGACAATTCCTGTACGCCTACGCCACGCGCGACAAAGCGAATATCGGGATACATGCTCGATGCATCGGGTGGAATAGTGTTTGTTGTCTTGGGGACGATGAGTCCCACAACCGGGTATGTATTCATATGCTTAATCCACCGTGGCCCCTGATTCGCGTACCAGAGCGCCCCATTTTCGCAGTTCGGAGTGCATTCTTTCAGCCATCTGTTCGGGCGTTAAATGTTCAATGACAGAGCCTTGCAAATCAAAGGATTTCTTGAGGTCCTCGGCGGACAAGGCTGATCTCAAGGCATTAGCCAACTTGGTGACCACATCCTGTGGCACCCCTTTGGGGGCGAGGATGAATTGACTGGAATAGGCCTCGAATCCCGGTAGGTCCTTGCTGATTGGCGGCCATTCATTGGAGCTCCCGGGCGTTTCCTTCGTTACTCCGATAACCCGTATTTTCCCGGCGCGGACTTGGGGAATCGCCGATGTCGCGCTGATGATTGCGGCGTGCACCCTGCCATTGATCAGATCCTGAAAAATTGGTGCGGCACCTTTGTATGGTGCATGGACCGCCTGAACTCCGGCCAGCTTGTTGAAAAGCTCCAGGCTGAGATGGTGCGGGGTGCCGATTCCCGGAGTGGCGACGTTATAGAAGCCTGGTTTGGACTTGAATAGTTTGATCAGCTCCGCCGTGTTATGGGCTGGCACGCTTGGATTGACGACTAAAGCCAGCTGTTCCCAAGCCACGCCTCCAACAGGCGTGAAACTCTTCTCAAGATCGAACCTTAGTTTTTTATAAAGTGCGGGGGAAATAAAACCGGACGTTCCGCTATAGAAAAGGGTGTAGCCATCGGGCTCGGCCGAGGCGACATACGACCCACCGATTGTCGTGCCCGCGCCAGGTCGATTCTCGATGAGGACGGGTTGACCAAGAATGGAGCTCATTTTGTTGGCGACCAATCTCGCCCCGGTATCAAGCGCTCCGCCTGCCGCCATGCCAACGACGAAGCGTATAGGCTTATCGGGATACGCCTGATTCGCATGTGCACTGGTTGTGGAGAAGAGCGATACCAATAATCCGCCAAGTACGATTCCTAAATGTCTTTTGCGCTGCATTAGGATGTCTCCCTGATAGCTTGATTTTGTAATTTATCGGTTCACATAAATTAGGCACCTGGAAATAAAGGGTATTCGTCAACCGGGAGTGTGTGAGGCACAAAGAAGGTCTGTCGTCCACAAGTCTGACTCTTGCTTGATGTGGATGAGATATTGCCAGGCTTCCAGTGTCAAGAGTATGCGGATTGTAACTATGGGTATGGTCTGGCCTGGTTCTTGTTGATGATGGTCCTTTTCCAGTAGCCGGGCTGTCCCTTTCGACTGGATATGCGAAGGGATTGCAGGGAGCGACTCTTCGACATCGGCCACTGAGAACGGGGCTGAGATAAAGTGGAAGAATTTAGTGCGATCGATTGATATTTATGCCAAAAACTGACAATATGTCTCAAAAAATACGGTTGCCGTAATACGGCCTCTGACAATGCACGACGATTTTCAGGGAGAGAATAGCCATGCAGGTACTGGCGCAATGCCGTCAAGCTGATGGTATTGGCGTGCTGGTCAGCGCGGGCGAGCCGCGGATGCGCCAAATCTTGGTGGGTCCTTCGCGCCAGCGATTCCGTGGCTCATGCAAAGCCCTCGATTCACTTTTCGACATCGATGGGTCTGAAAATTCGTGCCGTGCGCCATTGATTTCCCCCGTTCCGTTTTACCGCAACACATCGAACCCGCAGCGCTTCCTGGCTTGCGACGGTCGATGAGGCAAGCGAAGTACCGAACTGCGGAGGCATGGCGACCGACCGGCCCCACGAATACTTCACCACACAAAGGAGACAAAATGCTTAAGAACGACGGCTTGCACAGCACACGCTGGAAATGGGGTTGGGGCGCGCTATTCGCAGCCTTGGCGATCCTGCCGGTCCATGTCCTTGCGCAAGAATATCCGAGCAAGCCCATCAAGATCATCGTTCCGTTTCCACCGGGTGGCCATACCGACATCCTGGGGCGCCTGATTGCCCAAAAAATGACGACCTCGCTGGGACAGTCGGTCATCATTGAAAACAGGCCGGGGGCAAACGGCATCATGGGTTCCGATGTCGTCGCGCGTTCGACGCCTGACGGACACACATTGCTGATGGTCGCTCCCGGGCATGCGAGCAATCTATCGCTCAATACCAAGCTGCCGTACGACACGCTGCGGGATTTCCAGCCGATTTCCCTCCTTGTCACGCAGCCGAGCATCCTTGTGGTCAATCCGGCGCTGCAGATAAAGAACGTGCAGCAGCTCATCGCCTTGGCCAAGGACAAGCCGGGCACGCTTTCCTATGCATCGGGCGGCATCGGAT